>Ga0307982_1004987_pt1 | contig 10443 bp, 8 predicted proteins | sample OrgLakmetagen989_FD_201847 | JGI IMG/M metagenome (GOLD analysis project Ga0307982, IMG submission 201847) | Saline water microbial communities from Organic Lake, Antarctica - #989 | ecosystem: Environmental > Aquatic > Non-marine Saline and Alkaline > Saline | place: Antarctica: Organic Lake... | reverse complement strand
GCAGCCCCCGGTAGGACTCAAGCCAAGCTAGGGGCAAGCACGGTGCTTGCCTTAGCTGGCTTTGGTGAAGATTCTTCAGACGACGAGCACTCCGATGGTGGCCCCACGCCTGTCGGTGGTGCCCCCAGCCCTGCCCCGCCCAAATCGGAGACTGCCCCCCTCCCAAACCGTAACGGCACATTCGGATCTGACTCTGAAGCCTCCGACTGGACAGCTCAGTCAGCAGAGGCAGCCCCAGTGGAACTGCCAAGCCCCCCAAGTCGACAAGCGGCTACAAGCGCCAAGCCGGCACAGCCCCCTGCAGGCATTCGTAAACTGTCTGTGTCGTTTGTTACTGTGTCGCCAGATGCAGCCCCCCCCTCCACCCCCGAAGGGAGCCCCACCGAGTCTCCATCTGAGCAGCGCACGGGCAGGCGTCTGTCACTGTGGACATCCTCTGCACAAAGCAACAGCCACAGGAGCAGTGGTGTGCCCCGACAAGAGTCTGCACCAGCCAGCATGACCTCATCGCCAGGGGTAGCATCCCCCACCCACACCCAGCCAGCTGCCTCCCATGTACAGGCCACTGCTCAAGACAAACCAACGACCAGGGCACGCAGCTCGGGCATTGACCCCGCTGATGCCCTCCCTGTGTTCGGAGTGCAACCAGCCGAAAGCCAGAACACTGCAAGGGAGAACATTCCCAAGCTGGGGGCTGCCATCCAGCGCCAAGGCACACAAGACATCCCCTCAGCTCCACTCCACCAGCAGCCATCCGGTGAGTTACCCGGTGAGTCATCGCCGCCCAACGCAAAGAGTGGAGGGAAGGCGCCCTCACGATTCGGGCGGCTCAGCGCGCTCAGTGCCAAGCGCAAGAAACAAGGCCTTCCCATGCCAGATGTAGGCTCTGCCCTCATCGCAGCCGCACCTGTGTCCACACCCTCCAGCCCAGGCGTCAGTTCCAGTCGAGGGGAGGCAAGTGAGGATGCGAGCGCCATCTTGGCACGCCAGGTGGCGCAACACCTCGCCTCCACACTGCAGGCACGCAGCGCTGGTAGCTCTCGCAACAGCTCCCGGCATAGCTCGCCCAGCCGGCAGCAGCCTGGAGGGAGCCCCATCCCGGGAGCAGTGCATGTAGCAGTGCGGGGGGCTACTGCATCACCTCCATCATCTCGCACAGGCTCGCCGCTGGCTACCCCCGGAGAGTCCAGCTTTTCAAAGCAGCACAGTGCACTGCGACACGCTGTGCGGGCAGCCGATGCATCTGATTCCGCTGGGCAGCCCATCCAGAGTGGCAGCCTGCGCTCACATTCACCGCCACCATCCATTGCAGTGGCGGTGCGCCCTGCGGTAGGGGCAGTTGCCACAGGCAAGCTTGCCGCGGCACCTGTGGCTGCAATGCCCTCCACGCTGCCCATGCATTCTGGCTTGTCCAGCAACCGTAGCAGTCGAGATTCATCGCCGCAGCACGCTGCAAGCCAGCAACTGGCTTCACCTGCTACAGGTGCATTGCACGTAAGCACGCTTGACGCAAGTGTCATCGGCAGCCATGGCAGCGATGCCAGCCAGCTGTCCCCAGCGCTCAGCGCGCACTCACCCGAAGCAGCCTCCCGCGGCGTGATGCTGCAACGGGGGGCTGGAGCTGCAAGCCAGCACCAGTCCTCGCCCATGCGACATGCGGCGTCGCCTCAGCACCAAGCGGCATCCCCGTCCCGAGCACCACAGCCTGTATTGGGGGGTGCAGGTAGGCTCACACGCAGGCAGGAGCTGCTCGCACTGCTCAGCGACGCACGGGTGCGGCGCGCTGAGCTGATTGGCTCGCTGGATGAGCTCATGGCGCAGTCATCAAGCGCCTCGCTGGCTTCTGAAGCCTTGCAGGCGAAGCTAGGCCATGCCAGCGCGCTGGTGGAGCAGTGGAGTGAGTCAGTGCACAGCCAGCATGCAGAGCTGCTGCATGGGCTGGTCGCTGCAGCACGCGCAGTGCAAGCGAATTGAATGCAATGTCACATAGCATGCACCTGGGCTTCCTCCTTGGCACTGTGTTTCGCAGTGTCACATTGTGATGGTGCAGCTGTCTGCAACAGCCAGGTCCCCCATGCAGCACATCTGAGACCGGATTACCTGCACGCAATTGTAAGCATCCCTCAGTTCTATCTTCTACTATCTACCAAATTAAGTTGCCAGAGTGACCCTGCATCCCTAGTAAGCATCACGGGCTGCGCTGCCAGGCTTGATTGCCGTCGTTGCGCTGCGTGTCCCCTGAACCCCAGTCTGAGGAATTGAACTCATAACAGATGAGAAGGGGGAGGCTGTGCACAGAAAAGTATGTCGTGGTGTAACGCAGAAGAGCCTGCACCCTCATCTAGACATACGCGGGGTAAGCAAGGGGGGCTCAAGGCGAGGCCATATGCAGGTGAAAGAGGATGGAGCATGGCAGCTGCATATGGCACAACTCTTCGTTGAAAAATCAAAGTCACCAGTGTGGCCATATACTCAGCAGTCTGACTGTTGTGCAGGGTGGCAAAACACGACAGTGCCTCACCACGCCAACACTTCGTTAGACTACCTCCAGACGCACACCCCGCCCTGTCGCGCAGGGATCAAAGCGCAAGCCGACTTTAATCAGGGAGAGCTAAATATTCAAGCTTGGAAAGTGCACATTCACTCCTGCTGCACCTCAGATTCGCTTCTCAACCATCTGAAGCAATGAGCCACGATTATGTTTCTTGCATTCATTTATCCGCGGGGGGTCAGTCAGTGGGTCGGAGCTGGGCCAGCGGCAAGTTCGGGAACAAAGGACATGCAGACTCTTGCAAGGTCACGCCACTGGGTCATGAAGCAGTTCGTGTGGTACGCGCTGTTGCTCCTTGCCCCGCTCGTATACGCTACAGTCCTTCTTGCCGTGCTGCCCGACCGAGTCCGTCTACCTGGGCTCTTTCTCATGTTGGGCTCCACCACTGCGGCGAAGTTTGGCCTGGCAATTTGCACAATTGTATTTATTGCAGCGACAACGTGCATCTTTTGGGTGCTGTATATTGCATGGCAGCTGCCTGGGCACTACGTGTTACTAATATTGTACTGCACCCCTGAGTCCTATTATTTGTCGCCCCCTCCAACATGCGCGTGAGCATGCCTCGAGCAGCTGGGGCCTCTACAGGCATATTCCAAAGTGAACTTGCGTTCTATGCACCAGCCCTGTTTGCACAATCGTGTGTGTTTTTGCCGTTTGTGATGAGCTCGTTCACAGAGGCAGTGGTGTGCTTGTTTGCGAACAAGATGGTGAATCAGCTTGGGCACGACAGCTCATCTGTAGCCTTGCACGAAGCTGAGGCAGCCAATGCCTGCACCTATGTTGCCCTCAGCCAGGCTCCCATTGCGCATGCTGATGGGTAGCTGCATGTGACGATGCCAGTTACTGTCATTCTAGCTGCCCTGTGCATGCTGGCTTCGGCGTGGGATGCGACGTTCTTCTGCTTGGCTATTGCAGATGGCAATGCAACCCAGGCACAGTCAGAGTCACTTCTCCGGTGGCTACCACATGAATGTCGCTCACCAGTGGCTGCTGCTGTGGTATCCCTGGATACAGCCATCAGCGATATCGCGCCTGGGGTCGAGGAGCTGCTGAAAGGTGTCAGCAGTGCTGGCTCCCATCGCAGCAGTGCAAGCAAGACCCTGTCCAATCCTGCACCTGGTAACTTACCAACAGCCCTAGGTGAAGAATGGGGGGAGTTGATGGCGTCACTCCGCATGGCACAGCAGCCCCTGCTTGACAACATGCTGCTGTACATGAGGCGGGAGCGGTCTCTACTGTCCTCCAGGCACAATGTGGAGACCCAAGTCTGGGGCAACCACTCACTATCATTGCAATCACTGTGGCGTGCTATCATTGCAAATGCCAGTGCAATGGAGGGACTGGCAGGCGAGATGCTGGGCGGGGAGCTGCACAGGGACCGCGGAATCACCCTGCAACACTGGACAGCCGGCACGGACACCGGCTCTGGGGAGCAGACTATCCTTGTTATAGATGACAGTGCAATCGAAGCTGATTTAGGCGCAACAACTGAAACTCGGTCGATGCGTCACAACCAACAACCCAACCTACTCAGTACCAAGTGCAGCAGCAGCGTGACATTCTCCACCACAGTTCAATTACTTACGAATTACCTGAGCAATGCGTTCAAGTATGGGTGCATCAGTGGTACCGAAATGCGGTGCACTGTACGCTTCACATCGTACGATTCACAGTGGCTGACCGCAGCTGGCTGTGACTCCAGCCGACACCATAGCGGCATCACGCGGCGAGCCGCTCGTGACAATCCTAGTGGTACCTCAGTAGTACCAGTGCAGAGCACTTTGGGTGCACCTGGTGGTGCCACGGACAGCAATGACAGTGTGCGTTCCGATGCCACGCTGCACAGCTGCAGCACCCCTGCAAAGCAATACCGGTGCTTTGCATCTCAAGTGGCTGCAGCCTGGCGAGTTTCAAAGGCCCTTGAGCAGCAAGCTGTAGTGAACCAAGGTGAGCAGGTCGGCCCAGATGGCCTGTCCAGGGCGCATGCAACCTCACCTAGTGCATGCAGCGGCGCGTTGTTGGTGACTGTCATCGATAAAGGCGTGGGGCTGTCTGCCCTGGATGCCAGCACACTGTTCAGGCCCTTTGCCCGCCTGCGTAGTGGTGGCAATGTGCACGGAAATGGCCTGGGGCTGTGGCTCATGAAGGGCCTGGTGAACAGCCAAGGCGGCGCCCTGGGAGTGCACAGTGAGGGTCTTGGGGGTGGCTGTGCATTTGCAGCAGCTCTGCCTGTGCTGGCACGTGCATCCACTGAATCATCTAGCCAAGGGAGTCACGCTAGTGCAACTGATGCAGCTGTGCCAAACTCGAAATTGCCTGTTACTCACACAGCTGCCTCAGCCGATTCAGCTGCTGTGCATGTTGCTGGGGTTAAAATAATGAAGACAGCTTCAGCAGCTGGTTCTAATGGCGCTAACAGCTACACTAGCGTGTCTGTTCCACCCAAGTTGCAGCAGGATGACCGCCAAATCCTTGTGGGGCCCGGCGCTACAGCCGACCGCGGTGACGAGCCCCGAAGCGTGTCTGCAAGCACAGCCCCTCTTGGATCCCATGCTGTACACCACAGTGTGGGCAGCAGCCTTGCATCCGAATCGCCCGATGCACACACCACTGTGCCTCATCTCGTGGAAGCTGCCTCTGGGTTCTCTGTTCGATCTTCCGCAGGGATGTCCGGCCACGCATTCAGCTCACAGCCGCATGCCCTCCCCCAGTCCAATGCTACCACAGCACAGACCACAAGTGAGCAGCCAGACAGGCCTCCCCGCATGCGCGTGTTGGTGGTGGACGAAAGCCCCACAAATCGCATCATGATGGCAAGGGGCATAGCGAGGCGGGGTCACCAAGTGGTGCAAGCCAATGATGGACAAGAGGCACTCGCAGCATACTTGGCTGTAATGGAAGCCAACACGCCTTTCCAGATGGTGGTGACCGATATGACCATGCCACGCATGAATGGCGATGAGCTGGCCACGGCTGTGCACTCAGCTTGGGCAGAGCATTGCATTGCTGGAGGCACAGGCATGAACGCAGCGGTTGGGCCGATTGTTATTGGTGTGACTGGTAATGCCATGGAAGGCGATGTGGATGCGTTTCTGGTGGCTGGTGCACACGCAGTGCTGCTGAAGCCGACCAGCGTCACCAAGGTCTTGGCTGCCGCTGCTGAGGCGCTTGGAGCTCAGTCAGACATGCACCCTGTACAAGCATCCCCTTGACCTGATTTTTTAATTAAATTAATGAATCAAACTCATGTTCTGTTGGTTCTATGGAGTAGTTTCTAAATGCTTTCTGCTGGTTAGGGCAACAAATCGGCAGTTCAAAGATGAAGCAGGCGCGAAACAAGCGTGTCATTTCATGCTTTTCCGGGATGGAACGAGACAACCATTATATCGATTTGGATTGTCATTGTATCAGTGCTTAGTATTGCGCACTTTTTACCAGCTGGGATGGCATATTCTGGAGCAGAAATGTCGTCAGTCTTCCCCCCCAACTCTAACTCTTCAGCTGCTGCTCGTTGATGTGATGAGCCAAACACTGAAACAGGACACAAAATTTTCCTGTAAACAGCTTCGTCCCTTCTTGTGACTGCAGTGGCTTCTGGTCTCAAGGACAGCACTAAAGTTTCCGCGTTTCAAACGCAGGCATCTTAAACTTTGCCTTGAAACTTGATATGGCTGGCCAATTGATTACTGAGTTTGTCCCGATTGCACAAAGCTATGCACCTGCACTAGCTGTGGCAGGTGGTTCACTGATTGGTGCGTAGTGTGCATTAGCAACGCGGCTATAGACTGCCGACTGATACAGCAGCTGATTTGCAGGTGCCGCATCAGCTGCCAATGTGTACACATCGGGGCGCGTAACGGGAATCAGTGGCAACATCAAAACACTACTGAAAGGAAAATGTGTGGACGATACTCCATGGAAAGCCCATTTCATCGGTATGAGCGCTTTTCATTCGATTTGTATCGACTGCTGTTGTTTTCACGTTCGTGGCATGTGCAGGCGGATTGGCTGTCGGGGGCGCTGTGGCGGCACAGCTCTCATCAGTGGCTGTGTACGGCTTGGAGGACTTGCCCAGCACTCTGCCGGCCATGGTGGCGGGGGGAGCGCTGGTGGGGTATGGCACCTCCTTGGGGTCCGGGTGCACCTCAGGCCACGGTGTGTGCGGTCTCTCCCGCGCCTCCAAGCGCTCAGCTGCTGCTGTTGCGTCCTTCATGGCATCTGCATTTGTCACTGCTACAACAGTGGATGCTATTCCAGCTCTGTGTCGGCTGTTCCGCAGCGACAAGTGGATGCTGAACACCGCCCTGCACCCAGCCAACAAATCCACGGCGTCAAATGAGGCCCTACACAGCAACATGCACGCCGCAGATACAGTCATTTCGTCAAGTGAGCTGACTGGTGGCGAGGTGGATGCCCTGGCTGCCATAATAGCAGCACAGGATTTATCAGGCATGGCCGCGCAGCTGCCCTTCTTTCCGGCTGCAGTGACTGTCGGAACACTTGGTGCACTGTTTTGGATAAAGTCCGCTGTCGAGAAGTCATCCATGCCCTGCGAAGACCGCCAGAGTGCCCTTGCTGCCGCCCAGGGCTCCGGACTGCTTTTTGCCGGGGGCCTGGCCGTCAGTGGAATGAGCAACCCAACAAAAGTGCTGTCCTTCGTCACATTGCCCAGTGGCTTTGAAGGTGCTGTAACTGCTTGGGACCCTAGCTTGCCGTGGGTTATGGCTGGCGCTATCTGCATGGCTTTCCCGTTTTTCCAATTGGTCCCTCGCCGCCTGGCATTGCCCTCCTGTGCCCCTGCCTGGCGCCTGCCCACAGCCACAGAGATAGACTCTCCGCTTGTGAAGGGGTCGCTCTTGTTCGGGGCAGGGTGGGGGCTGGCGGGTCTATGTCCAGGCCCGGGCGTGATGCTGGCCACCACTGGTGCCGTGGCGCCGCTGGCGTGGATGGCGGCCATGCTTGCCGGCATGCGGCTGGAGATGTGGATGAATGGTGTGTCGCCGCACACAGCACAGCCGGGACCGGCGCTGCCGAAGCTCCCAGGACAGCCGCGCAGAGGCCTGCTTTCTTCGGGGGGTGGGGCAGAGCAGAAGGATGGGGGCAGCAAGCTCCAGGAGTAGATCCAGCTCGCAAATAGGCCCGCAATACACTGTTTAGCCTGCTGCTATGTGAATTACATTGGAAGGTGGTGATGCATGCGCCGAGATGTCGGCAGTGGCATGTCACAAAGGAGCACAAGCAAGTTCTTCGATTGATGTGGACTACCCCCCTCAGCTTAGGCTGCAGCATGTCGAAGTTGAAGCACTCAGTGCATCGATCATGATGATTTCAAACATAACTGCAGGACATTTGGAATTTCTTCATTTGCAACCCTTTCAGTGCTCAGGTCCCGTTTCGGGCTTCACGTGCACACTAACATAGAGAGCGACAAGCGAACTAAACACGGACTGCCGATCCTGCACTCTCAGAACAGATTAATTCAGTTGTCGAGCTACAATTTAAGTAGCTTGTTGCGGATGAGTCGTTTTCCCTTGGCAGCAGTGCTGCTGCTGACCGTGCTGGGGTTGGTGAGTACCCGTCGCTGAGCGACCGGCATGGCCTGACCGCTTTGCCTCACGGCATTATCAGCCACAAATATCTAACAAGCTATCTACTTTTCACAGACGATGTCGCCATCAGTTGCGCTGCCTCGTGACACCAGGGTCAGTGGCACAACTCAACACACCATGTCCGCCCTGAAGCAGGCTGATGCATGGCTCCGCATCAAGCTTGGCCTTGCATTCGAGCACTCTGGAGACACAGATCCAACCACAACCAGTCCCGCAGAATCCAATGAAATTGAACATTCATCTGGCGCGCTTTCGTGGCTGGGTGACGTCATCGCGCGCCGCCGCACACAGCTGGTGCGCACCTGTGCCGATGGCTCGCTGCCCACATTCAATGATGAGGACGTCGGCGTGGAGTTTGACAACAACCCCACGTTTGGCATCGTGGTGGCGTCGTTCTTCCTGTTGCTCCTCATTGCCAGCGTGCTTGTGTTTTGCGGCATTGCATACAGGGCTTGCACAGCTAAGAACAAGTCAGCGGGGCAGCGTCCGCCCGTTGGAATGACCGATGTGCAGACTATATGCACCGTGCCAACGGTGCATGTGCACGGCTAGTACACTGTTAGCGTTTCCATGAATGAATTATGCGCGCTGATGTCTTGGGGGGGTCACCGGGTCACGCGCAGGGCCCCTGCAGATCGCCCCCTTGCCCCTGCAGATCGATAAAACTCAAGCTGGCGCTGGCTGTGTGCCTGAGCTGCAGGCCCTTGAGGTGCTAGCCGCAGGCTGCGCACAAAGGTCAGCGCGCCCTGGCTGCCAGGCTTCCTGGGGCTCAATGGGGCCGAGTGTGCCCGGGGCTGCTGAGGAGGAATCCCCCCCGCTCCAAGCACTGGACTTGCGTCGTCACCTGAGGACGCGCTGTCGCTACTGCTGTCGCTCCCGTGTGGAGGGGTGTGTGCCAGGGCTGCCCCCAGGGACGAGGGGGTGGAAGGGGGGGCTGCCCCCCGCCAAGACACGCGCTTGCTGTTCTGCCAAGCAGAGGCTCGAGCCCCCCCCTGTGCTTGCGCCAGCCCAGTAGGGGGCAGTGAGGGGGGGTTGGGGCTGCGCTGGGGAGGTGGTGGTGGCGCACTGGCAGCCCCCTGCGCCTGCAGCAGCCTGGCAGCCCCCCGAGATGAGGCGCCAGTGACGTCATAGCTGTGTATGGCAGGAGCGTCCAAATCCACCGCGCTGCTGCCGTAGCGAGCCAAACGAGCGCCCAGTCGGTACCTTCGAAATCCTTCTGTGGGGGGCGCTGCTGCCGCCGCACCCCCCCCGCCTGTGCTGCGTCTGCTGCTCACACTTGAGGACCTGTGGTGGAGGTGGGCGGGTGTGTGGGCCCAACCCCCCCGCATGGGCATTGTGGGGGAGTGCGGCTTGGCGTCCAGGCCATCTTCGCCCAGGGTGCCGGCTGCTGCTGCTGCCCGCTTGGCATCATATGAGGCGGGACGCTGGCCGCCTCCGCTGCTCAAGCTGGCGCTGGACACGCCTGCCGCCTCCACATCAGCTGGGGTGGTATGCTGCCCAGCTTGACTGTACAGCGGCGGAAGAGGCAACCCAGTGGCCCCCACTGCCTGCCCTGAGGCGAGGGATGGGCCCATGGCCATGGACGAGTGTGAGGCCAGGTGGGGGTGTGAAGGCAGCTGCCCCAAGCCGCCTGCGGGGGTGCTGTGTAGCACCCCCCCTCCCATCCGAAACCGGGGGTGGGATGCTGCGTCGTCCTCCTGTTGCTCCCGCTCGTCTGGGCCTAGACCCATGGCCGATCCCAGCTGAACGAGGAAATGCGTTTCAGATTTGAGGGTGACGAGGTTGGTGGCGATGAGGCGGGAGGTGCCCACCAGCGCCAGCTGCATCAGCAGCAGTGTTCCATTGACGTAGTACGGCGACCCCAGGCTTGATGGCGTCAGCAGTAGTGCCGTTAGGTAAAGGCCGGCAGCAGGCACAAGCACGATCCAAGGGTTGCAAGCTGCAATACAAGCAGAGAGCGGTACGCACAGCGCAAGCCGTGGTACATGCATAGCACGTACAATTTGCGCGCACATCCACTGAGATGGTGGTCCCGTACCGCCACAAAGACAGGCCAGTGTATAGAGCAAAGGCGACCAGGATGATCGGTGGCACGTAATCAAGAAGCTCTGCGCGGGCAAGGCGAATTGCAGACAACAAGTTTGATAGGCAGTAGATAAAACATACCTGTCAGGCTAGAGACTCCGCTGTTGTCGGCATCTGCGCGCTCCAGAGCACCGTTTGTGTACCTGGAAGTTTCCACATACTCCGCAGGTGTCACGATGAACTGAGCTGCTCCAATGA
>Ga0307982_1004983_pt1 | contig 10449 bp, 5 predicted proteins | sample OrgLakmetagen989_FD_201847 | JGI IMG/M metagenome (GOLD analysis project Ga0307982, IMG submission 201847) | Saline water microbial communities from Organic Lake, Antarctica - #989 | ecosystem: Environmental > Aquatic > Non-marine Saline and Alkaline > Saline | place: Antarctica: Organic Lake... | reverse complement strand
ACTAAATCCACTCCCCCCTCGGGGGGGCTCAGAGAAAGTTATATGAACCCCGAGCCAGGCTTCCAGTCCGGCCCGGGGGACTCTGTAGACGCCGATTAGATGGCACCCTGCCGGTTGGTAACTTAATCCAGTCCTTCCTCGGGGGGGGCTCAGAAAAATAAACCCTGTGGTAAAACCCTCAGCCTAATTAGTCTTTCCTTCTATTGGTTGCCTTGAATTTTCTGACTGCTTGTTAGCCTTCTAATTCCGGCCCCTCGGGGCCCGAACCAAAAACCCTCAATATGGAGCCGTTGCATTTCGCGCAAATAACGAAAGAACAAAGCGAAGAGAGAGTAGAGGCCTGCGGTGCGAGAGGGGTGGAAGAGTTGTTTGTTGCATAGGCGACAATGGCTGCACAACCCGGCGTTTTATATGCACAATGAATCGTGCATGCAGCTCATTGAAGGGTGTTGGGCTATAAAGAGCGCCCTAGACTTTGCAGGCGCGCGAATTGGCACTAGGCAACCTTGTTGAACGCTGCCGTAATTTATTGACCACAACCATGCTGGGCGATATTCGGCTGCTGTCGGTCGGCCGTCGGTCATTGTCGATGAACGAGAAGTCGATGAGCGGCTGTTCGCTCACCGATGAAGCGCGCCAAGCAGCCGAAGCAAAGTTGTCACCCGATGGAGATGGCCCGCGCATGTATGGAGCTCGGCGGATTAAGAGCACCTCTGAGCTGGAAGCAGGCCGCCCTTTAGGACGACAATATCTTTCGCCCTCGACAAAAACAGCCGGCGCGCTAGCTGCGCCCAGAACTGGCGGTGCTAACGACTCAGATGTGCTCTTTGTGACCATTCTCGAGGTTCGTAGTGATTTTGTCGTCATATTCAGGCGGTGTCTTGCGCCTAGATACGCCGACTTGTGCTAGAGATTTCTCTCAGTGTCGCTAATATTTTTGCTTTTAGGGCCCGCCCTCAAAATGTCCTCGGCCAATGATCTTGATTACAATTGCATGCCTTCTTTGTTCCCTCCGCAGGTATTGGACCTAGCGCCCATGCAGAAAGAAAAGCGCATGAGTTTACTGAGTAGCCCTTGGTCGAGCAGCAAGAAGAAACGGCCACAGCAACTTGAGGTTAACTAGGACGCCAATCCCCGTTTCTTTCTAACGCGTGTGCTGAAGTTTGCTATGCTTATGGTTGACGCCCTCTTTTTACTACGATAATGGAACATCTTCCAGTCGCATCATCATTCTTTGGTAAGTCTCGGTATTTTAATATGTCCTCTACTGTGTGGTCATGTGCCATGATCAGGCGGCGGTGCACTTGGCGCTCCAGCTAGGCTCGACTAGGCGCCGCACCGACGACATCTGCACGCCTTCCTTGGCTGCTGTGAAGTGTTGTGGTGGCACGGGCCGCGTGGATGAGGAGTTCGTGTTCGACGTCCCCGAAGGCACCGATGCACTTTTAGTGACCGGTGAGAATGCTAGTGGTGGTGCCGATTAGTTCGCGCTTGACAAACACGTAGACTGCTAGCTTGACTTTACGTGTCAAGGAAGTTTGCTTGCTGAGATCAGCCTGGCTTCATTTTCCACACATCCCTTGTTGTTTGCTTCTTTTTGTTCATTAACCTTTAGGCCTCGCGCGCCAGTTCCACGGGCGGCGGTCTCAGCATTCCGAGTTCGTAGTGGGGTCCGTGAAGATCCCTGTAGACCGCTTGCCCGAGGGGACGCACGTCGAGCAGTGGTATTCGTTGAAGGCCAGCGCGAAGGACGACACCAATTTGAAAGCAGCGGTCAAGTTAAGGCTTCGCTTGGTGGTGCGGGCTGATCCTTCGGTCTATGCCACGGCGAGCACCATCGCGGACTGGGTGCGCTACAATGGCGCTGCAACGAGCAGTCATCCAGCCAATGGGAGAAGTAGTAGTCCTGGTGACACGACCGCGCAGGAACTAGCTTCCATCGCAGCGGCCGCTGCTGCTGCCGAGACATCCCTGCATGAAGAGGAGGCACTGTCAGCAAGCAAGGGAAGTGCGAGTCATGCAGTGCCGCGTTTATCTCAGTCCAAATCAACGCGCGAGCCTGGCGATGTTACCACTCCTCTTGTACCGCTAGCAGTAGCTGTCGCGGCTTCGGGAGCGCCTCCAGGCCCCTCGCCTCTTAACACACCATCTTCATCGATGCTGTCCTCGTCGTCATCCGCGGCGAAGGAGGCGCCGCAGCAACCGCCGGATGCTGTGCGCGCTGATGCAGGGTGGTGGCGGCGGCAAGTGATAGCAAGCGGCTTGATTGACTTCATTGCGGTAATGGCGCATGAAACAATAGCGTAAATGTGATGATAGTTAGGCGAAGAGTCCGAACGCACCTTCCAAACTATCTTATCGGGTTCTGTTGCTTTTCCTCACCTTTTGAAGACCCCAGTCCTTTCACCAAGCAATCCAACTTGATCATTCGAATCCTTCTGCTTCCTTACCACTGCTAGGTGGTTCGAGGAGGGGCTCAAGTGGTTGGGCCAGACGGTGTTGCGCGACCCGAAGCGGCCGTGGTGGAGCGGTGGCCTCTCGGAGACGCGGCGGACGGCGCGGAATTTCCGCAGAAAGTCGAGTGGTTCTGCTTCCCTGGGGGTTGGGCGCCGGTGAAAGGGCGAGTTATGAATCAAAGAGAAGAAGATGGTGGAGCTGGAGCTGCCAGCAAGGCTCGTGGTCAAGATGAGAGTGATGGTGTGAACAATGGAGCAACAACTACACCTCACAGTGAAAAGCCGCCGTCTCGTTTGGTCACGTTTTCGGTGCAAATTGGCGGCACGCGGGCGTGGGGAGTGTGCTTGATTGATCACGAGCTCAGATGGAGGGCCAAGAGAAGCACACCCGACGGCAAGAAACGACACAAGCCGGCAGGTGGCGGAAACAACGAGGCTACTTCCACGAATCACAACAAGAGCGGAGGAGGGGCATCTATGCACGCTACCTCTTACAACGACCATTCTTTCTCGAGCCCCACACACCCGTCACATAACGCAGCCGACGACGAGGACTGCATGGAGGAATGGTGGTGGCCAGTGGGGGTGTGCGTCCTGACCCGGCAGCCTTTGGTCACCAACCTCATGGCTTGGCTCTCCGAACTGCACTCCTTCCTGTCTCGCTCGTCTACTCCTTCGCCTCCGTCTTCTTGTTTCGACACCGGCCATCCTCAACCTTTAGCTTTGCAACCTTCAGCTTTTCCGTCCAGAGCAATCTATGGCGGAAGCAACATCGGTGGTGGTAGCGCTGCGCCTAGCAATGAACCTCTCGCCAGTGTGCTAGCGCCATGGTTGGTGCAAATCTGCGTGACATTGCCCAGGCCTGTCGAGAACGTGCTGGCCGTGCAGTTGCAGCATCCTTTTGGCAAAGAATCGCGGCCTTTGCGGATTGACGTGGTGTCTCCCTTTGGCTTGCCTGCCTTTGGGTTTGACCTGAAGCACGCTGTCTCGTTACTGGGGCCTGTCGCCTTCGTGAACCTCTTAGAAGCAGCCCTAGGAGAGCGCAAACTGCTCTTGTTTTCGTCCGACATCGCTTCCTTGACTCCTGTAGCCGAAGCCGTGTGCTGCTTGCTGTACCCTCTGCAGTGGTCGCATGCTTACGTGCCGGTGCTGCCTCGAGTCATGCTGGAGATCTTGGAAGCGCCGCAGCCTTACATTGTGGGGGTGCACTCAGCTTGGCTTCAGGAAGTCCCCCCGCAGTCGCTTGAAGACGTGGTCATGGTGGACATCGATGCCGGGAGCGTCGAGCCTTACGAGGGGTCCACACGGGCGTTGATTGCGCGGGCGAGAGAGGAAGCAGCAGCAGAGGCGAACGGGTGGGGTCCGTTACCGCTGCCGCCGCTAGCAGCGCCTCCCGTGCCCCCGCCCCCTACTTTGCCGCAGGCAGTGTCCACGAATATAGTAGGGCTTTTGTCGGACTTCGTGCAGTTGACTTCACCCGAGGGTGATGGTACGGCGACCGATGAAGTGGGCGCGCTGTTGATGCGAGGGCGAGTGGTCTCAAGTTCTTCTTCGAGTCTATCTGAGGTTGGCAATGATGATGACGAAGAGTTTGCCCCTTCTTGGAGCTCTAGAGGCAGTAATAACGTGCACACAACACTCGACGAAGGCAGCATGCGAGATTTGAAATGCGGGGTCAGCGCAGGGACCGCGGAATTGCGACTGGCCATGGCGGCTCAGATTGCGGGCCTCTTAGCGGGTTTCGAGCAGTGCGTGTTTTGGGTGGATGCCGGGTGGCCAGTGTTCGATGAAACTCGATTCTTGGAAGAGTTTACTCACCCAGACGACGCGCCTGCTGCTGCCCAACTGGTAAGAATATGACAAACTGAGAAAATGAGGGAGGCAGAAGAAGTTCCCACGTGCTCTGATTTTAGCTATACACCCTGTGCCCCTTCTTTCTGATAGTTGGCATGCTCCCGTGTCATTGCCATTCGCATTTCTTCTTGTTTCCTTGCTTCTTCTCTTTTGACTTCTTTCGTCTCCCCGCCACCCTTCCTTTTAACCAGGTGGCCACACAGACCTTCCACCAGTTGCTCGAAAACTTCGACGATCCAGACCTGGTGCCTTTTCTGAGCTTGGTGCATGCCACTGACCTGTCATTGAAGCGCAAGGTAGGTGCCGCGGGTCTAGGGCTAGCGTCGAGGTATTTGCCTGCGCGCGCCACTCCTGCCGACCCAAGCGTGCATCGGTCCCGCGTCACCATGGCAGCCCAAAGAGGCGCGCGGGCCGCGAGGGCATCGCGAGCCAGAGCTGAGCTCAACCGTCGACGAGAAGCAGACAACCAAGCCAGGGCTGCTGCTGCTGCTGCTGCCAAGGCCAAAGAGGAAGCAGCAGCAGCGGCGGATGAGGATAGTGCTGGTAGTGGCAGAGGAGGCTTGGCGGGAAAAGTGGCGGGCAAGCGCTTTGGTCGGGGTTTCATCGATCACTGGGCTTCCAAAGCAGGGGTGCAGACCGCGACGGTGGTGGAGCCCTCCACAGAACCTGGCACCTGCCGCTATTTGCTTCAAGTGAAGTCGACAGGCCCTAACGTTGCCACCGGTGAAGACAATTCACAGGGCAACACAGCTATCAATGAGGACGATCGGCCATCCGCGGCCACTGCTGCAGCTGATGCCGCTGCTGCTGCTATATCGGCACCAACAATGCGCCGTCCTCGCGGCCCCCGTCGCGCTGGTTCTATAGCCGGAGCAGCTGCGATGGCTGGCTCCACTGCTGTGTCGGCACGAACAGAAGCACAAACGAGAGCTCAAAATGACATCGCTCCTCCGCCACCGCCGTTTGGGTTTCCTCGCGAAGCTTTGCTGTTGACCGCCTCCCTCGACGCTGCAGCTGCGGCCGTGGCTACTCGCTCCTCGGAAGCGTTCAGCTCCGCGCACGATGCCGACGCTGGCGGAGGCGGCGAGGAGCCGGAGCGGACCGACTCAGGCAGCCGCAATAGTGGGCTAGGCCACATGGCCGATGTGGTAATGCGAGCAGCCGGGGCCCAGGCAGAGGCGTTGGCGAATGATTCGGCTAGAAACGGTGGAGGAGGCAGCGGTGGTGGTGGTGGGAGTGGCAAGTTTCGCTTCAAGAGCATCGTGCCTCCGCGTGCCGAAGAAGCGGACGTGTGGACGGTGGCGATGGCAGCGACCGCGAGTGGGATTCCCTTGCACGAGCTAGTGGACCCCCCTCGGCCCACCGTCGCAGGCACCTCCGCCTGGCTGCAAAGCGCAAACACTGACACATTGGGGCAAGGCTCGTTCGAGATTAACAATGGTGATAACTTAGCAAGCAATGCAGCAGCTGTCGTAGAGGTCGCGCCGCCGCCACCTCCTCCACCGTTGAAACAGAAAGGCTCCCCGCCATTATCTGGCAGCAGCGACAGCACGATGCTTCGCAAGATGCCGAGGCGAGCTCTGAGTGAAAACTTGTCCAAAGTTGCTGCTACTAACGAGGAGGAGAATGATAACAATGCAACACCAACGGGCATGCCAAGTCGATCATTGGTCGATCGGCGACCTTCCCTCGTGCCTTGGGGCCGTGCTGAGTCAGCAGAGGATATGCTCGCAGGCGGTAGAGGTTATCATCCCCATCAACACGTGCCTCTGCCAGATAGCCACCTCTTGAATGACGTGGAAGGCGCGGCCGAAGAGGAAGAAGCAAACGAAGAAGAGGAATTGAGCTATGCCGAGCAGCAGTTGCTGCGGTGTGTGGCGCTCGCCCTCAGCACCACGGAAGGGCCTCCCTTGGAGCTACTGAAAGATTGCGAAGCAAGCATGGTTGAGGAGGAGGCGCTAGTGCAACGGCTAGTGAAAGTGCTGACACGCATGCGCCGTCACGCGAGCCGAGTCGGGCACCAGAGAGCCGCTGCTGCCGCTGCCCGAGGCCTACCTCCTGCTACTCCTAGCCTTGGAGGTGGCAGCAGTGCTGCTGCTAGCAGTAGCAGTGGTTTAGGCGGGCGAGGAGTAGGTGGCGGTGCCAGTGACAATCCCGCCGGCCATCGCTTGCCGTGCGTCGGGTTCGAGACGCTCGCTGCCTTGTGCCACGCAGCTCTGAAAGCTTGTGCTGCTCGCCGCGACTTTGCGCCCCCTTACGCACTGCTGCAGCTCACGGGGGCGTACTATCAGCGCGTGCGAGTGAACCAACACAACGAGCCCGAGTCGTCGCCCGAGCGTCAGGTCGAGCCCACCGATGGTGACGTCACTCCTTCATCGGCAGCGACGGCCGCGGCAGCGCTGCGGAGCCACACACGAGGGCTAACTTCTTCTTCTTCTTCTCATGGTGGCCCCACAGAAGAAATCGAGTATTTGTCGGCGCGTTTGTGCGAGCACCACGTGTATTCGGACTTGCGGTTGTGGGAACATGTTCTGAGCGCGGATCTGGAGCGATGCGCCCCTACGATGCTGTCCCCTTTTACCACCCCCAACAATAAACCACCGACTACGAATGGCTTCACGGCCAAAGCTGCTCCTGCAACAGGCGGAATAGGAGGAGCTGGAGCTGGAATTGGGGCTAGTAGTGCTACTCGAGGTGGTGCCTCCACACCCCCTATGATCGGAGCGGATGCAGGAGCAGTCACCTCTTCGTTTGTAACGCCGAACGTGCGCACCAGCACCGCTGCTGGAGCTACAGAGGGTGGCGTCACGAACAATGGCCTGAATTCCGCGATGGCGCTGGCTGGAGCGCATGAATTTAGTGTGTCTGAAAAGCGTTTGGTGGTGCAGCGCGTGACCTTCTTGCTGTACTCGATGCGCGGCATTGGAATGACGCCTCACCGGGCTGTGCTTCTGGTAGATTTGACAGAATAATATTTCGGCAGGCGACTTCTGAGTCATCAGACCTTCTTTAGTTGGATCATTCCTGAACCTCAACTTGTTTCCCTCTTGGTACACTTCTCTTAATCTTCCCTATTCCTCGAATTAGGTTCGCAACGTGGTCGCCGCTTACCAGCTCAGCCACCGCCAGTGGCGGCAGCTCCACGCCGTGGTGTGCTCCGTGTGGCGAGATGCTGCTTTGCCGAGCCTCGTGAAACTCAACCTAGGCGCTGCACCTGCCCCGTCCCCAGGCAACGCGTTGGCCGCTGACTTCGACCAGAACCGCCCGGCGCTTCAGGTGAATGGGGCGCCCTTTCACGTGGTTTCTCGTGGCGGTGACCATGGGGCAGGCGGAGGACTACAACAACAGCAGCAGCAAGGATTGCCGATGGTGAGCACGCCTGCTTTGGGGGCTCTAGCGACTAGCCGTACTGCCACTGCTACGAAGACAAATGGTGCTTTTGGCAGTGATGAAGGAGGCCCACTGTCAGAAAAAGGATCTGCGTTCTTAACCCCGCCTGTAATGAGCGTGGCAGCGGCGGAATATACGGCGTTTTCAGCCAATCAGTCGCATTTGGCGTTTGCGCATCGGGCGACGCCGATCATGACGCCCCGGAGATTGAATTTGGGACCGGAGGACTACGCGCCTTCGAGGCCCCTCTTGAGCTGTGGCGGTTCACTCGGAGGCAGCAACGACGAGTACGGCCACGATGGAGACGGCTTTTCCTGCAACTTCCTCTTTGGAGCTTCCGCTTATGATAACGGCGATGCAGAGTACTCCCCAAGTAACTATTATAAAGCTGACAAGCTTGTAAACAGTGAAAAGAGCGCTACCAACTCGCCAGGGCTACAGGGGGCTGCGCTGTCGCTGGTTGCGCCCGAATCCCGCGGCACGCTCACCTGCTTGGCGCTCTGGGGTGACGTAGCCGTATTTGGAGGTACGGACAGGGCCGTGCGCGCAGTGCACTTGCCACCTACCTCTTCGTCGTCATCGTCGTCTTCGTCGTCGTCGTCGTCTGCTCAGAATCGAGCCCGCAGCAGCAGTAACGGTGGTGGAGGAGCTACTGGTGCTGCTCTCTCCTCGTCCCTTGTGTTGACACGACACGAAGCCGCTGTCACTGCGGTGGCTATGGTCTCCCCGTATGCGGTGTCAGCGGACGCGAGTGGGCAAGTGCGAGTGACGCAACCGCGCGACGCACGAGATGTTTACGATGATAACAACCAAGAAAACGATGTCAACGGCAATAGTGCAGGGTCGCATCATCCATCGCTGGGGAAATGGCATGACGCAACCTGTTTGAACGGCCACACCACTGCCGTCACCTGTCTTGGCTTACCTCGCACTGCTGCTTCTGGCTCCGTAGCGCCCTCACTGCACGCCCCTCCCGGTCTATCGGTGCCTCTGGTGGCGTCCGGGGCGCTCGACGGCTCAATTCGGGTCTGGAACCTGAACTTAGGCTCCAACGCCCCGGGCAATCACAGCGCGGCTGCCTCGGCGTGGGCGATATTCGAACCGCCGCCGTCCCTTCATCCAGCTCCTCCGCTTCCTCCGGGCTCTACTGGCAAAGCAAGAAACTCAGCCTCTGCTGCTGCATCGTCACTCCCGCCCCCTCCTCCTCCGCGCCTAGGCTCATCCTTGACAGCGCAATCTCCGCTCTCGAAACGGTCAAGAAACGCAGCGGCAATTGTGGTCGACTGCAGTCGAGCGGTGTCGTCGCTGCAGATGGACTCGTGGGGGCGTTTCCTAGCCTCGGGCTCGGCCGATGGCGTCGTTCGTTTGTGGGACATCGAGAAGGAGACCTGCGTTGGCGCTTTACTCGCACATGCGGCCAATGTGCGGTGCGCTCGTTTCAAAGGGGGCAACAACAATCGGTTGCTGAGCGTCAGCAACGACCGCACCGCAGTGTTGAGCGATCCTAGAGTGCGCCCTCCCGGCCCCGGTCAAGGCAGCGCTGCCTCGGCCACCAGTAGCAGCTACGGGGCGAGCACTAGCAGTGGGCTTGGGCAGGCTGGAGGCTTGGTGCGATTTCATGGCCACGCGGCGCCGGTCACTTGCTTGTGCGAAGGCGCCGAAGGGGATCCGGTGTTTTTCACGGGGAGTTCCGACACCCGGGTTCTGGTGTGGGACATGCGCACCGCCAAAGTGCCACTTTGGACTTGGGAGGGACACGCCGACAGCGTGGTGGCAGTGCGCAGCTTCGGGTCCATCGCTGTGAGCGCAGGGCAAGACGGCACCGTCTGTGAGTGGGACGTGGCGACCGGCCAACTGCGAGGCCAAAAAGACGTTCCCGCCCCTGTAGTGTGCGCTGAGTCCACGGGCCCTCGATTCGCAGTTGCTACTTGGGCGCAGCACTTGCACACTTGGAACCATGTCGACAACTCAGCGGACACCATTTCTGGTCTGAGGTCCCAGCCAGCCTTTCCTTCTCCTCGCAACAACAACAAGAGCAGTGGAAAAATCAGCAATACCGATCCCTCACAATCTTCTTTGCTCCTTGACAATAATAATGCTTCATCTGCAGCAGACACTCAGTTCTTGAACGCTTCTTCGCCTGCTGCGTCTGCTGCTGTGGCTGCTGCTACTGCGGTCCTCAATTCTAGAGAAGTTGCTAGTGCTCCAGGCTCAGGAAAAGCTGTAACTTCACCAAAAGAAGAGGGTCAAGTCCCTGTGGCAGCTACAACAGCAGCAGCAGAACCTATGGTATCATCTTCGTTGGATAATGCGGCGCCGCTTGCAACTAGTGCCAATAATAGCAGCAGTGCTGCCGCTGAATCGAAAGCCAAAGACAAGCTTTCTCGGCGAAGCTCCTCAAAAGCAACGCCAGCGACTACTCCAGCTGCATCCTTATCATCATCTCGTGATCCTTCAGCGCCCACGCCTCGCGTCAGCGCTGCCGAGAAGCTTCGAGCCTACCGCGCCCAAGCCCTGGCGGTGGAGCACTCTGAGTCTCACGAGCAGCGGCAGTCGGCGCAGCGCGAGCTGGTGGCTTCCCTCACCGACCCGGCTCAACTGGGCCGCAAGCGCTCCAAGACACCCAGTGTGTGCCGGGCCCTCGGCCCTGGTGGCAACGCGCCTCTGAACGACCTCGGCCGATCGCCGTCTTTACTGCGCGAGGAAGCCCCGCCACCGTCATCTTCAATGACATCGTCATCGACCAATG
>Ga0307982_1004980_pt1 | contig 10452 bp, 12 predicted proteins | sample OrgLakmetagen989_FD_201847 | JGI IMG/M metagenome (GOLD analysis project Ga0307982, IMG submission 201847) | Saline water microbial communities from Organic Lake, Antarctica - #989 | ecosystem: Environmental > Aquatic > Non-marine Saline and Alkaline > Saline | place: Antarctica: Organic Lake... | reverse complement strand
TTGGAGAAGACCATCATCGCACCCCACATCGGCCTTTTAGAGATAGCAGGCGTTTGTTGCATGAATCCCAAGCTCGGCCTCCAGGCTGGGCTCGGGGTCTCCTGTGCTGCCGCCTAAATGGCACCCTTCCCTGTATAGTAATTAACACCAGTCCTCCCCCCGGGGGAGGCGCGAAAAAGTAAAAAGTACTGATTTCGTGCGTACGATTTGGTGGAGATCATGATATTCTAGCTTGCCACCAATCAACAGAACATTCTTCGTGGGGACGACAAAAGATCCAAAAAAGATCTGAACTGCTGGTTGTTGTCGTGCTAGAGTGCTCGAGTGCTTGATGGTGCTTGAGTTTGGTTGTGGCTGACCTCTTGTGCCGAGCTGTCAGCTGTCAGTCAGACTTTTAAGCCCCTCTCTCCAATGACAACTCTCACAGACGTCCAGCGCAAGGCTTTGGACGTATTAGTGGACACGTTCATACCTAATCTTAGCGCCAATGATGTTGACCAGGTGCGCCTTGGAATACAAAAAGAGCTCGTGTACACACAGAAGACAATTTTCTCGTGCTGTATGAAATATACTGGTTTGACGACTCCCCATAATGCGGCCAAGTTGGAGCTAGAGTCACCGACAAGAGCTTAACCCTTCGTTCGTAGCCTTTCAATCACTTCTGATGTTGCGAACACCGCGTTTGCTTACGTACAGCTTCTCCAAAATACCGAGGGCCGTGCGGATGCTCCTGGCAGAGACGCGCACGCGGTGCTTCAGCGCTCGGGCACCTCCCTGGGTGTCTCTGCTGCGCTCGAAGCGTTGCTGTGCCCTGCCACTCCCGAGAAAGGCGCCGGCCTCAATTGGGAAGAGCGTGCGTCTTTGCTAGGGGTGCTTGGGGCTCTCAGCAGCCGAATCGGCACCTCACTGCTCTTCGGGCCGCGCAGACCGTGGGGGCCCGCTTTCGTGGACTTGCCCTTGGCCGAGCGCGAGGCCATGCTAATGCAAATCAGCAAGAGCCCTATGGTAGCTTTATATGGTTATACACCTACCTAGGTTGCTTTGAATAGCACGCCTATTATTGTGGCATAGATGATATACAAGTACATGCTCGTGCGAATTATGAACTTGAATAGCCTAAATAGCCTTCGCAGTCATTGACGCAGGATTGCGGTAGCCCGCAATTATACTTGGCACTGTAAGCCTTCTCATCGCGAAATCAACGCCCATAACTTTTATGTTTTTAATGTCATCTATTTGCAGACACTTCAACGGAAAGCCTTCAATGACTTGAAACGGCTCATCTTCAGCATTGCGCTGTCCTTCGTGCCTGCGGGCGAGAAAGCCAACCCTTTCTCGAGTGCTACAGGCTACAACAACTTAGTTGAGGTGCGACTAGCAGTGCTTGTCAAGCTTTGAGACTCTCCTTTCGTACTTACGCTAGCTTCGTCATTCGCATCATTCACCATCGTCATTTCTATGTTCATTTCAATCTCTCACTCCAAATAGGCCCCTAGCGAAGCGGCCACGGCTCCATGGGCTGAAGTCGACTTCCGCAATCACATGGCTCAGCTGCCAACCGATGGCTCAGACCTTGAGGTGAGCGTGATTGTAAGCAATTGGATCATACATGCGCGAAATGGCGCGAAGTGCAGTGGGGATGTGTTCCGGTTGTTTTGTTGCCTTGACGAAGAAGAGCATTAGCATGAGTGCTACAGTACTTTGAGGACTTGCGTGCTATACTTCAAGCAAACATTTTCTTTGATTCATGCAAAGCACCCTCCTTGACCGATAGCAACCATTTTCCCTCTTCCTTTCCATTTCAAGGTGGACGTTATTATCATCGGCTCCGGCGCGGGCGGTGGTGTAGCAGCTAGTGTGCTTACCGCGGCGGGTTGCTCGGTTCTGGTGTTGGAAAAAGGGTCTTATGCTCCTCCTGAAACGCACAACGGCCGCGAAGGTGTGAATGTAGCTCTGCTTAGCTTATCACTTCTTGTATTGCATCTCTACTTCTCTTTCAATCCACACACCCATGAGATGAGACAACTGAAAGAAAGACTTCATAAACTACTCCTTATCACATGGCCATGTCACAGGCGAAGCTTTCGAGCGGCTCTACGAGAAAGCGGGCCTCTTGACCACGTCCGACGGCAGCATTGCCATTCTAGCAGGGAGCACCCTCGGGGGTGGCACTACTGTGAACTGGTATATAAGAGCACGCGCACGCATATTCACATCAAATATATATTTTTTTAATAACCTGTGAGGGCGATCTTTTTCTTGGCGAATCGCTTCATTCATTTCTCCTGTAAATTTTAGTAGTGTATACACCCCACCACTTCAATCTCTCTCTCTCTTCATCTACCTTGCATCTTTTGATTCCCTAGGGCGTGTTGTATTCCGCCGCCCCCGGAAGTGCGCAAGGAATGGGCAGGGCCTCCGCACAATTTGCCGCAATTTGCTCCTTCCGCCAACGGCCAACACGCGAGCTCGACCACTGGAGCTTTGCCACCTGTACACCCTGTAGTAGGAGCAGGCTCTCCTGAAGCAGCAACAGCAGCAGCAGCAACAGCAGCAGCAGCAGCAGCAGCAGCAGCAGTAGCAGCATCATCGCTGTCCGGAAATGGAGGAAGCCGAGGAAGTGACCCCTCAGCGTTTGAGAAATCGCTGGCAGCGGTGTGGGCGCGCATTGGCGCTTCCGATGCACATGTAAACCCCAACCCCAACAACGCGATCTTGGCCCAGGGGAGTGCTCTTCTAGGATACCCTTGCGCGCTGACGGCGCAAAACTTCAAGGACCCCAACGCTGCCTCTTGCGGGTGGTCGTGCTTCGGCGACAAGAGCGGCAACAAACAGGGCTCGATGGTGACGTTCTTGGCCGACGCCGCGCGCAGCGGCAAGTGTCACTTTTTGGACAACTGCCAAGTAGAACGGATTGTGTTTGACCATGAAGAGGCGACGACGAGTACTGCTACTTCTTGGAGTGGGCAACGCACAGCAAAAGGAGGAAATTTACGGCCTCAAGCGACGGGAGTTGTCGCGCGATTGCCGAGCAAGAATGCACAGAAAGGGTCTTCTGGAAATGGTACAGACACCACTACTACCAGCAGTAGCAGTGAGGCAGACTTCGTGCGCGTGCACATCAAGGCGAAGCGCGCAGTGGTTCTCAGCGCAGGCTCCCTGCATTCCCCGTGCGTGCTGCTCCGGTCGGGCTTGGGAAGTGTGAACAAACACATCGGGAAGCATTTACGGCTGCATCCGGTGAGTTCAATCGAAGAATTTACATAGCAATTCAAAAAGTACTTTCATTGAGCAATCTTGCGATGTTGCGTGATCGTTCTTCGATTCTTTTAATCAATGTCTTCTCCTCTCTTCCTTCACCCTTTCAGGTCACGGCAGCGATCGCCAAATTCGAACACCGGGACGTGCGCATCTATTCGGGCGCCCCCATGACTACCGTGTGCAGCGTCGACAACGCTGGGCCGCTCAACGATGGGTAGGTGCAATGATGGAATAGAATAGAGGGTTGGGGATGTGTGGCGCACAACTCAATTTATTTATTTTTTCGCACAGGAAATTAAGCCTCAGCGTACTATTAAGTTGAGTTCGTTTCAAATTCGTTTTTATTGCTGTTTGTTTCTCAGTTATCATTCGATTGTCTGTGGTTGATTTGGTTTGCAACAGCTACGGCGCGCGGTTAGAGGTGCCTTCGGTGCACCCGGGCTTAATGGCGGCGTGCTTGCCTTGGCGAGGCGGCTACCACGCCAAGAGCCAATTGGCCGATCTGAACTGCGCGGCGGCGGTGATTGCGCTACAGAGGGACGTGGGAGAAGGCACCGTGACCCTCGCGAACCACGGATTGAGGTTTGAAGATACGAGAGGGGATGAGAGAAGACGATGGAGAAGGGTGGGTGCAGTGCATCCCATTCGAGTCCTACTTGCTCGTAGGGCGTGTTTTTATGGGAGCTGCATAATTCTCGTTACGTCTCTTTGCTGTCCTCTCGTTCGGTGGGGCACTCACGTCTTATTCTGCGACCTTGCGTATACCTCCTGTGTAGGTACCGCTTTTTACCGTGTGCCAGCCCGCTCGCGCCCCCGCTCGTGCACTACAGCCTCGACCCCCGGGACGCCACCAGCTTGCTCCGCAGCGTCGGGTCGGCCCTGAACATCTTAGCGGTGAGCGGCGCCACCTACCTCACCACCTTGCACGCAGGCGCTTTTGGGCTGGAACGCTTTGCCCCAAACAGCAGCAGCGGTCCAGCAGCAGCGGGTGCCGCAGCAACTGCGGTAGTGGGTGCATCGGCAGCTGTAGCATCAGCAGCAACAACAGCACCAGCCCCACCATATTCCCCCATCAGTACGGAGGCGGTGAATGAGCTGGCCGCAGCGAGCGTGGCTGTTGGCTTGCCGTGCCATGGCGTGGGGCTCTTCTCGGCCCACCAAATGGGCACCTGCCGCATGGGCTCAGACCCTCTGGAGTCGGTGGTCGACTGCGATGGGGAATCGTGGGATGTGGACCACCTCTACGTAATGGATGCCTCAGTGTTTCCCACGGCTTCGGGCGCTAATCCCATGACGACCACCTTGGCCATTGCCCACTTGCTCGCGACACGTCTCGCCACTCGACTCAAAGCTCAGGACCACGTCATTGCTGCCGGCGGTGGTGCCAACAAGACCACCAATACTGATGAAGGCGACGCTGAAGCAGCAGTTGTGTTGGAAACAGCGCGGAGTCAGCGGCGTGACGCAGCACTTCAGGTGCAAACAGCAGCGAGACAACGGAAGGCTGTTTCAAAGTGGGCAATGCGGGCTGTGGCAATGGCCGGTGTTGTAGCAGTGGCCCAAGCCATCCCTCAAAAGAGGAAGTAGGCATAGGCAATGCTGCTTTGAAGGCAGTGTGCTTTTATTTGTTTGTAGTTGGCTATTCTAGATTTTCAAAGTAGAGCCACATGTAAATTAAGTCTGTCATGGGGATATGATCCAATGCTGGGGCCTCTCGCTAATTCAAACACCCCCATATGGCCTTATGGGGAATTTCCTATGAGGCAAATATCAACATATCCATATTGATTTAGAATATTGATATTTACGTAGTTCGATTTCGAGTTCTCTCGAGTTAGTTAGGACTAAGGCTAAGGCTGGTTCGGTAATAAAGCACAAAGAAATGGAGGAGAAGTAGACAGAGGCGCGACGAGCGGTGACCAGCGGTACCGCGGCAGCACTTTCGGGGATGGTGTCATCGGTGGCGACAGCAGCACGCAGCGCGGCGACCAGCGATACCACGGCAACATATCAGGCGACGCAGGCTTTGGTGGTGGCAGCACCGCGCGGGGCGACGACGTTTGGTACCGCGACGGCACGTCAAGCGACGCAGGCTTCGGTGGCGGCAGCAGTGCGCAGCGCGGTGACCAGCGGTACCGCGACGGCACGTCAAGCGACGCAGGCTTAGGTGGTGGCAGCAGCGCGGAAGGCGAAGTAGCAGCATCGAACAGCGGACGACAGCGGCTAGTGAACGGCGGCATCAGCTTCAGCGAACACCGAATACCGAATACGAAGACGAAGAATGAAGCCTGGCAGCTGGCAACTGGCAGCCAGCCTGCCTGGAGACTACACACGTGTCACTTTGGACGTTTTCGAATTCTGGAGTTGCGGTGCGGTAACCGACGAGCTGGCGAGCTAACTTATAGCCTCTTGAAAGAATGGCGCCTCTCCTTGCGCGGTGCATCATCTGGGGATGGCTTGCCTTAGGTGCTGTCGCGTCCGATGATGCCGACCTGTACCGTAAAGTAACGGCCGTGAATACTAGCGAGTGCCTGGACAAAGTGCGCGCGTTACCTCTTAAGGTTTGTAGAGCGCTCCACTCTTTCAAGTTTCTCTCTGCAGCTTTCGACAGAAAGACAGAATTAGTCAGGGCTAGTTGATGAACCAGGAGCTCCTAGCGCCACCCTCATTATCTAAACTATCGCATTCTCTAGGTTTACGAGTTTGCTTACGACACGGTGCGTGGACGTCGGCAGCTGGGGGTGGTAGGGTCAGAGCTGGAGTCTGTGCTTCCAGAAGCTGTCGACGTTGTGCGCTCTCAAGCCTTCAAAAACCCCGACACCTCGCCTGGAGCGCCTGCTTTAGTCAAGGTACGTGCATTGCTGCAAAGTTCGCACAGGTGAAAGGCACCATATGATCTTGGATTATGTAGCTTGGTTACACGTGAGGCATCCATCATGTACTGCGTTAGTTGTAGAGGTTTAATGCCTTGAATTCAATTAAATCGTCTCATTTCGTTTTCGCTCAGCATAATTTTTGGCTAACTTACTGGTATTCTTTCTTTGCATTTGCCGATATATTTCCATTATTGTTCACTGTTCCTTCCACGATGTGCGTGTGTGCTAGCTTTCAAACTTCCCCGTGGTGGACAAAAATGTGCTCTTCATGCACAACGTAGGCGCTGTTCAGCATTTGATCGGCGAAATGGCCACGGTGAGGAATAAGATACAAAAATCATAGTGTTTAAATGAGATTATGGGCTGATTAAACATAATTTGCCACCCCCTAGATTCGACATCACATTCACGGGATTTTCGACCATGTTTTAATTGTGCATTCGTTTCTGTCTAGGTGGATGCACTCGTAGCAGCGTTGTCAGCGCAAGAAGATCGGGCGGCTGAAGCCATCGCACGGCTCGAAGTATGCTTAATATAAGCTTCGATTAGCGAACAATTTATTTTCTATGACTACTGCTAACCTTCACGTCGGTCGAAATGAAAGATCAAGGCATTAAATTTCTTGGGTTGGGGTTTGAAGTGCATACAAATTTCACACCTTCATGCCCCTGTCCTTCGAATCATTATGATAACCACAGGCCCGCGTCGAGGAAGAAGTTGAAGCTCAGGCCATGGAAGAAGCTCGCCAAGCAGAGGCAGCGACGGTGCTGGCTCGAGCCGAAGTCGCAGCGGCCGTGGCAGCGGCAGAAGAGGAGCGGGCAGCACTCATCAAACAGGTGTGCCCATACACTAAGCATGTGAATGTTGCTGTTGCTTCATTCATCTCGATAGTCGCTTTTCGCATATTCGAATTTAAATCATAGATGTCATTAGGTGCGCCGTCATTTAACGCAACTGATCATTCGTCCGTCTGTCTGCTTCGCCTCTCGCTCATTTTCTTGCACCCTCTCGCTCTACTAGGCTGAAGTTGAGCGCGCCACCGTAGCGTTTGAAGCGAAATTAGCCGAAGATCGAGTGACCAGCGAGGACGCTCGGTTGCGGGCGAGGGCAGCCGAAGCCGCTCGACTCACGGAAGAAGCGGCACTGCGAAGCGAAGAGCGACGGCGCGCGACGGAGCTAGCGCTGAAAGCGAAACAAATGGAGCAAGACAAGGTACGAATGCCAGAGCTTGAAGGAAACATGCTGCTTCTTCTCCAGATTTCGTCAACGTAGCTTTCATTCTCTACCTGCCTCTCTCTTAAACACCCGTACTCAAGTAATCACCTGCCTTTTTGCTATCTTTCTATTTCCAAAAATACGCACCCACCCACTCCAAGGTGCTGGCTGCAGAGCGCCGCGTGGCCGAGCTCGAGCGCGTGTCAGCGGAAGCGAAAGCGAAGGCCAAAGCCGAGCGCACCAACGAGGACATTGCGCTGAGGGCCATCAGAGTATGTACCAGTGTATATAATGATCCCGAGAAACACTGGAAACATTCTTCGATATGTTCTACTACCATGAAAGTACTTGCGCCTTTTTAGTTTGCGCCTATCTTCATATAATCGTGCCGCTTTAATCTCAACTCTTCTCCTCTTTCGCCTGCGTACTTCCCAACTTTTACGTTAACACTTAAAAGGCACGCGGCGCGGAAGAGCGTCGGCGTTTATTGGAAGCCATCACGTCGGTGTTTTCGCACTTGGGCCGCGGGGCAACCAACTTGCTTGCGAGCCCCAAACAGCTCGGGACCTTGCTCGGATCGGTGCTGGTCGTGGTGGCCGGTGGCTTCTTAGCTCGGGAAGGCGCAGTGTTGGCTCGCCAGGTGAGGCAGAGGTGTCAGTGTATGGAGGAGTACAGGAAAGAGGGAGGATCCGTGAGTTGCAGCTGCACGGGGAGAAGCTATCGTCAACAACTAACATACTTCTTTTCTCTGTTGTATTCTCCTTCGTGTCGTTGTGCATATACGTAGTTGCTGGAGGCTCGTCTCGGTCGCCCCAAACTCGTTCGCGAAACGAGCCGTGCTACTCGGGGCCTCGCTCTCGGGCTCGCTTTGGCACCCTTTGACCTTCTTCAATTTCTAGTCAAGACCGTGCTCGCTCTCTTAGCCTGGAGCTTCGGACCTCGCAATTGGATGAGGCGCTTCCGGCAACTTCACCAGAAAATTGTTGGCTCTACCAAGAAAACTGGCAGCCAGGAAGGGGGCGAAAGGGAGACTTCAGAAGGTGAGGCATCGGCATCGTCACCGTCAGCGGCTGCACTGCGAGCCACTGCTGTGGTGTCGCATTTCGCTGACGTGGTGCTGCCAGGCCCGTTGACTGAGAGGGTGACGCAGCTCGCCGTGGCTACGCGCAACGCGAAACAAAACCAAGTTCCCTTTCGCCATCTCTTACTGTACGGACCACCCGGCACGGTGAGGATATTGGACGTGCTTACATAGAAAATGATACGGTTGCTTTGGATCCCTAAAGTTGTGGTCGGGGCAGGCCATTGAACAACGTTATTTTCTTAACTTTTCAACTTTTCAACATTCATCTTCTCTTGTAATCTCTTTCCGCGTCCCTCTGTATCCTGCGTTGCCCCTTTTTCCTCTCACCTCCCTCCCCTTCAGGGTAAAACCATGGTGGCGCAGCGGCTCGCTCAGGCTTCAGGCATGGACTACGCGCTGATGAGTGGAGGCGACGTGGGACCGCTTGGAAAGGACGCGGTCACAGAACTACACGCTCTCTTCCGCTGGGCGCAGGTGAGGAAGTCTGAAACCGTACTGATAAAGCTATGCCATCCTTTTGCTTTACATTACACGATGGTTTCTTGTTTCTGCATATTTTGTGCCTTTCCTCTCCTCCTCCGTTTACGTCTTCTTACAACGTGCCGTCTGCCTCTTTGTACACCATATTAGGGCTCTCCTTCGGGCTTGCTCTTATTCATTGACGAAGCGGAAGCATTCTTAGGGTCTCGCAGCCGGTCAGCCATGTCGGAAGAGCTTCGCAACGCGCTCAACGCGCTCTTGTACCAAACCGGGTCACAGTCTTACAAGTGAGGAGCCGTGTAAATTGTGCGCTCTCTCACTGTTATCGTGTTGATTCTCTACAACACCATCAATTAGCTGCATGAGCAGTCACACCTTTTCATTCCCATATTTCCTTCTCTTGTTCTCCTCACCCTTCCGATCCTTCTCACTACACGCACACTTGCGCACCACAGCTTCATGATGGTGCTGGCAACCAACCGAGCGGAAGACCTCGACAGCGCTGTGCTCGACCGCATGGACGAGTCGCTGTACTTGGGACTACCCGACGCGGAAAAGCGCCGCAGCTTGACGGTTAGCGACTCCATAGTATTGATCAAGAAAAAGACCTTATTCTGTATGCTTCTGCTGTGTCACATGGTTTGCACCGTGGATTTTTTTTTCTTTTACAACTTTAGTGCCTCAGCTCGAATCACTTTTATTTTTGTTCCATGCTTTCACACTGTTTTTATTGTCAGACGCAGTACTTCGACGCATACGTGCACGCGCAAACGGCTGCGGGCCGACGAGCACGGGAGCCGCGGTGGCACCCCCGCAAGATGGTCCGAACCGTTTTCGGCCATCGGTTGGCAGACGTTGGCCTCCCACCACCTCTCAAGGTCGCTTTTTGCGACCAAAACGCAAAGCCAAGGAAAGGAGGAGGCACCAGTCAGGATAGTTCTTCTTCTTCTTTGGAACAACAAGCGGAAGCAGAAGAGGCCGCCGCGAAAGTGACATCGTTGAGTGCCGCAGCCGACCAGCTGGAAGGGTTCAGCGGCCGCGAGATCAGCAAACTCATGATTGCGCTGCAGTCGGTACGTGTGCGCGTATGGCATGTTTGTCGGTATCATGTGCGCTCATTAACGCTTCTTTTGCACTATCTCCAGCCTCTTCTGCTTCTGTGTCGCTGATACTCGCTTCTCATACCCGTGGAAGTCACCATATATTGGAGCACCATAAGCCAGTTGCCTCCTTCATCATCAATCACTTTTTCTCGACATGTTTTACGATTTATGTTTTACGATTTTGTTTTTGTTGTCCTTGCGTCCACAGGTGGCTTTTGGGTCGGCAGAGAACGAGTTAACGGGCACCATGGTAGCCTCAGTAGTTTCGCGCAAGGTGGAGGAGCACAAGCGCAAAGTAGACATGGTGCAATACGCCCACGCGAGCCCAACGCACCGGGCAGCAGCAACTACCGCGAGTGGCAATGGCAAGATCAGTGCGCCAGGCTCGCCGATGCGGAGTCCTTCGAACAAACCAGCAAACTAGCCAGAAGTG
>Ga0307982_1004979_pt1 | contig 10452 bp, 9 predicted proteins | sample OrgLakmetagen989_FD_201847 | JGI IMG/M metagenome (GOLD analysis project Ga0307982, IMG submission 201847) | Saline water microbial communities from Organic Lake, Antarctica - #989 | ecosystem: Environmental > Aquatic > Non-marine Saline and Alkaline > Saline | place: Antarctica: Organic Lake... | reverse complement strand
TGTTTCTCTGCCTCATTCCAACTCGCAACCTCCTTTGTCTCCTTCATATCAACAAATTGTTCATGTTAACCATCGAGCCGCGCGCCAACCTAGGCACAGCCATGCACAAAGCAAGAGAATAAGCGTGAAGACCCGGCATCAACACGAGCGTAGGTAAATGTTAACCATCGAGCTCGCATGTGCGCTCCTTCCCAGCTCAGCCACGCGCCAACCTAGGCACAGCCATGCACAAAGCAAGAGAATAAGCGTGGGTAATTGCTTACCAGCGAGCTCGCATGTGCGCTCCTTCCCAGCTCAGCCACGCGCCAACCTAGGCACAGCCATGCGCAAAGCAAGAGAAGAAGCGCAGAACTAACTGCAGCGCACTCACGAAAAGCCGGCACCAACACGAGAGTAGGTAAATGTTAACCATCGCAATTGCGTTACCTCCCGGCTCAGCACTATTATGCTTCGTTCATTTCGCTCATCGCATGCCTTCTTTATTTTATGAGGTTGTCATTCCTTACGCTCAGCTCACTCAGCTCAGAACCAAATTATGAAACATCACAAGAGGACTGGTGGATTGCGTGTTCAGAGCGCATACAAGAATGGTTGGCTTATTTTAAGTGGTGGGTCAAAACACCTCTCAACACCATTGCCGCCCGCATTGGGTTACACATGGCGCCTAAGAACTCAACGACGCCCCCAGCTATGCACGCACAAAATTCGCCGAGTGAAGGCCGTGCAGAGGCGGCATGGGCGGGCAGGCTCACGTTCCAAAAAAAATCATTCTGGCTGTGTTCCAAGCCTCCAAAGGACAGTTCAGTGTACGAAATACCGACGTTCTAGACAGTTCCAGTGGAGAAGAAAAAAAGTCAGCCTGACTTTTCACACACTAGAACTCACCGAAAAAAATCTCAGCCTGTAAGTTACTAAATCCAGTCCCCCCTCGGGGAGGCTCAGAAAAAATCTCAGGCCGGACGTAAGAACCGCTCTTGTTGCATACAGAAGTAGTAGTCTAGTACTTACAAGTAGTTAGAAACGCTACTGTAATCTGAATGCTTAGCAACAGCTACAGCTAGATCAGAGCAGCTCTTAGAACGTTCCAAAGCTCTGGTGAAGCTGCTTTAGAGTGGCAAAGAAGTAAGTCGCTGTCTTTATTTCGGGCTACGGGCTTTTTAAAACGAAACTAACTTGTTCATCTGAACTTTTGCCCAGTATACAGATAGTAGCTATGATCCTCGCCCTCCACTTAATCGCAGCCGTGCTGTTATGCGCTCGAGAGGCTTCCTCTGGATATGCGCCTGATCGCCCGCCTGTGTTACCTTCCGACTGGTGTGCAGAAAGGGAAGGGACCTTGACTCGCAGCACAGGTAGTTCGTTTTATACTGAATTGCATACGCTAATAGATTTAAAGTCGTGAAGCTATTTGCAGGCATTCATTGTTCTGCTTTGATGGCCTTTAAGTATAGCTACTTGATTAGATTGCGACCCCTTCATTCGTGGTTTCTTTGCAAAGGCGAATGTATGTGCCGATACCAGTGCGAAGGAGCCCGGTGCCAGAGCGGCCAGGGGATGATATGGTATGCCTACAAGGATTGCCCAACTGGCTGTCGCTGCCTGCCGCGCGTGGCAGCTCCAGAAACATCCAAGTCAGAGGCATCAGCTGTGTCTTCATTCTCTACTTCGAGCCTTCAGCCTTCGGAATCTGCGCAGTGCAGCGAGCCCGCTGACAACGGCCAAGAACCAGTCTGCGACAGCGAAGTAAAACTTCCCAATGCGCCACTTTCTCCGAACACGAAAGCAAAATCGCCTTCTAAACCCTTATCAGCCCGAGACCAGCACCCACCGAAAGCTTCAGAGGAGACTGCAGATGATGACATATTGGAGCATGGAGAGGTTTATGTAGAACCTGTGCCTGAACTTGAGGATGCTGTCTCAACTGTTGAGACCTTGATGGATTGGATCGACGACAATGGTCGCTTCCTATTCGGCGGCGCTGTGGTTCTATTCTTGACCTGTACCATCCTACCTACACTAATCTACGTCGCCACTGGAGCTGGTGGAGGTGGAAGTAGTCATAAAGGTATGGGGGACTCTGACGCAGCGAAAGCAAAAGTCGCGAAGGAAAATTCTCAACACGAAGGAGCTAAGCCTGATGTGAGCTCAAGGAAGCCCTCTAGCAAAGACGATTGAATGCGGTCTTACTATAAAAAGAAGAAAAGCAGGGGTTTCTTCGTGGTACGCAAAGACTTGATAGCATCTCCGAAATAGCGCGAAGCGACCCGCTTTTCGTCATGGTAGCGCCATTCAGGCCATATCTCTCACTCCAGGACTTCAAGCTTCAAGTCTCCAGGACCAAACGGATTAAACTTATAACTAATAACTAATTTCTTATCTGCTTTTAGCTTAAAGCCCTCAGAGTAAATAGCACCGTTTATTATGAATAAGAACCACAGAGCTCCGTATGAATTATATTGCCGCCCGCTGCCCCCATGCTATCCCGTGGTCCCATGGCATAATCCCCCCGTTGTTTACGAATTTATGTTTACGTCAACTGGAGGCTGGCACGCTGGCAGGCCGGAGGTGCGTGATGGTGCGATTCTCGATTCTCCGTGTTGGTGTCGGTGGCTCTTCCTGAGGCCCAGTTGCCTCGATAGAAATAGAAAGGAGACAGAGGAGACAAGGCCGGAGGCCGAGGCCAAACCACCTCCTATGAACTGATGCGCCATTTGAAAAAAAAAAACTTAAATTCATAAGACAACACCCAGGATTAGCACCAAGCACAAGCACGGACATTGTCAGTAACCAGAGCCAAACCAAGAGGCTCCTAAATTTTGAGGCTCGCTCTTGCTCTCTCTTTGGAATCCATTGCAATGTACAAGGAAGTAAAATGCGCTCTGAGAATCACTTCTTTCCGAAGTGCAGGCGGCCCTGCCCCTGACTGGGCGGCAATCCTGGCTCGGTGCGCGGCCCGTCGGGATCCCGGAGCTCCATCGAAAAGGCCGACGCGACGTGCTCAAAGCGCACCGAAAACTGAATGTCGCTGATCATCGGCCGGAGCTCGGGTGAACTCTGCTGTGATGGTGCAGATGGAATCCCTGAGGATGAAGTACACTCGCCGCTAAGGCCACCTTCGTCGCTTGTGCCATTGTGGCTGCTCGGGCGTTGGGAAAAATGCTGCGGCGACGCTTTCGGCGCCCGAGCAGCGGAGAGGAGAGCTGCGAGGTAGCGCTGAGGCAAGTGGTAGGCCATGAGACTGAAGCTGAGGCCTACTCGACCGGTGTAGTCGTAAGGCGACGCTTCAAATGCAACCACTGCGGGAGCGTCACCCGCGCTGCAGCCCAAGAGGTCAGCGACCTGCACAACGCAAAAGGGGCAAAGAAATGAGAGGAAAGTTAATGAGATTCAGGTAGGGAGTAACTTTCGCTAAGAAAAGCGCACTACTTACTTCGTCATCCACGTGGAGAAGACGCCCAGGAGGGACCATGACGCGTTCAGTGGAGGCGTCGTGCTCAGAGGAGGAAGATGAACTAGCAGGCTCCTCCTCTTTAGCTGCTGCTGAAGCGCTGCCGCCATCGTGAGCTGCCTCTTTTGAGCTCGCATCCGCGCCAACCTCATTAGATCCGCCTTCCTTACTCGCCTTGAGTTCTTGAACTTCTGCTTGCTGAGCCTGGTGAAACTCTTCAGGTAAATTGTCGTGGTCAGCCTCAGTATCTTTCGTTGCCGCATCGTCTGAAGTAATTGCTTGCACACAAGAACCAACTCCTTCAAACTTGTTGTTGTCGTCGCTATCATGCACTGCAACTGCTACTCCGCAAGCATAGCCATCAATCGCCACAGCAGCTGCAGCAGTCACCTCATTCTGATCAGCACTTTTTTCATCCTCATTCACATTAGTGATTCTATTGCCACCTTGTTCATTTTGTTGCGCACGTATGGTAACGCCTACGGTGGTTGCTTCACTACTACTGTTGCGATGAAACAGACTCGCAAAACCTAGTGCCGCCGACATGGCACTTCCCGCCGCCCTTGCCGTGTGGGCCACGACAGTAGCGTCATTTAAGTCCTGCAGGAGGCGATCGACGTTGGCCACCGAGAGGCGAGGAGCTGGGTCCATGCCAAGCACCACGGAAGTGCCGAAGTCTCCGAAGTCCAAGTCGGTGGCCAGGTCAGTGGTTACGCAAGCTAGAGGGCCAATAGCGATGGAGGTGATGCCACTGCGCCAGCGATCACCGGACACACTACCACCACCGTGACCATCGCTGGTGGTGCTGGTGGTGCTGCTGCTGCTGCTGTGACCGTCGCCTTTCCGAAGCAGCGCGGCCACCAGGCTGGCGATGCCACCCCCGAGGGAGTGGCCGCAGCACACCACCCGGTAGCTGGGCCACTGCTGCCGCGCCTGGTCCAGGGAGGACTGGGTGGCTGCGACCACACGGCGCGCCGCCTCGAGCACGCCGCGGTGGACGTGCCTGATGCAAGCGAGGGCGTTGGGGAGGGAGGGAGGGTGCTTGTGACTGTGTCAGATTGGAAGCCATGTATACATACTTTGAGCACGCCTCACCCGTCCCCATAAGGCGCGTCGCCCGCTGCGAGGTCAGTTAAAATGTCCGTTCCGTTCAGAGTGCCTCGCACCGATATGACGATCCATTTCAGCGCATGGTCAGCTCCCAAGTACCTAGAACATGAGAAAAGCGCGCATATGAAGAAAGTACAAGTTCTAGAGCACGCTCAAAGGGCAGGGTTACGAAAAAGGCGAGAAAAGCAGTTGCATATGAAACTTATCGCTAGACTGTAGTTGCCACTCTCTCACCAGGCCGGCTCGAAAGTAACGCTCCGCCAGTTCGCTGCCAGGACTTCAAATAGCCCGCCCACGATGCTCACGGCCGCCGCCGAATGCGTGCGGTCATCTACCCCTCGTACAGCGTCCACCTTAAAGGCACATGCAGTAGGCTGAGAACACGGCCAAATCATGAAATGAAGAGAGGACAAGAGAGAGAAACCTTTTCTTCGTTCTAACATTAAACAAGAATTCGCATGTGAGCATTTACAAACCTTCTCGATTCTGTTCATTTCAAGCCAGCATCACCTTGTTGAGGACCCCGGACATTCGGCGCCATGTGAGTAGAGTAGCCCCCGCCTGTACGGAGGCCAGCCACCCTTTGGCCATGGGGTATCCATAGGCCGCGCACGCGTGCAGAGCACCGCAGCTCAGCTCTCGCAGTGCCTCAGGCGACGCCGGAGACGCCCACGCTTGCTGGGTGTTGAGATGGTGGTGGTGCTCCCTTGAGCGGCCCCTGAGAGGGGGGAGAGGCAGGTTCTCGGGTACGCTGCTACTACTGCGCGGATGAATACTATTACCACTACTTGGCGGATTGCTACTGCTGTCTCCTCCTGGGCTTGCACTATCCTTTGAAGAGTTCGATTCGCTCTTCTCCTCGTCAAGGCGCAAGCCCATGAATTTGTCGCCGTAAAGCTCAGAAGCCAAATCCTCGGCCGCTTGAAGATGGGAAGGTGGGGGCGGCAACGTCAAAGTGGGTCCTGCCACATCACGATCTATGGCGGGTGCAACCATGGTAGCGGCTTGGCCTGAGGCAGTTGCAGCACTCTTTGCCTTTTTTCCGCCGCCTTGGCTGCTGTCACTTAAACCTTGGTCGTCATTCTTCTTCGCAGTCGTCATTCCTGAGCCATTGGAGCCGTTTGTTCGGAGTGTACCGCCGGGAGAGTGAGTGCGTCCCGGACTAGGAGCCGGGTAAGACACTAGCCAGGAGCCACCTCCGCCAATTCGAACCACTTCTAGGACCCGTTTCCGAAGCCAAGCACGATAAGCGTCGACATCCCTGAGCACGGTGCGGAGCCAGGCAGTGCCGTCGAGGAGGCCAAGAGTGCCCCACACCCCGCGCCGCTGGCCCACGCGACTCAGCACCTCGAAGAACACCTGCTTCGCCGTGGCGCGGTCTTCGAGCGCCTCGTCGCCAACCGCTTTTTCAGAAGCGGCGGCTATCGCGGCGTTTGCGGCTGCTGCACTTGCAGGGTCCGAGGCGCTTGAGGAGAGGTCATCAGATCGTGAAGTGGTGTCTTGTGATGACGTACGCAAGCTGCTCGCCTTCTTGATCCACAGTTTGCGGCGCACACGGTCAGTGGCCCGGGAGCTCGAACGCCCACCCTCACGCGCCCGCCCGCCTCCCATCACCCGCCTCATGGGTTCGCCTATAGGGAGCTCCGTTGGCCGAGTGATAGCAGACCACGATGTCGCGTATAACCACCTGAGATAAAACAGCGCACAAATACCACACCATTGAAACCATGAAGCACAGATGCTTCCTGTAGTAGAGCAACAACAGCAACACCACCATATATCCTCCTATATATTTACGACTTCTACACTCACCCATCGGCGTCTGTGTCCGGCCCTACCACTGCTCTCCATCCATATGCTGGACTCGGCCTCCATTCTTCACGCTTGCTGCTAGCCTTCTCGTCTGGTGATGATGAATCCCCAGGATCCAAAGGACTGTTCAACGTGCTGCATTCGCGGCTTCCATCATAAGGATCCAAGAGCTGCGCAGCTCCGGCAGCCAAGGCATCTGAGGTGAGCGCTGAGACATCTGCAGCACAGAAGCACGGTGGGTCCTCAGCTGACGGCCACATGCTACCAACAGGCCGCCAACCGCCAAAGAAACTCCACCGCTGATGCTCGAAACATTCCTCATTTGCGACGAGTGGATGCACTGATGTTGATACCATTTTAGGCGGGGCATCATCTTTGGGCGGAATGTTCAAAGCCTTCCTTTCTATCTCGTCCTCAGAATCAGTTTCGTTGATTGAGGATGGCGAAATCTACACAAAAGATCGATCAACAAAGGCATGCCACAGCTTAGCACACACAGGGGTAACTAAGCAGGCATTACAAGTTTTAAAAAAATCACGTGCAGATTCTGGCATATTTCTATCTCAATTTCTATGGGGGTTAAATGAATGGTGACAGTTCCTAGTCTAATTATGTATAGAATAATGTAACCTTTTCGGACAATACAGCTTGTAGCTCGGAGTCAGCTGCAGCCATCGCAATGTCGATACTTGCAGCCGACATAAGAAAAAGCTATACTTTCCTTTGAAGAAGCAGCTTTCGTGCAGTGTAGGGAATTATTATTATTAATATAAGTACCCTAAGCTAAGCTTCATGTAAATAAAAAGGACTGCGATGTATCAAAGAAGTTCTGGCAGCATAATTACAAGGATGAACTCGAATATGCTCATAGCATCACGCCATAAGATAAATTACGCCAGGCTCGAATACTAACGTGAGATGAAAGGTTGGCGCGTTCAAGAAATGTTAACATCATGGTGACACGGCTACTTGCGCTTCTCTCTATTCTAACTCTGTCTAGTCTGTAGTCCCAGGTCTCCACGAGAAAATTTCGTGCCTGTCTTCATGAAATGTGACACAACGACACAACTGAGACAGACGACAAGATCAAAATCTTCCAACAAGCGAGCTACTAGCTAGCTAGAGTACAGATGATACTGTACAATAATAAGCTGCTGGCTGCTGATGAGATGAGAGACTAGCTAGCTTCACAGTTGTGCCAAGAGCTAATGCAGCACTTTGAGAGCTACCAGTAAATTGTTTCACATTTCTAGAGGTAATAGCGTAGTTGATTCGATGAACCGTCTAGTCTAGCAAGATAGATCCGAAACGACAGCGACTATTTAAAATATGGCTCGAGCACGCAAGAAGCCTAAAGGTATTCAATTGCGAAGTTGGGCCGTGGGCATCGCAATAGTTGTGAGCACCTGTGTTTTCTTAAGCTATGCAGTATATTACATTATCATGGCGACCGAGGTCGAGTCTACGACGTCTCCTTTACCGCAACTAGGTGACTACACTAGCCCAGAAGCTAAAGCTGCACGTGAAGTTGCACTGGAGTATGCAGCATCTCTCCGTCTAAGTAAAAAGCAGCATTCGCCAGTCATTCAACCGCATCCTGCATTTCTTGCTCCCAGTGATTTACCATTTGATTCTGTTGATCACCGGATTGTGCCATCTGAGGCGACGCAGCTTTCTTCTATTTTGCCAATACGCGCGAAGCGACTCCCTCCACCTCAGATTATCGACAACACTAGAGCGAGTATCTCAAGTGGTGCTGAGTACAAATATACCAAGAGCAAAGTTGAAAGAGTTGGCGAAATTTCTTCAGCTTTGGTGCCCGATTCGAACATGAAGCCACCCGCCAACTTCAATCTGTCTCAGGCAGTGCAACCGAAGCTGAAAACGATCATAGAGGACCGTGATTTATCTCTGCTAACTAGTGCAACAACGCATGAAGCGGCTGTGCGTGAGGTTGGCGTTGAAAAAGACGATGGGCGTGGGCCATATGGTATGACGTGGCGTGCTGTGTCAGATTTAAGCCAAGACGATTGGGTGGTGTATTTGCGCATACAGAAAACAGGAAGTCAGACTTTCTGGCAGACCTTGCAGCAAGAGTTTGACGCAAGCGTCTGGGGGCGCAAACAAACGGTAAGGCATCATGTTGTTTCTTTCCATAGGTATCAGATTTGTCTAATATTCTATTTCTGGTATGCTGCTGTAATCAGTGCCAAAAAGGCCTATTTTGTGGATACAAGTGTCTTACGATAGTTCATGATCAAATCAAGGAAGTTTTGGCATCCCGCAGCATACATCGACCGCGAAAATTGCTCGCACGTCGAAAAGATGCAAACCAATGCGCTCTCATATTCCGCGGACACATCAATTGGGATGACTACACGAAGGGATTTACTCGTGCGTTTTCAACAGAGCCTCCCCGAGTGTTTTACATGACTTTTTTGCGTGAGCCAGTTTCGCGTGCGGTCTCTGAGTTTCGGCACATCACAGAGGGACTCGTGGCCCAGTTTGGTCCGCACACATTTGGTGCTGCATGGGACTATAATTTTACTTTTGACCCTTCAATGCCAATCAAGGAGAAAAGATTAATAGGAACTTTCGCAAATTGGATGAAATGCTCTCAGTGCCGCGTCGGTGTGGCAAATCGATTGACCAGATTCCTTGGAAGCCCTGAAACAACGGGCGAATCTTTGCCGGAGGAAGCACACAGAGATGTAGGTGCACTTGAGAAAGCTAATGCAAAAATGCTGCAAGTTGCGAAGAGTCGTCTTTGGAGTTGTGCCTTCATTGGGATAATGGAAAGATACGAGGATTCAATGCTGATGCTTAAGCACACGTTTCCTCAAGGATTAAAGAGGATGAAGTATTACGCTACCAATCCTCACCCAAAGACCGGGAAAGGTGAGTGAAATTATAAGCTCGTGAAAATATTTTGATCAATTTTGTGGTTGACTTTTTGTTTTGTTTTTGATTTACATTTATATTGAATTTTCTCAGAGGCAAAACTGAGTGAATCTGAGCTGCAGCAACTTCGAGAAGCGAACAGTTTCGATGTGCAACTGTACGACGATGCTTTGCAACTTTTTGACGGGCGAATGGCATCAATGATCTCGAGTCTTCCATCGGAGTTAGCAAGCATGCGATTTTCATCGAAGAAGACTTCAAATACGCGGGTGAGCCGAAAGTGCAACTTCATTTTTTGCTTATTCGTAATATGTTTCACTTTTCTCGTGCTGAAACGTTTGCTGCTTCACACCAGGCACAAGCCAGAGAAGTTTTTCGGCTAAGCTAGGGTAGGAGTAGAGCTCAAGACAAACGGTGCTGATACTGAGGTACTTGATTGCACCTCATTCGCCGCAAACGCAGCGCTTTTGCTTGTGTGTATAGTCTCCTTTATCGCTTGAGAACTGTGGCGTATACCGCTGCCTCTTCTGAGGGTGGTGTCGCTGATCGCTGATCCATTTCAATTGTACCTGATTTTAACAGCCTTATTTCAAAGGCCTGTATTAGTAGAGGTCTAGGCCAATATGAGATCCAGAAATGGATGCGAACTCGGACTGACACAAACCCAAATGACAAAGAAACCAATGCCCAGTGCCTGGAGCATGGGCCCCACTTGAACCGCGCCTTTCGCCTTTCGCCTTTCGACTCCGGCTTTCGCGGCTTCAAGCTCTATAAGTGCCAACAACCAAAGGCCCGGCCAGCGGTCATGCATTGCGTTATGCTTGTCGCTTGTCGACTCTAAGAGCTAAGAGACTCTATACTCTATGGTAGATGGTAGATGGTAGCTAGTAGTGGTTAGGACCCTGGTTAGTGCTGGTGTATAGATTATAGTGCTCGTACTTAGCTCGCTACCTAGAGATAGGCAGGAGAACTCTGGAAATTCATCCACCAGCCACCAACGCCAGCGAATGCCGTGATGAATTATACTGCCAGTAGTAGCTTAGTTGCTTGCCTACGGCCCCGTCGTATCCTTTTTCCTTTTGTCCCATTTGGTATGTATTTCGTTATCGTATCAATCAAGCCTTAAATTCAAGAATCCGTCAAAAAGAAGACGAGAGCGATATGAAAGAAAACCTAAACCT
>Ga0307982_1004978_pt1 | contig 10453 bp, 8 predicted proteins | sample OrgLakmetagen989_FD_201847 | JGI IMG/M metagenome (GOLD analysis project Ga0307982, IMG submission 201847) | Saline water microbial communities from Organic Lake, Antarctica - #989 | ecosystem: Environmental > Aquatic > Non-marine Saline and Alkaline > Saline | place: Antarctica: Organic Lake... | reverse complement strand
TTCTCTTGGCAGGTGAGCCGGACCCTCAATTACTTGCATGCAGACTGGGCATTGGCGCAGGTAAATAGAATGAAATGGAGCCAAGAAGCGTTTTATTGTACGCGCTCTCTGCGCCCCCTTGCGAATGGAGGAATATCTCTTAGTCGTTCCCTCTCTTTTTGTTTTTCTTTTTTTTATGTCTCAATTGTAATTAAATGTGTATGCATATTGCTTGTTTGACCCCCCCCACCCCCCAATAACAATATCATGACAGGCTTGCACATTTCTGGGCGACGCCTTGTGCCCTGCGGAAACCGCAACGGCCCTGAGCAAACGCGCCGCCAATTACACCCTGCTCCTGAACCCGTCCAACGGCTTTTTGGCGCCCCGCTTGGCGAACGGCGATTGGGCCCCCAACTTCGACCCGTTCGCGTGGGGAGACGCCGATGGGTACACCGAAAGCGGGCCGTGGCAATACCGCCTCGAGGTAGTAGTGTTATACGATGATGGTAATGGTAGTGGTGGTGATGATGGTAGTGGTGGCTGTCGTTAATAATGCTGATATCATAGGTGGCTTTTTGATGCTGCTGACCATGATCAAGTGTTCGTAGCCTTTGACGCTTTACAGATTCTGTTCTGGCTCGTTTTCTCTGAAAAACACCTTTTTTTTTTCCCCTTTTTTTTTCCTTCCACCTCGTCAACAACAGGTCCCCTACGACCCCGTTGGCCTCGAGGCTGCGCTCAAAGCGGTTGGGATCAACGCCTCGGACGTCCTAGAAGCCGTGAACGACGACAGCAACGTGGCGTTTCACGCGGGGTCCTACGGCAGCCCCATTCACGAGCAGATGGAAATGGTCACCAACTGCTGGGGCCAATGGGCGCTCAACAACCAGCCCGTGTGGGCAATGCAAGCCATGGGCGTGGGGATGGCGCGCTCGCTGACTTCCAGTGGCCTGGCCAGTGCCGCGCAGGCCGCGCTGCGCCGCTCGTTGAACTTGTTTAAGCCAACGGCCAGCATGTACCCGGGAGACGAAGACAACGGCTCGATGGGCGCTTGGTAGGCGCGAGTGGCAATGAAACTTGATTCCAACTGCATCCCTTCCCCGTGCACTCCTCCCTATGTGTTCCTGTTTGTCAATCTGACTCTTTATCTTCATTCAATCAAATCTTGCCGTACAACAAAGCTACTTTGTTCTCCTCATGAAGTAGGCTGAAACGTTGAGCTACACATGAATGTTTTTGAGCTCTCTCCATGTAAACACTGTTTACTCTACCTACCGTGCATCACGAGATTAGCGTCTGCCACTAATACGACAGCATCCTGTGTGCCTCAGGTTTATTCTCAACGCGCTCGGCCTGTACCCGCTCAGTCCCGCCTCCGGTGACTACCTTCTCGGTGCTCCCCTCTTTGCTAACGTAACCATTGATCTTTCCAACGACAGCAGCAGCAGCAGCAGCAGCAGCAGCAAAGCCAACAAGGGCAGTAGGCGCAACAAGAGCAGCGGCAGTGACCTGACAACACTGACAGTAGTAGCACTCAACCAAGGTCCAGAGAATGTGTACATACTGAGTGTCACTTGGAATGGTTTACCCCTGGACGAAGGCCAAAAGACTATCAGCTATGAGGAGCTGATGCAGGGTGGCGAGCTCCAATTTGAGATGGGACCTGACCCAGTTACTGCTTAGTTCGATAGTCGCAATGCCGATGTATTTGTTTGGTGTTGAGTTCTTGAGTTAAACCCCCTCGTGGTGCCACGGCGGTAGTATCAATATATACCAACCACTACCAACCACTACCAACCCATAACACCACATACGCATATCATATATGGCCATGTCATTAAAAAGGAGGCGCTTGTACGTAACACGCAAAGGGAATGCGTTTAGATGTAATGCTTGGTCCGTCAACAGCCGCCCTTCGCGAAGGGGTTCACAGCCGGGCAGCAGGCAATTCTTTACTAATTAGCGGAAACCGGATGGCGACTGGCTTTGAGGTGTGAGGTCCTTGGAGCTTGGAAGTTGGCTATTTGAAACCAGACACATGGCACATGAGTAGCTGTGCCTACGTCCCTAGGTCCCTAAGTTTCGCGAAATATGAATCCAAGACTTATGGACCGGGGTTAAGCGCTGGGAAGGTGTTTGAATCATTGAAGCGACCTCATTTCCATTTCCATTTTAAATTATTGAGATGGGTGCTCGCTGAGTGCCACGAAGAAATGCGGTTGAATGAAAGAAAAGGGGGCAAAGAATACCACAAAGCAAGAATTATTTACATCACAAGTGACTAGGGGCGTCTCAGAACCAGCCCTTCTTCTTTTTGAGCGACGGAGCGGTATCCATATTGGCATTTGAATCATTTGAAGCGCCCTTGTTCGAATTCGATTCACCGTCGAGCGAGGTGCCCTTGGGCAATTCACCCGGTGACTGCCCTGTGGACGCGTTCAAAATTTGAAGGTTCATGGCGTCCAATTCTTTGCTCGTTTGCGAGGGAGTCTTCGATTTTTGGGTTTTCAACTTCGCGTCGGTGGCGTATTGGTCGTATTGGCCAAATCGGTTGATCACAAACGGCAAGCCGTTCGCTTCCGCTTCAGCTTTCTTGCGCATGAGTTTCTCCTGGTGGCGGGTGCCCGCTTTGATCCATTTGTCCGCCAGCACTTCATGGGCTTTTGGCCTCTTGCTGGGCTCCAGCGACAGCAACTGGTCAATGAGGGCGGGCCCCCCAACGCTGCGCTTGTCCCAGTCGCGCCGCTTGTACGAGAACGTGCCCTTTTGCACCGCGTCGTAAACCGCGCGATCGTCGTCGCCGTCGAAAGGGGGGTAGCTGCAAAGCATCACGAAAACCATGATCCCCAAACTCCAAAAGTCGCACGACTCGTCGTACAGCTTCGCCTGGATTTCGGGCGGCGAGTAGTAGCACGAGCCCACGCGAGAGGTGAGCTTTTGGCCCGGCTCGAACTCCCGGGAAAGGCCCAGGTCGATGATGACGATGTCCGACACGTTGTCTTTCGAGCGAAGCATGACGTTTTCAGGCTTCAAATCTCGACTGCAAAAGATAATTGGTTAACACAAAAGGAATGCAGCTAGATGACTGTCTGGCACTTCAAAGCAAAATTCAGAAGAAAGTCAGCAACACTTACTGAACGATGCCCTTTTCGTGCATGGCTTGAATAGCAGAAGCCAGCTGAGTGGTGACTGCGCATACTTCGGGTTCGGAGAGGCAACCAGCTCGCGCGGCTCTCTCTTGAATTTGGTCAAAAAGTTCCCCACCGTACAAGCACTCCGTTACTAGGAAATAAAAAGTAGAGTTTTTGAACATGTCGACGAGTTGCAACACGCGCGGAACTCCGACCAGCGCCTGAAGGGCTTTGATTTCGCGTTCAATCTCAACCTTGGTGGACTCATCGCAGTACATGGTTTTCACAGCTAACTCATCGCTCGTTTGCTTGTCGACGCACGTGTAGACCTGACCCACGCGGCCTTCCCCAATGGTCTGTAATCGGGCAGAAGCAGATAGGTCAGGTTAGCGCAGAGACAGTAGAAACAATCATGATGAAGAACGACCGATAGCTCCAAACAACGCATTGAGTGTCAGAAGGCGAGCATAGGAAGCCAAAGCTCACCTTCTTCTTTATTCGATATTTCTCAAAGAAGGGGGGCGGGCCCGATGTTTGAGGGGTCACTTTGAGCGCGGTGTTATCTTTAATCATGACGTTATCCTCTGAAGTTTTCTAGGATTGCCTCAGCAATCTATGCTTTAAAGCCTGAAGGCTTCTAGGTAATCTCTTTGCACCCTCTCTCGCTTTATGGGCCTAAAGACGTGAAAAGGCTATGCTTGTCGATAGCATTGAGCGTTTCTCAAACATGTCCCTACAAGTCACACCACACACCACACACACCACCATCTCGGTAATTCGGCAATTATTTTTAGCTGAAAGTCGTGAAGTCGTGAAAGTCTAATTTTCGCCACCCCCAGAAAGGAGGATTTGGACACTCGCGTTGCTTAGCAGCCGCTGAGACGAACCTAAGAAACGTAGAGTACTTAGGTATGATTAGAGACTAAAAGTCCGTAGTAATGCCAGGCAGGAGGGTGGTCTAAGTATGGCATGGTTCCCGCTATAGCACGCTGGAAACGCCCATGGGGACATTTACAGCTAAACATAATCCTTCCCCCATGGAAAAACCGAGGCATAGGCATTGCCGCTTTGTCCTTCTTTAACACAGGCCCCGAAGGACCGGAATTAGAAGGCTAGCACAAAGGAATTCAACGAGTATATGCCTTAAGCACCCCTAAGGAGATAACTCCCACAGCGGCCTTGAGAGCCTTCTGTAGGTCTTGAGTTCAATTGTAAGTTCGAGGGAGAAGGGTCATGGATAAGGGCCTTTGTACCTCAGAATGATATTCGCTTCCTTTAGCACGCCAGCAGAAAAGATATACGAATCATGCACTAATTTTAGTAGTGTAGTAGCAGCTTAACTCCCGTCTAGTCTAGTCTAGTTAATACTCCCCAAATACAAAGCAACATCCCTGCGACACATAGAAACAGAAAAGTGTAACATTCAGAACAAGTCTGATTGGGCTGAGTGTCCTTTTGCGTAAAGCAATTGTAAACGTTTACACTCGTGGTGTCCTTCAGCCACCAGGCACCAGGAGGTTTGGGACTGGAGTGAGTTAGCTGTCTCCACTTTGACCTGCCCTTCGCAATGGCAAACAATTCATCGAACTCCTTGGAAATGCCCTTACGTTTGAGCGCGTTCTCCAACGCCCTACCCCAAGTCATCCGTAGACAACCGGCCGGCCGAGAATGCGCTACCCAACTTGCCAGCAACTGCCGTGGCGCCCGACTCATGGGCATACGTGCGACGTGGCCAGCCCAATGAAGAAATCGATTGTAAAAGTAGCTGTCGATGTCAAGGAGGCCCAAGCGACGGAAAAGACCATTGGAAGTGATATGGTGGCGAAAGGTATGATTTAAATTCACACGGCACAATGAGCGAGCGCACTTGTTATGGAAACTACGAAGGCGATTGAATAGATCCTCACGCTAAGACCAGGCCTCGCAACCGTAGAGTAAAATAGGCAAAATAAGAGCCCTGTATACTTCACCCATCAGTTCTTCAGAAAGGTACTCCCGATACATGCCAGGCAAGGCTAAGTGCTGAGTGCTCTACGTAACCATCACCCTTCTCCGTCCGCCGTCTCCCCATCCCCATGCAAAAAGAGGAATGCACATGGCCCCTGTATATAAGTTGCCCATAAATTCAGCAGGAAACTGGCCTGGCCTGGGGCCTGTGCTGCAAAGGCATGAGCATGGTCGCGGGGTGATTCGCCATCGGTGACCTCTCCTCAAGATTTGACAAGTGGGAGTCGAAGGGAGTAGTCAGCAGCCAACTCGAACTCGAACTAACTCAAACCCAAATGACACAGAAGCCAATGCTGCGAGAAGAAGTATCAGCCCCCTCTAAAGAAAGTTGCGACGGTTGATGAAATAAACTTGGGACCAAACTGCGTCCCATCTGCATCTGCATCTGTTTCTGTATTGAAGATTGAAGTGAGTACGAGAGCACGCCACGAAGGCCCTAGTCGGCCGAGCCCGATCTAGTATTTCTGCTGCCCCCAGAAGCAAGAGGCAAACCCTTTTCGTAGTCCGTAGTTGTATACTGCAGCCAGAAAGCGCCACTTATAAGTTACAACCGACAACCGATTAAGTCACCAGCGTCGATGCGCCTATTCCCATTCTCTATTGCATCAAAAATATACTTATCATCTACCAAAAATGAATTGTATTGCACGACGCACAGCCAGGGGAAGTAATAAGATAAATGCATATGCATAAGGCCCATCACTCTGCTCATTTACTCGCCGTCTTTAGTTGGGCTGAAGGTGCTTTGCAAGGGCAGAGGCGCTCCCGTGGGCCTCTGCACTGGAATAACTCCCCCGTAAATGTCAGGCAAGTAGTCGGGCCCCACCATCGACTCCAACTTGGGCCGCCACTCTTTTTCGCTGCTCATGATCGACACCTTGTCCCGGGTCACACTATCCAACCAGCGCCGGATGATCGACCACACGGTGGACATCATGCGGGGCGCGTTGAATATGAGGATCGCGTTCAGGCGCTCCGGGTAATGCGCTTGGTCCACGGCCGTGATCCCCTTCACGAACGGCATGGCGCCGTTGCGCATCATGGCGCTGTTAAAAGTCTTCGCTTCCATAACGCAGGTAAACTTGTCGATGCGGCGGCCGTACTTGAGCGACTGGTGGCCCAGCGCGCGGGCCCCCATTTCCTGAAGCCAAATGTGGTAGCGCAGCATTTGGTGCGTGGTGGTGTGCTTGGCGATTTCTTTGAACCAAAAGTTGGACCACTCTTTGTAAATCACCGGCCGGCCCTCCATGTCTTCGCCCTGCATCCAGTTGGGCGCCCACTCCCAAATGTCGTCGATCTCGCAGCCCAGCACTTCTTGGGCCGTCAAGTTAGCCAGCTCGTTGACCCCTTCCTTCACGCGCCACTCGTGGTTGGCCAGCACCATGGCTTCGGCCGCGTCCACGTTGTTCTTCCGCGCGCGCAAAAAGCGCACGAGGTAGCCGTCTTCGGTCTCTGCTGCCACCTGCATGTGGGGGTGCAAGGCTTTCAGCAGGTCCTTGGCCCGCAGCCTCTCCTTCAGCGTGGCCACCGCGGCTTCTTCGGCGGGCGACCGGTACGGCATTTCCACGATCACGGGCCGTGGTGGCCGCACCGCCGGCGACGCCGGATACGCTAACGGTGGAGTGGCAGCAGCAGCTGCGGCGGTAGTGGACGGCGGCTGAGGAGTTGCTCCTTCCTTCTGTGCGGGTGGGGTGGATGCGGCAGCACTTACCGCAGTAGAAACCTCTGATAGCAGATTGGACGAGCTGCCACTCCTGCTGCTGCTGCTGCTGCTGCTGCTCTCGTTGCTGCTCGAAGAGTGAAAAGACGGTGGCCGTCCGCGGGGAGTGGCCCCGGCGCCCTTGCGAATGTTGAGGCGCGGTGATTTCCCCTCGGGGTCGAAGAGCGCTTCGATGGGAGCCGTGGAGGCAACGAAGTCCACGGCGCGCCGCCTCTGCGCGGACCTCGGGGTTAACGCAGCGAAGGAACCTGCGTCGCCGCTGCCACCACTGCCGCTACCGCTGCCACCGCTGCCACTGTAGCCCCAGCCCTCGTCTGCGGAACCACGACGCACACCACCACTGTTGTTGCTGCTACTGCTACTGCCACCGCTGCTGTACACGCTGGCATCGTCTCGCGTAGGTGGGAGCGGCGGCGGCGGTGGGAGCGGCTGTCCTTCTTCTCCATCGTTGAGGTCGTCGCGCAAAAGCGGGTCCCGGGGCTCGGTAGACGCAGCCGAGGAAGTGCGGCTGTCGCGGCGGGCGCTCGGGCGCTCCAAGTGATCGAGGTCCGACGGCAAACGCGCAATGGGGTTCCCCGGCACTCTCCTGTTCTCGCCGCCCAGGGCTTCTTCGCTACTCCCTTTGATATGGGCGCCCCCGCCGCCAATCTGCCTGTCCTCGTTTTCTGCTTCGTCGTCGATGAAAGTGTCGTCCGCGAAACGCGTGTCGTCAAGCTCGCCATCGTCTTCATCTCCTTCTTCTACAACTGCCCTGCTTTCCTCAGTAGTGGCCTTCTCTTCTAATTCCGCTTCCGCCTCCTTCTTGTCTGCGATCACAGAGTCGGCTGAGGCCTGCCGATGCTTCCGCCGTTGGCTACCCTCGCGGTGGTGGATGTACGCTAGCCCACCGCCAACGCCTACCGTGGCAAACGCTAGACCCCCTGTCATGGTGCCTGCCACAAACAGCGCTGCTGCGCCCACGTACTTCTTTTTGCCACTCATGGTGGTGGGTTCGTGGTTCAGCACGTCGCCGTTTTCTTTCGAGGATGCTACAGCACCTTCAGTGGTTTTGCCCCCTAAACCTGGGGACACCTTCCCATCAGTATCGGTGCTACTAGTGCGCTCTCGGCTGCTACTGCTTCTGTCGCGACTGCCAGCCGCTTGAGTAGGGCTGCGGCGCTTCCGGCTGCTGCTCAGGGCATCTCCTTTCGCTGACGCAGCACCGCGAACAAGGTCATCTAGTTCGTCTAGCCCTTCAAGGTCGCTTTTCTTTGAAGCTAATGAAGTGGCAGACCGGTCTATCACTAAGGATGCTGCTACAGACTCATCAGCTGTGTCCGAGCCAGCCAAGCTGACGTCAGTAGCCTCCACCCACGCTGCGTTCTCGGCTTCCTCGCTGGTTCCGTCCTTCGCGATGCTGTCAATAGCAGACTGCCAGTCTACCGACGGACCCGGCGAAACAGGCGCATCCGCCAGGTTTGAGGCAGACTTTCGCAATGGTGCTGGGCCTCGTGCAGGCGCTGGCGGTTTCTTACTTGCGGACGTACGGCTGTTTGATGGTCCCTCCGAAGCTTTCCGGCTTGAGCTGCCTCCCGAACTCACCGGCGAACCAGCCCTGACAGAATCATCCCTTGTAGGAGTGTGCGCGGAGCTTGCCGACGAGGCCCGGGGCGTTCCGTCTAGTTCGGCGTCTAAGGAGGTCCCCATAGCAATCGTGTCAATTGCGTCGTTTAGGTCCGAGTTTGCGCTGTTGCTCCGGATGCCGCGCGCTTGCGTGCGCCGGTTTCGGGAACCTGGCTTCGATGTCGGTGTTTTCGCAATGTCCGCCTCACCGACGGCACGGAATGATGAGTCCGTGTTCAGTTCGGCAGTTTCGTGTCTGGTGCCGGGCGCTACGGGTGCCATCATGATCGACAAGCACTTCTTGAACTCGTGCCTATCGTCAACCTGCCGAAGTGAAATATTTTTTTAATACGATGACGGACCGACGACCTCCGACAGACACAACAAAAGACGTGAAGCAGGTGGAGGGAAAGGCTTGAAATAATTCAAGAGCCAACAGCTGCAAACGAAGGGTGTCCTAATGTGGTAAACGCTAAATAACATATCTACGTATAGCAGTGAAAGCGAAAAAGGAAAAGTGGTTCGAGGTTCGAGATCTTGATCTCTCCGTCTTTCCAAACTTCCAAACACATCACTCGTTCACTCGTCACTCGTCGGTCCCGCACACAATGCCAGTATAGCAAGATCGCTTCAGCGAATTAGGTGAATGCGCGCGGAACAATTAATTTGAGTTGAAGCAGAAAATTGGACAGCCGCGCTCGTTGCATAATCATTTCAAATCTAAACTCTTAGTGGACACATCGGAGTGTACTTGACTACCTTGTTCATAGCCAATCTTTACCATTGTACTGTGCACAAACCGCGGATTTGCTGAGCATAGCCAGATATACGCCCCGGAGCTGGCTTAAGGGTGCCAACACCTTAAATATAAGCACTCGCGTTGGAGAGCCGTCATAATACAGTTCATCAATCCCGTCAGTTACTGGAGCTGTGCTCTTATGTACCTCGTATAGGATAACTACGAGTGCACTATGGCCCACGCTGAAGTGCCAGACGATGCACTGTCTAACGCTAACTTCCAGCGCATGTACGATGAGAAGATCAGTGAAAGGGCCTACTCTATTGCAAACACCGACGGTGAGGGCAGTGGTGCGCATAAACCTGGTGACCCTCGTTGGGTGAAGCCTGTACGGGCTCGCACTCGGTTGCCTGCGCCTGATGGCGGGTGTGCAGCGTGGTCAATGGTGGCTGGGGCTTTCGTGGTGATGATGCACTCGTCATCCATGCTCTACATCACAGGCATATTCTACGTGGCGTGGCTAGACGAATGGCCAAATGAGTCCCGCGCAGCTGTGGCTGGTGCGGGGAGTATCAGCTCGACCGTTATGTTTGCGTGCGCATATTTCAGTGGCCGGCTGCAGTACCAGTGGAAATCACAAGGTGCAGTTGTGGCTCTGGGCGCAGTCCTTGCGTCATCGGGTCTATTAGCTGCATCATATGCGAAAACACTAGTTCAACTTTACTTCAGCTACGCCCTCATGGGCTTTGGCCATGCATTTTCATTCACACCCTGCCCCGTGCTCGTCTCGACCTGGTTTACGAGTCGCACTGGAGCAGCACTTGGGGTAACTACAGCGGGCGCGTCTGTGGGCACTATTTACTTGAGCATATTGGCTTCTTTGCTCATTCAATCCAGCGGTTGGCGTGTCGCCTTTCGCTGGCTCGCGGTCTTGACGTTGGTGAGATTTTGGTGACTGCATTTGGCTACCAGCTCGTCAGATAGAAAGCCATACCTTCACTGACTCTTTCGAATAATTTTCTGACAATTTTTAGTTTCTCTCATGTTCTATTTCATCGCAACTTTTATGGCCATTTGTGCAGGTTGGTGTTGGCGGCACGGCGCAATTCTTCCATGTACCAGGCGGCAAACGAGCTTACGGTACCTTACTCAACGGAATTGCGAAACGGTGCTGTGGTGCGACTAATGACAGCACTGAAAACAGTTCCAGGAGCGACAGTGCCGTTCAGGGATCGGATCTAAATGTAGAGCTTTCGAGCATTTACTCCAAAA
>Ga0307982_1004977_pt1 | contig 10454 bp, 8 predicted proteins | sample OrgLakmetagen989_FD_201847 | JGI IMG/M metagenome (GOLD analysis project Ga0307982, IMG submission 201847) | Saline water microbial communities from Organic Lake, Antarctica - #989 | ecosystem: Environmental > Aquatic > Non-marine Saline and Alkaline > Saline | place: Antarctica: Organic Lake... | reverse complement strand
TTATCAGGTAAAAGTGTACTGTAGTTTGCTGTAGTATGCATCATGTACTTATGTGTTGCTTATGTGTGCGTATATATACAAGTGCAGGTGCCCGCACGATGCGCGGCTTCGGAGCAATGTGTTTGCTGCGGAGAAGTAGGTGCGTGTTCTTAGCACCTCAGTGCGCGGCCTTGAGATGCCCGTGGATGAGTGCCCTTCTTATGCCCGTGGTGCGTGCACCTTCTAGTGCCTGGTCCGTCTTGTATTTTTGTTTACTGCACATGTACAACAAATCTGTACTACTGTACAGTACTGTAGGTACACAAAAAAGACGACCACGAATCATCACGAACCACGGATTCCATTTTAATTTTAAAAATAAAGGATATAAAATAGCGTTTTAGTCCCCTCCTCTGCGGGCGGAAACTCTTCTTTTGAGCGGCACTCTCAGAGCATGGAGGAGCGTGCCACTTTGGACCGCTACCATCACTTCCATGGCCACTCGGGCATGTGCGCCTGATTAGCTTCTTAGGTTTAGTTTGCGCTGCTTTTCTTCTCTACCTGTTAGTCTTCTAATTCCGGCCCTTCGGGGCCTGTCTCAAAATAGCGAAAGGCACGATATAATAAGCAACTGTACTGCAGATACGTGTACAGATCTGTAGATAATTTCTCTTCTGATTGGTGAATAGTTGATAGATTATTAGATTAGATTATACTCCCCCAGTGTGAAGAAAGACAAGGGCAGAAATAGCACGCTCTCAGAGGTGATCTGTATTTGCACTTGTGGCATGTATCTGCGCGTTCCAGAAGGCTCTATCTGGCCTCTTCCCTCCGATCAAGTCGGCGGGGTCTGAGTGCCCAATGTGCTTCACGTCCCAGGTACACAAGGCATTTCTCCGGGCTATTTTTTTGCCCCAGTAGGGCACCGGCTCAATGTTCTTGTCAGGCGGCGGGCGCCAGCCGCTCTCAGCATCGCCTGTCCTCTTTCTTGCTGCATAGGGCCAATTATGGATCACGTCGTCATATGGTGCGGCTTAACGCCGTCTAACATCGGTGATTGCTTCTCCAGCCCTGTGCATCAGTACTTCACGAGGTCGTTCAATGGTACTATATACGTATATTTGAGACAGGCCCCGTAATGTATTTCGATCGCAGTACCAGCGCAACACCAGCTCGTGCTCGTGTGGTACTCATGACTCGTGACTGGGTTATCAATGATACATGGTGCATCCTCCAATTACAAGAAGACGTCAACACGTCAGCATGCAGTGCTGGTGTGGTTGAAAAACCTCAATTTTAATTCCTCATACATACCTTCTACTCGACAGCAATAGTGCACAACTAGAATCTCATCGGTGTCGATATCTGAACTAATTATGCATAATTGTCCGACAATCAACGTGCTCGATGTGTCACTGAATTCACAACGCACTTCATTTTTATCGCAGCACGACCTACGACTCGTCTGGTAGCATGAAGCAACCGCAAAGGAGCATCGCGACGACGCTTCCGAGTTTCTAAAAGCACCATGGCAGGTACTTCTTGAGTTGAAAGAGGTCCTTGACTGCTCCAGCTTGATGATTCGCCTTCTGCAGCGACAGAAGTCGGTACACCATTGGTGTCGAGCTCTGAGGAATTGGTCCCATCTGATTCCAGCTGCTTTTGGTCGCCACTTAACGGCATTAGTTCTGACACACTCGATTCACGTAAAAGTCGCACATCTTCACTTCGACTCGTCTGAGCATCTGCCTGAGCTGCAGCTAGTACTTCTATGCGGAGAAGAGCTATCGTAGCTTCAGCTTGAGCTGACCCTGCTGCTGCATCTGCTTGAGCTGACGCTAACCGTGCGCGAAGCTCATTCAATTCAACCGCTGCCCCTTCTTCCGCTGCTGCATCTGCTTGAGCTGACGCTAACTGTGCGCGAAGCTCATTCAATTCAGCTGCTGCCTCATCTCCCGCTGCTGCATCTGCTTGAGCCGCTGCTACCTGTGCGCGAAGCTCATTCAATTCAGCTGCTGCCTCATCTCCCGCTGCTGCATCTGCTTGAGCCGCTGCTACCTGTGCGCGAAGCTCATTCAATTCAGCCTTCATACCATCTCCTGCTGCCGCTGCTGCTGTTGCATCTGCCTGAGTCGCTACTAACTGTGCGCGAAGATCAACCAATTTAGCCTTTGCCTCTTCTCCAGCTGCTGCATCTACCTGAGCCGCTGCTAATTTTGCTCGGAGTTCATGCAATTCAGCACTCAAATCATCTTCAGAAGCGGACACGCTCGTAATCCGTGCTTCCTGCTAATGTCAACAGGCACAAAAAGTGCATGTTGAACAATGAAAATGTCTGATTGAAAAACCACGCTCATAGATTAAATGTCTGTAATATTATAAAATGCGTTGCGTGATGATTGTGTACAAACAGTATCTCACTTGTAGGGAAAGTAGAGCAAGATCACCGCGCTTCTTCCATCGACCTGCTTCTTGTGCCGCAGATGCTCTCGCCGCTTCTGCTGCAGCTATTTTTTGATGAGCCTCCGATAATTCTGCTTGAATAGCAGCAACATTATCAGATACGCTGCTATGTTTATCATCCGTTTCTCTTTCTTCGTCCAGTGCACCTTGCGTAACTTCTAAGAGAGCCGTCTTCTGTTGCAGGAGAGCTGCGAGGAGGTTCACACGGGCCATTGCTTGATCTCGTGCACTTTCCGATTCGTCTACGCGCTGCTTCAGGGCATCAGTAGCGTCAGCTTTCTTCTGAACCACGTCGATTTCTAGACGTGCCTGTTGCAACTCGAGAGCGAGCAACTCTGTTCGGCTCTGGAGCTTGTCTCGATCTTGCTGCAGCTCACGAAGCTGCTCCTGGAGTTCTTCTACCTTTGAAGGCGCTTTCAACTTCGATTCAGCTAGGGCATTGTCCTCGCTAGCATCACTAGGAACTCGTGCATGCTTTACCTGGCTCTGACCCAGCTCAATCCGTGCTGTCTCCAACTCGAGTGTTAGTAAAGACTCACGGTTCGCGAATCGAGCAGCAGCAGCTTCAGCACTTTGATTCAGCTTTGCCTGAGCGGCACGGCTAGCTGTGAGTTGATGTCGTGTTGTAAGCAGCTCTAGTTCTAGCTCCAATTTTTGGGCCTCCAGTCGAACCATGTTCTCTGAGGTTGTATCAGCATGGTGCTTTGTAACTTCAATGCCGGCGTCAGCGTCAGTGACAAAAGCTTCATCTGCGGCTACACCCTTTGAGGTTAACGAGGCGACAGTGTTGCTGTGCGTCTCGTGAGGAACACTCCAGAGGAGAAGTCTACTTACTGAGTCATCGGTGCTGATGAGCCTACGACTCCTACTAGTCGTCTTTTTGTAGCTACGGCGGAAGCCAGTCCTATCGTGTGTTACATGGTTCAAAATTAAGGCCTTTGACTGGTGAAAAGACCATAAAAACAAGGCTAGAGCCAAACGCTCTTTCATAACAGCTTTGAAGAACACGTGTAAAAACTGCTGCTGGTATTGTCCACCGCTGCAGCGACACCTCAACGCTCACCGCGGCACCCTCCGCTGCAACAATGCGTCAATCACAAGATCACAAGCAACACCAATATCCAAGATAGACCGAAGATTTGTTAAGAGTCTCCAATATAATATCTGAAACGATCTCTCTTGTTTGCGTGTTCGTTGCGCTGCGCTTTTTTTTACTTCGTCTTGTGTTGCTGAAATACATATGCTGCAGCGCCGTGCCCTGCCATATCAGCAATCACTACGACCTCTGGTTGGTTCAACATCAGAGTAATTGTTGTAGCAAGTGCTTGAAGTGTAGTAAGCAATAAGCATTAGCTAGTACTTCCTTTTGAACTTCTTCTCTGGCTGTGCTAAAGAGATTTCGTGCTAAGTAAGTAGTTCGTGCAGCCGTGGTGATACGAACTTTTGAAGATCTAAAATTAGACAGCTATCCTAGATTTCAGCTTTCTGCTGGTTGTATCAATTATTTCTAAGATAGAATATATCTCTGAGCAGCGTGCTTTGGTGTGAGCTCCAGTCTGATTTTGCTCTGGCTAGTGGCTAGGATTTGGAATTTTACAATCTACAGTGAATCTTAGCCTTACGAGTTATCAGCAATGCTGACAACATCGACAAATGAGGTAACCTCATTGTTCTATGTTAGCGTCTTCATGCAGTTGAGTGTTCGTTAACGCTACTCGTCTTCGCTCGTCTTCATAATTTAGGTAGTCGAAGAAGAGGCTCGGCGTGCTTACCTCACTTCCTTTCAGGTAAAATACATAGGGATTGATGATCCCCAGAGATTTTCGGCAGAGAGCGCGTTTCATCTCCATTCAACCAGTGCGTAAAATCATCTCCTCTCATTAGTTCCTTGACACTATGGTCTTTTTTTTTTGTAAGCCCTCTCCACTATTGTTGGGAATCTTTTCTCGTCACCCCATGTGAACAACCCAGGCCTTCGAAGCCACCAGCGAAGTGTTAAAATACCGATGGCCCACGCAGCCTTCGCTCGGCCATTTCACTGCTCCTGGTTCAATCGACGAGTAAGGCATTTCATCTTATGCTGCACGATCCATGATGCGTAATAAATTTGAATGTCTGAATTAATTCCTTTTGAAATCGGCTCTTCTTCTCATGAAGAGTAAAAAGCGCGCATCTGAATACACCTCCTTTCACTCACATTTATTCTCCCCAAACACAAAAACAGGTTCGAGCCCGCTGGCTTGCCGCCGGTGCCCCTCGAACACTTGCCCCGGTTCCACGGGACGTCGCAGCGGATGTGCCTCCCCGCGCTGGCCGTACAGGGAGACACCTTCCAAAAAGCGGTGGACGCCCGGCGCGCCGGCAACGGCACTCCCGGAGCGACTGGCTTCGGTTTGACCCGCGATCGCACTGCCAGTGCTGTTCCACGAACTCAGCTCAGTGACCTTGCACGCCTGACTCAGGCGCCTGCCTTGGAAACTACGCCGTTGCTTGAGGGAGGCGACGGTAATGGCGGCGGCGGTGTCGGCGATGGAAAGGAAGAAGACGATGAAGATGAAAAAGACGAGAATGCTGACACAATAGCCGCTTCTGCAGCGCTCGGTGCTATGCTGTCGCGCGTCAAGGGAATGGCTGCAGCGAACGCTAGTTCCGAGGGCCCAAGCGAAGAAGACCTCGCTCAGTCGTTCTTCGAAGAATGCGCCAAGGCGTCAAATGTGAACGATGCAAAAGACGCAAAGAAGCTCGAGGAAAAGGAAGAGACTGAAGAGGCACCTACGACGACGGTGATGGCATCTGTCTTGCTAGCTGCGCTAGACACTCAAGCAGCTTTGCTCGCTGATACAGACGCAGTCGCTGGCCCTTCTACTAGCGGAAACGAGTCCGGTACCAAGACAGGATCCTCCGCTGACCGTAAAGAGACCAAGGCTCAGGCGTATTTGCTGTTCACCCAGTCAGCCGTTTTACAAAAATTGCAGGCGACGCCACCGCTGCGAGACGCACTGCTCACGTTAAGCGGCAGCGGCAGCAGTAGCGGCGGGGCTAGTCTTGTGGCTAGCAGCAGCAGCAGCAGCGGAGGTAACATCAGCAGCAGCAGCAGCAGCAGCGGCAGAGGAGAGAACCCTATAACTATAGACAATACCGCTGGACTAAATGGCGCAGGCTTAGTCGAGTTGGATTGGCTTGTGTTCTGCGAGGCAGTCAAGGACCTCATGAAATGGAACGAGGCTGTATTCTGATGCGAAGTCGCGACCTGACTTTTGGCTCGTATTGAAAAAGATGTCCCTCTCTTACTACTATTGTATTTTTTGTTGTTTTAGGGAGCTTAGATAAATGCAGTTGCGATGCAGCGTAAATTCAGGTCTAGCCCAACTACTTACTACAGACACTGTAGTAGTAATCATGTGCGATGACGTGTTACAAAAAGAATTCCTTTTAGTTCCTTCCGCAGCCATGGCTTCTTTTTTATATTCTAGTCCAGTCTAATCTAGTTAATACTCTCCCAAAAACAAAGAAAGACAAGTACACAGCAGTCACAGAGGCACATAAAGAATTCACTTGAGCTGCAAATGCGCTAGCGAATTCGCTCCAGAAGGCCAATAAAGGCTCCAACTGGCGCCTTTCCTCCGAACAAGTCGGCGGGACTGAGTGCTCGTTCGTGTGTCATATACTAGTACGTTTTTTGGCTTAAAATATGCGGAAACGAAAGATATAAGAAAAGCTATATTACTCGCCCTATTAATTTCTATAAATGAAACAGCCATATGTTCAACCAAGTATGAATTGGCCGCTTTTATAAAAAGCACCGCAGTAAAACTTACGGCCTGTGGCCTGGTGTAGCTAGTTCCTTTGCCGTGCGTTACACTGAGCCGGTTCAGGGTTCGTGCGCGGGCCATGAAATTGAAGAATTTCTTGCCCTTGAATTTCTGGCCGCGCTATTTGCTTCCTCTTATCTGGAGCAGATAAACTCCAGCTCACAAGTACATTCAATGATATACTCATCAAATGGAGGAAATTATTTTTGGAGGAGGGCAATCACATCTGTATGTCTCTTCGCAATGGCGCAATCCAAGGCCGTTTTGTTACCCTATAAAGGCCGCAGCAGCACACAAAAGATTAGAAAGAGCGCAAAGTCAATTCAGTTGTTGTATAAGTTACGACGTATACGATAATATAAAAAAAACGGAGAAACTTCAAAAAAAAACTACTTCTCCTTTTGTAATTATTGAAACTCACGCTATTTTTCGGTCCTAAATCGGCGCCTGCTTCGAGTAAAAGCTTCACAATGGAGAGGTGGCCATTTCTTGAAGCACTGATGAGAGCTGTGTCGCCCTCCTGCGCAATTGGAAGATCCCGACGAATACATGAGCGACACAACACTGAAAAGTGAACGGTAGGGTGACTAAAAAAAGAATCACTATACTATCTGTCCCAACACAAAACTGGTCTAAAATAATCACGCTCCGGTATGGATTTAACCTCCAAATCCGCGCCTGCCTCAAGAAGGAGCTTTACGGCATTGACTTCTCCGTAAGTTGCAGCATCGTGTAGAGCTGTGACACCGTACTGCGTCGAAAAGTAGGCGAAGAAAGATATTGAAAAGTGAAAGATTGGAGAAAAAATAAAAAAAGAAAAAGAAAAAATGCACGCTATAGTTGAAAGAAGCGAGGGAGACTGGGGTAGCAGATAAACTGAATATGATAGATAGAGATAGAATGTGAGTGATGACGGTGCGGTACGTGAGAAACGTATGATTGTTGCTACCTTGTCCTTGGCCTCTAAATCAGCGCCTGCTTCGATGAGAAGTTTTACGACCCGGGAGCGGCCCTGGTATGCGGCCTTTCTAAGTGCTGTGGCGCCAGCCTACCGCGCACATCACATGTAGATACAAGCAAGTAAAAGGGCTGGAAAAGAAGGGAAGTGCAACAAATGAATTAGTGTATTTTCAAATGATTCTGACTCCGAATTAAATCCCGAATCGAACCCACAATAAAAAATCAAAGATTAAGAGGAAATAAAATAGCACGACAGACAAGGATAAAAAAATAGTTTGAATTTAAAAACAATTCATAGACTAATTATCAAATCATCAAATGAATAGCCCTCTTCAAATTGTATTGGCTTCTAGGTGCATTCAAGTGAAGTAATGATTGCGCGTCTTACTGGTTTCTTGGCATTTAACTCGACGCCTGCTTCAAGAAGACGCTCCACAACAACGTCGTGGCCTCTGCTGGAGGCCTGGATGAGTGCTGTGAGGCCATGCTGTTCCACGAAGAAGGAACGAAAAAGATTAATTGAAGAGTAAGAGGTTGTGGCGACAAACGCACAGAGGTGTGCAATAAGTTGAGAAGGCTAAAGCGTCAAGCGAACTCGACTTAAATGCACTATACTAGTGTAATTCGTGATGAACTGACTCACTCCATCCACGGCCTCTTTATTGGCGCCAGCTTTGAGGAGATAGTCCACCAAGTGATAGTAACCTTCGTGCGAGGCCTCAATTAGTGCTGTTGAGTCGAACTGCGCCATAGAGCATACACAGTCATGCACACACGAAGATGTTATCAAAATCAAAGATATCGGAAAATCGCGCACGTAAATTTAAATTTATGACGAGATAGGGATCAAGGAGATGGTTAATAATGAAAGAACGACTTACAATGTCGGCGCGACAATCCTTTGATAACGTTGTCAATGAGACAGATCCCAGAAGATAGAAGAGAGGAGTACATGGATTTTAGGAGGTAAAGAAAACGTTGTCAATGAGACAGATCCCAGAAGATAGAAGAGAGGAGTACATGGATTTTAGGACGTGAAGAGATTGTATTCATATATGTAATAAAATATGTGTTAAAGTCTAATAAGCCGTAAATGCATGAAGGTAAATTTAAATTGGCGTCCCAACTAATACCTGTTCTACTCTGATGTTAGTGATGTAAGAAGTCAATGGTATGATTGCTACTGTATCAAAGAGGTTTTTAAACACAAGAGCACCTTGAAGCGCATGTCAATGTCGGCCCCATTCTTAAGGCACTTCTGTACGGTCGCGATGTCTCCCCTTTTGGCTGCAGGCAATAGCTGAGCTGCTGCCTCCGTCTAAAGCCCATGGATGATTGCGATAAATGAAAGCAAAAGATAACGCATTAGAGGATCAAGGTACAAGCTCTTTCATGAAAAGTTATAAGCTTACCGCAATTGCCGCTGCAATGACTGTACGCACCCAAGAATGCGCCTCTGGCGACGAGCAGTGTGTTACAACATACACCATATCTTCACGAGGCATCGTTAACTCAAGATACTCCAAAACATCTCCAGCGCAGTCGTCAGGCAACTCAGGAAAAGGATCGGTTTTAGCTGCAAGCTGTACGATAAAAGCATCACGTGCCCAAGCTTGAACTGCAACGCGAGCGGCAGGTGGGGCCCATAGAAAAGGTGGCTCAAGATGATATGCGCGGAGGGTTAAGGGCATTGCGTGATCTGCAATTTCAGGCGCAGCAAGCGAGTTGCAGTGAGCAAGTGCAGCGGAGACGAGAGCTGCCGGGTTCGCGGTGAGAGTCATGAAGACCTTCGTGTAGTGCTCGAAAAGTTCGCGGATTGTTTCGTCTACTGCGGGCTCAACGGATCTTCCAGCATAATGACTCGGATATTGTGTAGCCGCGCCAGCAGCGATGAGTGCTTTTGTTGTTGCTGCGTCTTCATCCTCTACAGACTTGAGGAGCGGTGTAAGTATCCCATGCTGCGATAAGACACCGGTATACAACGGGAAAATAAAATGCTTAACTCTTCAATTTAAGCCAAATGAATATAACAGATAGAAAGAAAGGTATAGTGTATTATGCGGTAACGCTTACGCATAAATTTTGGCATCCGACAACTTCGAGGGCATCCGCGAGGGCGTCATTTATAGATGCCCGATGTCTAGCAAGGGCAACGTGTGATGCAGCCGGACTCTCAATCAAGGCTGTTCTGCATGTCGCCAAAATTCCCGCTGCCTTAAGCTCAGCTTTAAATGATATTTCAACTGCTGAAGAATTTAGGGTAGCCGCTTCAGCTGTTGAATTGATTGCTGCCTTGGTGCCCTCCGATTTCAACAAGTTGCACTCCTCGTCGCGCCTACGCTTAGATCTCGAGCTAGCCATACAGGAATCACTACTGCCTGCAAAGTCGCTTCCGACAAAGCGAGTACGCGTTAATACAGCTAGGAGAAATCTATCAGGTAAAAAGTAGGAATTGGTTGTCTAGTGCCAAAGCTAGCTAACTTCTAAGTTCTATTAGTAGAATGTGTGTGTTCCTCGAGCTGGACAGGCTTTCATGACTATTTTTCGTGCCATCAGGTGTCACCCTCTAACCCTCTAGCTCTAACCTCTTCGAACGAATAGGTGACCCCTGGCCTGGTCCCTTGCTGGTATGCTATGGTGCCACCAAGGGTGTCCCTTGGTGCCATGGTGCCATCGTGCGATATATATCCCCAACTAGGCTAGTGATAAAAAAGGAGTTCGGAGACCTTAAAAAAGGAGGAACAAAAGGAGCCCAACGGATTTGTACGTATTATGCATATTTTTATGTACACAATCCCGTAAATGGCCTCGGATATGTCCGTTGGGCGTATCTTAATTTGTCCGTTGGACTACGAATATGTCCGTTGGACTCCGGGTTTGTCCGTTGGGCTCCTTTTATGCACCTTTTTTTTTCTTGGGGGCCCTGAAAAAAAGTTCCTCCTTTTTTATCACTACCCTATCCCCAACAACCAACAACAAAAGGGAAACTATACAGGGAAGAGCACCATCTAAGGCGGCATGTGCCTGTACAGGTAGTAGCTACTCGTAGCTTGATCATAACTAGGCCAGATATCAGGAGAGTTCAGAGACCAGACCAGAGACTACAAATAAAAGCCGAACTCGAACTCGAACTAATACAAACCCAAATGGCACAGAAGCCAATGCTGCGGGCAGAAGTGGGAATGCGCGTGCGTTGCGCAAACAAAGCAAGTGCGGAATGATTCAGGAGGGAGAGGGGCA
>Ga0307982_1004976_pt1 | contig 10454 bp, 4 predicted proteins | sample OrgLakmetagen989_FD_201847 | JGI IMG/M metagenome (GOLD analysis project Ga0307982, IMG submission 201847) | Saline water microbial communities from Organic Lake, Antarctica - #989 | ecosystem: Environmental > Aquatic > Non-marine Saline and Alkaline > Saline | place: Antarctica: Organic Lake... | reverse complement strand
GACATTCCCCGCCGTCTGCACGAGCAGGTGCCAGGGGCGGTGCTGAACAATTGGAAACTGTGGCCTGCCGCCCAAGCCATCAACTTCTCTCTCGTCCCGGTCCCCCACCAGGTGCTGTTCGCGAACGCAGTCAGCGTGTTCTGGAACGGCTACCTATCCTGGTCGGCGAATCAAGAAATGGTGGCACAGCAGGCCTCGGCTGCAGAGGATGCGGCGCTGGTGGTGCACCCCCCCTCCACCCCCCTCCCCAGCGTGGAGGCGGGCAAGTGATACCAGCACCAACTCCCCAGACGGCCCGGGGGGGCTACAGCAGTGATTGTCCCCTATGGGATCCGTGGGGATTTGCTGATTCAGTGCAACAAGTGGCGGTATCACGCTGACAATGCTGTTCGCCGTGCGACCTGCTCCCATTCCCGTCGGCTGCAGCACCCACCGGTAACGCCACAACACAGCTCACGGTACATACGTACAGAAGCATGATGACTTCTTCGGGTGAAGGGTTCAGTTGTGTGCTTTGTCTGCTTCTGCTGGGTGGAGGGGGGCTATAGGCTCGCTGTGGGGCTGAAAGCATAAGCCTTCTGGCCACCAAGATGATCAATTTTGAATAGTACAGCTATCTGAAAGCCAGTAAATGCACAAATTCAAACATGCAGGTGTCTGTCCACGGCAGTAGCCCCTCGGAGGCCAGCAGTGGGAGTGCAGTAGCTGCTACGCCAAAGCTTGTGTCAAGCATAGGACATGTGCTATCCGTAGGCAAACTCACGCAAAACATCCTAACAAGGCACAATGATCTGCAAGGTGAATTCATTTCATGCTTGGTTGCTGGTGAGCAGTCAGCACTGGCATTGAAGGACACCAGTGGAGTGCAGTGGCTAGCCCAGAGCAAGGTGAGCAACGGACTTGCGATCACTTCAACGGAAACGCCAACAGCAAATTCTTCTTGACCTCTTGCAGGATCAAAACGAACACATCAACAAAGCCGCTCAAGATATGGATTGGCAAGAGGTGCGTATTCGTGAGCATTCAATTTGCAGCAGTGCAGTGTGCAAAAGGCCAGTCGCCAAACCCTCCTGCGGAAATTGAAAGGTATGAAGCAACCCAAAACCACCACCGTGCGCAGATTCGCTTTGGGCGCAAGCACGCAGTAGCCGTTAGTCGTGATGGTGCTGTATTTACATGGGGCGACCCATCTCAGGGGCAGTTGGGAGTTTTCCGCAGCGAAGTGCAGCAGAAGCCCACTGTGGTCCGTCGCCTCCTCAGCTTGGTGGTCACCCATGTTGCAGCAGGCGACGCACACAGCCTGGCCTTGACCGACACTGGGCGTGTGTATGCATGGGGCCGTAATACGGAGGGGCAGCTGGGCGTTGCCCCAGCTTCCAGCGGGGGTCGTGCCATGTGCGGCAACACGGAAGCGGCACTGGGCCCACAGTTCGTGGCTGCCTTGGAGGGTAAGCCCATCCTCCGCATCACTGCTGGTGCAAACCACTCTGCAGCTGTGGCGGGCACTGGGGCGCTGTTCACGTGGGGGGAGGGCGCCACGGGCCAGCTGGGCGTGGGGAGGGTGAGTAGTGCCCCCCGGCCACAGCTGGTCGCAAGCACCGACGGCAGCGGCACCCTGCCTCCCGTCGCTGACGTGGCGGCGGGGTGGGGCCACACACTCATCCTGGCACAGGACGGCAGCGTGTGGGCAACTGGCTTCAACGCCAAAGGGCAGCTGGGCACGGGGGATACAGTGGCCCGGTATCACCCAGCAGCAGTGCAGGGCGCCGTGGACGAAGGCGGCTTCTCGGCGGTCCAAATTGCAGCTGGGCGGCACCACTGTGCAGCTATCACTGCTGCCGGGCACCTGTACACGTGGGGGGCTTCTGGCGAGAATCGACTGGGGCACTCCCAGCTGTTCTCTCCAAGCTGCCTTGCACTTGCACAAGTTGAAGGCGAAACAGAATTTGTTCCGCTTCCAGATGAGCTTGCACCCTCACGGCCAAGCTCGTCGCCTCGTCCCCGTGGGCAGATGCCTGGTTTGGCAGGTAGTCTGTATTCTTTTCCTGACGAGGGGGGGGCCAGAAATGGGGTGCAGGGGGGCAAGCACAGCGACGACACAGACAGTGACAATGACGAAGCCACCATCCCATCCCCCCGCTCAAACGGTATTGAGCGGTTCCCGGAGAGCGTTTTCTCTGCGGGCAGTCGCGGCGACGCCACAGTGGGCACAATCACGGCGGCTCGAGCTGTGACCCCCCTTGGGGGTTCTATGCGCGACCCCGTTGCGCAGGGCAACGAGATGGGCGCCTCATCTGCTGTGCGTTTTGGTCTCACTTTTCCCGGACACGCGGCTTCGCTGGCTGATGGCGAGCAGGATGATGACGCCTTGCCCCATGCAAGGGGGGGAGGGGGGGCCTCCTGCAACACCCAAGTTGCTCAGGGCGCCCTCGTGGAAATGCTGCATGCCATGGAGACAGACCATGCACACCCTGCAGCTGGCGCCAAGCCTGCGCGTGTTCTGCCCAGAACACTGCCTGCAGACCACCACCGCTCAAGAACAACACATGCTCGCGACCGTGTTCCTAAGAACATCGCCCTGGCAGCCCCCCCCATGCTGGAGACACCCACTGCGCCCATGTCAGCCATGGCACGCTTCCGTGCGGAGAATAAGCTGCGTGCTGGGCTCACCTCCCGCAGCAAGGCCGAGGGGAAGACTCACGAAGGTGGGCCCACCTGGTCCCCAGGTTCCGAGTTGCAGCAGAGGCGCGGAACAGCCGCCACAATCATGGCGGGGGGCGACCCGGGCAAGGTTTCAGCACTGGTGCTGGCCTCCACAGCGCTCAACCATGCGGTGGTGACGTCGGTGGGGGTTGGCGTGGGGGTGGATGCGGGGGGGCAGGGCTTTGCAGAAACGAAGGGGGGGCTGAACTCAGCCAGCACACACTCCAGTGCGCTGGCCATGCATGCAGCAGCTGGGCGCTTCCGCCCTCCACCCCTGAACAACGCCCGCCACGTGGCAGCAGTGACGTCAGCGTTGGCCGACGCCGGGGGGGGCAAGGTCCCGCTGCCAATGAGCACTGACTGCATCGTTGTGCGTCCCACACGCGTCTCCCACCCTGCATTGGACCGGCGCCTCATCTCAGATGTGGCATGTGGCGATAAGGACACCGTGGTGTTCACACCTGCTGTTCTGGGTTCCGCCATGCCTCGCTCCGGGGCCACCTCGGGAGGGTCCGTCCTCACATTGAGGGGTCCCTCATTTGCCTCCATCATCGCACTAGCAGCTACTCGCTACGGAATCACAGCCGAGAACGCTGCAGACGTCATCCCACGCGATGAGTGGTACTACGTGACTTCCGAGGGGCGCTTCGCTGTTGGTAAGGCCCCCCCGAGAAAGGGGCACTTCGGGGGGGAAGCAGACGATGATGTGGCTTCGCTTGGGGGCGCTAGTGGCGATGGCTTCGAGGGAATGGGTGGGGATGCAGTGGACGAACTGTGGACCTCAGAGGCAGACGCCGCTGATTGGATGGGAGGGGGTGGTGAAAACTCGGAAGCCCCCCCCCTGGCTCGACTGATCCCCATCCCCGATGTCATGGTGCGTTTCACACGGCTAGGGGGTGTGGGGGAGGGCGCTGGTCAGGAGGCGCTCGCCGCGTTCAACCAGGACGCTGTGCAGGTGGGGGGTGCACTGCCGGGGGGGGGTGCTCTGCGCGGAAGCATGTTAAGGGGGGCTGCAGGGCCAGGCCTGAGCACCGCCAGCACCACCGGACAGCAACGCAGGGTGACATATTCCCCAGCGTTTTTTGCTGCCCCTCTGCAGGCTGGCCTGAAGCAAGCAGTCACTGGAGAGGACGGCAGTTGGGGGGGGGTCACGCCTCGTGATGGGCGAACCACCCCCCCCTCCAGCGCCGTGGGGGGGGTGAACCCCACCATGGCCACTGTCCCCAGCGCCCTAGATGGCGCTCCGGGCAGTGTGCAGTCCCTGGTGAGCAATTCAGTGCTGCATGACACGCCACTGCAGGCGCCAGGTACCAGAAACCACGCGGCAAGTGCTGCCGCCGAAGACCGCCAGGCTGCAGCTGCACAGGCTGCCGCTGCGCTGCTGCACACACGGTCAGCAGGCGATGTGCCTGGGGGGGAACTGCCGGATTTCGGGGATGCCATGCGCAAGGCACTTCTTTCGCGTGTGCAGGGGGGCTACGCGCTTTCTGCACCGGAGGTGGATGAGGTGTTATCCCTCACACCCTCTGTGTCAGCGCCCTGCGAGATGCTGGTGGATGTGATTGTGAAGCGGCCTCGCCCAGTGTGGGCTGATGAGCTGCAAGGGGGGGCGACAAAGGGGGACGAGGGGCCCTCAAACAGCCAAGGGGCACACGAGGACTCCTGGGCAGTGGTGCGCGGTGCATCCCCCTTTTCATTCTTCCTGAAGCCCAAGCTGACATCGGTGGGCCCATCTGTGGTGCAGGTGACACTTGCGGCTGACTCAACCCCAGGCAGCAGCTTACCCAGCGCCGTGCGTGGGCCCATTGTGAGCGTCTCCGGTGACGGCGTCTTCGGGGCCATGCTGAGCGACCCCATCGGGAAGGGGGAGGCAGCACAGCTGGCCGCCCTGGTGGACGCCGCCAGCTCTGAGCGGGAGGAGGCTGAGATGCAGCAGGTGCGGACTGCCGGCCACAGCGCCTTTGACGAGGAGCTGGAGGCCTTCACGCCCTCCAGGGCAGAGCATGTTGGGTCAGGCTTTGCTTCGCTTGTGCTAAACACGGAGGCTATGACGCTGCGGGGGGCGCCGTCTGCGCAGCACCCGACGCATGCCCAGCAGCCCTCCGCTGGGCGGCATCTCGTGGTGGCGCGATTCAAGGTGCTCTCCAACGGTGGGCACGTGGCCTGTGTCACGGAGACTGTGCCTGCCTGGTACGTGGCCCGATACTCAGAGGAGCTTAGGGACGAGACTGGCGCTGAGGGGGGGGTGGGCGACCACGAGGGGGGGTCAGTTGGCAGCGGAGACGTGGGGGATGAGGTGGCTGACAGGGTCAAGGGGGCCTTCACGGCTGAGATCTGCGCAGAGGTGCCCCCCATTCACTTGCCTGCAGATGCCATGCCCCGTGCCCCCCCCATGCGCCCCCTTGCCCCCCTTAAGCCCCGCCCCTCACAGGGGGTGCTGTCGTCAGCACACTCCATGTTGGAGGGCGGGCGCACATCCAGTGTGGCGTTCGCTGGTGTCGGCAGTGACGACGATGCACCCGGAGCGGACGGTGGATCTGCAGACGAGGGGGCCCTCACATCTGCGCGCATCACGCTGTCCCTTGCTGCTGCCTGGGAAATGCACGATGCAGAGCTGTCTGAGTGGCAGCGTGCAGAGGGCGCCTCCACTGCTGAGGCTGGCGGCCTGGAGCTGTCAGTTGAAGTGAGCCCAAACGGCGGCTTCACATTCATCTCTTCAAGTGCGACAGCCATCGTGGCGGCCCCACGCCTGGCGCGGTGCGAGCCTGCTGTGGTGCCCATCGCGCCAATGCACCCGTCTCCAGTGCAGGTTGCCCTAAGAGGCGGGGGCTTTGCGCGGTCTGGTTCTGCGCAGGTGCGCCTCACGCCGGTGGCTGTGTGGGTGCAGGGGGGTGGTAGCGAACGCGTCCCCATTCGCCGAAGCTGCGCCTCAACAGACAACAGCACAGACGCGGCACTCACCTTGCCTGCGGAAATTGCCAACGCCAGCACTGCTGTGTTCGGGCTGCCCCCCTCCGCAGTTGGGGCGCTGCTTGCTGCGGCAGCGGCGTGTGTGGTGGGGGAGGCACTACCGGAGGGGGCGCTGAGCCTGGAGGCTCTGGCTGCGGGGCACATGGTGCTGGATGTGGGGGTGGAGATTGCCCTGTCGAAAAGGGGTCCCTTCACCATGGGGGGGGTGGCACGGGATGGGGGCCCCTTCCCAGCCCTGCTGTCCCTGGCGTCGCCCAAGTTTGGCCCCCCTGCACCCCTTTTGACGGCCCTCAGCGGTAGTGCCACCTCCGTTGCAGCGGAGCCCTTGGGCATATGGGCTGGTGTGCCGCATGTGGTGGACGCTGCAGCCGCCACATCTGTTGCCCAGGCAAACATCATCTCACACTCCTCAGCAGGCGTGGCGACGGAACACACCGTGACGGCACGCATTGTTCCGGCTTCCAACTTGGACCATGTGAGTGTGGGCTTGACCAGTGCACCGCGGCCTGGAACACTCATGTTGACTGTTCCGCCTTTGAACACCTTGACCAGTGTTCCAGAGCTGGAGGCGCGACCAGATACAGCGGAGTCACTGTCCAGTGTCAGCTCTGACAAAAAGAAGAGCGGCAAGAGCTCCCCCAAGAAAAGCAGCAAGGGGCGTGGGTCTGCAGATGACACACCTGCCGCCCCACGGGTGCCTCGCCTGCTGCCCCTGGAGGTGACCGTGGCTGGAGTCCTCGTGCAGCTACTGCAAGCGCTGCCTACCTTGCCGCTGACTGGCGCAGGCCAGGATCTGGACGATGCGTCGGGGGTGCAAAGTGGCGATGAGGACGAAGAGGCGCTGGAGAGGGGGGGTGTTGCACCCCCCAAGCAGCCCGTTGCAAGGGGGTACCTGGTGGCGGCACCCCCCGGCTCCGTGTACGTATCGGGTGCAGGGGGGGGTAAAAAGGGCAAGCTGGCCCCAGGAGATGCCATTACCGTCACCATTGCTGGCTGGCCTGCACTGCTCCCCCTGCAACTCCCAGAGGCGGAACACGCTGCCGACCAAGAACAGGGAGACGGGGGCATCGCCGGTCCCGTGCACCCATCCTACACCCTACCTGTTGCGCAGGCGCCGTTCCCCGAACTGCCGCACTGCTTGTCCCGGCTGGTGGCTGGTATGCGCTGCTTCGTCCGGCTGGTGGCTGCAGAGGCCCCCCCCGAGGGCGAGGAGGACACCCCCCCTCGCAGCCATGTGCTTGTGGGGACACTGGATGCGCCCATCCCTGCAGTGGATGACGCTGGGGAGCCTGTGGACAATGTTGCACAGTTCGAATCCCTGACGGTGTCAGCCATCACCCCAGCACCAGTTGAGGGGGGGGTGGAGGAGCATGTGGACGCCCCCCTGACAGGGGCATTCAAGGTCAGCGTGTCGCTCAATGGAGGTCACACGTGGATGGAGCCGCCATCAGGCGCGGATACCATCACTATCCTGCCTGCCAGCGGTCGCAAGAAGAAGTAAGGCTGGGGCCCGAGATGTGTACGGGGGGGTGCCACTCCGACCCCCCTCTACATAAAGCTGCAAATATTTCGGAGGACGCCAAATTAAAACTCCTACCTGTCTATTTGTTCAGCTCTCAATCACAAAAACTCAGCCAACGCTCCTCAAGTGGCTGTCAGAAGCTCGTGCAGAAAAGTATTGCTCCTGACAAATATGGCTGCATCAAGCTCTGCCGTTCAACATTTATACGCTGACAAAGTATGGGATCTTCCTGAATGGGCAGCATTGAAGGAGCATGCTGAGAAGGACATCAAGGGCACGCATTTGAAGGAACTGATGGAGGTGCGGCACGGCAGCAACCACAGCCCAACACGCCTTTCATGTTGATCACTTCTGCAGGACGCTGATCGCTGTGCAGCGCTGACAGCTGAGCTGGAGGACATTCATCTAGACTACTCTCGCCAAAATGTGACCGTCGACACCATGGTTAGTCCCAGGTGCTGCTTTTCAGTGCTGTGCTCTCCGCGAAGCGGGGCCAACGAAGAATCCGACTGCTTCGATTCTCCCGCCAACTTCCTTTCTGTTGCAGTCACATCTCACCAAGCTTGCCAAGGCCACAAAAGTTCAAGAGAAGATCGTATGTACCCTTAGTGGTGGGTCACTGAGGCTCATTTGAGCATGCACGTCTTGATGCACAGAAAGCCATGGCCAACGGAGAGCACATCAACATCACAGAAGACCGTGCAGTGATGCACATGGCGCTGCGGGCAGCTGAGTCTGACAAATACGTGGTCGATGGCACCAATGTTGTGCCAGATGTGCACGCAGTGCTCAAGCGAATTGCCGCATTTGCGGAATCTGTACGCTCCGGGGAATGGGTGGGAGCCACAGGCAAGAAGCTCACACACGTTGTTTCAGTTGGTATCGGAGGCAGCTACCTCGGCCCTGAATTTGTGTATGAAGCACTTCGAAGCGGTACGTTTGAATGCGTTCCGGGCATTTCGCACAATTACATTCCGGAAACTTCTTCGCAGAGCCAGCAGCGGCTGCGGCTGCAGAGGGCCGCACCCTGCGTTTCCTGGCAAACGTGGATCCCGTTGATGTCACCCGCGCACTGGAAGGCCTCAATCCTGAGACCACCCTGGTTGTCATTGTCTCCAAGACCTTCACCACTGCGGAGACCATGCTGAATGCCCGCACCCTGCGCACCTGGCTGGTCAGCTCCCTGGAGCACGCTGACCAGGCAGATGTCGTAGCCAAGCAGGTCGTGGCAGTGTCTGCTGCAGTTGACAGTGCGTGATTAAACTTGGACGCACCCCCCCCCCCAACCCCTCACTTGTCCGTTCATCTCTTGTGCAGAAGCTGTAGAATTCGGCATCAACGCCGACAACGTGTTCGGCTTCTGGGACTGGGTCGGCGGGCGCTACAGCGTGTGTTCTGCAGTGGGTGTTCTCCCTCTTGCGTTGCAATACGGCTTCCCAGTTGTCCAGGTATGACCCCCTCACCCCCTTCTCACTCCCTGCCCCCCCCACACACCCCTCGTTCCCTCGCAGCATTTCTTGGACGGAGCCCGCTCTGTGGACCAGCACCTGCAGCACACACCCTTGGAACGGAACATGCCTGTTCTGCTTGGCCTCCTGGGCGTGTGGAACAGCAGCTTCCTGGGGCACCCCTCCCGCGCTATCCTCCCGTACGCCCAAGCCCTCATCCGCTTTGCTGCTCACATTCAACAAGTTGACATGGAGAGCAATGGGAAGGGGGTGACTGTGGACGGCACGGCACTGCCGTTTGAGGCTGGGGAGGTGGGTTTCGGGGAGCCCGGAACCAATGGACAGCACTCCTTTTATCAGCTCATCCACCAGGGACGCACCATCCCCGCTGATTTCATCGGTTTTGCTGAGTCGCAGCAGCCCACAGTGCTGCCGGGGGAGCCAGTGTCCAACCACGATGAGCTCATGAGCAACTTCTTTGCGCAGCCTGACGCCCTGGCTGCAGGGCGCTCAGCGGAGGAGCTCGTTGCTGCCGGCGTGCCTGCTGATTTGGTGCCCCACAAAACCTTCAAGGGAAACCGGCCGAGCAGCAGTCTGTTGTTTCCCCGGCTGAACGCGTACACCGCTGGGCAGCTGCTATCGCTGTATGAGCACCGCACTGCTGTGCAGGGGTTCGTGTGGGGTGTGCCTTCCTTTGACCAGTGGGGTGTGGAGCTGGGGAAAGTGCTGGCAAAGAGTGTGCGTGAGACACTGCATAGTGCCAGGAATTTCCCGGGGGAAGCTGCCGCTGCCGTGACTGGTGCTGGGTATAACCCCAGCACAAGCGCACTGCTGCAGCGGTACTTGGCACACATCAGTGCCGTAGATGCCTAGAGTGACGGCAAGAACAAATGAATTCTTGTGTTGCTCGGCGCCTGAACTGTACTGGACTAGGAAGTGCAGCAGGAGCGGTCGTTCATGCCGAGAGCAGCTGGCACAGCTATCGCAAGCTTGGAGTGCACGAGTGCACTAAACTCGAAGTACTTCTTTGCATTCTGCAAGTTGATGCGCGGCTTGTACACTGCATATTTGTCTGGTCAAGGCGCGAGCACGATGACCTCGTTGGCAGCCAACTCAAAGCCCACCTGACAGCAGCGCATTTCCCGCACCACCCCTCGATCCACCAGAGCGCCCAGTAACATCTAAGAATGGGTCACTCGGCGTAGATTGGTGGCCTGCCGCTGCAGCGCTCACTGCATTTCGCCGAATATAGCAGCCTCGCACCCAAAAGGCTATCGAGATAATTGCTGTGCCGACGTACAAAAATCCAGCAATCAAGGCTGCCGGTGCAGCTTCTGGCTTGCTGCCATGTATTTCTATGTACTCATAATCGTTGCTGAGGAGGTTGTGAATCAAAAACTGTACAGATGGCGTGTGAATGCCTGAGGCAGGGGCATTTCAGAGCAATGCGCGAGCACGCACCAAAAAGGCAGCTCCCATGACACTGAAGATCGAACAGCAAATGGTGCACATGTGGGGCCCAGGGAGATCAGCTTTCTTCTCCGGGGCAACTCCCAGCAAACTTCGAAGCTCGTCATTTTGCAGCAGGGCTTGGTCAATGATGCTTGAGTTGCTACCATAGCTTTGTCGGCTTGACTCCATTCCGCAGCTGGTATCGCGCTCTATGGAGATGTCACCAGGCAATGATTCGCTGCTTTGGGTTCGCAATCGAGCGTATGTTTGCGGTTGACCGAGTCTTGCTATTCGCTCGCGCAGCCAAGTGTACGAAGAGCTTTCGCTCATACGAGCACTGCCTGCTACAAGGCAGAAAG
>Ga0307982_1004974_pt1 | contig 10458 bp, 8 predicted proteins | sample OrgLakmetagen989_FD_201847 | JGI IMG/M metagenome (GOLD analysis project Ga0307982, IMG submission 201847) | Saline water microbial communities from Organic Lake, Antarctica - #989 | ecosystem: Environmental > Aquatic > Non-marine Saline and Alkaline > Saline | place: Antarctica: Organic Lake... | reverse complement strand
CAAAACAACAAACACCGCCCGGATAATCGAGAGGTGATAGTAGGCACGGCGCACGGCCTTGTCGTGTCGATTCAATAACATGGAAGTATGAAAGCGTCTCGGCAAAGCACACACGCCAAACGCGCGCTCATTTCTACGCTGCTACGCTGCCCTCCAAAAGAGCGAAAACCAGAAGAGGTTTCGACGCGGGCGCGCCATCAAAAATCAACCTGATGTCCAATGCGCGCACGCCACGCGTCCAAGGCAACCTCCTCGTTTACCAAGCCCTAGGAGCGCGGGGCGCGGCGAAGTCCAGGCGGATCTGGCGGCCCAGGAGCATCTCGCCGTTGAGCTTGGCTGCCTTGTCCAAGGCCGCCGCCGGGTCCGCAAACTCCACGAAGCCGCAGCCCTTGAATTGGTTGGTATCCCGGTCGGTCAACCACCGGATCGAGCTCACTTCGCCGCAGTCCTTGAAGAACGCCTTCATCTGGTCGTCGTCGATGTCGAAGGACAAGTTGCCGGCGAAAATCGTGTTGCAGCCCTCGGGTTTTTCCTGCATGGGCCGCACCGCGCCGCCAGCGCCGCCGCCTTTGCCGGGGGTGGACGGCTTGCCCTGTGAAAAGTCGCACTTGATGGCGCGGCCCAGCACTTCGGTGCCGTTCATCGCGACGGCTTTGGCGGCTTCCTCGGGCGAGGAGAACGAGATGAAGCCGCAGCCCTTGAACTTGCCCGTGTCGCGGTCTTCGAGCCACTTGCAGTTGGTGATGGTGCCGCAGTCTTTCATGGCTTCTTGCAAGCTCGCTTCGTCGATTTGCCACGACAAGTTGCCCATGAACACCTCGGAAGTCGCGCCCGCGGCCGGCGAAGCCGGAGTGGCAGGCGCAGAGCTCTTCGAGTGCACCTTCATCTTCATAGGCTCCTCTTCTTCCTCCTCTGCAGCCGCAGCAGGCTCAGGCTCCTTTTCTTTCTTTTCTTTCTTCTCCTTCTTTGCCTGACGGAAAGTTGCAAGGAAGAATGAGAACGCCGTGAGCGGTTTTTGTTACTGCGAATCTTTTTACTGGCTTTGAAGAGAAAATTTGAGGCACAAGGTTGTCAAGACCGAACGAACGTAGACAGGTAGCTCAAATAATGCTATCTTACCTTCTTCTCCTTCTTGTCCTTCTTCTCTTCTACGGCGACGACCTCGGGTTCAACCTCGGCGACCTTCGCTTTCTTCTCCTGTAGATATTTTTTAGTTGCAAACTTCATGGTGAGAACAATAAGCGAGCCAGCCATCGACGGCACAAAAAGACAGCAGCAAATTTGCAGCAGCAAATATTAAAAGTTGAGCTTACCTTCTTCTCCTTCTTTTCCTTCTTTTCCTTCTTTTCCTTTCCGTCAGTGCCCATGGTGCTTGCTTGTGTTAGTTCTCAACTTTCTTCTATCTGAGCTTGTGTCAAACTTTGTTGAGCGATTCGGCGACCAGCGACCGGCGACCAAACCAAAGCGCAGACACAGATGAAATTTTGGAACCTCCCAAGTAACGTTGGAGATCAGAGATCAGCAAAGAAGTTGTTCAGTACATTTTTGAGACAGGCCCCGAAGGGCCGGAATTAGAAGACTAACAGGTAGAGAAGAAAAGTAAAGCAGCGCAAACTAGACCTAAGAAGCTAATCAGGCGCACATGCCCGAGTGGCCATGGAAGTGATGGTAGCGGTCCAAAGTGGCACGCTCCTCCATGCTCTGAGAGTGCAGCTCAAAAGAAGAGTTTCCGCCCGCAGAGGAGTGGACTACAACAAAGTCCCTCAGGCGATCCAGAAGAAGAGTCGCCCATCCCCGAGCAATTGCGTGACCCTATTTGCGTGCAAGCTTCTGTCTGAACAAGGCTTTGGCTTCTGAAAAGCCAATGTTTCCTTTTCCCTGTGTTTCGACCCTACTTGGAGGGACTGCCACCGGGTACGGGTACGAAAAAGACGGAACACCGAAACGAAACCAGGCAGGCCTCCACTCTCGTCTCCAGCAGCTTCCCAGCTTCTTGCAGCTTTTTTATTTTTACTTTCAAAAACGAGAAGGGCACCAACCCCAGCATGTCTTACGAGGCCATCAAGTGTCTTGCCAAGGCAGCATCCTTCATTTATGCCAATGATTCTAGTCTAACAGTAAGAGTTTATAGGATTTCCCGTGTTTTTCTGTTGTTTTCAAGTCTACGGCCACCTGTACCTTGTTCGAATACATACCCTGGCTTAACCCTGATCATTTTCGCTCCAACGCTATTCAAACATGTTGTGCTGCGCGATGGCGTTGCTCGGATGCCAGGATCTCCAGCAAAGTGAGTTTCAAGTTTGAAAGCTTCACTATTGAGCCAACATGTGTGTATTCATTGGTCGTGTTTTCCTCCATATTGGATACTTCTTCTTTTCTCTCTCATAACCTACGCCCCATCTTGTAAACTGGCAGATGCGGCGACCAGCAAGAAGCGGCATGCTCCCAAAGCAGGCGAAGAGCGGCCATCCAAACGGCTACTTTCTGGGAGAGCCCCCGTAACTTCATTTCACTCTTCGCCTTCATCATCCTCTTCTTCATCCACTGCACCAACACATTGGGCTTCCACGCCAAGAACGGGAGATTATTTTGCGAGCACAGCTGAAGAGAACAAAGCAGTGGCGTCTTTCCAGGCTCGCAACGAAATCACCACGCGGAAACTTTTGAGTGTCCTCAACTCACGGAGCCGCTTATGGGCCACACACGAATGGTTTTACTCTGGAGTGAGTTTTTATAACTTGAGGCTTGTATAGTGCTAGTAGCTAAGTTAGGCGAGAAAAGGCAGTAGCACAATAGCTTAAAGAAAGGTGCATATTCAGAGTGCACGCAAGTATAGTCTGTTCATTATACGACATTACTTGCTATTTCCTATTGCCTTTTTAGTTTGCTCCCTGGTCGATTTTTTTTTCTCCTGCACACCCTCACTGCAGGAATCTTCTCCTTGACCCACGCACACAGGTGGATCAAGCCTACTTCAACCGCTGCGACTTCGAGGAAGCGCTTCAGGAACGCGGCTGGAGCCACCTGACTACTGCTACGCGCGCCGAGTGGGGGGAGGTTAGAGCAGCGCTCGGAAAACCTCGGAGAATGAGTGCCAAGTTTCTGAGAGGAGAAAGGCATACCTTGGCTCGATACCGCACTGCTGTGAGTCTTAACAGCTCAGTCATGAGTGTTTGTGATTTTCAAGAATATGTGGTACATTTTTGTCTTATTCTCACATGAGACATAGTCCGAGCAATTTCTTATTAACTTTTGCCAATTTCAACAACGACTTTCTTGTCGTTATTAGTTGTGTGAAACTTCGTTTTGAACCTTGTACTAGGTGCGGCAACACCAGGCTGCGCCTCACGCAGTACCCCTCGGATCCCAATGGCCATTTCCCGTCCCAGAGGCACCACGAGTTGGCGAAGTCGTGTCAGTGCAGCTGCGTGCTGCGCACGGGGCAAGGGTACAAGCTCAGGTTACAGCTTCGTCGTCGTCGTTGTCGTCTTCAACATCCCATTGTCCGCCTTTCTCTTCAACGTCGCACCAGCACCCGCACGAAGAGGAAGGCAGTCGAGGTTTACTATGCCGTGGTACCGTACTTGCATGTGACGTCGCTGCCGGCGAGTACCGCGTTCAATTTGACCGGTAATATATTCAAAAGAGTAAAAAGAAAGACTTGAGGAGAGCACGCGCGCGATTCCCCGCTTCGCCTTTTCTATTTCATTTGCGCCAGTCTTTGATTTCTACCTTGCCTTTTTGTTTTTCGTATATACTTAGTAGGCAAATGAGCACGATTGTGTTGGTGTACGTGTGTGTTTTGTGCGCAAGATTTTATTATTTCTCTCTTTTTTCGTATCTTTCTCTGACACATATATCATTTTCTTCAATCAGGCCGGAGCTCGGACACGCTGGCCATGCAATTGTGCAAGACTGCGATTTGTGTGTGCACGGTAGACCGCCGCTTTTGCACTGCCCACCACTTATGATTGGCACGCCGCAGCAGCCGCCTTCAAACTCTCATCTTTCGCCTTTCAATCCCACGTTTAGCACACAAGGCGCCTCTGCCGCCGCTGTCGCGAGTAATGACAATGTTAAAGCAACTGCGGTGCCTGCGGGTGCCATAGCACCAGGTGCAGCAGCTGCCGCTGCAGCAGTTGCTGCCGCCGTAGCAGTCTTGAACGATTCACTGCGTGCTCCTACTTCAGCTCTTGAGGGTGATTGGGGAACTTTGCCGAATGCTAGTGGGCAATCCACAGAGCGTTCCGGCGCTAGAAGAGCCCCGCCCTTGTATTCAGCTGCTCCTACGTCAGTGCTGTCGCGTGACGCTCAATCAGATCTTGTGGGACAAGATTGCCCATTGCATGCACGCGTGAATGGTGCCAGTTGTAGCGGCAGCACTGGCTGCCCGGATGATAAACTATCGACCAGTAGAGATGATACTTCAGCGTTGCCTTTGAATCCAGTCCACGGCAACGATAGTAGCTTTCGTTTGAATGCCTTGGCAATGAACTCGAGCGCGGTCAACTCCGTTTCAAGTGCTCATGTAGCATTTGAACCAACGTTGCCGGAGCTATTGAGATTGCATGACGAAGGAGTACATGTTGAAGCAGCAGTAGCGCCCGCCCTCCGAAGTAAGAGTGACTGGGCTACGGCGCAGGTGGCCGACCATATGCGTGCTGCGAAAGAGCGAGTAAAGAGCGCTCACACAGCTTTACTTTCTGGCCAAACCAACCATTCAACGACTGCAGCGAGCTCTAAAGCTGGTGAGGGCATCGTGGTGGGCGAAGGAATGCATGCAAGCCCTCTGCAAACCGCCTTTCAATTACAAGAGTGTTTATCGTCTGTGTCCGAGGTTACCAATGCCACTGAGGGTGCCATAGCGTTAGTGCTCGCACTTGAGCAATACGTGGGCGCCAGTGCTCTGAATGCTGAAGGTGCTCATTTAGAGGAGCTAGGTTTAAAGTGTGCCATTGGCTTAGCCCTCGATCGTGCCACACCTCGGTGGTTACAAGCTTGCCAAGACGAGTCCAGGGTAAAGCCCCCAACGACGCTTAAACAACCGTTGATTCAGCAGACTGAGAGCGCCGAGAAACAAGATCGGCAAACACTTCCACCACCACCACCCGTTCCCTACCTGGATTCCCTCGAGGCCGAGATCTCTTCTGTCGAAGCTGCATCAGCTGAAATCTTCGCTGGTATTCTCTCTGCAGTGGCGTCTCTTGCTACTGAATTCACCAAGTCCAAAACGACCGCCAAATCTGAACCCAACGGATTAGCAACTGGGATATACTGACTTGTGGCGTTTGTGTTAATTTATTTGAATTACTTGGCTCGTTATTATTAAAAAAACTCTTTATGTTATTATTCTTAGCGGTCCACGAGGGTTATGATATGCATGATAACTCCGGTGTTTGGTTCTACCTCCGCAGTTGCAGTTGGGTATTTGGAGATGAAATTCAAATGGAAATGGATTTGCCATTTGCGAATTGTAATCCGTGTCTTGCTGATAGAATCAAAAAACGATCCGCCAGTATTGTGGGTGCCAAGTGCCTGGTGTCAAGAGGGTGTCTAGAGCGCCAAGCCCTTTGTGCCTTCATGCCCCGTGCCTCCGAGCAAGCGCGCGGAGTCACAAGTGAACCCCCCCCTCCCAGGCGCTCTCTGAAAGTTAACTCAGAAGTGCAGTACTTAACGGTGTTACTCCAGAAAATCAGGAAGAAGGATCACCTGTGTCGTGCCTGGTTCTCAAGGCACCGATTGCGGCGCCGAGCTCAAGAGTTAAAAGGTTTATGGAACTACGCCGCTGTCCTCAAAAATGATCACCAAAGATGACGAAGCCCTGATGTAACCCGAACCAAAAGCTGGTCAAAGGATTTGAATAAATGGCCGTATTCAGATCTTTCTATCAGTACCCCCCCTCTGTAGTTGATATGAAAATGGAACTGCCATTTTGCATATCCAGGCCACAATAAATTGCTAAACAAACTCACATTTCCCGAAGGCGCAAGATGACGCTGTAGTGCAGCTTCAAAATGCAAAATGTTTCTTGTTTTAGATCTCAAGGTCTCAAGGGCTTTCTCCTAAACAACACCCAAATGTATCTAAGAATGGACCCAGCCCCCAGCGCAACGAAATGTAAAAGTAAAAAAAAACTCAACTCAGCCAGTAGCCAGTAGCAGCAGCGCCTAGAGCTCCCCAGCTGGATTGTTTAGTCCAAAAACAATCAACTACTTCGCTGGGTCTTCAGTCCACATGAAGATATTAGAGTCGTTTTTGGCCCAAGTATGAAATACATGGTACACTGATGATGTGCAGTGGTGGTCTGGGTGCAATTGTCCTCGTCCTCATGGATGTAAGCTTGACCACTTTCGATAAAATTGACCTATATAACCAATGCTTCAATATATGAACTTAGCCGTTTTGCTGAACTAAATAAATAGCGTCATCAAAATATTTTTTGGAGTAGTAGCGATATGATATTTGGTTCATAATAGAAAGAATTTGAAGGATCAATGCTATGATGACATAACGTACTACAGATTCATTTAATTTGCAAAAAAAAAAACAATGATGATGATAGAGTGCTTACCGAATAGAAGTGGACGGCGTGTGAAAAGTAAATGGATAACCTTTCATATTGATGATGGGGAGATTCGAAGAGGACACAGAATTTGAATATTCTGATGATGTCCTACGACCGGCCACCATTCAATATATGTGAGGCTGCTGCGTGGACTGAATTCAATTAGTGGCATTCAACGAGCCTTTCTACTTTTAAAGTGATTGAGAAATTCCATGGCGAATCGCAGCATCAATCGTTCAAAAGATCAGATCAAATTTTCCTGGCACACGTTAGATTCTAAGTTTGCGGGCTGCTCATTGTCTCTTGACCACACACCAAACGTGTTACTTGTCGCTGAAACTACCAGGGCCGCAGATGACCGCCCTCCTCGACCACTGTCGCGCCCTCTTGAATTCATGGAGGCTGGGCTCGTTGTGTATACCAAAGAAAGTATCCCGGGGCAGTCTACTCTCGTACAAGTCAATTACAATGGCGCGAAAACAGAATCGAGTGGAATAACAAAACAACTACCTCAGGCGGAGAAAGTGCTCCCCTCTCAAGTTCTTGACTTGGCCCGTATTGATCCACAGCACATTGTTGCCAGCACTAAAGGAAACAACCTTGATATTTGGAAGAAAACTGACTTCGATGGGTTCATATCAATGCAAGTACTCAGTGGTTGTTGGAAGAATCCTGATTCAGAGATGCATCTCGTACAGCCAAGGAAAGATGACAGCGCGTGCCTTGTTGCAAGTCAGAACGGCCTTTCCGTCCTTCAACTGGATGGCCAGTGCAATAACTTAAGGTCATTTGCAGAAGGGCGTGGCTTGATTACGAGTGTATCGTGGCATGAGGGGGAACGTTTCACTTTCAGCAGCACCGTGGATACAGGCCACTTCGTGCTCTACGACGTGAGGGCTTCAACCCCAGTTTCATCGGCGTTAGTTTCCAACGGTGGCATCTATGATCATGCCAAGTTGGATCATTATTCAGTAGTTGTCTCAGGAGCGGGAGCTGTCTTGAATCTTTTGGACCTGAGGTAATTTGTTAACATTTTTTAGAATTGAATATCTTAATTAATGTTTATAGATTTGTGGCTTTGTACTACTGACTTATTTCTTTGCGTGCAGGAAACTCGATAAGCCAGCAGCAAGACATCTTGATCCTTTTCAAGCGAATATCATGGAATTGGCAGCATCAGGCGCAAATCCGATGGATTTGCTTGCTCTCGGTGAGCATGGGTTCACTTTGTGGAATTCTACAGGCCATGGCAGGCTCAACTTCCGAGCACTCGTTGAAGAACCTGATGCGAAGGGGTTTATTCGAGGAAGTTTTAATGACGGCACAACTGCGTTTACCACGAATGCATCAGGCGGTCTTAAAGCATGGAAGGTGAAGACAGGAAGACCTTTGGCAGCGATGACCGTTCCGCATAAACACAACGTACAACAAAATCCTCCCAAACACGGTGAACCGTTAGCACGTGGGCCACCTCAGAGCCCGCAAAAGCATAATTCGGGCCGTGGTGTGCAACTCGGTGCGTCGACGCCATCTTCAACAGGAAAGATATCTTTGGCATCGGAAGAACTCTCACTTTGGGATTGGGACGAAGAACTACCACGCGATAGTGGTCTCATGGAGGAATGGCCTGGACGCGATCCTGTGGCTGCCCCAGCAGCTGCAGCCCCTCCAACAGGGGTACCCGCAACTGGGGAAGTTGCTGTTGAGGCATCCATTGGAGAAACACCTGCAGCGGCTGCTGGGACAACATTGGCTGGTGCCGCCCGGCCTGCTGGTCAAATCCGACCTGCTGCTAGTTTGAGGGTACACTCTGAAGATGCCAACTCATTGCCGATTAAAGATCTCGACGAGCTTATAAGTTTTTATCTGGGGTAGCCGCTATTTCTATTTTGATTTATATCAAAAGATAATTATAAACTTGTTGTCTGCTGCTTTGGCTGAGCTTGTAGAGGCCGTTTACTTTGCTGTTTTGCTATTTCAATTGCAAGCACGTGCTTATTGTGCCCTACTTATTTTTCATCTGGATCATATAATGTATTTTCTCACTGTGGTGAAGAAAACTGAGGAGGCTCGAAAGTGTTTACGATGCCCAATTTTTCATTTGGATCATAATATGACACATTTTCTCACTGAGAACTGAGAAGTAAACCAAAAAGGCACTGAAGTTGTGAGCTCTTTAGTATTTAGCCCAGCAATTCAATGATAATCCGATAATTGCTGTGATTGAATCTTGAGGTGGGGTTGTGGGGTTTGAAGAATAGAGGTATGTAACGCCATCATAGGGATTTCTCCACTGAGTTGTATGATTTGTGCCTTGGCTGTGTGGATTCCCTTGACTCGGATAACACGGCAGTTGCTTTGCTTACTGGCTGGAAAGCACATTGCTGTTCGAAGAAGAGCCCGGGTGATACTCAGAGCTGGGCTTCAATAGGCTTCTGAATGCAAGGGGGTTCCATAGTGATATTCTTAGAGTAGTATGCCATTTTGCCTCTTGCCTCTTAGCCACACTCGAAAGAAACAAATAAGCAGGTCCGCCTTTAGTTGGAGGCTGGACTTATTCTGTGCACCATGCACTGTACACTCTCGCCATTTCGAACATTCACATGGGTTATTCAATAAGACGAGGCGAATTCTGAATTAGAATTAAGTAAGGCAGCACAACGACGTATTCATACCAGTAATCCGTAATGACACAACAAAATTGCCTTTAGCTCCATTTCAATTTCAGACGATTCATAATTGGAATTGATTCGGAATTGGGCTCAAAAGTCTGATTTATACATAAAACGAATTTAAAGACATAACGTGAGATTTGACAGAACTAGCTTCATATTTAGAGTAAACTCTTCTATTTAAGCGGGCTCTTGCTCTAACAACAGGCCCGCTGTTCTGTTCAACTGTTCAAGCATGCCATTATTATTAGTATGTCTATTGTCTAAATGTCCAGTCTAGTCCAGTCCAGTCCAGTTTAGTCGGGTCTACTAATTACTCTCCCGAGACAAAGAAAGGCGAGAGCACTGTTGTCACAGATGCACGTTCAGCATGCACTTGAGCTACGTGTGCGCTAGCAAATTCGCTCCAGAAGGCCAATAAGGGCTCCAAGTGGCGCCTTTCCTTCGAACAAGTCGCCGGGACTAAGCACGCTCAATAATGAGTGCTTCTGGTGATTAGCCAAGTACTAGACATAATCCTCACTTGTCTTTATCGTTTCTACCTCGCGATTGACGTAAGCGTCGTTCGAGACAGAAGTTTCGTCTCTACAAGTCCCGTTTGCGACACCTTGCTCGTGACTGGCTTGAGCGCCGTTCTCTTCTAAATTTGCCATGTTAACCTCAAAATTGACTTGAGCGTCATTAGTGACAGAGAATTTTTCTCCCCAGGTCTCGTTTTTGACGCCTTGCTCGAGACTGGCTTGACCGTCGTTCTCCTTGATATTTGCTGTGTCCCCCTCAAAATTGACTTGAGTGTCATTTCCCTCTAAGTTTGCCATGTCCACTTCAAAATTGACTTGAGCATTATCCGTTCCAGAGATATCTTCTCCCCAGGTCTCGTTTTTGACACCTTGCTCGCAATTGACTTGAGCGTCGTGCTCGTAAATATCTTCTACTAGTAAGTTTGCCGTGTCCACCTCAAAATTGACTTGAGTACTGTTCCTGATAGACATATTTTCTCCCCAGGTTTCGTTTTTGATACCATGAGCGTCATTCTTGTAAATGTCTTCTAGATTTATCATGTCCGCCTCAAAATCGACTCGAGTGTCGTTCTCGGTAGAAATATTTTCTCCCCACGTCTCATTTTTGACACCTTGCAGTGGGTTGGAGGGTGGCATTTCAACTGCTTTGGCGTGCAAGTCGGCCTTTTTCTGCGCCACGAAGCCCGTAATCCGTCGTACA
>Ga0307982_1004972_pt1 | contig 10461 bp, 11 predicted proteins | sample OrgLakmetagen989_FD_201847 | JGI IMG/M metagenome (GOLD analysis project Ga0307982, IMG submission 201847) | Saline water microbial communities from Organic Lake, Antarctica - #989 | ecosystem: Environmental > Aquatic > Non-marine Saline and Alkaline > Saline | place: Antarctica: Organic Lake... | reverse complement strand
GCTGATAATTCCACGGCTCGCTTCAGACTTGCCACCAAATACATGGGGATGGTCATGTTCGATGCCGAAGTGGACGAGTGGCGCGTCGTGGTTGATCTCGAATGGACCAGCAAGAGGGCCTACGGCCTACGGCAACAAGAAAGGCTGGGTTTTGGTGTGCGAGCTTATGCCAGGCCACCACGATATCGAGATTGCAGTCGCAGTAGAACTTAATTGAGAAAGACGCGCGCACCACACAAAAGGCGACACGCAAGGGGCACAACGAACACAACGGCACAACACCACCAAAAAGCCCCAAAAGTACACCAAATCCCCTGTATTTGCCGTATATTTGAATATTATGCCGTATATATACGGGCACGTGAATTCCGCGGAAAACCGCGGAATTCCCGCGTGAAGTGAAAAATTTATCCCTCGCGCGTGAATTCCGCGGAAACGGGAAACGCAACCCTGACTCTTCCGCTCTTCGCTCTTCTAACCCTAACCCTTAAACCCTTAACCGTGGCATTTAAATAAACAAGAGCTTAGGGAAATAGCTTATGAATAGTCCTGAGCGTGTGAAAAAGTATTTGCATCGCCAGTGCTTAATCGATATATTTGGTATTCGAAATGAAGTGCGAGAATAGAAAAGCCGTACGGTAGCAGTAAGTGCTTCTGGCGTGCAATTTTGAATCCGAGAATTAATAAAGATTTCGGGCAGGATGAAGTCACCCTAACCAAATCGACAAGAAGACAGCAGCAATTCCTCTTACTAATCAGAATAATCCGAGTATTGAAGGGGCCTTTTGTTGGCGAGCAATGAAGATGTGCAGAGATACAAACATGAAGACAAAGTGCATGGAGACGAGACAAAGTGAAGAAGTCGAAGACTAGAAAAGGCTCAGCCGCTGGAAAGGGTCCAAGCAGATAATGCGAATTGCATTTCTTGATCCTCAACTGTAGGGTTTGTGCTGTGCCGCGTCTTTTTGATCGCTGCTAACTCCTTGGGCCTCGATTGTCCTCCACCTTGCACTCGCAGTACCGCCGAGGGCATTGGCATCGATGCGTGTTTCGGCTCCGTGGCGGTCTGATGATAAGACGAAGTTAGGGTTTATCATAAAAGATTCAAATTAAATAGAGGGGGCAGTGTACACATTTTGACATGCAGTGGTGAAACCTTGACAACTCTTGATGACGACTGTAAGAAAAAGAAGAAAAGAAAAAGACAAAAATCGTACGTGAGTAAGAAGGTCCAAGCTAGGCTTGCTGATCAGAGAGAAGTCGTGCATGCCCTGAACTTGCGCAAGCAGGCCTAGAAGAATTGTCGCCAGCATCATTGTTTTTAGATTTCTTGACGCTCTTGCCACTATTTATGAAGCTTATCTTTGCTTCAAGGACACGAGTGAAGTAGTGATTGATGCACAGTGATGATTTGTCCGAGATTCGGGGGTTGACATCACATCATCCTCTTTCTCGCATCCCGAATCCCGATTTACAGGGACCGGTCAAACGAAACAGTAAACAGTAACTGTGCAATGAGTACAGTGCACAGCGATTTCCCATTCCCACGTTCGCGAATGCATTATCGGGCCCAGCACTCTATCAATAACCCTGCTTTCACCTCAGATCAATTAGCGCCGTAAGGAATATACGCGGTTTCCACTTTTTTTACATCCATATTTCGCTTTGCCATCAAAGCTAAAGCTAAGGAGCTATCGACCTTAAGTTGTTTTTGAAAAAAGATTTTAGAAGAACCGATCTTCGCTGCTTGCCGTGGAATATTTTGCGTGGCTTTACGGACACAGAAATAACTGGAGTCTGGCTTCAAATCAAATTCATAGGCAGGTGAACTCGAACTCGAACTAATACAAACCCAAATGGCACAGAAGCCAATGCTGCGGGCAGGCTCCGCTTCCGAGGGGATTTAAGTATTATGCTTCTTGCTCTCTACTGACTAACCTCTTTACGTCTTTGCGATTATGACACAGGCCCCGAGAGCCATTGTTAGAAGGCCAATAGAAAGAAAATTGAAGCAAAACAGCTGACACAAAGGGAGTTGCTAATACCAGAAGAGGAGCAAAGAAGGCGCACATGCCCGGGATTTCGACTTGCGCAGCAACACGCACGCGCATTCCTACATCTTTCTGCAGCTTTGGATTCTGTGTTATTCGTTATTAAGGCTTGTATCAGTTCGAGTTTATGCTGCCTTGCGCGGAAGAACAGCATTGCTTCATAACGCATCACATTATTTCACACGTCTTTTTGCAGGTCGAATACATCAAGTCAGCGCTGCTGTAGTAGCGCTCGGTGAACAAAGGGTTCGCTAACCCACTCCAAGGAAATGCGTAAGTGTGCACCTGCGCATGTCCCAACAAAGCGAATGCGTACCCAGAGAGAAAGGAAGGCAAGAGTAGATGAGGTCGGGATAGGGGTAAAAATCTGTTGATAGGTCTAAAAAGAGATCAGAAGGCCTAAATGTTCATTGAAGTTTTTCAAAGTAGTCAAAATCACGCATGCACAGCCAATTTCCCAATAGGAAAGTAAAAACCTCAAAAGTTTGCGCTGGAGTCTGATTGGTTGAATCATTGGAGGCAATGGCACGTTTCTCGAGTGGATGGCCCAAATATCTGAGGGAACAAACACGAAAATGATGGGAGAAACGAAAGGAAATAGCACAGGCGAGTAAGGCATGTTTATGACTGGAAAGAAACACACGCGTAAGCTACAGGTGAGTTTCATCGACGAGGGATAATTTCTCCGAGTGCTTCTGTATAGTGCTTGGTTCACACATGCACTTACGTGTGCATGAGAATGCCTTCGTGGTTGAAAACTTGAGACGCAGGAACCCTGCAAAGTGCACATACAAGAAACAAGAAGATAAAAAAGGGGTACAAGATGAGCGTAGTTTCGAAAAGGGTTTGGTAAAAACAACAACCCGTGCTCCAAAGGAAAGGACACAAGTGTTGGAGAAGGTGCATGCTCAGTTTAGAGAAGATGAGGTCGGAGACAGAACCTAAGCATGCACCAATATAGTACCCTGACTTCAGAAGTTTGTCTCGCGCGTAAAGCCCGCTCCGGTACCCAACCGTGCCTGCGGCCATGGCAATGCACAAGTAAAGTATACCATGAATCCATGCAATTTAAAGGTGCCGTAAGTTACGAAGAAATGCATGGAGAAGGAAAGGAAATGGAAAAATAAGTTAGGCTTTTGAGTCGGTATGGACGTTTACGTACAGTAAGGCGCCACTATTGTGTTGGCAGGAAGCGCCCATGCAGCAGCAGCAGCAGCAGCAGTGCCGTCGGAAGTTTGGTATTGGGATTCGAACTCTTCAGCGGTGAGGGCACCTGCGCGAGGATGATATCAATGAAGCAAGCACATTGATGTGGCTGAAGCAATCAAGTATGTATTTCCTTAACTCTCTCCTTTCCCACTATAGCTCACGCTTGAAGTTAGATACCAGTGCCAGAACAAAAAATAAGAGGATCCGGTGACAAGAACAATGTAAATCTAACACCGACCTAATCAAGCATTTCTCTATCCGAAGCCAAATAACTCACCTGGCAGCATGCTTACAGCGCGCTCGCCTTCAGTGCGCACGTCAATGAGAATGAGCTCGTTTCGCAAACGAGCTGCTTCCGCATCCAATGCTGAGAGAACTGGCACCTATAGATGGCACACCGAATTCAAGAACTGAAGAGCATATCGTCGACGAAGTATCACTGAATACTACTATCAAGGCTACTACCTAGCTAACTAGAAAAGTAAATGGTCGCTGAAGTCGTAAGAGAAAGCGTAGCGAAGTAAGTTAGACAAACCTCAGGTATCTTCGAGGTGTACGAGTGACTCGACGAGGCGCATGACGCGCGCCGCCGTCCTATCTCGTCTTCGTTAGTGACTCCTTCAGCAGCCATAGTTAGCTAGTGATGACAATGACGGGGAGAGAAAAGCTACGCAAGCACTAAATTCACAACTCTAGAGCATTTCTTGATCATAGCTGAATGGCTAGCCCTCGGCTAGCTAGGCTGCACTAGTAGCTTGGTAGACTGGGTGATCAGACGGGCCTACACACACCACAACACGCATTTTCTGCCTTCGTTCATTTCCTTCTCCCTCCCGCTTCTTCAAGCTTTCTGTCTTCGCGGGATACAGTACAGGGGGGACACTTCACGTGGCACATTTTGACTTCCTCTTCCTCAAATTGAGTCTTAGTGCACCATCAATCATCAATGAGCGCCATGTGGCATGTGTCATGTGAGACATGAAGTCTTGTTAATCAATGGGCGCGTTTGATGTAACACACTGCGATACTGCGATATCACCTTTCTTGCTTACGCTGTTTGATCTTTAATCGTTAAGGACTCTCACCTCGAGAGAAAATGATTACAATTTACGATTGCATTACGCAAAAGGACACTCAGCCCAGTCAGACTTGTTCTGAAGGTTACATTTTTCTGTTGCTATATGCCACGGTGGTGTTTCTTTGTATTTTTGGGAGTATTAACTAGACTAGACTAGACTCGCAAGTGGTATTCATATGCGCGAGTGCTCATCGGATAATTTGAAGATGCGCAGGAGCGCGCGCATCTTCGTTTGACCGGAGTGCAGGGGAGCTGGGTTAGTTCTCATTTCTTTCAGTGAATATCATCCTTTCTGCCTCTCATTGCCCATTCCGCGTTGTTTACAGATCCTTCATATAAACCCAGTTCGCCCCCTTATCGCCCCCCCCCCGCTTTAAAGGAGGAAAGTTTGGCTGGACGGGGCCTGCCGCAGCACTTTGCGGTCCACCACGCACACGATTTTGCCACTCAACTCTGGGCATTTGGTGGCGCAGGTCGCTTCGATTTCTTTCCGGTAGCTCTGTGGAAAGGCAGGTAGAAAGTTGGAAGCAGGCAAATACGGTGAAAAAAAAAAAAAAAAGAGAACGAAAAAAGGAAAAAGAGTGCGATGGGACATCTTTCCCTGTTTTTCTAAAGGGAAGTATTTTCCAAATCCGTTTCCCTATTTAATTTGAATGGACATGTGTATGTTGAACTCATATGCGCGCTTGCAAGCATAATCACGCATGCACATATCCCTCTCACACCCTCACACATACTACAACTTACAAACTACTTCTGTACCACTAATCTATCTACATGTGCAATAATACTCTTAACTCTCCTTGATCCTACCGAGGCCATGTCGCCAGTGAAAAGCTCCCCAGGAAATGCCACGCCGGGCAACTCTAGTGCCACATCGACGTTTTTCACGCCGATCGTGCGCAAGGTGACCTGATAGGGCGGGACAGAGGGAGGTAGAGATGGGAGGGAGGGGGGGAGATCAGGATGTATGCATGGGGCTTGAGTAGATGATAATGGGAGACTCATACGATTTGAGAAAAGAGAAGAAAGAAAGAATCAAGGGTGATGCGATGAAATGAACATAGGTAGTAAAAGATACCTGACCAAGCAAACTTTACGGTGATTGCATTCATTATCATTTCTCTGTTTCATCTTCCTTTATCTAATTCTCTCGATATGTACCGCTTCTAAGTTCCCAGCAATGTTTTCTTCCAAGTTGGTCACGAAAGTTAGGGCGCCAATGGTGTCGCCAGGATGCACGTTGTGCACGAAGGACACCTGTACATGTAAAAGAGGAAATAGGGAGAAGAAAGGAGAGGGAGAAAGGTGGAAGAGAGAAGAAAGAATGAGTGAAATGAGAGGGAAAAAGGGAAAGAGGAGTTGAGGATGGGTAGACGAGAAGACGTCACGAAGAACTAAACATAAAAGTGGCCTGCCAGCAGACACCAATTTTCTGATATTACATTCCTCTTGTCACAACTATTGCCCTATCTAAGCACCTACCTACTGTACCTCCCACCCAGCCTATACATATCTCCCCACACACACACAACCACAGGCTTACCTCTTCCAAGTTTTCGTGCAGCACTTCGTGCAAGTCTCGGTTGGCCGCGGATAAGGTTAAGCCCAGCACCAGGCCGCCGGGAATGAAGATCTCGTCGAAGTTGTACACGTGGTGGTTGAAGTGCCTGTGGCAGTTTAGAATAGAATAGAAACATAGAATAGAATATGTTTGAAAGATGCATGTAGGCGAAAGGGTGTACGGATGGATTAGAAACAATGAAGAAGTGAATAAAGATATCATAAGAAGAAGAATTACCATTAGAACGAGAAGAAGAGGAAGAAGAAGAAGAAGAAGAAGAAGAAGAAGAAAGGAACTGCACAGCTCACGTAGTGCCTACAATGTCTACATGCGCTTGATTTCCTTCAATTCTTCATTCATACTCTATACCATACAAATGCATACATTCATGCATGCCTTTTATCTATTACCCCCCCCCCTATCCCCCCCCACACAAACACACACAAACCTCGCGTGGGTCAGTCGCGCCAAAGAGCTCAGTTGCATCGACTGCGTGGCGCTCAGCGGCCTACATGTAGAGTGCAAAATCAGCTGCCCCGGGCGGAGCTTGGTCAAGGACTGGGACTCGCCAATCGCGCTGAGCCGAGTCGCCTGTTGTTGGGTGGGATGAGATATGAGAAGGAGTGAGGTGAATAGAATAGAGTGCAGTGTGCGAGGTGTGAGATGAAGATGCATGGGTAATAGTGCGATGAGCGAAGATGTGCAGGTGTGAGAGCGTGTGCATCATTCCAGGGAGAAAGAAACAGACAGGTACACATAACACACATACACAAGGAAAGGATACAAAATCAAACAACGAGAGCAGTGCTGCCGCAATGCACGTGCACAATATATTAAAACCTCTCCTCCTTTCTATTCTGTACGTTCTCTCACCCACCCCACAAGTGCTCTATACGTGTACACTCGTGGTCATAATAATATTATCACCACCACCACCACCATCACACCATCATATTCACTCACCGACTCGGACAGGTGTTGCCATAGCGCGTGCGGCGCCCAGCCGTCCAATCCCACGCCTTTGCCGCCGCCGCCCCCTGTATCCACCCCTAGGCCGCCCTAATATAGTGGTGGGTGGTCAGGAGAAATGAGAGGATGCATGCGAAAAAAGAAAGGGTACATGTGTGTGCGCTTCAAGGGAAGGAGAGGTTGACATACGAGGAGACGAAAGTGTTTGTATTGGATAAAACGCGCGTGGTCACATGTAACAGCACATTCACGTCAAAGAGTGTCCGCACAAGTTCACATGCTTTCAAACACACACACACACATAAGGAAGAGCTCCCCTGTTTTGGTACCTGCGGGCTGCCTACGGAATCATCGTCGTAGTGCGACGACGAATGAGAGGAGGCAGAAGAGGTACGAGCGTAGGACCCTGCAGGGGCGACTCGGGCATATCCTTCTGCTTCTCCATTATTGCTGTTCTGTTTCAAAGACGAAGAAGAAGGAGAAGGCAGAGGGGGGAGGCCGCTGGTGTACTTGTCGGGGGCAGTTTTGTCGTAGAGCATCGATTTGTTGGTGGTAAACACAACTTTCCCCCGCTGGTTCTTGAGCACGCAGCTGAATTCCGCAATCACGTGAAGCCCGTCCTGATGTAATATATATAGGGTTGGGGGGGAGGAGAACGAAGATGAATAAAAAAGTTTCAAAATGACATGAAAGAGCATACAACGAAAAGTGAACAGTGAACTCGTCATGGCAGGTCATAGAATGTACACATAAACCAGCTGACACCTCTGTTTTAAAAAACAAAGAACAAGTCAAAGATCTGACCGACGTGTCCCGCTTGTTGATCAGAGTAAAGCTCCGTGTGAACGAGTCTTTGGCGAACGCCGGCCAATGGTAAGTCGCTTTACGGTAGCCCAGTTGCACTTTAGCGCTGTCGGCATGAGTCATGCTACCCGTTAGAAACAGCATCAAACTCATGGGAAGCACCGCGTCCTGGAGGCCTAGCCGCCTCGCAAATGGCGTAGACACCTGCGGGTGGCGTTGGTATAGTTGATCGTTGTTCGTTGTTATCGTTAGTTGTTAGTTCTTGGCTTATTGTGGTGGTGATTTCGAATGGTCAAGGTAGGGTAGACGAGTGCATTGATGATGCAGCAAGAGGTATGGTCGTCGTGGCGAGGTAGTACGTGAATAGAAGGGGGGGATGCAATAGAAAATAGACAACAGTGTAGCAGCAGCAGCTGTAGCAGCAGCTGTAGCAGCAGCAGCTGTAGCAACAGTAGCAGCAGCTGTAGCAGCAGCAGCTGTAGCAACAGTATACTTTCTCAAGCACACGATACAGATGTGCCCTCTCACCATATATCTCAAACATGCACTCCATCTATCTATCTTTCTCACTCTCACTCTTACCCTCACTCCATTGCACTTACGTTCACGCGGTCGTTGGAATGGAAAGCTGAGAACCACAAGTCCCGAAACGAGCTGTCTACCGTGGTCTCGTACGGAGGGTCAATTTGAGAGCCGATTTCAAGAGCAGTCACGTCGACACTATGGTCCAGCACCGTGCCCTAATGTGGAGGAGAGAGAGAGGTATAACAAGGGGGCTGATGCGCAAGGAATTGGAGGTGAAGAATAAGGTTGCCATTATGAACACCAATCTAAAATACGAGAAGAGTAGGCACCCTACTCCCATCTCTTCGTGTAGATTCAAATACTGTACAGGTACAAAGTGACTCAACAGCACTTCAGCAGCAGACAATTGTGATAGTCAAACTAATAGCTGATAGCACAAAGCATAACAATTGTCTAGGAACTGTAGAATGCCTTTTTTTTTTTTTTTTTTAATAATAAGACCGGCCTTTACCGTAATCCAAGTGCCTTCTCGGACATCCGCTTGAGGGGTGTCTACGGAATAAAAGCTCGTGGAAAAAGGTCGACGCAAGTGGCTAGCAAGCACCACTGCTCGAGCTCTGTGAATTGGAGTTGCTAGCCTAGAGAAAACGAATGTTCAAAAGTTTTAATGCGCAGCCTTCGGCAGGGAAAAGAAATGTCTTCGTGATACTCTGGCGGAGATTCAAGGCAGTTGATGCATTCTAGCTAAAGCAAGCGAGATCATAACAGATGAAGCTATCACTGAGGTTTCTAATTGGAGCATAAGTGTGCTATACAATTTACCTGGTGATGGAACGCATTATATTTCAAACTAACAGTGATTGATGTTGCTGCTAGACTTGGCTAACGAATCTAGGGTAAGGGGCTGCGGAGCAGATGATAGAGTTGACACCTTGGTGTTGCTTTTTGAAGATGCAAGCGACAAGCGACCGAGCACTGCAAGCACTCTGCCATTTTGGACCGACGACTGACGACTGACGACTGATGATCTGATGATGAAAGAAAAATGTTTGAAAAGCAGACGAAAAATGTTTTAAAAGCAGACGAAAAAAATGTTGCCTCACCGCTAGCCGCCAGCGACGTTAAAGCAACGTGCCGTCCCTATTTTTGTGAATAACCACTTCATCAAAGCTGTAGAAACTTTTAAGAATAGGATATGTCGAAAAAGTCACTCACGCGACTAGGCCTAGATCCTGAGTTAGTTCGAAAGCTTAACAATGCAGGTGAGACATTCTTGATGCTATCTCTTGCGAAGTTCAACTAGGTCTAGAAATAGTCTTGAGACGCTGCTTGAGGCGCCTATCTAACCTTCTAACGAGGCTGTATACATTGATTTCTTCGCGACTAACACATGGTCGCGTATTCGAGACTAGTATTGCACCTGACTTGCACAAGTGTGTAAGCTAATCTTCTCTTCCGTGTCCGTACATTTAATCATTAAAAGGATTGCTTACAGCTGAAGACATCATCGACAGTTCAGAGCCCCAGCTCATGTTTTCTGGCGATCTTTGCCTCAAGGTTTTACCATCCGAAACTAGGCATCAAGCGCTAGGCTTCTTGTTGTGCCCCGTTGCCTGAATTCATCGAGTAGCTTTTTCAAACCCTGAAAGCGTTTTCTATCTCATTCGTTGAAGCTAGCATTTGATTTGAACTCGGAGGTTTTTTGCACTCATTTTTACGTGTTGGGTTTTTCAAGATTGCATGAACGCTTGTAACACCATTTTTTGTGCATTTGTGTGTATGTGTGTGTGCATATGCTCACGTTTGCATCTGCGCGTGCGTGTTGGCGTGTGCATACATGCGATTGAAGCGCACCCGGGAGCTGGTGGCACATGTAGCTGGCCGCACAGCCCCGAAGATCCGGCGCGCAAACGAGATGCTGCTCAACCGCCTCTCGGGAGGTGCGCGCGCCTTTCTGCCGCTGCAGCTCCCTTCGGTATGACTATGACAAGCACGGCAAATTTCTTGACTTGTCAGCCTCATCTGTGTCCCATTTCCTTTGCCCTTTTATGAGCTTCCTTCATACCACTACATGTATCTCGCCTCCTCGTCTTCGTCCTGCTACTATACATTACTCCTCTTCCTCCTCCTTTTTAACCTCCTCATCCTTCTACTGCTGCCACTACTACTACTACCACTACCACTACCATACCTACTCCTCCTACTGCCGCTCTTACAGGTGGATTTGGCCTTAGGAGGCGGTCTGAGCCGAGGCACCCTGT
>Ga0307982_1004971_pt1 | contig 10461 bp, 5 predicted proteins | sample OrgLakmetagen989_FD_201847 | JGI IMG/M metagenome (GOLD analysis project Ga0307982, IMG submission 201847) | Saline water microbial communities from Organic Lake, Antarctica - #989 | ecosystem: Environmental > Aquatic > Non-marine Saline and Alkaline > Saline | place: Antarctica: Organic Lake... | reverse complement strand
CTCCTCTCCCACGCGGCCCGCAGGTCGCGGCGATGTGTCTGACTGCACGAATGCTCAGCTCACACGCCTGTGGGGGGACACCAGCACGGAACATCACTCTTGTAGTTGCATGTGTCACATATCTTTGCCTCGAGCACAGAACTCTCGGCACTCTTCCAGTTGTGTTGGGGCCTCTCGACGCTGGGCCCCTACGGGCCCCTGCGTAACAGAGACCCCCCCCAGTTTTCGCAGGCCGGCAAGACGAAACACTTGCTGGCATGGTCTGAAACAGTACGAAGCACTCATTCTGTAGGTAAAGCTTTAATATATTTGACGCTTTGATGCGTATCACAGCGAAGCGAGCACGAGTCAGCCACTGAAACCTGACGCCGATTCTTGCTACTCTTGCATACCAGATCCCTCAACAAGAGAACAATAGGCGTGACAAAAGCAATGGACCAAGCCACCTCCAATCGAAACCCCGTCTTGAGAAGATGGTTGTATATCAGCCACTTTTTCTCGGCATGGGTAAGCTCGCACAATTACGCCGCTGGCTTCCCTTGCGGATTTTGTCAAAAAAGTTGCTTGGTCCTTGCAGGGCTGGCGCAAGTTTGAATACGGCATTGGCATCTTGCTCGCATCATTATGGCCAAATTCAGTTCTCCTTCCGTATGTTGCATGCCTGTGCGCGCCTTGATGTTCTTATGACCCATTTCATCCCAGGTCTGTGTTTGGCCTCTTTGCATCCTTCTGCGCTGCGATCGGGGGTGGGCCAGTCGGCCAGAAATCCGACCTCAGCCGTGAATCTCGGCTTCAGTTTGTTCGAACTAGTCTGGTTGTGCAGAATGTTGGCATTGCATGTGCCGTCTTGGTGCTGGTGCCCATATTTATGCTTGGGCACAGAACTGAGGACGGCACAGAGCAAGTGACGTGGCTATTCCTCCTCACAGTGTCAGCAGCAGTGCTTTTTGGCGGACTCGCCCGTCTCGGGAATCTAGGCAGCAATGTGGCGGTGGAAAAAGATTGGGTCACTGTCATCTCCAAGGGAAATAAGAGCCACTTGGCAGGTAAGACCAACACCGGGTGCCCTTCACGACGATTATGCTGTACGGCCTCGTGCCATTTGCAGAGATGAATTCCACAATGCGGCGCATTGACCTGGTGTGCAAAATACTTGCGCCTGTCGTGGCTGGCCTGCTGCTTTCGGCCACAGACCCCCTCGTCGGTGCGTGCACACGCCTTGAGAGAGACGCCATGCCATGCTCACTGCAAGACTCTTTGCAGTTGCTGTGTTCATTGGGGGCTGGAACTTGCTGAGCATGTATCCTGAGTACTCGCTGTTGAGTATGGCCTTCAACTCCTTCCCAGCTCTGCAGGCGCCGCCCACACCTGCAGCCACACCCACAGCTTCGCCAGCCTCTGCTGGCAAGCAGGACAGCTCAAGTACCGCACTTGAAATAGAGCTTCAAGCGCCCATCAGCATTACCAAGCCACGCCAAAGCCTGTGCGCATCAGCCACTGGCAGCTGTACACTGCTACGGGAAGGATGGGCTGTGTACGCACGCCAGCAGGTATTCCCCGCAGCCCTGGCGCTGGCCATGCTATACGTGTCCACCATTGCATTTGGCTCCATCATGACTGTTTTCCTGAACTGGACAGGTATACCCATTTTCATTTTGAGCGCCGCAAGGGGTGTGGGGGCAATGTTCGGCGTGCTTGCTACCGTCACTTTTGAGCCGTAAGTGCACACTTGCAGCAAGCCCCACCAGCGCCACAGCCCACTTCTCACAGGCTGCGGAAACGCTATGGTGTACTCAAGGTTGGTATAGCATCTGTTTGGTGTCAACTGCTTTGCGTGTGCTGTGCCCTGGCTATTGTTCCATACACCACAAGCTCTGCCACCATGTCTCGCACCCCCCCCCGAGCGGGCGACAGCCAGGACCTGTCTGGCTGGACTATTCATACAGATAGTCCTGTCCCCCTGTGGGCTTCATGTGCCATGATGGCAGGCGTGATCCTGTCACGATTCGGGCTGTGGAGCTTCGACTTGAGCGTGACGTACTTACTGCAGCTCGGGGTGAGCGACGATGTTCGCGGAACAGTGAATGGTGTCCAACAGGTGAGTCACGGTGAATATCACAAATTGGCTGTCTCAGTACCCACTGAATGTTCCTGTGCAGAGTGTCAGTATGCTTGCCGGCTTCTTGGAGTTTGTGATGGGCATCGCTTTCAGCAATGCTGCCTCATTCGGCTTCCCAACTGCAATCTCAGTGCTATTCGTTCTGATGGCTGCATGTCTGTTTACGTGGTATGTGGCTGTTTCGCCTCGAAACTTAGACTTTGAGGCGGACGAAGAGCCCGGTGAACGCACCAGCTTGGTGAAGCATGCTCAACGACAAGCCAAGCAGCAGGACAGGCAGCCTCTCACTGCAGAAGCTGCAGAGCAAGAACCCTGATTATGTACTGTTTTTCTTCTTGCTTGTTAATGAATTGGTGTTGATTTACTGGGGCGGCGGTGGTGGTGGCGGAGGAGGGGGTGGGGCAGCTCCCACAGCCCCCTGCGCCGGCCAAGCAGGCTGCTGGCCGTATGCTCCTGGCATGCCATACCCCTGCATACCAGGGTACTGTCCCATGAAGGGAGCTTGCATGCCCATGCCCCGACCCATGGCGCTTTGCTGCAGCGCGGACGGAGCCATGCCGAAGCCTGGCTGCGCGGACGGAGCCATGCCGAAGCCTGGCTGTGCAAAGCCACCTCCGTACATGCCTTGCGGGGGCATGCCATGCTGGGGGAAGCCATAGCCTGGCATCGCCCCGCCTGTGTACTGGTTGTACATGCCCATGCCCATATGAGGCATGGGTGCCTGGGCTGCATACCCACTTGTGTGCTGAGGAGCATAGCCAGTGGATACAGGCATGCTTCCAGCAGCAGGGTATGCACTGCTGCTGGGGCAGCTCATGGCACCACTTGTAGCATAATGAGGCGCCATTGGCGCGCTGAAAGCCATGGTAGCTACAGGTACTGATGCAGCTGCACTGGTGTGCAGTGCCGCCGCCGTATTCGTGCCTGCACCTGACCCGGTGGTGGCAGTCTCCTTGGCCTTGCGTTGCTCATCCAGAGAGGGCATGGTCCACACAGCTGGGGCAGCTGGGGCAGCTGCCACTGGCTGTGATGTAGCCGCCACGAAGGGCAGAACTGGCTGCACAGGCGCAGTGGCAGACAGCGCAGGGGCGGCGGCGACGACGCTGGCATTTGCAAGCGGAGCAGTCTTGGAGGCGCCGTTGGCGGCGTCTGGGCCTGCAGCAGAGGCTGCCGGCGGGACAGCCAGCCCTTGGCTTGAATTCACGTGTTGCAAGTACGCCTTGTAGCCGTCGACATCCTCGCCGTCGTCGTCGTCAGGAATGGCGTCCAGCCCAGCAGTCTGCCGTCCATACCTCAGCTTGGCCTCCTGCTTGGCAGCCCCCTCGCCGACAGTGTCCAGGATCTTTTCCAGCTCCGACGCCATGTTGTAGTTCATTTTGGGCAGTTCAAGTGCGACAATGGATGTCTTCTTGTATGTGCCGTTGATGATGGCCACCTGCTTCATCTGCTCCTCCTTCCACTCCTCGTCGTACCGGGGGATGAGCAGCTTAGCGACCTTCTCTGCAGCAGCCTCCACCTGCCGCTCATTGTCGCCCTGGATGAAGACGTGCATATCGTCGTTGATGCTCTCTTTGTCAATGGGCTTCCCCGGACGCTCCGTGCCCCGCCCCCGCACGGAAATGCGGCAGCCGGTCTCCGTCTCCAGGCGCTTCTGGTTCACGCCACGGGGCCCGATGATGACGCCCATGAAATTGAACTCGGGGTGCTCCTTCAGCGGAATGTACAGCTTGCGACTGGGCTTCTCCCGTTTGCTGGGCCCAGCGATGATGCCTGCAGCCTTCATGCGTTGCAGGGCTGGGTCGCAGTCCAGCAGCTCCTCAATCAGCACAGACTTCTGGTCATTGATCTCTGCTGCTAGGCGCAACTCCAGGGTGTTCGTGCGCTTACCTTGTTCGTCGTACTCCGGCTGGGGGGAGGGCGGGCGGTTAGGTTGTGCCCGGAGGATTTTGATGGTTGAGGGGATGTCATTCAGCTGGTCGTTGAGACGCGAGAGCTCTTGCTGGATTTGTTGCTTTCGGGTGGCCTTATCGCTGATGGGGCCTGCTGAGGTTGGCGTGTCACCCTCGCCCAGAAGGCCCCTTAGTGCCTGCAGCGCTGGGTTGCTGCTTGACCCCTGCTTGGCAGTTGCACGCAGCAAAAACGCATGCAAGCCGCCTTCTCCACAGATTCTGTTTACCTCCTCCTGGATCTCTAAAACACCGGCTGGCCCAAGAGCAAGTTGCTGAAAGCGATTGGACTTTGCAAAGTCGGTCAGTTTATCAAGAGTTTGATCGAATTCGTCCTTCTCTGCAAATCGCCTTCGCTTTGGCTTTTTTAGCTTCAGCACTGCAGCAGCAGCCATCCCAGCCTTGGCGAATTCCGATAATTCAGCCGAATGCGTTGCATCCGCTGGCATTGACCCGAGGCCATCTGCGCCAGGTGCCTCGGAAGCAGTTGCCGGAGTTTCATCTGTCGGGGCGAAACTCGGGGCGCCGAAGCGCCGGCGCTTCTTCCCGGCTATGGGAGCACTTCCCGATACTGCGGGGCCACTAGACACGGTAACACCAGCTTCTGCTTCAGGATCAGCTGCCTGCACGTCTATACTCGGTTCAGCTGCCCCGGGTTTCACAGTTGCCGCAGCATCATCTTCTGTATCGCTGAACGGCAGTTCTACTCCATCTTGCTGGGCCACGTAGCGTTTCCAAACGTTGCGCTCATGCTCCCAGCCCACAAACTCTTGCCAAAATGATGGGAGCTTCCCATACTTGCCTTGCAGCTTGTCGTTGGACATGAACCATCGTTTCAAAGCTTGATACGATCGCTGCACGAGAGCCCGCCGCTCCTGCTGCTCCTCGTGGGCATACACATCCGCCATACTGTTGACAGGGCAAGGGAATGTATTTCAGTGCCTGGAAACCTAGATGAATTTCAAGTATGCGTTGAACGAGCACACACAGGACACAGTCAAGGGATGGACAGACCAGCATTCTGGGAACCAAGCCCCCCCAAGTGCACTGGTCCCTGCGTCATGTCCACGCCTCTCATCTTGCAGCAAAGGGCTTCACACTGAACCAAATGCATTCAGCATATTTAAACATCACCCGTTTCTTTGATCTCACCCTCGCTGTCGCTGTCGCTGTCACTGTGGCCCCCCCCTTGCAGGCCAGCGCCTGACGCCGCTGGGGGGGGTTGAGGAGTAGGGGCCTGGGTGGCCTGCGCACCTGCATCGCCAGCCACTGGAGGTAACTGACGATCCAGTGTAATTCCTTCCTGTTGCTCTGTCGCTGCTGTGGGTGCTGCCTGTGGGGCCGCTGCACCCTCCCTGCCCTCCGGCGCTGGGGGTTCCGCTCCCTCGTATCCATCCATTGCTGCATCCTCCTCGGTATCACTGCTGAATGCCGAGGATGCCTCCGAAAGCAGGGGTGCTGCCACAACGGCGTCGAAGCTCGAAGGGGCACTGGCGGCTCGGGGCGGGGCGACCATTGCAACGGCACTGGCGGGTGCGGAGGCTGAGGCAGGCAAGCTTGTAGCCTCGCCTATCGGCTTGCAGGTGTTGTCATACAGCTCCAGCAATGCACTTAGCTCCAAGCGCTTCAGCCAAGCCTTGAGCTTGTACTGGAAGCCCCGAAAGGCGCGTGCTTGTGTGAGTGTGGAGACGCAGCATGCTGTGCCTGGAGGCAGCACCTCCCCTGCAGCGAAGTGAGGAGGGGGCAGCAAGCAGTCCTTTGCATGAAAGAAGGCTGCTTGCCCTCCGAGCTGCAGGAACAAGTGCAGGAAGGCTCCCTGTTGAACCTCGGAGGACATGTTGGTTCTCGCGGCGGCTTCCGCCACATCAAACCAGCACTGCAGCAACAAGGGCAGCACAACTGTGCGCCAAACATTGTTGCTGGCACTGCTTGCTTGTTGCACTGCAGCAGATACATCTGTTGGCACGCCTTGGTGCAGGCGAGCCTGCTGCGTGGCCACTGCAGCTGCAGAGGGCGATGCAGCTGCCTGGCATCCGGCCCACTGAATCAGTGCCGGCATCCAGCGCTCAACCACAAACACCACATGCTGGGTCATGGCCTCTGTATACAGCCTTGAATGTACCTTGCCCACCACGAGCTTGCGGCTAGCTGCAACCTGAGCTTGGGCTTTGGGGCAAAAGTCTACCAAGGCACGGCTGACAGAGGCAGCTAGAGTGCTCAACAGCGCAGGCACACCCAATGCAGAGCCAGACGCTGTGGTGGCCCACCCGAGAGCCCGCAGGAGACAAATGGCCAGGCGGGCGTTGGAGCTGAGACGAGGCAGGGACAGCCGCAGGGCTAGTTGCCACCCAGGGACACTGCTGCAGGCGCCGCGCAGCAAGGCCTGCAGGCCGTCTTCTGGGGGGCAGTCCAGCGTGTCAGGTGGCAGGGTGAGCGAGATGGCAGCCTTGAGAGGCATTTGCACAGACTCGGTACCGTTGGCTGTTTCGGAGGATGGGCCTTGGGACAGGGCGACGCGGTTCAGATGCACCTGCATGATACCAGCAGTGGAAAATGTGGCCCCGGCCCATGTCTGGGCGGTCACTACATTTGAGTATGCTTGCGGGCTGGACGCAGCAACGCCCAGCAACGGCACTGTGCTTGCACCTGCAGCAAACAGAGGGGCGTACTGCGCGGCATTGCTGGGCATCAGTGCGAGCAGCAGAGCTGCTTGGGGCGACTCGCGCAGGGGGGTGCCGGTTTTGACTTGTGTCTTGGCAATGTTGAACAGTGCATCGCACAGCACACGCACCAGGCGCGGGTCGCGCAAGGCTTCGCAGGCTGACTGAAACACTGCAAACTCCCTTCGCGAACGCTGCTGCTCCACCGCCTCCGGGTACGGCTCAAGGGCTACCACGGAACTCGCACGGTCTGATTCGACCTTGGCAGCGGCCGCTGCTTCTGCTTGTTGGCGTGAACGCACCATCTGTGCAGCCAGGGCTGACGGGTCAAGCGGCTTTGCAACAGGCGTGCCGTCTACAGACCGCTTGACTGCGGAGCGCTGGGCAGGCGATGGCTGCACCTCCGGCTGCACGATTGGTGCCTTGAGTGTTGCTGTGGCCTTTTGACTGGCTCGCTTGGCCTCTTCGCGGCGGGCGATGGCAGCCAGCACCTCCTCTTGCTGCGGTGCGGGGGACAGGCGGGACACCAAGAACGCCGCCTCGGCGTCCCAGGCAGCAGTGACAGCTTTAAACGCACTGCAGAAGGACGGAAGCATTGCGTGCCCCCCCCCCAGCACCGCGGTAGCCTGCTCCCCCATGGCCGTCAGCTGCAAGCGCGCCTCCTGCAGGGAGGCGTACCGGGCATCCTGGATGCGATGCAGCATTGTGGCCAAGTCCACAGGGTGCGTCACCTGCTTCAAAATGTCTTGTGCCATGGCTGGGAATGTGCTTTGCAGCGGGCGTCTGAAGCAGCCCTGCATGGTGATCTGGAACTCGTAGTCGGAGCCGTCTGGCAAGCTGATTACGAACTCACTATCGTCAGCGTCCCATGCTGCAGCGTGGCACATCTGCAAAATTTCCTGCAGGGCCACTTTGTCCTCCCCTGCTGTGAATGTTGCTCGGAAGTGTGCCTCTGTGGCCTGGTCTGCCTCTCGTGGCGCGCTGTATGGCCCCACGCCCAACCCCCCCAAGCCAGCGGCGAGCAGGCCGCCACGGTGCACCATGGCCACTGCCCGCAGGTGCTCTGGCTCCTGCTTTGGGTCTTGCTCAAAGAAAGGCCCTCGCAGGTGCAGCTGCAGTCGTGGAGCTGCCGCTTGGGCAATAGTAAAAAACGCTTGAAACACACGCTCAGCTGACTGCACCGTATACCGGTCACCTTTATTGAACACCTGTGCGTTGGCTAGCATTTGTGACGCATCATCATACACCTGTGAAAGGTTTTCGTACGCGTCATTGAGCAGCAGCTTGTGCCTCATTGTTCCCAGGTCCATTGGGCGGTGAATAAGCGAGGCGTACTTCTCGCGCAAGTGCGGAAACTGCGCCACCACGGGCTGCTGGAACAGGCCAACGTACGTCTCTGTGGTGTTCATGACATTGTCCTGTGCACAGGCTGCTTGAATGCAGGCCAGGCCAGCGAGTTTGAAGCCAATGCTGCCATCGCCCGCCGGCAAATAGCTGTTCACATCCACAGCTTCCTCCTCCGCTTCGCCCCCCCTCTGCTCCCCATCCTCATCCGACTCGTCCTCCACCATTATGCGTTCCCTGGGAGGGTGGCGGTTGGAGTGAGAGGCAGTGTGGTGCGCTGTGGTTTGCTCCACAGCTCGACGCGGAGCCTTCTTTTTGAGGAGGCGGCTCGACGACCTGACGACTGCATCTCGAAGCGCCAAGAGCTGCTTCCACAGCTCGGCCGCCGCCTGCAGTGGCGCTACTTTCCCACAGATTGCGCTGTTCAGTGCCGCCATAAAAGGCCGCAGCGGCTGCCCTGCGAGTGTGTGCGTCGCCAACGCCGACACGGAGCTTCCTTTATATCGCTCCCGGCGGGCAGTTGAGTTCAAGGCACTCAGCAAGGAGCTCTCCCCGGTGACCACGCTGCTTGTTTGTGCATACAGGTCGTTGTGCAGCATGGTGAGCATGAAGTTGCCCGTGCTTTGTGCCAGGGCCAGGTGCAGGGGGGCGCCCCTCCCCCACAGGCCCCCCTCAGCGATCAGCGGTGACAGAACGTCGGCAGACATACTGGAGGAGAGGGCTTTGCTGGCTGCAGCACGCTCAGTTTCGGCACCATGACATGCAATCAGTGTGCTGAGCGGCCCGATGGCGGCCAAGTATGCCTCGCTGCGTTTCAAACTGTGTCTGAGGAAGGTGGGCGGGATGAGCTGCCACATGCGCACTCGAGACGGCCAAGGAAGAAACTGCACAGACAAGGAAACTAAAGAGTGAGATAAAAAGTTTACGGCAGTAGCCAAGCGCACCTCTTCTACGTTTTCACAGTGGGCCATGGCTTGCAATACGCTGCTGCTCCAGCCTTTGACTTTACCCAGCAATCGTCCAGCAACCTCGCTCAGCTCTGGGATGTGAGGCAGCAGTGCGATACAAATTGCAAGCAAATTGCTTGCATCTGCTGCAGACATGAGGTCCACTTGGCCTGTGAATCACTAGCATCAGAGTTGTTTGGACGCTGTGCTTTGCGGAAAAAGCTCTTGCCTGCTAGGTACTGGATCATCTTGCGCAGGCCTTCACTCATGAGCTTGCCGCGCTTTACTCCCAACGCGTCCATTAATGGCATTAATTGGTCCAGGTCTGGGAGGTGGGGCTGTTCGCTGTGTACAAAGTGCTCCAACGTGTCACGAGATCGAAGGCTGCTCAGAAGCGCCTGTTTGCCCTGATGGCCGAGAAGTTGCACAACCTCAGCTAGTGCTGGATCCATTTCACTCATAGCTGATAAAATATTGGGAAGAATTGCTGAATGTGCACAGGTTGTGCCTGTAGGTTGCCTTGAAGCGGCTGTATGACAGGTGACCGTCCACACAAAATTTCTTAAGGATATGATATGATGCTGAAGCTCTGCGAGTACTCTACCCTGTCAGCTCTGGATGTCACAGGGTAGATCCGTTGATCAAATGCACTCCAAGTATGAATTGTACCGCTGTTAATGCTAGGTGTGACATGTCGTCATTTGGTCCTTCGCTATTATCCTTAGGTAGTACTAGTAGGGGGGGACTTCAAAAATCGAGTTGGTTTTTTGTTGCGTTGTTTATCAGCTGCCAAATCTGAAGAAACGCTACGCTGCTTCATTAATGTACTGCAGCTGCATGCATGCCCGAGCTGCCAGCTTTCTTGGTCCTGGCTTGCAAGATTCAAGCCTACGATGGCAGATGCTAGTGGAAGCGACAATGACGAAATTCGAAAATCCGCAGCTCGAGCAAGGCGGCAACGCCGCGTCACCGACCTGAACAACAGTCCAGGTGAGAGTGATCCAACTGGGGAATTGTCAAATTGGATTAATGATCACTTCCGTACACTGCGTCGAGCCACAATGGCTGCTGCAGTGATCGGCGTGGCAGCCGCAGTGTTTGCTTCCCCGCGAGTGAGTGCATTGCTTGCTACGCAACCAACAGCAGCATGCAGCACACTCCGCTCAAACCCGCAGTATGCCAGACGAAGACCTGAAGAGTTACTCTACCTCGCCCAGGTGGGCAAGTTGAAACGCACACCGTGTCAAGCCGTGCACGTTGGCCGCCTGGACCTGCCGAGACAGGGCGGCTCCGCACTCTCTCCATCGCCGCCCCAGGGAGCACTGCCTGTGGTATGGATGCAACATGCCCCCGGTGGAAGACAGCTGCAGCCATCGTCATTCCGCTCAGAGCCAAGCGCAGCCACCCTTGTGGCCAGCGGAGCCATCCCCGTGTTGCCTGTGGCA
>Ga0307982_1004970_pt1 | contig 10462 bp, 11 predicted proteins | sample OrgLakmetagen989_FD_201847 | JGI IMG/M metagenome (GOLD analysis project Ga0307982, IMG submission 201847) | Saline water microbial communities from Organic Lake, Antarctica - #989 | ecosystem: Environmental > Aquatic > Non-marine Saline and Alkaline > Saline | place: Antarctica: Organic Lake... | reverse complement strand
CAGCGTTCATAGAAGAGGTCGAGAAGGTAGAGCGCAAGCAGTGTGACAACATACATAGTTGATGTTTTGTACCAGCATCCCAAAAGTGCTGTGTGTCCGTCACTCAGTCGCTCTGTTACATCACAGATATGCTAGCACGTGCTTAACATAGGTTCGCATACTTACAGTATGGTCTCACATGTGTTACTTATGTGTGACTTATGACATGGCGATAGCGTTTGTACAGCAGCGACGACGAGGATACCGCGAGGTCGTGCGAAGTGTGCAGTAACATGTAGCGCGTTACTTCCTTCAAAGAAGACGAAGGTCGGCAAAGTAGAGCATAAAAAGTGTAACACGATGACGTGTACTTCTCTCTCATTCATCAACGAAGTAACAAGGAGATTGAACAAGAGCACATAATATCATCGGAAAGTAAGACATACAGAGCAACATTGGTGACGATTGTCAAGAAGTACTGGCGACTGAAACAAAGATCCCACACTTCGACAACATCTCAAACTGTACACCTTCTGACAATTCTTACACTTCCCCTTCTAACGATCGCCTCCAATGCAGACCCACTTCAAACGATCTTGCGGCACATGCCATTCTGCATCGCGCCATTCTCTACTTCACTTCCATTCAAACTTCCTTCACGCTCTCTCACGACATCCATTTCAACGTATCGAGAATCGACAACGGTATCGACATAAAAACCCTTTCGTTGATCGTGGCGCGGCGCACCCGCGCCGCTGCAGTGATAGTTTATTCCAAGTGCAGCACCGGCTCGACTACTTGGGTGTACAGTTCTGCACACAGTGATGGCAGAATCTGCCCCCTGTAGCTAGCTGTCTGAAATGAGCTAACCAAAAATGGGATGACCACCGTGTCTACTCCTACCAAATAAAAACGAATCAGGACTGATAAACTGATAACTAGTAATACTATGGATGATAGCTCCAAGATATTGTAGAAATGAGGCCCACAGCCCTCCAGTGAATTCGTTCGATCTAGCCTCCGACGTAGGTTCATATTCTAGCTACTTAACGTAGGTCTTCCACGAAGATGCCATTGCATCTCTATTCGAATTCTTATGGATTTGGGAAGGTCAACTTATTGGAAAGTACCTTAAAGGCTGATCCTAGCCGCAAAACAGCTTGCTAGCGATCACTTTCTATGATAGTTCGTGTTCGGACCTTGGCTCTATGGATGGCCGCCGCCTGTGCGCTGGCTACCTACCGGTTGCACTCGATTGAGACTTGGCCGCTCGGGCCACCAGATGAGTCTCAGGAGCACCACAGCCCCGCTCAGCTTGAACTTGAGAGATATGGTCTACAGCCAGGCATCAAGCTTCCTCCACGCAGGGTGCCACCAACTCCATCGTTGCGGCAGGAGCGTGAAGAGCTGGAACCGTTGACAACAGCTCCTCCTTGGCCGGTGCCACCACCGCCCACGCTACCGTCAGTTACAATGTACAATGAAGCTTCTGCGAAGCATGTCACCCCAAGCCAGAGCCCTTTGCCAACGAAACCCACGCGGCCTACGCCAGTTATTTCACCACCAGTGGTGGACCGAGATCCGAACTCAACGGAGCTACCAGCATGGCGCGCTGCGCGATTGAGAGCGGAGCAAGAGCTCAGGTGCCTTCGAGCCATTTTGACCTTTAAATTTGATTATATCACAGTTTGCTCTTCGATAGCTATCTCTTCATCTATTCAGACCTGTCCTGATACCCCTTGAAAAGTAAGAAGGTTCTCTGCTCATTTAAGCACATTCCTTGAGGTTAAATACGCAGGAATTTGTGACGATTTTCTAATGTTTTTGTTTGCATCGAACAGAGACGTGCGAGCGTGGACAGCAGCCCACTCTACGCCCTCTGCGCCACCTCCTTCTGCCGCTCTACCGCCTCCACCACCACGGCGGGAGTATCTCTCCCGAGAAGTAGTGGTGCAGCGGCGGCGAAGGCGGCAAGCTTCGGGAACTCGGCGCACCCCCAAAGCACACCGCCACCCTCCTGATGCGATTGGGCCTCAGCCGCCAACAACAGCAGCAGCAGCTGCAGCAAGCCTCTCCGCCCATGCTACCACCCAGGAGCAGCGCGCGGCTACGGCAGCGGCCACTGCGAGCGCGGCGGCGTCAGCGGCTGCTGGAGCGTTCATTTGGGGCGACTTCGGGTTGCGCCGCGGCACTTCCCAGAGTCCCCACGGTGGCAGCGCGTTCTTCGTGGGTCCGCCCGGCGCATCGATTGTGGGGATGGCGAGTCAGCCGGGTGGGGAAAGCCCCCCCGAGGGAGTAAAACGCACCCGAAAGCACGCGCTCGTCTTGTTTCCGATGCCGGGCGACGCCACCCTGAGCCTCACCACTGCCGTGGCACAATCCGTGCGAGGAGTTGGGAAATGGAGCGATGACATTTATGCCGCGGTAAGAGAGGAACAGTATCGCGGTCTTAGGAGTTGACGAGAGAGAGAGAGAGAAGAAAAAGAATTGCGCCAGGGGCCTCTTACGTTCTCCTTCTAGTAAGTACACGGGCATCACTATTTTCTAAGGCTCAACTCCTTGCATTCTTCTGCACACGTCAATGTTGATTGTCTACGGCTTCATGGGGCACCCACACACAAGGTAAGCAGTAGCGTGGCCGCATTGGCGCATTTGCCCCCTGTCAGGCCATGCGGCGCCAAACAGCTCAGCGAAGCGCTGTTGGGGCCGGAACCCGACGCTCTCCGTGCTGTGCGCTTACTGGTAAGTTCAAGGAACAAATGATAGGACGTGCATAAGAACACTGAAATTCCAGAAAAAGCTACTTACTTCTATTCTGCTTTAAAGTTTCAATTCTAATATTTTTGAATCGTATGCCTCCTTCTCTCGCCCTTGCTCATGCAATCTGTATCCTAATACAATCAAGGTGGACATGCAGCGCTTTTGTCCGTTGAAAGTGCGAGAAGCCATCTTGAAGAAGGCGCTTGACCTGGTGTCCCCCGCCCAGCTCGAAGCTACGGTTCCGAGGCCCAACGCCGCCGTAAATACGGCTGCAGCCAGCTGGTTCTTGCTGCCTCTCAAGCTCGGCTGCCTCATGGCTCCTGATTTGAGGTAAGGATAGTAGAAGTGTTCTTGGATTTACTGTGTATAACCCCCCCCCTTAACTTCACACTCTCTATGACGACTTTTTATTAGGCCCTACGAGCGCCTCGTGTTTTTCGACGCCGACTCGTTCATTACTGCAGATTTGGCTTCTGCTGCCCTGAGGCCGAGCCTCTTTGGCCAAGTGAGTAAGTATGCTGCTTCTGCTGCTGCTAGTAGTACTGCCAGTACCAATGCAACCAGCTCCATGACCACGAGCAGTACTACTAGCAGCCGTGCCTCTGTGTCAGCGGAAGTTGCTCGAGTCTTGTTAGGAGCCCAACTACTAGGGAGCAGCAGCAGTGGTAGTGGTGACACGGCTACGATGTTGCGCTTCCCTTCATCCGACCTCCTTGACCAGTATGCAGCTGCTTTTCTAGTCCCGCCCGAATGCCCTCAAGCTGTAGCTCACGACGCCAGGCTAACTGCTTTAAAACGCGCTGGAGTGATGAAGTTGCTGCAGGAGCAATTGATTGAAGGAGGAGGAAGCTACGACAGCAGCCAACCACTGATTCCAGACGTTGTGCTTCCGGAGATGTTAGGTCCTTTGGGAAGAAATCGGGATGGTGCATCGATCGCACTAGCGGAAGAAGAAGAAGAAGCGCTCAATGGCAAGTCAACAATCGAGGGGCGTAACGCAGGTGCAGCCGCAGCTGCTGCACTCGCGTCCGCACTGAGTGACTCAGAATCCCAGGACCAGAGCGAAAATGAGCTTGACGACCGCGAAAAACAAGATGAGGAGACCAAGAAGAAGTGCCGGTTGTACTACGGCATTGATATGAGTGGGCTAGGTCTCCTCGACCAGCAAAGTTTACGCGCTGCCTTTCCCGATCAGGTTGCGGTGCCCCATCTTATTTCTCTCAATTTGAACCAATCTTTTTGTGTATCTACCTCATCCTTTCTTCGGCTCTTCTAGATAACTTCCTCTTTGCATAGCGATGCGGCTTCTATTCTGAATCATATCTCGTCCTCAAAAGGCCAACTCCCGCACCTCATTTTGATTTTATTCAACCTTAATTTGTTTTTGTCAATCAATGCTATCCACTCCTTCATTACATGTACGACATACTACACGCACACGCAGTCGGTGCAACTTTCGTCCAAGTTTATGGTGCTGCGGCCGGCTCGCTTGCCTTCGCCCACTCACCTCGCTGACTCGGCCACTCGAGTAGCAGCGCGCTTTCTGTCTCGCATGTCCAATGATCGTGCCTTCTTGCAGCTCACCTTGCGCAACGCTAGTTTTGGGTTCTTGGCTCTTGACCGCCTTCGCGGGTACATTTTTTGCATATACATTTTTTGAGTTGTAGTATGTTTTCTATTCGTGCATTATCCTTCGCTTCATCTACACTTATACGATGCATCAAAAGCACATGGCTTCATGAGCCTTTTCCCTGTACATGTCCACAGGTATGCCGTAGAGCCCACCGCCGCGCACCGCCCTTCTTCGCGCGCATGCCCAGCTTTCCAACGGCTCTATAACCAGGCCACGGGGGCGCCCTTGGACGCATGCACCAAACGACCAGCCCGCTTGCAGTGCGCGCCGAAACCAACGGCTGCGGCCATCAGCGGTGCCGACGCTGCCTTTGGCATGTCTTCTTTTTCTTCTTCTTTGTTTTCTTCTGCTTCTAGCCGCAAGCACAACGATGCGTTTGACCCTTTTGGGCACCTCGGCCGCGGCAACACTGGCACAAACGATCTACTAGAGGGCTTTGAAAACCACGACAGGAGTGGCAGCAGCGGTGGCAGTAGTAGCAACGACGGCGGCGCCCTCGCGTCAGCTCTTGCGGTTGCCGCTCGTAAGCGTGCTGCGGCACTCTTTCACGCGCCGTCGTTTCTGTACCCTTCACAGCCGATGCCCCCTTTGCCTCACGAACTCGCGCGGGACTCGAGGCTGCTCGTGGACTACCAGTCGATTCTAGACAAGCACCGCGACTCGTACAGCAAGAGCCGTAGCCTCAGCAATGACGATGCTGCAGAAAATGCTAACGATTCGATTGAAAGTGAAGACGACGACACTTCAGACTTGAAAGACGGGCTACGAGACGAAGACGACTGCTGCTGGGAGCTTGATGACGATACTTATACCAGCGGTGGCGATGTCAGTGGCAGCAGAGGCGATAGCGGAGGCAAATTGAGTGCGAACCAACAAGAATCTCACGGAAGCGGGAGCAATCGTAGCCCAACTAGTGGAAAGAGTAGTAGTAACGTGGGAAAAAGCAGCAAAGGCAGCAGCAGCAGCAAGAAGAAAGGTGTTGTCGGCATCATGGCCAAGAAAGGCGAAGGAAGCGCTTCATTTGAAGGCAGTCATGAAGGCGATGATGACGACAAATATGATGACGACGAGGAAAGCAACGACCAAGCAGCTGCTGTCGAGGAAAACGCCGCTCGATCGGCGCTTGAAGCGATCGTTCAAAGCAGTGGTAGCTCTAGTACCATTCAGAGCAATACCAATGCCAGGAATGGGAATCACAACGCCAAGGCAGCAGGCGATTCCTTGGCAGAAGCGGTGTTGCACGACCTCGTGCTTCATAAGCGCGATTTCACGGCACCGATCATGCCCGCCTTTCCGAGCAGCAGCGGCAGCGACAGTAGCAGCCGTTCCGAACAAGAAGACCCGCTGGCGACCGTCTTCGGTGCAGCGAGCAGCAGTATTAGCTGCAGCGGTAGTGTGATCAATGGAGAGGTGCAGCGCAGCGAAGGGGATTGGGTCAATTACGACCACAGACGCGCGAGCCGTTACGCGCAAGCGGCGACCACTACGAATCGTGATGTGGCTGAGAAGCGCAAGTCGGTAGGTCGTAATGAGCACCTCTCTAGCTTGTAGTAGAAAGGTGCTCTCTCTCTCTCTCTCTCTCAGATAAACCTTGCGTCAAACGATTCCTGCTTTCCTGTTCTTTTCATTTTGTGCACCACCACCAGCAAATTATTGCATTCTCATGTCTCTCTTATCGGCCACTTTTGGCACTGGCGTTATAGGCGGGCTCAGACGGCGGCAGTTCTGTCGAGTTCAGCAACGAGCAGAGGAGGCTCTTTCGACAACAACGCCAGAAGAAAAAAGTGCGAAAGCGCAAGGTGAGCGTATTCTTATTTGTGTACACATCCACACATCTGCTATTCATGGCGAAAGAGCTCCTTGTCAACGACGGCAGCACGTATGCCATATTGGCCTCTCAACTTTTAAGTTTGATTTACAATGTTGTTGAACCTCCTCTTTATCTCGCAATTTTTCCTCCCTCTATTCCTTTCTAGTCGTTGAACCTTCTTGTTCGTTTTTGCTTTCTGCAATTTTTGCTTTCCGATCTTTTACGCCCCCCCACTGAGGAGCACTCGATTTCCCCCGTGCTCCCTTGAGACAGGCCAAGAAAGAGGCCAAGGACGTGTCAGCTCCGCCTGCCTTCATGGTGCGTGGGAACTCTGGGGATGACGATGCTCACCTCGGGTCACTTGGAAATGCTCACAACCGCGATGGAAGTCACTCGAGCCGAGAGCGGCTCTTAAAAGTAGGCCTAAACCTTCCCGGTAAAAGCGTGGACGTATTTGGAGGCAAACGCCTACACGACGGGAATCGGCGAGAAGGCGAAAATGCCCTTGCGGCATGGAAGAAATACAAGGGTGCCTAGCTGAGAATATTTTCATTACCATCGCGAGCTCATACGTGTAACTGCTACGTCCTCTAACTTAGATCCCATTGCGGCTAAATTTAGTAAATTATTTACCACGGCGACTGAAACCTACAGTCAACGTCAACAGGGAGGAACGTAGTAGGACTATAGTAATCGAGCTACTGTAGGATCGTTTCCAGTAGCCCTAAGTAGCAACAGGCAATATCCCATACCCCTTTCAGCCTCAGCCTGCAGGTACAGGCATATAGGTACGCACGTACGCACGCACACACCGCACACTAATTACTACAGTAATTACTAACCCATAACCCAGGAAACCTGGCCCAGCTCAGCCTATGAGTATTGCACCAATCAACGGACTCGTGAGGTTTGGTGTCAAGAGAACTCTCGCAAGCTGCTGTGCTGCTGTTGTCAATCAAGTCAGTCAGAAGAAGGGGAAAGGGAGAGGCTAAGTGCGCCTCTATAGAGATCGCCAGTTTCTCGAAGTAAAGAGAGTAATATCAAAGCACTATGGCGCTTAAAATCGTAATTGCAGCATTGTCTACTCTTGCGATTGCGCGTGCTCGGCCTGTCCCCGAGTACGTGATCAACTTGGATCTTGAGCCCGAGGAGCGGTACGCCGGGCTTTTCACAGTACCCGACACCGACTTCAACGCCACCGTGTGGCGCTTCTACCAAGAGCACTTCGAGAACAAACCTGCTCTTACAAGCGTACTGTACGGCATCGCGGCCAAGCGAGGCCCTGAAAACGACGAGCAACAGCGCGAAATCAACGGCTTGGCCCAACTCTCCAACTTGCCAGTTGAGTTCGTTCAAGCCATTCAAATGCTTTACGAAGTTCAAACGATCATGGTGCCCATCGTGAACTTCTCGAACTTTGACCCGAAGATTGCAAACGACAACTACACGAAACCAGACACCCTGCCCGAGGGCTACGAGGGCCTTGCAGAGATGACTTTCCGCGGGCCGGGATGCACCGGCATCGTGGCTCTCAACAACGACGACGGGCAAGTCTACCACGCGCGCAACCTCGACTTCCAGCCCGTGGACATTATGGTGGACCTCGTCTACAACGGCATTTTCACCCGCGGCGGCGTCGAAGTGTTCCGCTCGCAGATGGTCGCAGGCTACACCATGGTCATCACCGCAGCGCGCTTCGGTGAAAATGCAGACGGATCTCCCAATGGCTTCGCGCTCGAGCGGAACACGCGGTTCGCCGACGTGGCGGGCGGCTATGCGGTACGCGTAGCGAGTCTTGAGTATTATTTAGTCCTTCTCGTTGTACATTTTTTCGTCGCGGCTGTAGCAATATTTAGGAGTTGGATGCTGTCCCTGCTTTTGTTTTGAAATCTTCTCACCAAGCACTGCGTATTGTTGACTGCGTTTGCTAATCCCCATTACCATACCCGTCGTGCGCGCATTGATATATCAGGACGTGATCAAGAACCTCGAAGGCGGCGTGATGCTCAACGGCTGGACGCTGCGCAAAATTTTCGAGAATGTTACGTCCTACGACGACGCCGTCTCAGCAGTGTCGAGCGCGCAGTACGCCAGCACCGAATACGCCATCATGAGGTGAAGCTATAATTGGCTTATTGTGCCCGCTGCCCTCTTTGTTGTGAACCCGCGAACAAAAAAAGAACGCATTCAGTGGCATCTGAAATCTGCCCCTTTTCAAACCAAGTTCATCTTCTTTCCCTGAACGTGCTCCTTCCTTTTTTCCCCGGCTCTTCAAGCCCTCAAACACCTCATGCCATCTCTTTTTTTTTCTCTCACACTTTCCCATCATTTATTCTTTTTACTTCTGAAAGCGGCGTCAAGAAGGGCGTGATTTTGGCCCGCAGCCCGGGCGAGGTGGTGCACACCCAGGTCCTGGGCGAGGTCAACTACCAGGAGCGGTCGGACTACGTGATCATGACCAACTTCGACTTCTACTGGCACGACGTCCGCGAGTGGTTCGACCCCACAGGGGGAAACGGCATTGGCCACCCTCGCCGGATCGCCGCGCAAACGGTGCTGAACGCTTCCGACGCCGTCACGTCGCAAGTGCTGTGGGCGGCCATCAACTCGAAGGGAGACTTCGCGGACACGGTGTTTCAGGCCATCATCAACGTGGAGCAACGACTTTGGAACATCTCCATTCCGGACTACTCGCAGCGATAATGTGTACATAAGAAGAGGGCGCTAGGTGCCGCTGAATAAGAAATACAGTTGCCTGTGAAGGATGTGTCGCCATCGTTCGTGCGCAGATCCACGAACCCGCAAGCTATGCGCTGCTCGAGATCGGCAGTCGAAAGGGCCCACAGCAAAGAAGGCAGATACATAGCATTCGCACACATCCGAAGCAGGGCCGGAGCTGCAATGAATTCGAATAGGCAGGTGGAATATAGACTTAGCGTAAATGCGCTTTTTTGTTCGGACATAAAAAAAAAGAAGCTTACTTGTTACCAACTGTTACCCGTTACTGTGTGATGCAAAAGGCAAAACACGAGGTTTGAGTTTATAACGTGTATATGGTATTATGCAATAGTTTCCGATTGGCATATGCGAGATACAGAGGAAGGTACTCCTAATTCTTACTTGGCTGCCTGGATATTTGGAAACCTCGAACTCTGCCCCTTTACCTTTAATATACAGTATACGGAATACTAATACCGGGCCATATGGCCAATTGCTCATTGAACCCACGTCTAATTGAGAATCATCAAAATCCCAAGCGAGATAAGGAAGAACAGGAGAAACCGCATACTCGCGGAGCGCTGAGCAGCAGAAAGTTTTACTTCCAGCGCAAAACTCAGCTTTGCTGAGTGTCCTATGTCCTAATACAGTTAGGAACTCACAAGTATCCGTCTCTACTTGGGCACCGCAGCGAGCAGTTTCTCCAAGCCTTCGTCGATGCGGTCTTTGGGCAGGCGAAGATTCAGCATCACCGATTTCGGCACCAGTTTATCGTGGTCCGTGACCTGGAAATAAAGCAGAGGAGAAAAGGAAAGAAAAAAGACGCGAATGAAAAGGGAAGAATTAGGGTTTGCCTTGAGAAGTAGATTTAGCACACGCACGCAACTCAAGCAACTCACCGCTGGTAACAAGCTTTGTTTCAACTCTGTTCTTGCCACGAGTTGACTACTTCAACAGAAGGTCTTTTGTGTAAACATCCTTTTACCTTTCCGGTCTCGGGGTCGGTGGGGGCTTCCATGAGCTGGGTCGAAAAGTTAATGCCCGCTTTCCCAGCGCGGCTGAACTGCATGCCCTTCACCACCAGGGTGTTGAGCTTGAGCTTGCCGAGCTTTTCGTCGCGCATCAACAAGTAACGCTTGGGATCCACGCCTTCTTTGCCGTGCAGCACCTGACAAGTGTTCAAGTGACAGCGGGGGTTGCCGCACACGCACAAGAGGCACGCAGCAGCGGCTGAAGGGTTAGGGATGGGCACGAAAAGACAGAAAGCTCTGGGATTCGAAGAAAGAAAAAGAAGACGTCTTGAAAAATAAATAATTTAAACAAAAATTCTCTTCGAAAAGGTAGGACCAGTACTATATGCGACCAGCAAGAACAAGGGTTACCGCTGCTGCTTCCCGTACCTGAAAGTGGCCGGTGCCCATTTCTTTCCACTCTTGCTTGCCGGTGCGCTTCCCCTCCTTGTCGCGCTCGTCTCCCAAGCGGCTCAGCTTGCCCCGGCACTCGAACACCACTGACCGGTCCAGCTCGTCCTTGGCCTTTTCCACCACTTCCACCACTTCGGG
>Ga0307982_1004969_pt1 | contig 10463 bp, 2 predicted proteins | sample OrgLakmetagen989_FD_201847 | JGI IMG/M metagenome (GOLD analysis project Ga0307982, IMG submission 201847) | Saline water microbial communities from Organic Lake, Antarctica - #989 | ecosystem: Environmental > Aquatic > Non-marine Saline and Alkaline > Saline | place: Antarctica: Organic Lake... | reverse complement strand
GGGGGGCCCTGGACAGCGATTCCGAAGGGAGCGACGTGTTCGGTTATGAAGATGACTTGAACACCCACAGGGACATTGCGTCAGACACAGACTCGCCAGGGCGTGTATCTGACGTCGAGCACGGCACCCCACCATTGGACGCTGCAGCGACGCCCAATCGCGTCGCCCGCGCCATGCAAAGCATTTCCCAGGTGTCTCCAGAGCTGCGAGGAGTATCGGCCGTGCGCGGAAGCAATAAGCCTGCGAGGCCTGCCAGCACAATGTCGCCGCTGCTGCTGCCTGCCCATGCCATCGACCAAGGCATCGTGGCGTACCTGACTGAGCCCATCCAGCTGCGCATCCGAGCTGGCCTACAACGAGGAGTGGACGCAGCAAAAGGGGGTGGGCAAAAGCAAAAGCACCGAGGCAAGTCCTTTGCCTCTGACAGCAGTGGGGCATCGGAGTCTGCGCACGGCGCCGCCTCTGCTGCAGCTGCCGCAGCCCCTGCACGGCGGGGCAGTGATTCAGCTGAGGAGCGCATCATTGTAGCCACACGACTGGAACGCCTTGCCAGGGGCCGAGGTGTGTTTGTGAACATGAATGGCGCCTCCGGCTCCGTAGGCCTGCACTTCCCCGTGGCCATCACCTCAACCGCCACGCCCCTGCTGTCCCCAGAGCGGCTGTATCCCTGTGACTACGACACAACACTAACGGGACAGGGGCGTCTGCCTGGCGATAGTGAGCTGTGGACTTCTGCAGTTGCTGCAGCTGTGACGGCGGTGGCCGATTTGCACGACCCTGCCACTAAGTTCCATGCCGTGTCCCTGGCGTCCCTCTCCTCTGCCCTGGGCACAGCAATACTGCCATTGAACGAAATTGGAGAGCCGGCTGTGTTTCCTGGTGTGTGCTTGTGGCGCAACACAGGCTCAGCGGCAGTGGCTCCTGCGGGCGCACACCCCCACCCCGTGGCAGCTTGTGTGCAAGGGACACCACTGGGCGGAGCATTCGCCCACTTGGGTCATATGGGCATTGCTCAAGTGCACTTGGAGGGCTATCGACAGCGTGTCTCTACGCGGCGCCTGCTGCGCGAGCTGAAGATGTCCTCTTTTGTGGCTTCCTCGTCAGGTGCAGGCGGGGATGGCAAGGCCGCCGCCAGCGGCAGGGGCGCCCGTGCCACTGCCATGCTGGGCATGGGCAAGGCCGCCACAGATGATGCAGAAGCAGACCCCGTGAATGTTGATGTGTTCCCGCGACGACTACGATCGGCGTATGAGGTCGCTCCTGCAAAGTGGACCCCCCCTGCACCTGGGGCTGCGACAACATCTGGCATGCACCGCTCACGGGTGGTGCGACGCTTGGGCAGCCGCCCGCGCCCACTGGCTCGCCAGCTGGGTGGCGCAGCACCGTGTATCGCCGCTGAGAAGGAGGCCTTGTTCGGTGCAAGCACGAGGGCTGCCTTGGCAGCTGTGCCCCCTGGAGAGCAGCCAGAGCATGAGAAGGCTCTGAGGCGAATCGTACGACGACACCGCCGAATTGGCGTGGAGAATGGGCTCGCCTTCCTGGGGGAAAGCTCACCCAGCGGGGCCATTGCAGCCATGCGCAACACCGGGCAAGGAGCTGGATTGGACATTGGTGCCGCCCCCAGCGACGTGCTGGTGTTTGACGGCGGCCTGGCTGCAGGCTTCAGCTCCGCCCTGCAGTCTACTCTGGCTGTGGGTGGCAGCGAGGCAGGCAGCATGCTGCTGCAACTGCCGACAACGGGTGGCAGTAATGCAGGCATTCAGCGCTTCCGCGGTATTCTCCTGGCGGTGCAGCGCTGTGCCGTTCTGGATGGTGTGGCGGAGGACGGGGACGCCCCTGTGGAGTGGTGGAGCGATGAGGGCACCCCTGAGTTGCACGCGGCCCCCTCGCCTCGTGGTGCCACCGGCATTGATGAAGAAGACGGCACGTTGGTGATGCCACTCACGCCACAAGAATCGATGAGTACCGTGATTGGGGGCGACGACGACCCGTGGCTGGGGGCACAAGAGGCCATGGACACGCTGGTTGGGGCAGCGCATGCTGATGCACCAGGCACCCTTCGAGTGCTGCCAGCGGCATCTGAACGCCTACTGGAAGCAGGCAAGTCTGCACACGTGCGATCGCTGGGTTACAAATTCGCCATCCCCCGCAGCATGCTGGCCATGACGCCCCTGCTACTTGCTAGCTACAGGCACGAGGCACCTGCTGCCATGAATGATGCAGACCTGCCCATGCCCCCCAGCAGCAGCACCCACCTGCCTACTGCACACGTGTATGCAGCCGAGGCGTACACAGATGAGCCATTGGGCAACCCCTCCCTGCTGGCCATGGCAGCCGCACGGGATATGGTGAACCGCCTACGGAACAAGGGGGGGCGTCCCTCTGCTGCCAACGTCAGCTTGATCCCGTACCCCGCACCCTTGCCTCACAACACTCAGAGCACCGCAGGCATTCGAGGACAGGGCTACCAGGGTGCAGGCATTTCGCAGCAGGCCGTTTTTGCCCGGGTGGCGCATGGCGCTGCCGCCCGAGCTGTGGCAGGCGCCTTGGGACTGCTGGGGCCCCAAGCACACGTACGTGGGGGAGAAGAAGCCGCTGCTGCAGCAGCTCGGGCGCCTTGGACGTACTGGGGCCCTGGCCATGGGTACACGTTGGGCGAGATACACACGCGGTCAAACCGCACGCCATTGCTCGTGGCCCCCCGTGGTGCTGGTGTTGCCCTGGATGACGGCCAGGGTGTGGAAGACCTTAGCGATGTTAAAACGCAGTCGGAGCGCAGTACGCGGCCAGTGCTGAACAAGTGGTCTGCTGCCTCCCAGTGGCGGCGGGAAGCAGCCGTGGAGACCCTGCTCCGCCGCGCAGCGGGGGCTGTTGCAGCTACCGGTATCATTGAGACCATGGATTGGCGGCTGTGGGATTGGGGTGCAATAGGAGATGTGTTGGACACACATGCCACTTCTCCGGAGGTGCTGAGTGTGCTGCTGGGCGGCACTGTGCATGCTCGTGCCAAGCGGCGCGGGGGAAGCGTGAGCTCAGCTGGGGCAGCTGGCGGCAGTGCTCAGTGGGAAACGTACGAAGCTGATGATAAGCTGCTGGCAGCACTGGGCGGGGGCCGCTTCATGACCCGCCTGGCGTCCTTCTTCACGTTGCACATGGATTGGCTGGGCGGGCTGTTGGCCCGGCAACGCAGCGACGCCCGCAACAAGGCGCGCTGGTCGTCTCAAATGAGTGCACGTAACCGAGCTGCAACAGCTGAGCTGCTGGGAAGTGCGCGGCGAGCTAGCACAGCCGCGCCCCGGGAGAGCGTGTCGGGCACAAACCCCACGGCTCATGAGCCCACTGCCACTGGCAGCAGCGGTGAGCAGCAGCGGAAGCAGACCTTCTTCAGGGGCGTGACTGGCATGTTTTCGGCTACTGCAGAGGCTGGCAATCCGTTTGAGGAGGCCGGCGCCCTGGGGCCACGGGGCTTTGTTGACATGCCCTGGTCTCCCTCCGCCCTGCGTTTCCTGCGGGCGGCCCGGCAATGGCTGCTGCTCATGCTGATGCACCCTGTAGGGCGGGAGTTGCTGCTGCAGCCTGCAGATGACGCGGTGAAGCTCAAAGATGTCGCCAAGGACCGTGCCACGCATGGATACACCCGTGGCGATGCGAGGCGCTTTTTGTGCCAGCTGGTCGCCTCGCTGCAGTACGAAGCCAATAACACGCACAACACCTCAAACGCCAAGCCAATGACGCTGCTAGACGACACACAGACCGAACCTGGGGTAACCTCTGGTGCAGGCCGGGGCAAGAAGCGGGTGTCCATGGTGCAGAGTCTGGTTGGCAAGCGCGGTGGCCAGGACGCTGCCCAAGCCGAGGCGCAGTACGAAGACATGGCTGAGGAAGCCTGCCCTTCGCCGTTTGCGTGGGACCGCATGTCTCTATCAGCAGGCAGGGAGTTGCTGGCCCTGCTGGGTGTGCTGACATCTTGTCCCGAGGGCCGTGCCGTGCTGCGCGAGCTGGAGAAGGCCGGCTTTGATATGGCGATGCAGCAGGAGCAGCTGCCCGCAGATGCTGGTGCAGCTGGTAACCTGGATGCGGTGTCAGAGGACGTTGGCGCTGCCGCTGCTGGTGCAGGGGGCAGCGATGATGAGGGGGCTTTCACCCAAGACGCCCCCACTCGGCGCAGTGGCGCAGCAGGCCCTGCCCGTATGGTCAGCGGTCCTGCTGGCAGATCCAGGCGCAGCATGACATCAGGTGAGTTGGCCACATATGAAACACGGGCGCTGAAGGGGTTCCGCCGCAAGACCATGCGGGGCAGTGTGGCGGTGGATGGGGAGGAGGGGGGGTCTGGGCACACCTCCGGAGCCAGCACCCCCCCTGAAGGTGCTCACAGGGCGGGGGATGCAGCGGCCCCTGCTGGACGAGTGAGTCACAGCACTCGGCCAGGGCAGGTGCGGTTGTCCACTGCCGCATCCACCAGTGGAAGCGTCGCCAGCACCTCAGGCGGCGAGTCTATGCGAGGGCGTGTACCCTCCATGTCAGCACTTCCCTCAGGAGGCGCCGTATTCACGCCAGGACGCTCATCGGCATTAAGCAACGCATCATCTGTGGCAACTCGCTCACGGACAGGCACTGTGGGTGGTTTTCTGTCACACTTTGCTCGGGGAGATGTCAGTGGCACGATCTCCTCTCGAAACACACTGACTGCCCCCCGTGACGCAGACGCCATCGCGCGCATCCTCCTGCCCAGCGCCCGGCACCCCAGCAAGGATTACCTCAATCGTGCCATCCTGTCGCACGTGGATTATGACCGACAGGGCTCAGCTGGCCGCTTGTTGATTTCCACCTGGGTGGCGTCTCGCCTGCCATCCATGTCCCTGCGCTTGTACTGTATTCAGTACACACGGGTGCTGCTGCGACAGGGTACCCCTGGCTGGAGCGGCTGGGTGGTGGACACCCTGGTGACCGCTATGCACCTGGGGCATGAGGAGCCCCGTCTCACCTCCGTGGCAGTGTCTGTGCTCAGTGAAGCCGCTAGCACTGGAGAGGTGTACCGCCGTGCCATCGTGGCACGGCGGCCCCCAGTTGAGAAATTGGACTTTACAGAAGTGTACCCCCTTCTCATGCAGCTAGTCGCTGAACCAGAGGGGATGCTATTGGTGGCGCATTGTGGCTTGATGGGCCGTCTCATGCAGTCCTGGCTTGCGAGGGATCATGTGCTTGCTGCTGCACAGCTGGACGCTGAGCTAGCAGCTGCCCTGGCCTCAGATGAAGCTTGGGTGAAGATGGCTAGCGAAATGCCCAAGGCCAGAGAAGCTACGGACGCTGCAGCTGCTAGTGTGCAGCGTGACGAGCTGGCTGCTCGTGCAGCGCACATGGCGGTGTCCCAAGCCACCGCAGGGGCGCACGGCTCGAAGGCCCACAAGGCTTCTCCGGGGACAGTTGGCGTGCCACCTGCAAGTGATGATGCAGATTTGCCAGTGCGCAAGCATGCAGCCATATTGGGGGCATATCCGCGCAACCACCAAGGCGTGGCATTCACCCCTGCAGGCAGCAGCATGCCGTGCAACAAGCCAGAACCGGAGGTGCCGCATGCTGTGCACAAGCCACTGGTGACACCAATAATACTGCCAAGCACTGCTGCAGGTCAAAGTGGCTCCACCAGTGTGCGTGGGGATGGCGTGGATTGGTGGAGCGCACATGCATTGCCGTGGCGCGTGGAAGTGTGGGCTGAGTGGACGCGAGGCACCGAGGGGGCTGCCGCCGGTGCTGGCGAGAAAAGCGCCGTCCGTCTACGATTCCAGACTGACACGATGCTGGACGCCAGCAAATATCACCCTGAGCGTAGCAGTGTGCCGGGCAACGCAGACACTGGGGAAGTGGTTGTGCGGGCAGTGGTGTGCGACAGCGACGGAGCACCTTCGCCCGTGGAGGTGCCGCCGCATGCGAAGCTGTACGCTGCATTGTTTGTCGGGCCCCATGCCATTGACCATACAAGTGGTGACATCCCCTTTGCACCAGGAGTGGCCAAAGCCCCGCTGCACATAAAGGTGTCCAAACTGGCTGCTGCACAGGCCGGAGCCGAGTGGGTTACTGCCGGAGTCACGTGGGAGAATGTGGATGCACGCTTGCACTCCTGGCGCAGGCGAGTTGGTGCCACTCGCGCATCGCCATTCAAACGTGTGGGTGACGAGGCTGTGGATGTGGATGCGAAGGACGTTGTGGCAGCCAGCCAGCGCGGCGGCATGCGCGCCCTGGGCGGTGGCAAGGGTGGGCAGAAGGCGGGCTTCTTCTCGCGCATGCTGGGCAGTACACGCAAAGTTGGCAGTGATGCAGATGCATCTGCACAAACTGTGGCACAGGCAGCTGCACTGTCTGACGCGGGCGGGGACGTTCCCAGCTCCCGCGCCTCAGAAGGCTGGCGAGCCGACACCACCGGCGATGTGGAGATGGAACTGTACGATCTGGCGCGCAGCGGAAATGTGGCGACAAATACTAGTGGGCGCACGTTGCTCCTGCCCAAGGGCGCAGCATCGGTGTTGGGTGTGGGGGCTGCTATGGGGGCTGATGGCTTGCCGATCTTCCACCCCCCCAAACCCCTCACCGCAGCTGCAGCTGCAGCGCGACTAGATAAGCGCATCACTGCCCTGCAGAAGGCTGTCGTTAATGCCAGTGCAGCTCTCACTTGCCCAGTTCGATTGCGCTCTGCTCACGAATGGGCCGCAGGTTCAGGTCTGCTTGGCATGGCCACTGCGCCTGTGCCTGCGCTGAACGGCAGTGCTGGAGGACCCATGGCAGGAGCAGGCGCGCTATCAGGATACTCGCTGGCCCCTGCCGCAGCTGCTAACATTGTTGCGCAAGCAGCCTTTCGGCTGGCGTTGTGGCGACACTTGGTAGCCGACACCAACAGCGAAGCAATCATCGCAGCTCTCAGTGGGCTGGCCGCACCTCGCTTGGTGTTGGACAGTTTGGCTGACCGACAGTTGGTGAAAGCCCTACGGGCGTCAATGGGGACTTACACCATTCCTGAGCAGATCTTGACTCGCTTCAGCTCCATGGAAGCGACGCGCAGTGCGGCCAGCAATGCCTCTGTGACAGCACAGTGGATGGTGTGCCCAGCGCAGGGTGCAGTCCCAGAAGTACTGAGCCTCCAATCACCCAGACCCTCGGCCAGGCCTGTGGCTGTGGATGACACTGACTTGCTGCCGGAGGCTCATAGCGCAGCTGATGAATATGGGCGAATTGCAGAAGCACTTTGGGGACACGAAATGAGCCACGAATGCGGCGCTTCACAGCAACCAGACCTCATGTTTGCACGCGTTCCCCTGGGGAGCCACTGTGCGTACAACTTCACAACCTCCAAGCTCAGCCCCGGAAGCATCCGAGTGCATAGTGTGGAGTTCCCGGTGCGGTTTGTGGGCAACTTGGCAGCCTCTCCCATGCCAGAGTGCACTGGTGGGCGCACTACTGTAGAGCGCACTGCCCCAAGCTCGGTCGCGGGTATTGGATACACTCCCTTGCCCAAGAATCTGTACACTGAAATGTGTAAGCATGCTGTTGGCAGGCGAACCTTGCTAGCTTCGGGACACCTGGTGGCACTCATTTCAAGGATGTGCGATGCAGCTGTGCCTCCAATGGCTAGGCGTGCTGCCATCTTGACACTTGCAAATATAGGTTCTTCGGCAGCAGGTTATTCATTAATCTGCGATAGGATTGCTCCTGACTTTACAGTACGACTGGATGCGGTTGCTCGCGGGCACGAGGGGGATCTCCGCCTCAAGGCGCAATTTGCGCAGGCAAGACAGCAGCCGAATGCAGCCCAGTCGAATGGCAAGGCATTTCATGGAAGCCGGGCTGAGCGAGTGGCTGGCGCTTCGGGGGTAACAACTCAGCAGAATTTAGCACTTGATTTCGGTAGTTTGGAGGGGGCGGGTGTGTATGCATCGCTGCGCGGTACAGCACTGCTGGCCATGTCCATCATGGCGTGTCACACGCGTGCAAGACTGGACTTTGCTGCATTGGGGTGGATCCGTGTGCAAGGTGGCGATCTGCCCTTCGCGCCAATGGTCCCAAGTCCGGCGTCTGTGACGCTCGATGATGTATTCCTGCTCAAGCCAGTTCCAAGAGCTGATTGCGCGTACGGTTCAAAGACAAGCAAGCGAATCCAATGGTTCACTGACGCTGCCAAGAAAGACAGCTCAACGGTACTTTCCAGCCAGGGAGTCCAGTTGTGTGACTGGCAAGCCATTTCAGAGGCATTAGTTGATCCACATGCAGGATTTACTCACGGGGCAGACATTGGCCTACCTACCCGTCAGTGTGAGAAAGCGATGGACATTATCGCTGCGTTTGCAAATAGGATTGCTCTGAAAGACGCCAAGCCTGCGCTGGCAGCTGTGCGTAGAGACCAGCCCCGTTTGTTCTCATTGCCCAGCATGATGCTGCGGACACATCGCACCCTGGCGAGCTTTCCACATCCACTTAATGTGAGGCGGATGGTCCACTCGCTGTTTGATGGGGTGTCACTTTCAGAACGGTACTGGCAAAGCACTCTGGCTGTAGCACGCATCGAGGCCTGCCAGGAGTAGTATATTCGTGTCCTCGCCTGGCAAGTGTCTTTGACAAGCTTGTGCAACAAATGAAACTTGTTTGAAACTACTTTGTTGTAGAGAATGACAAAGTATTTGTGTTGTTTGTCAGTACGATCGCCTCCCTGTACACCTTGAACCGCTTTGCACAGCCCGTGACAAAGCGATCCAAGTTGGATAGATGATTGCAAGGCTTATGTCCACCCAGCAGAGCAGCTCCGCTGTGATTCCATCCTCACCTCCACTTGAGTTGGTTGCGAGCTGGTTGACGGCATCCTTGACGAACTGGGCCGAGAATCCGTTGTCGCTGTCCTCCTCCGCTGCTTCGTTCTGAGGTACGTTTCCCCAAGAGTGAGCTTGCCATGGAGTGCGAGGGTATTCCCCTTCTGCTGCTGGCTTGGCCTTATCAGACTCAGCACGGTCACCATACCGTGCAGTGGTGGCTGGCAAAGTGACAGTGCAGTCCAGAGTCTCGATCGCGCTGGCTGAGGCAGCAGGTAGTGGAGGCTGACTCAGCAGATTCGTCAGGTGTTGTTGGATTCTCTTGTCCGTCTCCTGTGAGCCTTCGTCATTCAAGAATTCTGCCTGGTGCAGGGCTGTGTGGTTTCGTCGTCCCTTCGACATGACCTTCACCTGACCCCATGCCTGTCGGGAGGCGAGTGCTTGGAGCCTGGGGGCATTTTTCTCTGAAAAAGTAAGCGACTGTTTGTGTTTGTACTGAGCAATCTTTGTCTGTAATTTGTTTCGTTTCGCAAGGGCAGTAGGCGGCAGATGTACTCAGCAGGCAACTCAGCGCTGAGTTCACCTCGCGCTGAAAACACTAGCAGAACCCACCAACGGGCAACAGACTCAGTTAATAAATATATTTTGTATCTGCTTGCCAGTTTCGGACGTCACCAGTCTGGTATTTGCCAAGAAATAATGGGGTGTGCGGTGCCAGTTTGGGCCCCTCACAGCCCCAGTGAGCAACTCATCAGCCACTTTGGCAAACTCATCACACATCAAAAGTATCATGAGCTACTATTACATACACATCTACACACTGACTTCAACAAAAGCACTGACTTGCTTGACCGTTGTTTAGTGGTCTCAGTTGCGTTGTTGAACATGCGTCGCCTATGGCGAACTCATTCGCTCTGGGCTTGCCAGCTCGCACTGGCTCTCCTTGTGCTCCATGTGTGTAAGGGCTCTACAGGATTTGGGGATCTGTCCAAGGAAGGCCCAGTGACGAAGCCGGCATGGTGCGAGTTTGGCCCATGCAGCGATGCACCGGCACTTCTGTCTGCCTCCGTTTCCCGGGTTCAAGCGGCGCGTGTGCCCTTGCCTGAAGGCCAGAAAGCACACCCCAGTCACCCAAATGACTCAGGATTTGACTGGGAAGCACAGAATGCAAACGTGCATGAAAAGTGGCACAGACGGGGTGAAGGGCGTCACCCGCACTTTAAGGACCACCGACCATGCACCCAGCTGGCCACGCTGGGAACGAGGTGTCTCATCTGGACATGCACTGGGCTCTAGGGGGGATCGGCACCCTCACGGTGTCCATGTCTCCGCGCATGCGACGCTGGCTGCGAAAGCAGTGCCGGGCACGGCGGCCCGCCAGCTGGACAGCGTGGGCGCTCGAGCTAACTCACTGCTGTACGCAGCGGCATGGAAGCCCAGAGTGCCAGGAAGGCCTCTCCATCTGGATGGGTCAGCTCACCTCTGGGGGGGCGGGTCGGCTCTGCCGCTGCCGCTTCGGGCGCGGCATGCGGCCCTCCGCCCACTCCACGATCAGGCAGAACAAAAGACCTTGCCACAGCAGCCAAGGCGTTCTTGATCACGCTCCACCGTGTGTCACAGGGTCAGCGATCTGCCCCAACCCGCGGATATAAGGAACTGAGATTGAGGCTG
>Ga0307982_1004965_pt1 | contig 10467 bp, 12 predicted proteins | sample OrgLakmetagen989_FD_201847 | JGI IMG/M metagenome (GOLD analysis project Ga0307982, IMG submission 201847) | Saline water microbial communities from Organic Lake, Antarctica - #989 | ecosystem: Environmental > Aquatic > Non-marine Saline and Alkaline > Saline | place: Antarctica: Organic Lake... | reverse complement strand
TTGTTTACTGCACATCCGCACATGTACAACAAATCTGTACTACAGTAAGTACTGTAGTAGGTACATAAAAAACGACGACCACGAACCACGAACCACGAACCACCAAATTCCATTTAATAGAAAGGATCATGATGGCACTGCTGCGATGCCACTGAAACACTTGAAGCACGACTGAGCTCCTTCGAGTGGGAGCAAAGTTTAATGCGCGTTATAGAGCCACCTACTCCCCGACTATGAGAGAAAAGAAATCAATACCATCGCTACTGTATAGGTAGTGCTCCGATCAGTTATACTTTGCAACTAAAGGCCCTGTGCTACATACAGTACAGTAGCGAACATCGAACGAGTTTGCTTTAAAATGAGATTGTCTCGTCTGCTGCCGGCGGTCGTACTTCCTTTCTCCATGGCGTTCGACGATTTCCTTCCAACTCTTCCACCTCTAGCTCGAGCATTTCAGTTTCCGAGTAGCAGCAGAGGGTCTTCTGAGGCTAGCAACACACCGCCCATGAGCCAGACACCCCAGATCGAGCCTTTACCTTCCCAAAGAAAGGAGACAACATCCCAAGCAACGCAATCCCTTCAAGAGATTGATTCACAGCGCTTGAGGGACGGACGTCCACTGAGTCCTAAGCAGCGTGTCAGCCGTCGCTTCAGCCACGCTCCACCTCGAGTGTGCTTAGCTTTCCTGTCGTGCTGTGGGCGTACTGACCTCTTAGAGCGCACGTTACTGGCCGCCATAGCCCACATGGAGACTGATGAACCCATGGTGCGTATAAATAGTGCTCTATTGCTTTAGTGAGCAGGGGGAAGATTTGACACGTGGTTGTATTATCGTATGTGACGGCGTTCAGCCATGGAAGTCCTATCGACAAGTAGCAGTGGGAATGGTCCCTCATTACCTGACCCTTTTTGGAAGCATTGCACATAATTCGGTTGATACTGTCGCGATAGGTCCCCTATGAAGTTGCTTGGGTGGACAACGGCAGTCCAGGCGTCGTGGCACTCGCTTCACAACTTGGTGTGGATGCATTGCTCACGCCTACTGGAGAAATAGCCAAAGAGAGCACGGCCTCGAACGTGAAAGGCCACCGGGAGTCTGGCATCGAACAACCTAGTGCACCCATGGTCGATCATGTTTGGCTCTCTGAAGAAAACTTAGGCTTAGCGTGGGGTACGTCGAGTATTTATATCAAATACTCGTAAATGTCTCCACTCATTTTCTTTAGCGCCCTGTACATTTCCAGGCTTCTCTTGAGTTTTGAGTGTTTTTCATCAACGGGTTTTGCTTTAAGTATAGTTTACATTTCTCCACTGCTTTGTTTTTGTTGTTTGTGCAGGTCTCAACACCCTTTTCTTTGACATGTGCACTGCACCTTTCGTGCTGACGCTGGAAGAAGACTGGATGTACATGGACCACACCGTTGCCATACAGGTGTAGGCCCAAGCCCACGTGTGCTAACATTCCATGGTTTGAGTGGTCGATTGCAAATCACAAATGCGAATTACAGCAGAAAGTGTCTTAATCTTCATTGTACTATTTTCAGCTTTCATTTTGAAGTTGTTTTGTCTATTCTGTGCTCGAATCCCTTCTTTGCTCCGAACCGAGTGCCAATCTCATCATCACCCCTTACATTTCAGACCCCAGCACGGCGCAATGCAGTCGCACTAGCACTGGAAGTAGCCTCGAGCAATATGCGCAGTTTTGACGGCCGCGCTGTGCATGGCGTGTTTTTGCGGCCGGAAACGTATGACTCGTTCCTCAAGCCGCCTCATGTTGGGCCTTGGCAACAGTTGCCTTCAAGCCACTCCACGTCTTCTTCATCTTTGGCCTCCTCAGTTTCGACAACATTATCCGCGGCGGTCGAATACCGCGTGTACTGTGCTGACGTGTCTGGCGACTCCTCATACTTGTGGGGCTCTTACACCAACGGCGCGGCCCTGTACAACCGCTCCTCCCTGTACCACACCGTGGGGCGCTTTTTCGGCGAACCGGGGGACGGTTTCCACGAGTCCTACACCGAAGCCAACTACGCCTACCGTGCGGCTGCTAAGCACTGCCACGCGCTGCTTCGCCTCGAGCCCGAATGCCCGAATGCTTTCAACGGCTGCAACGCGGCGTTCTCCCACGTAGGCGGAGGGCGAAGCACGAGGCCGTCGGCGATCCGCCACTTGAAAGCGCCGGACCCGAGCTGGGCGGTGTATGGCACCCCCGCGTACGCGGCCACGAAACGCGCCAATCAGGAAGCAGCACAAGAGGCAACGAAACGAAAGGGCGCTTTGCGTCCGTCTGCCGGGCCTACAGATGGTAGTCGCCAAGAGAACTATCTCGCGCCAAGTGAGGTAGCAACGTTAGATCAAAGTGGCAGCACTACAAGTAGCAATAATCCAGCAGCGAGTTGGGCGGAAACGCGTGCCGCTTACGCCGACTACCAAGCACAAGTGGCGTCAGCGAATGCGGCCGTGTTTGCACGCGAAGCTGCGGCCCGTGGGGTGCTAAGAGCACAAGCGCAATTACTCCGTAAGCTGGCTGCGGAGCTTGTTGCTGCAGCTAATGATGACGAAGTAAGTCTGCAGCACGCGCATGATGCGCAAGCATTCTAAATTTTTGATACTGTTCCCTGCTCTAACCTCACTTTCGTCGAGCGAATCTTGACCTCGTTTCCGAAATTGTGCGATGCATCTGAATGTAGACGAAGAGCTCAAGTGACAGTGAACACAACAATATGCTAGCCGAAGCTGACAGTCTCGACGCGTGGGCTGACAGGTTTAAATCATGCGTTCATAATGCGCGATGTGCTCTCATATAGGTTTTCAAAAGCTTCTTGCGTCTCAATTAAGCTTCTGAAAGTTGCTTTCCTTGATTTCGCTTATTTTTTTTGTTTTTTTGCGCACATGCACAGCCCGCACCCGCTTCCTGGTTTTTGGGACGGGATGGGAAAGCCCATTGAAGATGAGCCGTCCACACAAGCATCGAACGCTCTCAATGGCGAGAGGATGTCTGCTGACTCACAAAACACTGCCAAGACAGCACCTTCTGCTTCTACTGCAATTGTTGCGCGCGCTGCCGAACTTAAGGCTCAAGCGAATCTCCTCCGGCGAATCGGCCCTGCAGAAGCGAAAAAACAGGTGAATTCAATCCTCTTTTTTTTTAGTAATGCAAATGTGATATGACAACGGGCTTGCACACAGAAGAAGTTTCTCTTGAAATAGTATCAAAAGCATCAGAGTACAGAGTGATCTAAACCTTTTTTTGTACTGTTATTTCGTGCATGAAACACCTGATTTTTGCATAATGTTTCTGTCTGTCTTCTACAGGTCCCGAGTTGGCACGAGCTCAGTGATGATGCTGTTATGGCAGTGGCTGATGCAGCAGAGCGCCTAGCTGCTGACCCATCTGCCCTTGCTCTCATTTTACATGCGGAACTGGAGCGATTACACATGCAACAATCGTTGTCGCCGAAGAAATCAGTGCCACCGCCTGCCAAGAGTAGCCCTTCGAATGTAAAGACAGCACCTAAGCGCCTGCCGGTAGTAGACAGCCAGAGGAAATCACGTGAGAATCCAGAGACACCTCAAGCTGCAAGTAGACCAACTCAAAAATCAAGTCAAACCAAAGAGCATAAGAAAAATAAGAATTCAGAGCCTGACAAACTTCGAGCACGCAGACAAGGTGACGCCCAGCAGCAGCAGCAGCAGCAGCAGCCTGCACAAAGCAAGGAGGCAGTGGCATGGGCTCAAGCCGCTCACGATTACGAGCGCAGCGGGAAACGCGCCTTCACTGGTATAGGTTACCAGGAACAGTACCACCGAGTTCAGGAGCTTCTGAGGGCAAGCGGCAGTAGCAACAAACCTACCCAGAAAAGCCCATGGCAAGTGCTTATGAAGGCCGTGTATGGCCCGAGTGTCCGCTTGTAGTCCACTAGTCACCGATTAAAGTTTTTATTAGCCATAATCTATGGAAGCGGAATTTGAGAAGTACAAAGCAAGAAGCAAAACACATCCCTTTATCTATCAGAAACAATAAACCCAAGTGACTCTAAAAAACTTGAACTCGAACCAACACAAACCCAAATGACACAGAAGCAAATGCTGTGGGCAGAAGTGTATACGCGCGTGCGTTGCGCGCAAGACAAAATCGTAAAGAGGATAGTTTGTTGAGAGGGCAGGAAGCATAATACTTCCACTCCCTTCTAAAGTGGAAACTGTTCATGAAATAATTTTGAAACCGGACTTAAGTCGTTTCTGCGTCTGTTTCTGCATTGAAGAGAGCGCGCCGTTGTTCAATCTCTTAAGAGCCCAAAAATAAATTACTATTTATTGCCCACACATATCGGATTTATCACTTCATGTCGCATTGCACTAGCTCTAGGCAACTCACAATGGCCATGGTAAGAACAAAAAATATAAAAATATTGGCAACTCGATTGACGTGGGCAAGTCTCAGCACTACAGCAAGGATATCTCCGCAATCCTATTGTGCGTGTACGAGTGCGTATTAAGACGCCAGACCTCAAAAGTATTCGATTTGCGCTACTCCAGGCACACTGCTTTCCCTGAGCGTAGTGCGAGTACCGTCCATTGCAGCCAGCTTTTGCCGCTCCTCTGCTGCCGCGTCTGCATCCGCCATGGTGAGGCCTTCGTGCGGGCCGTCGCAATGGTGCAAGAACCGCAGCACCAAACCCGGTGTTCCGCAGCTGCGCCACGTCAACAACCGGTGGTGGGCTTGGGTTGGATCGTAGCCCCCAAAGCGTGTGGCGTCGGCCGCAGTGTGCGCCGCAAAGAGCAACACCTCTTGGCCCCAGCCGCCTAACTGCGTCGCGTCTAGAGCGGCAGTAGTAGCTGTCGTCTCGTAAGAGACCGTCATGGCACCGAAGAACGGTCGCCAAGGACTTTGAGAGGGCACTTGAAACTGGAGCTTCATGCCGTGGCATTTGGCTTCATCTGGAGGCAGGTTGCCAGTGCTTAAGCATGCTACCACCGATGCATTGAGCAGTCGCAAAGGTAGAAAAGCAACCACATAAGTCGCACTTTGGTTCACAAAGAGCCCAGCCACGCTTGAAGGATGAAAAAACTGTGAGCCAAACTTTTCGTCCCCCAATGATTTGATTTTTCCCTGGATCGCGCCTTGAAAATCGGTGCCCAAACGGCGCCCCGCATCAAAAGCTGCTTCTGTAGGCGCCTGCGGCAACCATGGACTGTAGGATGCGCTCGATGCCCTTGTAGAACGACCAGGGCGGGCTTCAACTTCGTCCGAATCGTCGTCCCAGAAGCCCGCTGGCTGGTAGCCCACGCCGCCGTCTTCATCGCCAAAGTCGAAGAAAGCACTCATAATGGTCGGCGGCTGGTTCACGCGCTCCCGGCGCGCACAACCGTTGAGCCAGTCTTGTTCGCTACTTACATGTGAAGTGGGTACCAGTCGACACGCAGGGCGGTCGCAGGGAGGGCAGAGTTGAACGGTGGGTGGGCGGTAAACGCGAAAGAGCACGCAAAGAGGGCCTGACCAATCCGGGGCTTCGAACATGAGATTTACCGTCCACGTCGCTCCATTCCCATTCAAGGCAGTGTCGACTTCTTTTAGATTAGCATTGCCCTTTGAGCCGACTATGTGGGCGCGAGGGTCGAAAGGTGCCTGCCGGTGGTTCAAAGCCACCACAGGAAGGCCCTGCGTATTATAAGCCGTCAAACTCGAAAAGACTGCCCACTCAGGAAAAGTCACCCTAAAGATGGGTGCTTGGCCAGCAGGTATAAACGTACACCAGTATTCCGCCGAGAACTCAGGCATCGCAACATTCATGGTACTGTTTTTCTCGTCTTCAGCCGCGTGTGCCACAGCGCTGTTCGCCACAGGAGAATTTCCAAAGGAATTCAGTTCGGCCACATACATGCGTGATAAATATGCCGCCAGGAACGTACTCTTAATTTTTTCACGTGCTGCAGGCACAAATCCCATTCCGAGAGGGCCTTGATCCAACATGTTCACTGGCATACTCGTGCTGCGAATCAATGCTGCTTTCTTCGAATCGGAAGCTCCATTCTTAGAAAGCCTTCGTAGAAACCCTAAACTAAGAGCGCCCGTCACTATGGCAAGAGCAGATTCAGGCGCAATATTCCACGAGTTCCCAGAATCTTCTATAGCTGGTTTGATTTGAGTCATAGTCTTTGTGAAGCTTTGGGCCAAGTTCCGATTTTCTTTCCTTGAAGTTGTAAGGAGTGTGCAGGACTGAACGGAACTACAAGAGTTAGTGAAAGCTCTTTGAACGCCGTCTGTACACCCCCCACTATGCTGAACTAGGTTTCAGGAGAAGACTAGACGCAATAAATTTAACATACTTTAGACAGCAATCGATGTTTGAGCGGTATCATTAGGGGCAACACCTTCTTGACAACATCTTTTCTGAGAAGAAACAGTTTCCCTGAAGAAACGACGATGATCGATGATGCTTGATGCTTTTGTCGGTTGGCACGTACAGTGAAGTACGTACTGTAGCTAGTACTCACTCCTCACTCCACTGTCTGACCAAAAGCTAACGTTCCTACAGTACGAGGTTTCTCTTACTGGAAGAATCTACTTAATTACAGTATGAGCTTGAGGCTGGCTTGAGCATTGGCGTTGGTTATCTGGGCAGCGAAATATTCGAAATGAAGAAGTGAAGTTGGGCTGTGCTCAAGTGCTCATTACGAGCTCTGCAAGAAAGGAATCTTCTACTTGCTACTTACTCTAGCTAGCTAGTCAGCAGTGTCCACCACTTAGTACGAGATTTCTTCCATCGCATTTTGGCGCAATGATATTACATACAGCATTGCTGCTGCTGCTGCTTCTTCTCTCGAATTTTACATCATCGTATCTTCTTGTACAACATCCAGTATTCCTACGCCGTTCCTTTCTCAATGCGCAGGGTTCAGTCAAACCATGTGAAGCTGCTGAACCTGTAGATAGTGTAGTCGATAGAGGGATATTTTCAAGACGATGTATCCTAGCTGCTATTTGTGCTTCAAGTCAAGTCGCGATTGCCGCTGAGGATCGTCCTCCTCTGGTATTCCGCGAAATATCGAGCGGCGTGAAGATTGCTGAAATTGAGCTAGGAAACGGATTGGACAATGTCGTAGAAGCCTCAAGCAAAGTCACGTTTCATGTTGTCGGTAGGCTCGCAGGACGCCAAGGCTGGGTGTTTGAGAACTCGCAACTGGACGATGACCCCTACCGCCTCGATTTGAGCCTGCGCGATGCTGTTGTGGCTGGGCTCGCGGAGGGAATGCAAGGCATGCGTGTCGGTGGCAAGCGAAGAATTGTCGTTCCATCTGCACAAGGTTACATAAATCGTGTAGTTGAACCCGTGCCTCGAGACTATGGAAATCGGAACCGTTTATACTCAACTGTACTTAACAGCAACCGGCAGGACCAAGAGCGTAAGGCACTTGGAGCGGATCTTACTGGCGTTGTTGTCTTCGACGTGTCTTTACTAAGAATCCGGTGAGACATGGTGTTGGTGTACATAAATGTAACAGATCTCTCGCTCGAGTCGTTGCGAACATGTGCGCCTCGATAGATAATTCCAGCTTTAAGATTTTACCATTCATTCGCCTTGTCCAATCCACCTGGTGAGTTCAAATTTCCATTTATGATTAGAAATCTAGAATCATCTCGAAGGAACTTAATACAGGAGAGTCGGGTTATATTATATTATATTATACTCCCCCAGTGTAAAGAAAGACAAGGGCAGAAATAACACGCTTCCAGAGGTGATCTGTATTTGCACTTGTGGCATGTATCTGCGCGTTCCAGAAGGCTCTATCTGGCGTCTTCCCTCCGAACAAGTCGGCGGGGTCTGAGTGCCCAATGTGTTCACGTCCCAGGCTCACAAGGCATTTCTCCGGGCTATTTTTTGCCCCAGTAGGGCACCGGCTCAATGTTCTTGTCAGGCGGCGGGCGCCAGCCGCTCTCAGCCGGGTGGGTCAAGTTATTGATAGAGATAAGTGCTGTCGAATTTGCGTGTTATATATTTAGACGTAGGCTCCGAGGGGGCGGAATTCGAGCACCAATTAAAACAGGAAGGATCAACGCAAGGAACACAGCAATAATCATACAAGTGAGGAGTGAGCCAATTAAGACTAAGCGCATACGCCCGAGCGGCCTCTAGGAATGTTTCTGCGTATGAGGCCTTTCAACGTATCTGGTTATATTGAAGATATCGTGATATAGATGTCTTCATAATATTGAAGATATGACACAGTCCCCGAAGGGCCGGAATCAGAAAACTAACAGGAAGAGATGAAAAGCAAAGCAGCGCAAACTAATCCTAAGATGCTTATTGGGCACACATGCCCGAGAGGCCATGAGTGTCAAATGTGAGGCCGGCCTTGGTGGTCCTTAGGATCATATCGAGATAAATCTTGACGATTATAGACTAGATCGTCAGTACATCATTCCTCGCCAGAAGATGAATACTACAGATCTGTCGTATCTCACAATGATTCATATGTTTTTCGGATCTTTAAGCCAAATTTCCAGGTTCTTCTCATGGCATGATAGAAAAGTAGAATGCTCGTTGGAATTGACAACGGCAAATCAGTGTATGTTTTAGTAAAGAATGGCAAATCTCTGAAAAGGGCCGACTTGCTGATCGCGTCTTATCATGTCAACACACTGACACGATATTGATAATCAAGAAAACAAAATGAAGTACACAGCCTCTCCCGATCTAATCACTCTGGCAGCGCTGGGATTTGCCAGTATTGTGAGTGGATTCTTTGTGCCCCATGGGAGGGACTTGCGTTGCTCCCACAAATTGTTCGTCGCAACGCGCCCAGGGAAAATCGGAAGGGATGCGAATGCGCCCAAACCATCAGTTGCGCCTTACTTCAAAATCAAGGATTGGGAGGCTGCACTGCCTATCATGCAAGAATTTGATGATCTGGCTGAAATGCTTGAAATTCCAGCCTTTGGGTGGTCAATGAGCGGTGATAATATGGTCTTTCGTGCTCATCTAAACGACGAGAACGAACTCGCCGATTTCTACGTTGATTCCCTTTCATCCTTGATTGACAGAATGCTTGAAACGGCAGCTGCGATCGACCATGTTGAAATTGCCGGACTTAGCGAAAGAAGCCCCTCGAGTGTCGAAGATCGCTCGTATAGCACTAAGCGTTACAAATTAGAAGATGTAAGTTACACGTCTACGAAGAATGACGGAATCCATAATTGATGTATCAACTTTTTTGCAGGGTTTCTTTTCGAAGCTTGGAAGTGACGAAGAGTTGTCTCTCGACGCCAAGCGTACTCTCGTTCGAGCGAAACCATATCTCACAATCATCAATGAAAAGGAGGCACGCCCTCTGATGGCGCAAATAGTTGAGACAGCGCATCAAGAGGAAGGATGCCTTTTTTATGGGTGGCACATGGAAGGTATGATTGAATTACAGAAATGTGTATAAATTCTACTCAACTCATGGATAAAATTTGTATGCAAATGATTCATATTTCTGGCACCAAATCAACAACTTGCTTCTAGAAAACAAGGTAATTTGTGACGGAGCCTACAGAGACTCAAGCGCTTTTTCAGAACACTACAAAAAAGTAGCGCCAATCATGGAGCAGCTTCTCAATGAACACGCCACAATTGACAAATTTGAGGTCCATGCCAGTAAACAAGAACTTGAGAAGACCAGGAAGACAACTACGCAAGGTATATTCAGTGAGATTGAAGTACAAGAGTTTTCGACCAACCCTGACAGCTGGAATGGAAAGAAGTGAAGCAATTTTGTACGGATATCGATGAAAGTTGAATCTATTTCGTAAGATATGGAGTTGTGAACACTGACTGTTCATGATACTTATTTATATACTAGTAGGATGCATAAAACGCTAATCTTGTAGAGTTGTATCTTATTACGCATATACACAACAGACTGGATTAAGCGCAATACGATCAAGTGTAATTATCTTGTTTAAGTGGCACACAATATCCTGATGAAGAGAAGCCTTCAAGATTAATTATTACATACGCAAGCAAATTTGGTTAGTGTGATATCCATTCACCTGATTTAGCCCAATTTTGTTGTCGGTGGCGCTGCTCCTAATTACCGCTTCCCTGCTTTCACACTTATTGGAAAAGTTATGGTTAGTTGGTGTTGGAGCGCAGCCTGGTTGGCCCTTGTGATATATATTCCAAACTTTTTATGAAATCTTCCTTGGGTTCCCTGGAACCTAGAACACCGAACTCGAACTCGAACTCGAACTAATACAAACCCAAATGGCACAGAAGCCAATGCTGCGGGCAGAAGTGGGAATGCGCGTGCGTTGCGCAAATAAAGCAAGTGCGGAATGATTCAGGAGGGAGAGAGGCATTGGCCAAATTCCTCGAAAAAATTGCAAAAAGCGAGGAATTTGTGGGTGTTGCGCACTCCGCAGAACAATAAAGAGGAAGGCGCGCGAGCAAAGAAGCTCGTGACATGCGGAACACGAGGTCC
>Ga0307982_1004964_pt1 | contig 10472 bp, 12 predicted proteins | sample OrgLakmetagen989_FD_201847 | JGI IMG/M metagenome (GOLD analysis project Ga0307982, IMG submission 201847) | Saline water microbial communities from Organic Lake, Antarctica - #989 | ecosystem: Environmental > Aquatic > Non-marine Saline and Alkaline > Saline | place: Antarctica: Organic Lake... | reverse complement strand
CGCTTTGGGGCCCTGAAAGTTGGCACTCGGCAAACGGTGCTCGCCGCCCGAATAGGCCGCCATGCCCCCCGTGTTGGCTACGCCGCTGGATGAAAGAGTACATAATAGAATAGAATAGAATAGAATAGAATGGACCAGGAAAACAAAAAACGTAATAGAGAAGCAAAATAAACGAAGCCACAATACGAAATAAAAAAAAAACAAGTGGTTTCAAAAGGAGGCATACATGTCACCGCATAGAACTAGTGCACGAAACGTACAGCGTTTCTACCAACAACAAGGCCTCTCTCTTGCCTTTACACTTTGGTACCTGCTGCCCGCTGTTTTGGGCAACGGCGCGAAGTGTTCCTCGGCTAACGCTGTAAATTCCGCATGGTCAACGCCTGCGCCCACGAGCACCTGCAGAAAGACATTGTACGAAGGAATGCAAAAGGGGAGAGCGAGGTACGTGTGGAGAGCGCAAGTCAAGTATGGCAAGAAGGAATCAATGACGAGAAGTAGAGAAGAACTGTACGTAGCTATAACAAAGTCTGTAGGTTTATGACACATCATGAGCTATGATCGTGGGTTGGCGTGAGAGTGTTTGATGCGAGCATTTCTCTTTTTTTTCGCAGGCTAGATGGCTTTCTTCTTTTTGGGTGTGATTGGTTTACAACAGATGGTTCTCTTCTTCTCCTGTTTTGAGTGTATCTAACTACAAATGGTTCTCTTCCCTTTTTCTTGAGTGTGTGATCTGGCTTCTCTTACCATGCGCGGCGCCCCTACGTGTGCTTGTTGGTAAGCCGCGAGCGATTGGGGGCCCAAGTGGGCGAGCAGTTCCGCCGGGCAGGCGTGGGATTGGCCTACAGGGGTGTGCTCGCCAAAAGCAGCCGCGTGCAGGCCTGAGGGTGACAATGGGGTTGGTGGCGTTAGGACGTCGTTCGTTGTGCATTCATTGTCGTTTGTCGTTGTTGTGGAGCACCAGAGTTGGTCGTGGGAAGGACATGGGTTTGTTTTAAAGTTAGGGCGAACGTTGGATTGCGAGAGAAAGAAAAGGTGCACCGAGAAAACTAAAGTGATCGTGCTTGCTGTTGCTGCTGCCGTGCACATGCATAGGCTAAGGTAGGCGCAAAAAAACAAAGCAAAGCAGGGCTCGGTTCACACCTTCTCGCAGAAGCAGCGCGGGCTCGGGTTGGTCCGCGATCATTCCCATCACGCTCTTCATTTCGTCCACTTCCAACGGATCAAACTTGGGCTGGAGCAGCGTGTCCGACAAGAGCTCCATCGCAGGGCCCAAATGCTCTCGCAACACCTAAAGAGGGTGGCGAGGGTTGGGGCATGTACACATGGTGTAGAGGTACATGCCTAAAATAAGTATGACAGCTGATAAAGTTGCAGGCAAGGACACGAATGGTAAGGAAGCAAAACTAGACCTCAAATATTGCAATTGAAAATCTTATGACTTCCTGATGCGCACGAAGTGGCAAATCCAGAGTCTTACATACTTTATTCCTTTACGTGACTTGCTCTCGTTTGAGCGTGCATGTACCTCTACGTTGTACATGACCAAGTCACGGCTGCTGAAGGCCTGCGTAGTACCGCCCATGGCTGCCACTTCCAAGTGCATGTCTTCCGCAGACCTAATAGTAGTTCATGTAGCAAGGACAGGAAGAGATCCAGCCCCGCAAGAACATGATCACGAGAACCACTCCCCAGCGTTCAATGAAACACATAATAATTGGCCAACCAGGCACATGCATCGCACCAAAATACATACGAACAAGCGACCACAAACAAGGCAATCAGATGCAGAGGTATAAAATGACCCTTCCGCTGTGTAGTAAGAGCAAAGCACTAGCAAACACCCACTAGTGAGACAGCAAAACATGCGAGTGTATACCCACGGCAACAATTTCTTGTGAACATTGAATAGCCATCTAAATGAGCTATGTTGCTTCGTGTGTCAAGTCTTTTGCTTTAAACATCAAGCCTAGCTAGGGTGCTTCGTACCGCTTGTGCGTCGATTTGAAAGCCATGAGCTCTGTCAAGTGAGTAGCACCACGACTACCCGCCTCGCCTGGAACCTCGCAACGGCTACCAGCGTCTACAAACACGCCGAAGTTGCACAGTTGGCCGTAGGTCTCAATCGAGGCCACCCGTAGCCCTGACGCCGCCAACACAGACCGGTGCACTTCAGGCTTGGGCAAATTGCCGATTGGGGTTACTTCCGGTAAGCCCGGCCAGTGAGGCAACACTTCAGACGCATTAGGTACGTTACTCGAGGCAGCTCGCCGCCCCAAGGCCGTCGCTATGCTGCGTGACTTCATCTTTCTGCCTCAGTTTTGTAGCTTCGACGTATATTGATGTCGATTTGAAGGCAGAAAGCGGACAGGTGACTGTAATTACCGTAAATCTACGCAATGATTTGATATGTCACCCTCTTGAAACCTGGGAGATGCTGCAGTCGGTTCTACTTAGCAGTGCCCGTGCGCATGAGCCCGAAATGCACAGGATCTTCATATACTCGACACGCGCCGCCATGGGGGGCGTCGCTTGGCCTTCCTACACCAGGACTCTGCTGGACTTTTGGAATGCTCATTACGAACAATTTACAGGGTTGGGACCTTTGCTTCAATTACAGGGGGTTTAATCCCTGTCAGCCCTCTCTGCTTGTGGAGCGATTCACTACAAATTGGCGCGCCACTCAAAAACTCTGAGTGAGTAGCCTGTGCTGGTCTGAGCCTTTGCCGCAAAGGCCGCGCAGCCTACATGCATTTACTTTAAGACTCTTCCTTTTCTGACTTGAGCTAGCTTTTTACTTTTAAAAATGATAGCGTGCCCGTATATCTTGCCTTCTGAGTGTGTTTGTTTCAAATGCTGATCCCGGGAGAACCATAATTACTTCCTGGAGAGAGAGTGGAGCTATAATATCCTGCGGTGCAATACCCTATCAAAATGTCTTTGCTAACTTCTATATTTGAGGTTCCGTGTGCGAGCCTCGATTTCTTCATAGAGTGCAAACTATGCGAGCCTTTCTTTACCGTCCTTACCCTGTCACCCCAACCCTGCTCTCCTCTCCTGCATCAGGCGATTGTAGCAGAATGTCGGATTCTGCACACGCAAAGGTGTTGGCGAAAGTAAGTACTCGTGACCTCTTGTGAATTAACGTTGTTTCTTTGCATCTGCCTTTTGCCGATTCTCTTCACCTTCTTTGTACTCCTTCCACCTCTTCAATATTTCTCGGGTCCTGTGTACAAATCTCCGTTCAAATTATCCGTGTTCGATTGATAAATGAAGACGCAGTATAAAAACATGATAATTCTACTAGCAATCAATAAAATGTATCTTTTGCAACCCTTTTTATGTGGTTTGTGCTTCTTTTACCTTTTGCTGCTTTGGCTATGCTTGTTCGCGATTCAAACTTATGTTTGCGCAGTGGCGAGAACTCTTCCCTCAAACAACCACCGATGAGGAGCTTCTCAAAGTGTGCCGGAATTGCAATTACGACGACGAGCAGATTTCTGGCGCTCTCGAACGCCTCTGGGAGGTCAGTTAGAAAGTGGTGCACACGCTTGGGATAAGGGGGAGAAAGGGAGAAGTGACGTAGGTAGGGGGGAGAGGAAATTGATTAGGAGAAGAAACAAGGGGACTTCTGCAAAGATGGCGCCCTTCTCTGTGTAAATTGCTTATGTGGGTCTTGCAGTTTTCTTCTTACTAAGGCCTATTCTCGCTTTTTACGGTATACTGCTTCTGTTCTTAACTTCTTTCAATGTGAACAATTGTAGGATGCCAACTCGAGCACGGCCGAGCCAGAGGTGTGGGAGTCGACAGGGGCACCGAGCAAAAAGGCCACCAAAGGGGCCGGCGGCAAGGGGGGTAAAGCGCGCAATGGTAAGCCGCTTATGATGCAGGGTTGACTTGTAACCAGGAAGTAAAAGAGAAATCTCGCATGAGTGTTGTGCTCGATTGTCGAGAAGCCAACTAGCAAGGCCTGCTGCGAGTGGTTACTGCTAATCTCAGTGCGTTCAAGGGATTCAAGCATAGCACTGTTGTTTCATTTACGGGCAAAATGTGTAACCTGTGGCATCTTTCGTTGTTCCTCATTCACGTTCTTTCGTGGTCATATGTTCCTCTCTTGTGCGTGTGTTTTACTACATCAGCTTCCACGCCTGGTAAAGGTGCTTCCGGGAAACAGCCTCGGGAGCGGAACAGCCACCCGGCCAACGGCAAGCAGCCTCCTCGCAGCAACGCGCCTACGCCTTCTTCTCGGAACGTGCCAGGAGGCGGCGCCGGTCGAGGCCGGTCAGCTCCTCCGGTGAGCGGCGGCGGGGCGACTGGCGCTGGACCTGGAGCTTCTGCCCGAGGCGCGGGCCGCGGCGCCGGCCCTGTTCCTCGTGGTCCAGCTAGTGGCGGGCCCGTGCCGCGCACGGCTGCTGCTGCTGCTGCGTCAGGTGGCGTTGGTCAGGCAACGTCCCAAGACGGCCCTACAGCAGTAGCAGCAGCAGCGGACGCGAGCCCTGGTGCGGGCTGGGGCGAACCTCCGTCGTCGTCGTCAGCCGATGCTGCTGCGCCTGCTGCTGCCCCTGCTGCGCCGCGCCCAACCACTAACGCCTGGGGCCGCGGGTAAGGCACATTGGCCAATCATTTATCCTTTCCTCCCCCTTCACAACCCTTGTCTTTTGCATACTATACTCCTTCAAGGCGCCCTGATTCCGCAATGTTCTCACGTGTTCTCTCGTTTTGGTGGTTGCCTTTTTCTACAGAGGCACTCTCGCGCAGCGGCTGGCTGCGCCTCCCGCGCCTGCTCCTCAACCTCCTGCAGCAACAGCGCCGCCTGCTCTGCCCTCTGCTGCTGCTGCACCGCCAACCTCTGCTGCTGCTGCCGCAGCGATGCCAGCGCCCACCTCAACGACTTCGTCTTTGCCGCTGCCCGTGCCGCAGCAGCCGTCTTCCTTACTTCCACCGCCGGTCGCGGCCCCTGCTGCCACGGTAGCGCCGCCCTCGCCACAGCGCCCCGGCTCTAGCAGCGCCGGCAACAACAGCCTGCTGCCCACTGGCAACTCCCCGCAAACGCTGCGGCTGGGCAAGTACGGCGCGGCGTCTTCGGCCGACGAAGGAAACTTTGCCTTCAACTTCGGGTCGTTCAGCGAAGCTTTGGCGGGCGACAGTGGAGACGTGTGGTCCTCGAACGTGTCCGGCAGCAGCGGCTGGGACGAAGAGGCGAAAAGCAAGGAACTCGAAGCGTCGGCCTTTTTTGGAGAAGGTGGGCCAATCAAGTTCATTGAGCCAATGCTGAAGCTTAAAATTGCCACCGTACTTTCCTTGTATCAAATTGTGTTCAGCGAACTTTATCTTGTTCTCTTTTCCCTCTTTCCTGCTATACCTAATCACTTTTTTGATTGTGTTATTTGTCGTGATCCTTTTTGACACTATACAGGGGTGGGCGATGGCGACGACGAGCTCGAAGTCGGAGGCCTCAAATCTGACACTCCTCCTCTTGCGGCCATGAGCACCAGCGGCCCTCCCGGCTTAGGCGGCGTGACTCCTGCTGCTGCTGCTTCCTCTTCCAGTGCTGCTCCTTCTTCAGGCGGAGTCGTGGCGCCCTCGCTCGACTCGATGAAGACCGTGGAAGAGTTGGAGGCAGAAGAAGAAGCCCTCATGGCGGCGGCAGCGGCGGCCACGGGCGCAGTTGCCAACAACGCCAACAACACCACCAACAAACCAGCTTCGAACCCGGGTGCTGCAAATGCGACCACTGCTTTGCCGCCCGCGCTGTCCTTGGCGCCTACCGGCAGTGGCACCAGCAACAAGAAACAACAGCAGCAAAGCAACCAGGCAGCCCACCACAGTGGCAAGGGCGGCAAGGGTGGCGCGCCTCTTCAAGGAGGAGGAGGAGGACCCGGTGCAGGCGGCGTGATGCCAGCGCCGAACAATGCTCCGAATGCGCCAGTCAATAACGCTGGTGTTGGTGACCCCGGCCAGCAGCAGCAGCAGCCAGGGATGATGCCTAATGGGGGCGGCAACATGATGGGGGCCCCTCAGGGCATGGGCTACGGCTACAACATGTACGGAATGGACCCGGCGGCCGCCGCGGCGATGTACGGCGGCTACCCGAACATGATGGGCATGGTAAGCGCAGGCCTACGCGCGCGCACTCTTTCGTCTCTCGTGCAACCGTTGTTCTTGTCTTTGTTTTCTAGTCAACATACCGTCCTTGATTGAGGTCGTGATTGTGGTTACAGTGGCGGTGTGTCTTTCTTTAGTTCATGTTGCTGTGGTTCCTTCCTTCGTGTTTGTTTGGTGAACACAGGGTATGGGGATGCCTCCTCAGGGCCACTTTGCGCCTCCCGGGTCTTCCGACATGCCTCCACAAGGGCCTGGCAATCCTGACGACAACACGAACTCGGGCAACGAAGGTTCGGATCTGTCGCTTCACCCCGGGCAGCAGGGCGGGGGGTACAACAACCAAGGCAGCATGGGCGGGATGGGCTTCATGGGCTATGCAGGACCACCGCAGGCACCGGTACGCGTGTCGGTGATTGAAATGAGAAAAAATCGGATCATAAATATGGTTTCTCTGCACAAGTCTTCTCTTCAAAGCCTCTAGTCTTCTTCGCACTGTAGCCACTCCCTTGTAACCCACTCCCTAAAAAAACATATCGTGCTCTTGCTGAAAATCAACAGTACTTTTACGGCGGCTACCCTGGCGGCGCCTGGGGCAACTACGGCCAGTTTGCGCCGCCTCATACCTACGGGCAGCCGCCCAACGGTGGGGGGGGCAACGGACAACAAGGCGCGCCACCCCCCAACGGTGGTGGTCCTGGCGGCAACAAACCCGGTGGCCCTCCACCGGGCCAAGGCGCAGGAGCCGGCGGCCCTGGTGGCGGCTACGGCGGCTACGGGGGAGGAAACGACATGGTCGGCGGGGGTCTGCAGCAGGGTTACGGTGGGATTGGCGGCTACCCGGGCATGGGCATGGAGCCTCCCGGTGCCAACTACGGAGGCTTCGGCCCTGGTCCCGGCGGCAATGCAGCTGGGGGTCCCGGCGGCGGCAAATCTACGAAAGGAGGCAAATCGCCTGGGGACTCCCGGCGCGGTGGGCGCGGCGGCCACTCTGGCGGCAACAGCGGTGGCGGCAGCAGCGGCGCAAACGTGCCTGTCGACGGCTCTGCGGGGAACAACAGCGGCGGCGTCGGCCTTGGCCTCGGCGGAATGCCTGGGGGCATGCCGGGGTGGGGCTACAATGGTGTCAACGTGCCCGGAGGCGCAGGCAGCGCGCAGGCCGACCAAAGCTTGATGTGGCAGCACTCGCAGCAGCAGCAGCAACAGCAGGCCATGCAGTTTCAGCACATGATGCAGCAGCAGGCCCAAGCGCAGGCGCAGCAGCAGCAGGGCAGCGGGCAGGGCAACTACAACCAGGGCCAAGCCCAGCCTTCGGGTAGCGGCGGCAGCGGGGGTGCTCGGGGCGGGCAAGGAGGCTACGGCCAACCGCCAGCTCCGCAGGGCCTGGGCTACGGCCAAGGGTACGGCCAACCGCAATGGCGCTGAGAACGAGTCGCAGGCGAAAGCCCCGTTTAAAATAGAGCACATGAGGACATAAAATAACACAGATGATCGAAGCGGGCCTCTTTTTTTTGTTTGGCAGCGCAAAGCACCGAAAAGCAAAAAACGTGAAAAGAGTGATGTGAACTTGGCGCACTCGTGGCGCCCAAGAGCTGCATGCACGTATCCCGCAGAAATGGCACTTGCACCACATTGCCTCTGCTCTGCCTTTTCTTCTGATCGGATTTGATACGAAATACGAGTAAGTTTTAACCGCAGCGCACCATGTATCTCCTACACTTCTGCCCGCAGCATTGGCTTCTGTGCCATTTGGGTTTGTATTAGTTCGAGTTCGAGTTCTCCTATAGGACCTAGGACCTCCTAGACTGTAGACTTCATGCTACATTCTGCTAGACTTCTAGGCGTGTGTTGTGTGTTGGTTTATCAGGCACTTCAGATATAAGTGCCGTGGCTGGGCACAAGGGGCTGCGCATTCCCACGTATTGGCATTCAGCTGAATGGGATATGGCCGTGATGTGAATTGTGATCATTTCCTTATAGATACCGCCATCCTCTAGGTCTAGGAACTCCAAAAACCGCTTTGAGTGAACCGTTCACAGCTGCTATACGTCTCAATCTCGATATTTTGTTCTTTGTAGGTTAATAGCAAGGAAAAATAGAGCATTTATCACCAATCGCCTTCTTGCAAGGCAGAAATCTCTCAGCTGTAAGCACGCACGTATTCTTCAGGCTTCACGATTTCAAACCGCAGCGTCGCGTCGTAGCTCCCGGGCGCCACCAAATACTGCTCCAACACCACCGACACTCGGCAGGATGATGATGATGATGATGATAATGATGGCGGCAAACGAGTAGGTGATGAGGATGGGGACAATTGTAACCCTGTATGGAAGTATCGGTGCATGTGAGGGGAAGCAAGAGGCGGAGAAACGGCAGTGAGTGGATGACTTTCGGGTGCTTCAGACAACCAGAATCGGCTACGTGTATAAAATGAATCGAGATGTCTGCGCACAGAAATACAAGCAGGGCTAGCCAAGGGTTCAAGAGGACGGTACATGTATCTGCCCGACTTCTATTTGCCCTTCAAAAGAAAACACCCCCTCTGCACCGGTGGTGTAAGCTTGCACGCAATGCTCGGCGTCGCCACGAAACGCCACGGCGCGGTTTGGGCGCGGCAGCACTGCCATGTCCACAGCTACTCTGCTTGCGCTGCTGTTGCTGTTGCTGCTGCTGCTGCGATTGCTGTTAGTAGTGCTAATGCCGTCTCCGCCAAACTCTTTGTCGTCACCGTCTTCGTTTTCATCCTCGCCATCGTCGTCATCGTCATCTATTCTTCGACCTTCTTCAGCTGTTGCAGCCGCTGCAGCTTCCAGTGCTGCACGATCACGGCGCGCATGGCGCAACAGGAGCTTCCCTCCTCGCATGCCTTCGGGCACATTCACATACAGCACGTTGACCTATAGATTATCGGCAAACGGCATAGAGTTTATGTTATTGGTAAGAAGACGAGAAGGCTCCCAGTGAAGACGCAAGTTAATGAGGGCACGCAGAAAAAAAAATGCAGATAATGTGCACAGCGAAAAAAATACTAATCTTGCACGAGATACTTAGACGCACGGAGCAAGAAAGAGTGGGTACCGAGCCTTCAATCACATCCAATTTCAAAACAGCTACCAATGAAAGGAGACAATGAAGTCGCAAGAACTTCAACACTTCATAAACCTGGTGAGCCAGCTGCGGGGATATCCCAGCCGACGCTGCCCACGGTAGGAGCCCGAGCGTTGCGTCGCGGTGCCAGCCTACGGAAGCAGCTGCTGGGATCGATGTTGCTGGTGACGGAGGTTTGGGCGCACACAAAAGCACGTTGAGCACAAAGGCGTTGCACGACGGGTCCCGCACCTAGTTCATGTAGTAGTACATGTAGTGGTACATGTAGTAGTACATGTTGTAGTAGTAGTAGTAGTCGTAGTCGTAGTCGTAGTAGTGGTAATACATGTATAGTATTAGCAGTAGTAGCAATTCGACGTAAAGTAAAACAACAAAAAGGTATTCAAAATGTAACAAGCATTCAAATTAAAAAACTACAGCATTAATAAATAACACTCCCCTCCATGTATTTTTGTGTACCGAATCCACGAAGGCAGAGAGAGTCGCCGTGTCGGGGTGGGTTCTCAGATCTTCCTTCAGCCCTTGCGCGTTGAACCTCGCCACGAAACCCCGAGTCCCCTGAAAGCCAGCGCCGAGTGCTGCCGAGTCTTCTACCTGTATGTTAGTCCGTTTGTGCATGCGATAGACAGGCGAATAGGGCAACGAATTGAGATGCACAAAGCACGAAAGGCAAACAGGAAACAGGAAAGAGAAAAAGGATACCAAAGAAAAAAATGTCAACGGAACGTGACGAAGCAAGAAAAAACGAAGATTTACTAGAAAGAGAGCACCCCGAGAGAAAGATGAATACACAAGACAACAAAGAAACATCCATGTGATGACTTAAAAAAATATCTATGCTCTCTGACCTGGCAGCGAGGATTAGAGGCCACAAAAGATGCCAGTTTTCGAAACTCAGCGCGGGGTAGGAAGTCATCAATCACCTAGCGAAGAAGTCAAAGCACCTCGTAACTACAACTTGCAAGTTCGGCTCCAATGTATAAACAATATTTTAAAAAAAGAATGCGATTGTAAAAAAACACACACACAATATACAAATTAATCAAAGGTTCACGAGACCTTTCAGCTTACAGAAACATTGCAGGGTACTTACTTACACAAACAATGACAAGAATATCATGGCTTTTTACCGTCGCCAAAGGTGCTCTTTTCGAACATGTTGATGCCCATTTTCTGCTGCCACTGCTACTGCTGCTAGCGCTGTCGACTTTTTCCTTCCCTTCTGCCTCCACACCTCCGTCATCTAACAGCTCATCCGCTTC
>Ga0307982_1004963_pt1 | contig 10472 bp, 8 predicted proteins | sample OrgLakmetagen989_FD_201847 | JGI IMG/M metagenome (GOLD analysis project Ga0307982, IMG submission 201847) | Saline water microbial communities from Organic Lake, Antarctica - #989 | ecosystem: Environmental > Aquatic > Non-marine Saline and Alkaline > Saline | place: Antarctica: Organic Lake... | reverse complement strand
GCAAATACGGTTTCGTCGGTTAATTCTGAGCAGCCATCAAGGGTAAGGGCGTGTAAGGAAGTTACGCTTCGCACCGACTCGGCTATTCCAGCGTCGGTCAACTGTGTGCAGTCTGTCAGATTGAGGGCCAGCGTCAAGCGGCGCCGATCGCAGATGGTGATCAAGTCCTCATCTTCCATGTTGGTAACAGGGTGAAAGACGTGCAAATCCAATACGCGTTGGTCGCTGTCCGTCTCTGCCTGCGCAATCAACCCACACAACACTTCTGCGCTCCTGAGCTTCGCTGCCCAAGCGAGCATCTCCTCCCCGTAAACAGTGGAGAGCACGGGTTCAGACAAGACTTTTCGGAAAATGTCCGCAGCAACCCGCATGAATGCATGAGGGCTGCCAGGTACCGTCAGGCTAAATTTCGAGGGCACTGCTGCGAGTTCCCGTATGCTGAAATGGGACTCGAGCGTGAAGTAGTATGGGTTCAATTCCAACAAAGCATCGTAAGTGGAGCACGCCAAGTCTCCGTACTTGTAATCGGGTGGCAAGCGCCGGAGCACTTCAGCGAGTGCGTCGGCATTTTCATGGGCTACGAAAGTGTTAACGGCTTCCACTACTTTGCGCTTGTTGCGTCTCACGGCATCTGCGTTGTTGGCATCAAAGACTAGGGCTGAGCACAAGGACTGCGCGTACTTTTCAAGCACCAAGATGTCATCTGGGGCAAACTCCAGCGCAGCTTCAAACTCCACTGCAGCCAAAGCATAGATCCGGTCCGCCTGCAACGAGCGCTGCTGGATCCCACTCAAGTAATGCGCGCGCACTTGGTCTGCCGTCAAGGAATGCGCCCCTATGTACACGGCGACGTGGCAAATCTCACCGTCGAACAGGAAACGCCCCGACACGCTCCGTTTGGACGCTACAGCTGCCCCGACACGCATTGGCTTCGTAGCTCGCTCGATTGCTTCTTCGCCTTCTTTCCTTCGCGACTCCACGTGGTCTTCCATGCGCTTGCGGTGGGTCTCGGCAACGGTTGCCACATTTTTCACGTAGAGTTGAGCACGGCATTCTTCTCGCGCCATAGTGCGAGCTTCATCCATTTTGAGCAGTTTCAGCCCTTTCTCTGCGGCGCGTGCGTCCATTTTGAACTTGAATTCTGCGTGCTCGACCAGAGTAGCCGCTTCGGCGCGCATTTTTTCACCGCCTTCTTTGGTTTTGAAGAATGCCGCAGCTTGCTCGTCGGAAACACGTTTGCACGCATCTCGTGCTTTCTGCTCCTTCAAAATGAGGTCTTCTCGAGTGGCTTCGTATTCGGTTATTTTGCGATCAATTTCTCGGAGCACCAGCGGCCTGACTTCTTCGCAAGCAGTCAATTCACCATTGCACCACAGCCGGGCCATGGTACCGTCGTACGAGCCCACCAAGTGCACCCATTCCCCGATGACCGTAGGTTGACCGTGAATAGCCACTTCTGCGGCGTCGCTGAACACTTCCAACTGCCACACGTTGTTGCGGCTGGCACTCAGCGCGTACCTTCCCGTCATGACCACCATGCGCTCCGTGTCGTTGGAGCCTAACGCTCGCGCCCATGCTTCCACACACCAACTCGAGTCTTCTGCCATGGGCGCCAGCTCCGCGATGTACTTCAAGTCAACACGCGGGGTGCCCAGCGGGCTCTTGGGGTCAAAGAGCACGGCGCGGTTCATCTCGTCATTCGCGATGGGCCCCTGGGCTTCCATCCGAACCGCACGACCGTAAGCGCCGCTCAGCGGTAGACCACCGCTGCCCTTGTTGAACGCCACCCGTGACCCACGCCGCTCGGCCAATTTCAAGTACAGAAATGCACCGTCTCCGAGCATCAGAGACTCGTAACTGCGCGCTCGTCTCTCGGAAGCCTGAGAAGACAGCAACTGCGCCCGCGCAAAGTCTAACACACTCAAATTGTGCTTGCGGCGCGGGCCAGTAGCCTCTAAATCAGCCGTGGTGAACTGAAACGCTGCTGGTTCTTCGTTGAACAAAGCAATGCATTTTCGGCCCAGTCGCAGTCCCAACATCGACACCATGCGGTTGACGACGTACACAATGGCAGGCTCCAAACTTCGGCGCAAGTTGCATCGCTCGACTTCGGCCACAGCAACCAGCCCATAGCGGCTGCGGATGGCATGGAACAGTTGTCCACTCCAAAAGTCTTCGGCATTTTCGTGGCTCCCCGTAGCCAGGTTCAAGAATTCCGCCACAATGAAAGCGTGAAGCCGCTCGGAGGTACCCTTCATGGCCGTTGCTGCTGCTCGCAAATAGAACCGCAACACATTTTTTAGGGTGCGAGCCACCATCTCGGCCAAAAGCAACAAGCGAAGTTCGGCGCTGTTTTGCTGGCTATCTAATTTGCCCACTTCTAAATGGACCCCTCGCACCGACAATTCATTCAAAGGTTCAAGTAAAGTCAACGTGTGGGCTGAATAAGTTGCCTTTGGGTCGGTGGATATGCGATAATGCACCGAGGGAGCGCCCTGTCGGTGGAGAGCTGCATCAGCGTCTGTCCGAAGCACCACATAATCACCTCTTCGCACTTGGCTTCGGAGATCTACTGCCGAATGAAGCTCTGCGCTGTTGTAAGCGAGGCTAACGGTGCCCACGACCGGCCGCCAGAAGTAGGAGCGAAGCCAACCTAAGTGCCGCATGTTGATGCCTCGCCGATGCATGTCTGAGGTTAAATCCAAGCCAAAACCAGTCAACATGGTGTTCTTTCCGAGGTTGCGAGCCGCTAAATCAGAAGCAAACGTTGGTACTAATTCATTGACTAATTGCAGCGTTGCATCACGCACGGCCCACGTGTGCGCTTCCCACTCGGGGCACTTATATTCGACTAAACAATTCGCATCAGGCGAAAGTGGCAATCGCACCGGTGCACCTTCGGGCCTTATCCTGCGAGTCTCGCATATTTCACTTCGGTGGTCAATGCTCAAAGTTGAAAAGAGCTGACGGTGAGGCTCTGATAACACGCCTTCTTCGCAGAGTTGATCTGGTTTAAACGTAGACGGTCGCGGAAACCTGACATCAATTTCAGCCAATAAAGCATCGATTCGGTGCCGCTTCACACAGTAGGTCTTGGTGAATTCGGGCCGGAGCATTCGCCAAAAGATGGACATGCCACGCGGGGCCATGCTCAAGTGCGGCGTTGAAGCTGGGTCTTCTGCAGGCAATCCACGCCAAAAGTTGATGGCGCTGTACTTGCCTTCGCTGTCTTTGAAGACTCGCATGTCGACTGAATTGTATAAGTACTGGTTTAAAATGTCCTTGGTGCCCCGCACACCATGCTTCACTAAATTTAACCTCTTCGCGGCCTGGGCTAACTTGTTATTGACCACACGGTTACCTGCCATAATATTCTCGCCCCGATTGGCAGTGCCAAGAACCATATCTTCCGCTAATTTTCGGAGGTCGCCGCTATCACTGTACGTCGCCACTTCAACATCCAATTTGGCGACGCAAAGCACTCGAAAGCCATGGTAATCAATGGTAGCTTCAAGGGGAAAAGTAATGTCGGAGACATGGCACTTGGCGTACTCTAAACAGCATCTCAGGTCATTGCCCGCCGCTTTGGCGCAGTATTCGTCGGAGCCATTGAAGATACCGTGGTCGTCGCGCCATACTTTGAACCGCATGTTGACGGCTTCGTACTTGTACCGTATGCCTTCACCGCCCACGCCACGACCAGCTTCTTGACAGCGACCGTCGAGGAGCCGGGCAGATATCGCAGGGACGGTTTTCATGTCGTGCGGTAAAAAGTACTCGTCTACCACCTGAAGATATAAAAACATTAAAGTTACGTCATTTGAGCCATGGACATCTATGCTGCTTTTTACCGTTTTCGCGCCGCGCTCCGCGGCCTCCAGAAACTCTTCGCCCACGGCACTGAGCTCCGTGTACCTTTTATGAGAGAGAGATAAAAGGGCGAAAATACGATAAAACGAATATTTAAAGTCGGCCTTACGATAAGTTATAAACCACCACAAGTATGGTAGCTACATAACTTTTCCTTTTTACTTTGTAAGTACTTCAGGTGGTGCGGATATAAAAACACGCCACTCACTTTGCCTTCGACTCTTCTGGCGTGTTTTCAGGTGCATTTAGAGCCGACTTGTAGCGCTTCATCCAATCTCGCCGAGTATCGGGCTGCACTTGAATGGGCTCATTGAACCCTTTCCTTTGCCGTACGAATCTCTCCAAGTGGGTTCTATTATAAGCAATGAAGTCACATGCGTAGGATAATTGAGCTCGCGAAAATATAAACGTGTATTCCATGGCATCAGAGATGGTCGCGCCATCTATGCATCAAGTATGAACACAGACATGCGAACTTGACATCAATGCAGTGAAACGCAGCATGCATCGTGTACACACTCAAGAAGGACTTTCCTAATCGTTACCTTCGCCGATGTAATTCGCTCATGGCAATTCTTCCCATTCTCAACTTTTTGGACAAGCGCTGCATCGATTGCTCAAGCTCTTCGGCCACTGCGGCCTTCTTTTCGAATTCTTCCTCACCCTTTCGCCACAGTGCGTCTAGTCGCTGGTCAGGAGTGACTTCATCTTCGCCTCCTAGCACCCGCATCGCACGATCCGCTCGTGCTGCGGCAGCCTTCAGCCCAATGGCTGCTTCTTCTTCCGCCATGGCCTGTATTAGGCAAATAATCGAATTGGAGAATTGGTGTGAAGCACACAAAAAAGAATTGACAGGGTTTTTCTCATTTCATTATTGTGCGATCATATCCAGCAACTTCCTGAGATAAATCGTTTTGTTACCTGAAGAAGCGACTCTTGTTCTTGGCGCATCTCATCACTGCCTGACTGCATCGCGCCTGATTCGACATCAGTAGCAATGACACACTGCAAGGTGGCCGCGATCTCATCCGTACGCCTTACTAAGCGGAAATGAGCCGTCAAATCCTGCACCAACTCGTCAGTTCGAAACCCCTTGGTTTTCACGTACAAAGCTAGCAGAGGCTTGGAGGGCAATTCTCGGAGCATGTCGTGGGTTTTCATGACCGTAAAGCTAGGATCTAACGCCTGCAGTCGGGTGGCTAGCTCGTCATGTGTGGGGTCAGGCACTGCGAGCTGCATTTGCAGCTGCTTCTCTTCGTCGGTCATTCCCACTTGGTAGAGTTCAGGGGGATATTTCCCTAGAAGCATCAAAGCGCGCCGCTGAGTGGTCAAAGACTCGGGCTGAGAAGGCAAGTGGCCATACGGCACCATAGTGCCTTCTGCTCCTTCGCCTCCAGAGGTTGAAGGCGGCGAAGACTTCTTCGAAGAGTCAGGATGATGGCTGCCGTTGCCTCCTCCTTTGCCGTCGGGATTTGCGACAACGATGTCAGTGGTAGCGTGGGCTTCGCTGGCGCGCGGAGTCAACAGCTCGCCTTCCAATATCTCCACCTAGGGAAGAAAAAGTGATAGTCGTTGCGTGGTTTGCAGGATGTGAGAAGGACCATAAACTAAACTATCAGGCTTGCGGGTGTATGGTAGCCACCAGAGTTGACGTGTAATATATGTTAAAGCCTATTTCTTTGTAACGAATTATTATCAAAAACCAACTTTACCTGTTCTTCGCCGAACAGTTGATTGCCTACGCCGCGCTTTTTGTGAACTTTATGAGATGCTGCTGCTACAGCCGTGGGATGTTCCGCCTCTTCAGCAGCTGCAGCGGCCGCGGCTTCCTTGTCCTTCTTGGATTGAGGCTCTTCGAATCCGCGCTGCACAGCGAGCTCCAGGAAGCGAGCTTTCACCTAGGGCGAGTACCAAGATGCACACGTTGTGAGACGTACGCTCAGAGGAAATAGAGGCGCATACAGAAAGATACACTCGTAGACAAACTGATGCATTGTGCTTCTCGTTCACGGTGTTCTATTTTCAACTTCGTTCACATGTGCATGCACACTTCCTTACCTTGTCTTCAGCGGCTACAATTGCTTCGTCCAAAAAGAGGGCGAGCACCGCTGCTCGGTCCATCGACTTCCCCGCGGCCGCTAACTTGCTTTGCCTCAACCGTAGCTTGGAGTCCCACTTCATTTTAGCCGTGCCCTCCTGCGATTCTTTGGCTTCGTATTCGGCCTCCACCTGTGGAGAACATAATAGATAGGGTTTAGAGCAAAGAAAGTAGTGACTTAGGATAGGCACAACGTAGTTTATCCAAAGTAGGCTACATTGATCATGGAGATGATAATACGTCGGGAAGTTCAGCACCCATTCATTGATCTCTGTTTGCATCATCAATTTACCGATTTTCGAGCTTCATCGAGCGCCACGTTTCTGGCGTCTAAAAATGCTCTCTTTCTTGCTTGAAAGTCCGCTTTTCGCCTCGCCTGCAAGCTCCGGTAATAGTTTTGAAGCTTGGTTGCTGAGCGCGTCAAAATACCGTACCGGTGCACCTGCGGTAAGACACAACAGACAACAACAGCAGACAAGAATTGAAGCGCCTGCTGCATTTGCCGTCATCCGGGACGGTTCTTCAACGATACAAGTACGCAAAAATGACAATTTTCGAATAAAACCGACCGTCAAGTTGGTGAGGTGCCCATGTTCGAGGGGTACTACATTCGTGAGGGTCCGTGTCTTGGATTTGGGCAAGAAACGGCTGTAATCGGGCTTCAGGGGGTCGTCAGCTCCTGAGCCCATGGCCCTCTCGTGGATCGTGAGCTTGAAATCGGGGTGTAACAACTTCCGAAACCGCACGGCATCTTTCGCCGATCGGTATTTTAAATCCGGCAAAGTCACCAGGCCCATCTCAAACTGGGTCATGGGCGATATGGTTTGACGCGCATAGGAGGACAATTCTCCGAATTTGAAGTCGACAGAGAAGAGTTTGGCGAGATACGGCGATCGGCCCAGCAAGCCCTTCACCCAACTCTTGGCCTCAAACAAGGTTAAGCCATCTTCAGGCACCTGTTGATGCAAATAGAGCGATGTGTGCACATAAATTCATTAATGTTACCTTCAATGGGTCTTAAAAGGAATGGAGAGACAGCAAGTTGTATGCAGAAGTTTGTATGGAATGCGGGCTCAAATAGACTGTGTGAAGACGAACAAGCACCGTGTATGTCTATAGCATGTACGCTTAAAAGAATGTATCATTTCCAAATCACACGCTAGCAACTTCACACACATCAGTCGTCACCTGTTGGTTGGAGACCCCGACGTCGTGCAAGCACCGAAGCACGGTGGATTCTGCTTCTTCCTCTGAAATAGGAGTCTTGAAGTAGCCAATAGCATGCAACACGTGGGCTAGGGTCACCAGAAAACCCGTCAATTCGCTCTGACTCAACCAGCCGTCGTTGTCGAAGTCAAAGAGGGTCGCCAAGACGCGGAGCTTTTCAGCGGCGCTGTCGCTGCACGCGATTACCTGTGAAAAAGTGGTGGTGGTGATGATTGCCATTTGTCAGATTATCAAGGAGTATTAGAGAGGACGGTAGAGAACAAGATTGAAAAAGGCTTCTTTGATGAATAAAGAAGAGAGTCACGCAAACATTCAAGAAGTCACGAGGAGGAGGAGGACGAACGAGAGAGGAAAGCACACACAAAAATGATTCTTACCATAGCAGACACCACAGTGAGCAGTGGGGCTGAAAAGTCAGACTCCTCTAAGCTTGACGCTAGTGGCATGTAAAGAGGCAGCACCACGCGCTCCTTCTGCCGCCGTCGCACCCCTCTTGCGAGCACTAGCTCAGCTTCCCCGACTGCGATCAGCGCTTTGTCCACACCGCGCTCGCCTTTCTCCACCTTGAAATTGCATGTGAGAACAGGGCGCAATGAGATGTTTGAAAAGGCGAAGCAAGAAAGAGAACAGGGCGCATGAGGCAAGAGGCGGCAATACGAAGACAAAGGATGTATAATGTCGGACCTCGTGTTCGAGGTGAATCAAAATGCTGCGTTCGTTCTGCGCGTCCGTTGCGTCGTCATCTTCGCCACCGCCGCCATCGTCTCCTTTCTCGTCGGCCGCTTTCCGTTGCTCCTCGCGAGTCATAGTCAGCCGCTGTTGAGCTTGTTCTAGTGCTCTACAAGCTTCATCTAACTCCTTCACTCGTCGTCCTAAGCTTGACCTTCCGTCTAGCTCCAGCTTGTCTCCCGAAGGCCTATCTTCCGATTGGGCCTTCTCAGCCGCGGCAGCTGCGGCCACTAGCTTCGCTAACGCTAGCTCTTCGGAAGACGCAAGCTTCGCGTGGTGCGCCTCCATCTCGGCAATTTCGGCTCGTTGGGCTGCCACAACAGCGTCATTGTCTGCAGCCAAGGTCTGTTCGAACGCTCGGAACTCGTGCGACGACATGATCTTCTTGGCAGCGGCGAGTTCCTTGGTGCGCCCAGCGGCGGCCTTGTTTTGCTCGTTCACGAGTTTGGCCACTTTGGCGTCTCGTCGCACCCGTCGGTCGCCCATTTCTTCGCGGAGCTGCTCGATTTCCTCGCGCCGCTGCTGTAGGAGGCGCCGCACCACCTCCTTCTCTTTCTTCTCTCGGCTGGCTTCTTTGGCGGCAGCTTCGGCATAAACCGCCTCCACAGTAACCTTCGAAAAGCCAAAGAAAATGGGTGACGTCTTCGAAGGGTCGAACGAGGCTGGTCTCGGCCTTCGCTTTACTTGCAGATTTTGAGGCGAGTACTCGTTGTATCGCCCTTGGGAATAGTCAAACCCCAAAGGCTGCGACTCAGAGCCCCCTGATTTGCTTCCTAAACTACTAGCGTTGGCGAGATCTTTGCCGCCATCGTCTCCATCCCCGCCACCGCCGCTGTTTTCGTTATCGCCGTCGTTAGCAGTGGTAACAATAGCGCCGTTGTCTACTGCTTCAGCAGTTGCTACAGTCCCATCGGTGATTGCCGTGCCAGGTGCACCACCTTCCACTGAACCTTCGCCACCTTCTTTGACTTCTTCTGATTCTTCTTCTTGCGGTGGAGGCTCTGCCACTGTACCTTCCGCCTGGCTCCCGGGCCCTTCCTCGCCTTGAGCACCTACTCCGGTTGAGGCATCTGTCCCGTCGGTCAGCTGCGGAGTGGCCGCGCTAGGCTCTGCCACTACTTCCTCGCCGTCTCCAGGTTCCTCGGTTGCGTCCTCTTCTTCGTCTTCCTCTTCCTCCTCGCTCGGTTCATCGTCAGTGTGCTCGTCGTTTTCGTAAGGTTCCAGTGCTGGCCGGACCTGTGACCATCGTAATTGCATAGTTTACTACTGTCAGGAAGTTGATATCATGGTGCTACAAAGTACTATTTTAAGGGTGAAAGAAAGGACATTTGACTGGTGTAACGCTAAGCCAATGAGCAGATTATTCGGAAACATTTTCATGAAAAGTGTATATTCTTAGCTTCTTCGATAAGTCAAAAAGTAAGCAAGAAGATCCATGTTCATTCCCCTTCGGTCGCACCATGTCTCCCAAGAGGTATTCGTCAAATTCGTCGAGTGCAGCTGCATCGGGAAGCATCGCGAAAGCCCCGCATGTTGGGTGCCAAGAAGACCGCAATCGATCCTCCTCCTTGCGTGTGCGCTGCGTCTCTACCCAATAGCAGACGGTGTAGTACTCTGCCCAGCTAGTGCGTCTCGCTCTATGATCAACAGCAGCGTCGCCTGTTACGGCAGGACGATTTTTGTCGAGAGCGCGCTCGAGGCCCTTAAATCTTCGAATGGCCATCGACACATCTTCCATATCCCATTTCCGAAAGAAGGACAGCTTCTCTTCAATGTCTGCCCATTCTAACCGACGAATATCTTCATCCGACCGCAGGATTGCCAGGTTCGACGGCCCGAGCCCCATGTTGGTCTAGTAGCCCCGCCGGGTGGCCGACCTAGTCTCCAATGATATAGAATGCACCGTTGATATCTACTAGCTAGGTCCAATTCGCTATTGATCGAAGAGTCCCCTTGCCTCCTTTCAACACTCGTCGTAGACAACGCCCAACAAGCATAGCAGTACACTGGACAAGCTAGACTGGGAGTTGGAGAGCTTCGTGCAACCATTTCAAACAAGTACCGATCGACCATTCTGATTGGTCCATGGGGATGAAGATTGACATCATGATGTTCGTTCGTGTCACGACGTCTTTTGTGTCGAGTTTGTTCGCAAGCTTTGAAGTGAAGCTCTACGTATCTACGTAGACTTGAGGTTGGTCTGCAGCAAAACTAAGTAGGAACAATCCCAAGTCGACGGAGGCGCACGACTACTATGGTCAAACACGTAGGATTATATGCTATGAGTGTCTGTGCGTTGACCTCAACGGTCTCACCGCTCTTAATGGAGGGATTATTGCCTTCAAAAACCCGACGAACAAGCTGGACGCCACATGCAGAACACTCTCCGAATAGTCCAGGAAGGGTTGTCGATGAGCAGCATGGTTTGTTGATGGGAGCTGCGCCGCGTCGCCGGCTTATTGATCAAGTCCTAAACGACCGGACGGAGCGAAATGCGGTCAAAAGCTCTACTGCAGCTCAAGAAAGTGAAAGACCTCAAGTTCAAGTG
>Ga0307982_1004962_pt1 | contig 10472 bp, 8 predicted proteins | sample OrgLakmetagen989_FD_201847 | JGI IMG/M metagenome (GOLD analysis project Ga0307982, IMG submission 201847) | Saline water microbial communities from Organic Lake, Antarctica - #989 | ecosystem: Environmental > Aquatic > Non-marine Saline and Alkaline > Saline | place: Antarctica: Organic Lake... | reverse complement strand
TAAGAGGATTTTTCAGCATTTACTGCTCCTTTTGATTTTTGATATTCAGAAGCTCTGAATCTTAAGCATAAAAAACGCATCCAGAGGATGCGTTCAGTATAAAAAATATTTAGGTTTGATTAAAACTCGAAAGCTACATAAGCTTGAAAAGTTGAGTTTCTTGCTTCTATACCAGCAAATTGAGCAAAATCATTTTCAATGATATCTTGCAAGCCATAGTAATAACGAACTCCTACTACCAAAGGAGATAGGTTAACATTCGCACCTACAGCTAGACCGTAATCGAAATCTTTAAAATTATCGGTACTGATATCATCTGAAAATTCACCAAAACTATTTTCTCCAGAAATGTTAGCGTTAAGCAAGTAAGAAGCATAAGCTCCACCTTCTACGAACAGTAAGTCGCCAAATCCAAGGGAAGCCAAAATTGGTAATTCCAGGTATCCTAAACCTAATTCCAGTTCTCCACCATTACCTTCAAGTTTAGCTCCTTTGCCAGAATAACCAAGTTCAACTTGTAAATAAAGCACTTCGCTTATCAAAGGACTTCTGGAGTAGACACCAAAGTTGAGTCCGGTTCGTAAATTCTCATCATCTACATTTTCTGTAAAAAAGTTGGATAAGTTAAGTCCACCTTTCACACCAAAGACACTTTCTTGTGCTTGTGCAGTGAATGCCATTAATCCTAAGACTAAGGCATAAGTTAATTGTTTCAATCTTTTTTTCATCTTGAAATAGTTTAAGCCTTGTTAAATTGAAAAGGGAGTTGAAGTCAAAGACTTCTGTAATAAGTTATTTTTTTTGCGGTGCGTCATTTATGCGAGTACCATTTTCATCAAATTTTAAGATGTCTATGGCATCATCTGAATTGAAATAGCAATTGAAGAAGCTATTATTTTGAAAGTTAACTTTCTGAATCTTAATGATGTTCTCTGAAGATTCCGCGTATAGTCGACCCAAGTCAGTGTTTTTATAATCAAAATCTAGATGAGATATATTTTCTACTTCTACTTGTTCCACACCTTCTGGAGTATTCAAAAATAATTGAGAGGTGCCAGCACTTGTAAAGTTTGCAACGTCTTCTATCAAATCAAAATTCTCTTTCATAATCAATATTTACTTTACAACGGCAAATTTATAGACTATAGTGTCGAATTGGATTTCATTTAATTTTAATTTGTGAAGAAAATTCTACTTTTCTTAAATATATCGTAATAGCAATAGTCTTTGAATCCCCGCTGTAAGTTCAAACTCACCTGGTTTGTCTTTAGATCGTGAACCATTATTGGACAGATGATTAGCATTTTCACCTTGCATTTTTTGATTTAAGTACAGACTTATTTTTAAATTAAAATGAATAAATTTCGTATTTTAAAAGAAAAAGAGAATCAAATTCTGTTTAAAGTTTCTGAAGTTAGGATAACAAAAAATTGGCAGTAAAGCCTTTTATATGTTTTAGTTTTGAAAAAAAAAGAATGTTTTTACTTTTTGCATATCTATTTCTAGCTCTATTCGTGTCTTTTTTATGTTCTATAATGGAGTCGGTTCTATTATCTACCAACCGTTCTTTTCTCATCGTTAAAAAAGAAAACGGGCATTCATGGGCCAATTCTTTCATGACTTATAAGGAAGAAATCGATAAACCTTTATCAGCCATTCTTTCCTTAAACACAGTAGCTCACACCATAGGTGCAGCCGGAGTGGGTGCCCAAGCTGTCAAAGTTTTTGGCGAAGCTTATTTTGGTGTAGTATCAGCAGTTTTGACACTTCTCATACTGGTGGTTACCGAAATTATCCCCAAAACCCTCGGAGCTCGGTATTGGAAGCAATTAACCAAAGTCTCATATCACATTCTCAAAATAATGATATTCATGACCTATCCTCTGGTTGTAATGTCTTCTGCCATAACCAAACTATTGACCAGCAACAAAGACGAAAATTCTACCAGTAGAGAAGAAATTGCAGCACTGGCAAGTATTGGTAATAAAGAAGGTCTATTTTCTAAAAATGAAAATAAAATGATTCAAAATATTCTAAGGTTGAAAAACATTTCAGTCGAGGAGATCATGACCCCTAGGGTAGTTGTAGTTACTGAAGAAGAAACACTTACGCTACAGGAGTTTTTAAGACAGGAACGTCCCAACAAATTTTCCAGGATACCTATCTACTCCAATTCTGAAGATGAAGTGACGGGCTATGTGTTTCGACAGGAACTCTTAGAGAAGCTTGCAGCGGATCACCATCATCTTCAGCTTAAGGAATTGCGACGCAGTATCACTATAGTCTCCAAAGAGATGCCGCTTTTTACCTTATGGGAAAAGCTATTGGAAAACGGAGAGCATATTGCCTTAATCATTGGAGAGTATGGCGGTATGGAAGGCGTGGTAACCATGGAAGACATATTGGAAACCATTTTAGGTCTGGAAATCGTTGACGAAAAAGATACCGTAACCGATATGCAAAAACACGCCAAGGAACTCTGGAATAAAAGAAAAAAGTGCCAAAAGGATAAAGAAGGTGGAAATAATCTTAAATCAAAAGGCTGAGGTAAGCTTAATTCATTGACAGATGTTTTTTTTCTTTTAAAACTCAATCACCAACCATCTATGCGATTTGTCAAACAAAATATTACTCGTAACTTTTTATGGCTTCCGTAGCTTTTATAACATTATAGTCAGACCAATAGTTGGGATCGTATGTACTTAATTCATCTATCAAAACATAATCATCCTGACTTGCAGAAGTGACGGAGTTGGGTGGAGAGTCTTCAAACTGAATTCCTACGTACTCCATATTTTCCAATAAATCGTACTCAAGCTCAAATTCAAGTTTTAGTTTTTTACGAGCATTCCTATTGGGATGATTTTCTTTAAAAGCTAAGCTGCGATTGATATACACATAATTACCATCTGTTTTTTTAGCGTATTTAGGAAAATACCTGTCATCATTAGTTTTGGAGAAGACATAAAAACCACTATCCACAAAAGTGCTTGCTTTAATGCCCAGCACAAATTTGAGGTTTACATTCATGGCCTTTTTACCTTCTTCCAGATCATATTTATAGCCTACCATACCAAAGTCTCGGGTGTTGATGTAAAGATCGCCTATATACTTGGCTTTTCTTCTGTCTGGTGTGAATTTGATGTGGTAACATGGCTGACCGTATGCTTTCGTCACTCCAACTAATTCGTATTCATAATACTTTGGAGTAGTTAAAAAGTCATGGGCAAAATTCATAGCATAGCGTTTGTAGGCTTTCCCTCTGTAATTAGATTTATTTCTTAGCGTGTCTGGAACGTTCTGATTCTCTTTATCATTTTCTAAATCTTCTATCAATTCTGAAAGAGAAATATCTTTTCCCAGCGGAATAATCCCAGTTCTTACCTTAAAAGAATGAGGAGATTTGAGTGTGCTCATGAGCTCATAAAACACCTGTTCTTGAATATCATCTGTATTGAATGTTTTATCTCTATTGATGAGGTTCATTGCCTTTTTATGATTGGTGATCAATGTGTCCTCATAAGTAAAAACCTCAGAAAGCTGTTCCTGGTAAGATACCGATGGATTGTTTTTTATTTTTTGTCCCAGGCTTTCTATTCTTTTATTCATATCCTTTCGGTCAGCCTTACTCATAAAAGAAGCTTTTTCTACATCGATACCAAAGGTTTTGGCCTGGTATTTATCGCTGTAGCGGGTAAACATTTGAATTTTAGAGTTCTGGATTTGATGATTGTCCTTTTTATTATCTATAAAACGTTGAATAATATCTTCTACGGTTAATTGCTTATCAAACAACAGTACTTCGTCCAGCTCATAGGTGGCAGGACTTAACTCAATTACCTGTTCGTTTTTAAAATCTTCTAAAGGAATTTCGACAGTCTCAAACCCCATGGAAGAAAAAATGATAGGAGTGCCTTTATCCACTGTCTTTCTCTGAAGTATAAAATAGCCTTCATCATTGGAAATGACTCCGTAACTGTCGCCAAGTTGAACGGTTACAAAAGGAATTCCTTCTTGAGTCCTGGCCTCAATCACTCGACCTTGAATACTTTGTGCTATAAGCTGGGAGGTCCCTAAAAAGATAAAAAAAACTAGGGTAAAGCTGAATTTCATAAGATGGGTTTTGTGTAAGACGTTAAAATTCTGGGAATGTTACACCCTTTTGTGATTTTAATTTCTTTCAAAATACTTTTTGAATTGACTTTAAATAAGATAGGGCTATCCTGAAAAATTATATTTTAACTATTGTCAAATCAAAATAATGTCTGATTAAATTGTAAATTACGAATCAAAACTTACCTTAAAAATGATGTATTGCCGTTTCAATTAATTAATAATGAGTTGTTTATCATTTTAAGTAATGCGGAGTAGTTCATTTTATTAAGGTATTTATAGTAACCTCATCATACTATTCAATTTACACTACATGAACACTTCATTCTTACCTATTCCTAAATTAGTTTTTAAAATTATTTTAGTTTTTACTCTATTTTTGCTAAGCGAGAGTACAGTTGCTCAAACGGCTAATTCTAGTTCTGCAAACCAACAAAATACACTTCCAGATTCAGCATTTCCGTTGACTATTCGCGGTGTTGTCACCGATAAACTGTCGGAAGAACCTTTACTGGGTGTTTCTATTATCACTATTGGTACCTCAAAAGGAACCACGACCAATTATGAAGGTGAGTTTGAAATTTATCTCGAAAAACCTACTACTGGTTTTAATATCTCTTATATGGGTTTCAAAACTGAACAAGTTTTACTTATCAGTGATGATTTTCTTGACATAAAACTTACCAGTGACATCAATGCTTTGGATGCTGTGGTAGTTACTGCTCTTAATATCAAAAAGTCTGAAGCGCGCATAGGTTATGCTACCCAAAAAGTGGATGGGAAAGATCTGGTAAAAACTCAAGAACCCAATGTGGTGTCCAATCTAACCGGTAAAGTTGCAGGTTTAACCGTTTTCAATTCAACCGATTTTTTTGCAAACCCAGGTTATAGTTTGAGAGGAGAACGTCCTTTGATCGTGATTGATGGTGTACCCAATACTTCTACAAATTTGTGGGAACTGAATGGTAATGACATAGAATCCATAAATGTATTGAAGGGAGCACCCGCATCTGCACTCTACGGGTCTATTGGTAGAAATGGTGCTATTATGATTACGACCAAGAGGGGAAGTACAGATGGCGGTCTACAAGTGGAAGTCTCTTCCAATACGATGTTCCAAACCGATTTCTTAAGAATTCCAGGCAGCCAAAGTCAATACGGCTCCGGACGTAATGGTATTTACAGATATACCGATGGAACAGGTTCTGGACAAGAAGGCAGTGGATTTTCTTGGGGTCCCCGACTAGACAGACCCGATCCAAGCACGCCTAGTGGTTTTGTAGAATTGGTACAATATAATAGTCCGATAGATCCAGACACAGGAGAAAGAATTCCATTGCCCTGGATTTCCAGAGGGGAGGACAATTTGGATAATTTTTTTAGAACAGGTATTGTAAGTAATACTACTGTTGCCGTAACTGCTGGGAATGTAGATCGTAACATTAGAGTCTCTGTTGGAAATCGCTACCAGCGTGGAATTGTCCCTAACACCGAATTAAATAACTCCAACTTCAGCGTTTCAGGTCGATTCAAGCATAAAAAATTAAGCATTGATGCTTCTCTTAACTACAACAAACAGCAGTCTGATAATATTCCCGAAGTCGCCTTTAGCTCGCAAAGTTTTATTTATAATCTTGCTTTATGGATGGGGGCGAATGTAGACGTCAATGATCTTAAAGATTACTGGGAGCCAGGCCAGGTAGGCTTTCAGCAAAGACATTACAGCACCAGTTTTTATAATAATCCTCATTTTGTAGCCAACGAGTTTAACAGAGGTTACTATAGAGATGTGACCTATGGCCAAATGTTCCTTACTTACGATTTGGCTAAAGATTTAACCGTTAATATGAGAAATGGTTTCAATTATTTCTCATTGGACAGAACCACCAAACAACCCATTAGTTTTGTAAGAGATTTCAACAGGTCTGATGGGAATTTTTCTCAATCTTATAACTCCAGTTTCGATTTCAACACTGATATTTTTGTAAATTTTAGTAAGGTGTTTTCTGAAGATTTTAATATCCAGTCGACTGTTGGTGTGTCCAATCTTTATAGAAGTAGTACCGCTTCCAGTGTGAGTACCAACGGACTTAATGTTCCTGGATTTTATAACATTGCAAATTCCAGAAATGCAGTTCAGGGCAGTAATTTTTCTTCAGAATCTAGAATAAGTTCAGCTTATGCCACCTTGGATTTGAGTTTTTTCAATTCAATTTATCTTGGATTTACAGGAAGAAATGACTGGGTAACCACCTTGCCAAAAGAAAACAATTCTTTCTTTTATCCATCGGTATCTCTGAGTTATGTGGCCAGTAAAATGTTCGATTTGCCTGAAGCTATTTCCAATCTTAGACTAAGAGGAAGCTGGGCGGAGGTTTCCAATGGTGATTTTGGAGGAACTTATTCTCATATCGCTTCTTATAACAGTGCTATCAATTGGCAAAATAACGCTTCTTTGGTATTTCCCGGAAATCTGATAAGTCCTGACTTAAATCCGCAAACCTCTTCAGCTTTTGAAGGTGGGTTGGTGGTTGGCTTTTTGGATAACCGTTTGACTTTTGATGCGAATTTAATTTATAGTAGAAATTTCAATAACTTAACCAATGTTCCCATTTCAGCGGCTTCGGGATTTTCTTCCAGATTAATCAATGCCAATGAATTTGAGAAAAAAGGGTTTGAGTTAGTAGCGCGGGCCAGCCCTATCAAAAATAAAACTTTCGGATGGGACATTACTTTCAACCTAAGTCAATATAGAACCTATATCAGTAAAATTGATAATGCAGAAAATATAGGTCAGTTGAAAGAGGGCGACAGGGCAGATAAGTTATTTACAACTATTTGGCAGGAAACACCAGATGGCCAACCTATTATTGGTAATAATGGCATCAACATCAGAGATCCCTTCAGCAGGCATATTGGATTCAGAGATCCAGATTGGGTTTACGGATTTTTAAATAACTTCAGGTATAAAAACTTCAACCTTTTTGTAGGAATAGATGGAAGGATAGGAGGCCTTGCAGAAAGTAGAACCTTAAGAAACATGTGGTGGTCTGGAGTTCATCCAGGTTCTATCAATCAATTCCGAGCCGCTTCAGCCAGTGGGGTTAGTAATTATATTGCAGAGGGTGTAGTCGTTGTTGGTGGAGATGTTCAATACGATACCGAGGGCAACATCACAAACGATACTCGACAGTATGCACCTAACGAACAAGTGGTGAACTACGAAAATTACATGACCACCTACCATTCTAGATCTTATGGGAATCACTTTTATGACCAGACTTTCTTAAAATTGAGGGAAGTAAGTTTAAGTTATAATTTTCCTGCTAAGCTTTTGGAAAACTCGGTGTTGGAGTCAGCCACTATTTCACTTATAGGTAGAAACTTGGCCTTATGGTCAAAAATCGACTATATAGATCCAGACTCTGGTATCGATCAAAACTTACAAACCCCGTCTATGAGAAATTTCGGAGTTCATTTCAATGCTAAATTTTAATTATGAAAACACACTATATGCAGTTTGATAAATTTACGATGATTCTAGGGCTTGTGTTGCTGTTTCAAGTAAGTTGTCAAGACTATGATGAATTTCAAAACGATCCCAATAGCACTATCCAAGCCAATCCAGGCTTGCTTCTCACCAATATAGAAGTAAGCACGCTCAATTCTATAGACCTCAATGCGTCTTTGGCTTCAAGACATTTGGTTAATGTAAACTTGGTAGAGGATGCCCAATACTATGGATGGGATCGCGCAAGCTTCGGATTTTACAACACCCTTCGACAAGTAAAGAAAATAGAGGAAGAAGCTGAAAACTTCAATAATCAAAATTTTACAGCGATCGCCAGATTTTTTGAAGCGTTTATCTATGAACAAATCACAAGACAATTTGGAGATATTCCACAAGCTGAGGCTATGTTAGCAGAGTCTGGTAACTTCCAACCTGTTTACGATCCGCAGGAACAGGTATATCTCAGGATTTTTGAATTGCTGGAAGAAGCCAATTCACTGCTGGAAGTTTCTGGTCCAGCTATCAACGGCGATGTTATTTTTAATAATGATTTACTCCAGTGGAAAAAATTAATCAATAGTTTTCATTTAAGAGTCTTGATGAGTTTATCTGTAAGAGAGGACGACCCCAATTTGAATCTACCTTCACGGTTCAATGTCATTTATTCCAATGCTGGTGTTTATCCAATTATGGAATCTGCAGACGATAATGCCTTCTATTCCTATTCAGAAGAAACAGGAAATGTTTATCCGTTTTGGAGAAACGCATCTATCACCACTTCTTACATTTTGGAAGAAACTTTTGTGGAAAGACTTAAAAGTTTTAGTGACCCACGACTATTTGAAATGGCTTCACCCGATAGTAACTCCAGTGACGACGATCCACTTTCATTTGAGAGTTATTCAGGACTTCTAGGAAGTGCTCCTCTTAACGCTAACGTGGCCAGACTTACTTCTGGAGAGGGTTCGTCGCTGAATAGTCGTTATGTCGAAGATGCTGAAGCCGAAGTTAATCTTTCTCTGGGTTTTGCAGAGCTTAATTTTATCTTGGCAGAAGCCGCTCATCGCAATTGGATTTCTGCAGATGCAGAAGGGTTTTATCAGTCAGGCATCAGAGCATCTATGGCCTATTATGACATCGACGCCAATCTAGTTGAAAACTACTTAGCACAACCCATCATTACTTATCAGGCTTTAACAGGTTTGGAGCAAATTCTGACACAAAAGCATACAGCTATGTTTTTAAATTCAGGTTGGGAGCCCTTTTACGATAACAGAAGAACAGGCTTTCCAGAATTTAGTGTGGATGGCGGTGGAATTATCAATGAGGAAGGTGTACCTAAACGTTGGATGTATCCTTTTTCTGAAATCAATCAAAATGTAGACAACCTTCAGGAAGCGATACAGCGTCAATTTCCTCAGGGGGATAATGTAAATGCAGTAATGTGGTCAATTCAAAATTAAAACTTATGCGAATCTTTCAAATAAAACCTATTCTTTTCATACTTCTGAGTTTGACCCTACTCACCTCCTGTAGCGATGACGATTCGGTGGCCTTAGTTAGCTTTTCATCACCAGATCTAGAAGTGGTGACAGATACACTCCAGCCAGTCACTATCAATTTTGATATCTCACCGGCCTCTACTCAGGCTTCCAATATAAGAATCATTGCCCCTCAAAATACCTACGGAAACCTCTTTACCACTGAGCCACCGCTTAGTGGTGGAGAAATAAACATTCCCGTGACTACCGGAGCAACCTCTGCAAGTTTTGAAATGATTTTGATAGAAGAGGGAATTCGGTTTGATGATTTTGCTCAGGAGTTTGAAATTATCGCCGTCGGTCTAGGACTTGCGACCAATGAATTTGACGGAAGATACTTAAGCTTCAATTTGGTCAACGAGCGCGTGCAGGAAGACGATTTACCATTCATAGAAAATTTTGGAGTTTGCGGTCCTAATGGAAGCTTTGAACTTCCACCGGATGGATGGACGATCATTGACGTTGTTCAGAATTCTTTCGGTACAGGTGGTTTCTTTTGTTACACTGGACAAGGAGTCACTGGTGTGGGGACCAACCCATTTACACCAGCAGGAGAAGCCACCTCTGGGGATGATTATTCCGAAGCCTGGCTTATTTCACCACCTATCAGTTTGGGTGGAGCAGAAGACCCTAATTTAAGTTTCAATTTCGACAGACGTTTCGATGCTCCGATCGATGAAAATACTCTGGCCTATGGACTTCAGATTTCTACTGATTATGATGGAACCAATTTCGAAACGGCCAACTGGGAAGTCTTTCAGCCTGCCCTAGAGGCCATGACAGCAAACGACCCAGGTTTCGACAATATAGAAAATACGGGAGCCTTAGGATTGGAGGGGTATGCGGGTGAAGACATCAGCATTGCTTTTGTGTACAGAGCAGCAGACGCTTATTTCTTGGCAACCTCCATTCGTGTGGCCAAGGTTAGAGTAGAATAGAAGTAGGGTGTCTTCGGATTTTGCTTTTAGAAGGTAGTTTAGCTTTTAGAAATTAAGCAGAGGACCCATGAGTTCACCTTCACTTGGGATCTGGTGGGGAAGGTCATCTTATTTTTATCGAGTGGCCTAAAGCTTTTCAGCAGACTGAAGTAGGCGTTAAATGATACAGCTAGATGGATGAAGGCCATGCTCTAAGAGTTTTTTAATCTCTATTGGGTTTAATTCCCCGAGGCTTGCCTCGTTTATTATTACTATTTTGTGACTCGATTTTACAAAATAGTAAATTCATACAAAAGAGCCATAACGTAAGGGTGCTTCTTTACCATTTGGTGAGCAGTGCTAAATATCGAAGGGTTGTTATTTCTGATT
>Ga0307982_1004961_pt1 | contig 10472 bp, 7 predicted proteins | sample OrgLakmetagen989_FD_201847 | JGI IMG/M metagenome (GOLD analysis project Ga0307982, IMG submission 201847) | Saline water microbial communities from Organic Lake, Antarctica - #989 | ecosystem: Environmental > Aquatic > Non-marine Saline and Alkaline > Saline | place: Antarctica: Organic Lake... | reverse complement strand
TGGAAGTAGTGGAGCTTGAGAGAGGAGCGGCGCTGTGAGAGCGAAACAGCTGCGGCCGAGCTGACAGTGTGGCAGCACGAAAGAGTTGTGCAGGAAAAGGCCCAGGCGATTGTGCAGCTGGTATAGCGGAATGTTTGAAATCAGGTGCAAACGATGCTGCGGTTGCTGTACCCATTACTGCGTCTGTTGCTGCTGCCGACAAGACATCTGGAGGTGCAACAGCAGGAGCAGCACCAACATTATAAGTTTCATCCTCCATCTCCAGCGGTTCAAGGGTTGCAGGTGGCATAGGAGAAGGCAACGACGATGCTGTCAATTCGGAAGCATCATCATGCAGTGCTGTTTCAGCGCTCAAAGCTCGGGTAATGTTCGCATCATCGCTGCCATCGCTTTCGTTAGTGCCATTCGCGTTGACGCTTCTGTGATCGCTGCAGCTGCTATTCTTGTCGTGGTTGCTTCTGGTCATCTCATCATTTCGAATGGTGCCGTTACTGCTCTTACACTTGTCTTGGTTGGCCAACAGGGGAGCAGCGCGCACAGTGCCGTCGGCACAACCCACGGTTGCGTAATCACTCCAAGCGGCGAGACATATGAGAGGCACGGTGACTGTAGCTGAGGCACACGGTGGACTGCCGTTTAGCACCTTAGCACTATTGTTGCTGCCACTACTGTAACTGCTGCTCTTACTGCTGGTACTGCGTACTTTGTCGATCGCAGAAATATGAATGTCACTGCTACTGCTGGTGCCACTACTCTTGCTGTAGTTCTGGTGGCTGTAGTCAAAACTGCTGTGCACGTTGCCGCCAAATAAGAGGCCTTCAAGGTCAACACTGAGCGATGAGATCACTGGTGAAGATGACAAAGCAAGAGGCGGGTGCATAGAGTGTTGATGTTGGCCGTTTTGGTGATGGTGTTGCTGGTGGTGTTGGTTAGGGTTAGGGTTGTGCAGCCACGCAACGTCATCAAATGCCGAAGGAGGAAGGTGCACCACGTCACGCCATGCCGCACGCACCTATTTTGCAGGGAGGGAGCACGCGCACACATTACACAACACAACAAGTGCAATGGAACTTACTTAGCATCAACTACCACTCTGCAAAAGTGCAAACCAGACAAAAGAAGCTATTTCTCCAATATGTTGCGACAGATCCCTGAGTTTTGGCGATTGTAGAGTGACTAACCACAGCGAGAAGAGCACGCGCGTGAGACTCCGCTAGGCCATAACCGCGCACAACGCGCCTCACAAACAGTGCAGCTCGATGTGGAGTCATGGACCTCACCTGAGAAAAGTGCGGCGGCCAATAATATGAGGAAATACAGGTATGAAGCACCCATGAAGAAATGGCTCCTAAGAAAACAAATCTAAAAGATAGAAAAATGAACTGACGCAATGAAGAATAAATCTACTACTATACGTACCGCTCGCATCGCAAAGATCAGAGCAGTCAGTTGCTGGACAACTGTCCGAGGATCCGCTCCTGCTGCCACCAGTGATGCAACACTCCCCTCCGTTGCTACTGCACCATTCTCAGAGCTCGTCTCATCTACGCTATGATCATCTCCAGCAGAGGGAAGAGGAGAAGGAGAAGGAGCTGCTGCAGGATGGTTCCAGCCACGAGTGCCACCAGCGAAGCTGAGAAGCTGGTGTTTGAGTTCTGCTTCCCATAAAAGGGGGTCCACAAAGACACGGTGCTCTGATACACGGGCGCCCAAGCTCTCTTTCAACACACCCCCACTGCTATTCCCACTGCTACCACCAATACCATTGAGATTCATCATTATTCCACCGCTATCGTTCCCACTGCTGCTGCTGATCTCATCTGAAGTACTAGTAGCTGCCAGGTCTTGGTGGTAAAATGCTGCAGCCCGTAGGAGCGCGAAAGGAAATGCCCAGCGTTCGCGCTGCGCTGCCGCCACCAGAGCACTGTCGCAGAGCGCCGCCAAACACTCAAACCCAGCACGCGGCAACCGCCGACTCTTGCCATGCTGACCTTGACCCTGGCTGCTGCCACCACTACTACTGCTGCTACCGACAGGGCCATCTTGTTGAGTATGCATGCGCTCTAAAATGCGAAGGAGCCGTTCTGCGACAGCGAAAGAATTGGGAGAAGTGCTGCTGTTGTCTCCAGTATCATTAACGATACCAGCACTGCTACTACTGCTTCTACGAGCAGGCTTCTTGGCCTCGGCACGATCTTCACCGGCAACGTGCAAGTCTGCCCGAGTAGCTGCCAGGAGAGCAGACGACGGACCTTTGTCTCCGCTGAGGGCAAGAGCCACGCATTGAAGCAAGCGCTGCTCTTCAACGGACAAGTCGCGCTCGCTTGATTGCTGGTCGAGGTTGTAAGGGTTTGAGGACATGCCTGGTGACAGGGGTAGAAGCGAAGACGGGTTGTTAAGCTTCCGGTTGCGAGGTGACCGAGCAGTCAGAGCCATGGCAGCATCATTGCTGCTGCTGCTGCTGCTATTAGAAAGTAAGCTATCTGAGATGGATTTCGTGATGGAACGGCGTCGATTATTTCTCGGTGGAGTACTGGGAGTTGCATCATTGCTACTGGTGCTGCTACCCTCCTGTGATGATGAAAATTTTAACGGCCAGTCTTGCCCATTCCGTATTTCATCTACAGGTCCACCCTCAATACCATCAACATCTTTGTCAGCGCCACCATTGCTTTCGATCTCATACTCGTCGTCATCAGGCGGAACAAGGTCCCACAGAGAAGCACCTATTACTGCAGCAACTGCTTCAACTGTCCAACAAATATCCAGTTTACTGCTTGAAGATCTTGCTACATCATTAAGATTTTGACCTTCTTCATGGAAATCGTCGCTGTTTACACTAAGACTTAATGGAGGTGGCCGAATGTGCACACCGGGCGTAAGAGCAGTCGTCTGAATAGATGTACGCATCCCCCCGTTCTCTTTCACAACTTTGCTGGTAGTCTCTTTTAGTCCAGTAGGAGTGTTCCCTTCGCTGTCCGCCTCTTCTTTGACACCATCTTTCTCGTCTCCTTTTTCTGCCTGGTGAGGATCCTGAGTGTCCATCACTTGTTGGTCGACTTGTCGCGCTACATCATCCAACCAATCGCAATTCAACAGCGATTCCGACGGAAATACACCCAAATACGAGGCCGTTGAGGCCTTCACGTCTGCAGCGGCTGCTGCAACGGTGGTATTGGCTTCTGTATCTGGCTCAGCAGCTGCTGCTAACGCAGCCGCGTGTAACTGCTCTGCTATAGGAAGTGGCATGCCCACCACTTCATGCAATTCAGACGGCGCCAGTAAAGCACATTCAGCCGCTGACTCCACACCAAGCAATCGCAATTCAGCTAACCAAGAATCTTGCATGCTATTACCGCGGTCATCGTCAGGCAGTAAATTCACGAGCGCCTCGAGGCTAGCCGCGTCGTCGTTACTGTCATGGTTATCATAGCTGAAGAGCTCTGCATTTCGACTCAACAAACCTGATGAAGAAGACGAAGACGACACTCCTTGAGTGCTGGCCCTGAAAGCGCCAATGAGATTATCCGTTGGTGCAGGCACATTCAAGCACCACGGCACTGACCAAACCCCATGCTCAAGCTCAACGTCGATCGTGTTTACCGTGTTGTCACTGCTACTGCTACTGCTGCTGCTGCTGTCGCACGGACCGCTACTAGCGCTACTGGTGTTGCTATTTCTGCCACCACCTTTGCTGCTGCTAGCGCTATCTACTCGTTGTTTAGCAATGGCATAACGAAAGAAAGCTAAAGTAGGTTCGCGGGCCAAGGACTCAAGCAACAAGTGAAAAGATTGGGTTGCCACCATGCCTCGGAGTGCGGGCACATCATGAGACAGAGTACAAGCACTCAAAAAGCGAGCAGCATCAAAAACTGGCCATGCAGTATCCACCCAAAACACGCACTTTTCCACATCCTGAACAAACGAGTTTGGTAAAAGGTCTAGTTTAGCGATGATTCAAAATAAAACAACTCCTTCCTAATGCACAATTGTGAAACATTTTTGTGAATTCATATCGAAACAAGAAGAAAACCTGGATTGAAAGGACTTCGGCAAGGTAATGAAAATGCACCTATCCCACTTCTCTAGGAATTCAAAGTCTTTATAATCCATGTACGATAGAAATAGAGATAAAACCTGGAATAAACTTGAGAGAGCCCACGCAAAGCTAAATCGCAGTGCAGCTAGCCTCTTCCCTTGCGCATGGATGTTCTGGTCCATCATTGTTTGCGCATCGTCTGCGTAACCACTGGCAGTGGTCTCTTGCGAAGCCCCTCCTTTTGCTATTCCATCAATTCCACCTCCCCGGGTTGTTCTCACGGGTTCTTCTCCATCAGCTGCGACAATTGTGGTACAGACTGTAGTTCCATTTTGATCATCAACCACTAGAAATGCTCGTGGGTTATCTGAGGGCTGCCCGTCCGGCATGAGATACTCTTGCAAAGCTTCCAGCAAGCACCTCTCTACCGATGGGGGCAAAAGTGGAGGTGCTGCATCTGCTGCAGCACTACTGCCACTGCTAAAATCAATTGTGCCATTTTGATAGCTTGAAGTACCTCCCTGTGGTCGAGAGGGCGACAATATCGCACAGTACGAAAAATCAAGCTGTCCACAATCAACGTCAACCAACACGACATCTGCGAGAAGGTCAGCGGCAACCTGAGCACGCGCAGAATTAATGGTAGCAAAAAAATCATAGCATGGAGAAGCAACGAAAGCACTTTCTTAGTATAGACTATGCAATGAGTAACATGCAATCTGTGTTTGACATTCGTAACTGAATATATTCCTAGATTTATACCTCTGGTGAAGCTTCAAGTTCTCTTAACCAAGAAGTGTGCACTCCGAGAAGGAAAGGAGTGGGAGCCGCAAGAATCCCGAGCATTGGCCGCGGCAACACCGGCACAAAAGCTTGCAAGAGCATTATGAAACAAACAACGAGAACGAGGAAAGGAATGAGCAAAAATAGTCATGGAAAATGCAATGCAACATTGAAAAAAAAGAAAGAATCATCGTTTATAATGATAAATAGCAACTTCTCCTAACTCACCGTGGGGCCATGGCAGAGGATAAAGCAAGCTCACGAGCAAGTCTGCGAGCGGAGGAAGCACGTTGAGAGTCTTCGAATGCAGCAGTACTTTCCGTTCCCCCAACAAGCACGCGATCACTTCTAAGACGAGCTTCGGAGACCCCAAGCATGCCAGTGCTTGGCGGCAGTCATTTGGGTCGTGGGGCAACGAGGGCAACGGTGGTGGCGGTCGCGTACGTGAGCGCGAAGCTGCTGCTACACCATTACTTTCTTGCCCTGGCGGGCGAGTGTTGTTGCTCATGGTACAGACCCCACCTCCTAAATCACCGTAAATGAAGCGGCGGCCCAGCCCAAAAGGGTCGGCAGTGACCGCGAGTCGTCCTTCGATGGGATGCGGCAACAGCAGCGCCAGCTCGGCCCACCGCGGCGCTAACCATGACAACAAGGATGACTGCAGAGACGAAAGAGGATTGGGGGTAGTACTAGAGTTGCGGCTAGCGAGGGCAGTCTTCTTACTGTCACTCTTGAAACGGTTATGGAGGAGCACAGCTTCCAGGAAGTCTCGGAGCCAAGCTTTCAGTGCTGACACCACCGGCAACCGGGTGAGCAAACATATACACACTGGCCACCATTCATGGGTCGTGCCTGGCTCACTTTCTGCTGTATTACTTGGGCTGCTACTGCTACTGCTACTGCTAGTGCTAGTGCTATCGCTACTCTTGTTCTCTGGTTCTTGAAGGGAGCTGTGCGCAACCCACTGCGGGTGAGGCTTTCGCTCAAAGCCTACGGCGCAAACACCCCACGCTTTAGTGCCACCTAGTTGCAAGCAAAAGGTCGTCGATCGTGGAGCGGGCGGCGGTGGCGGCAGTTGAGGTGGTGGTGGTGTGGAAGCTTTCGTTTTGGGTAGTGATTTTGGTCTATTTAAGTTGTGTCTTCTTGTAATTGGCCGCCAGCCACCAGGAAAGCAAAACCATTCGAGTTTCGCCGGAAAAGGCACTGCAGCTGCTGAATCCTCGCGCGGCCAGCGCTCAGTCACCACAGCATCGCACACCTGTAGAGGCGGCTTCCCGTTGGAAACACTTGCATGGGGGTCCTTGACTTCCTCTGATCCTGCATAATGGTGGCGATTCGCTGGCCGACCCCTCACGATGGCAAGGTAGTCCACTAAGCCTGAAGGCATCACTTGTGCTCCACACCATGCTAGATCAGCTGCTGCCTCTTGCTCTTGCTCTCTTTGCTGTTGTTGGCGCTGTTGCTCTTGCTCATTGTGGTCATCTTTCTGTTGTTGTGGTCGCTGAGGCTGGCGTTGTATTTGTCCTTGATCTAGGGCCACCTCGTGCTCTGCTGATTCTTGACCTTCTGTCTGTGCGGAAGCTACTTCCTGCTGCTCCGCTTTTACAGAAACTCTCATACCATCATCAGTTATGTCACCCTTCTTGGGAGCAACTGCGTTGCCTCCAGCAGCACCGGTGTTGTCTCCACTGCCACTATCACCACCACCACCGTCTGTTGCTGGCGTTGAAAGGTTGGGTGGCAAACTTTTTCGCGTACCAGAGCGCGCCATCCCCGCTCGAGGAGAGCGACCGCTCGCATGACGGCTGCTGCTTCCACTCGAACGCAAAGAAGTAGAGCCTCCTGGACGGGGCGAAGACAGGAGCCGCGGAGACGGAGGGCGCTTGAACCCGGCCCCAGTCTTGTTCGGCAATACATGGTGCCCGGTGTTACCGCCAGGATCCAAAACAGGCGGCGACGAGGACGGAGAAGGTGGCTCTGATGCCTGATCTGAATATTCGCTGCTGTTTTTTCGTGCAATAGCTACGGCGGCATCAAAACTAGATGCACCCATCATGGTCGTTGTGTTGAGAGGAGGAAGGCCACTTGACAAAGGCGAAGGGCCACTTGAGGGAAATACCGATGACGACAGGTGTGTCGGTGTTCCTGTTGCTGCCATCATAACAGGCTGTTCGTCGACATCCGCGTCAAGCACGATCTGAAGCCTTAACTTCACAGCAGCTTTGAGGGACAAGTCTGCCGGATTGATTGGGTGCAACAACGAAAACCACTTCTCTACGTGGTCGCTACTGCACCCACTCTTGTGGCCTCCTTTCTGAGCACCCGAAGAATGGCCGCTATTGCTACCGTCGTCTTGGCCTCCAAGCAAACTTTGGTCTGAGCTGCTGCGACTACTTTTGCTGCTGCTATCGTCACTAGCATTACCATGGCTGATAGTGGCAGCGTTGTTAGGGCTAGCGCTGCTGCTGCGTCTAGTTGCCACGGGAAATCTGGCGAGAGGCAGAGCACAAACACCGCAAGGGAGCGCGCCACGCCCACCGGCAAACCAAGCGCCTTTATCGCTGCAGCTGAGTCTGCTGGATGGCAGCAGTGATTGTGTAGCCATAGCAGTGGCCGAAGCAGTGGACGCTTCGGCCTCATTCGCGTTATAATTGACGGAGCGTGCATCGTTCGCATGAGCTGATATCGTGAGCACGTCGCTCGCTTGGTTTGTAAACCGAAACACAAACGCTTCGCCGACGCGGCCCGACCCTCCGGGCACCGGTGAAGTGCGAAACTCTCGATCACCGAGTCGGAGCCCAAGCGCCGCGGCAGCTGTCACTCCAGAGGTTTGAGTACGGAGCGGCGAAACGAGGCGCTGGAAATGCTTTCCTGGGTACCAAGCACCGTGCATGGTAGCCATGTTTGCCTCGATCTCGCGAACTGCCGCCGTCTAGCACATACAAGGCAGACAGAAAAACAACAAAGGACAGAAAAATTATTATTGATAAAGAAAATCGAACGCTGCCTGCTTGGAGCATGCAGGTACTGATTTTAGCATCCGAATAAGATGAGATTCTTCCCACCCTTTCTAATCACAACCATTCATTACACGAGCGCCGGTCCAACAAAAACAAAATGCATATTTGATCATCGCATAGGCCACCTTGAATTCAGATTGTCCATTTGAGATTCCCGGAGCACTGGCACTACGAACGATGGCAGAATGGCCGGGTCGCGATTCTTCCGTAAGCTGTGACACCTCTAATACAGTCACGTATATTGTGCCAGCCATTGCCAACAAATCAGAAAACTAGATAGGAAAAAAAAAGGATAGTAGTCTAGCTAAAATTGAAGAAATTACTCTCAAGCTCTCAAGCTAGGTTGCTGGGACTTAACGACTACAATCGATGCAGCCACAACCTCATAGCTCATAGCGGACAGCGTGACAGCGTGACAGCGTGGCTGGCGTGGAGTTGCTTCGTAGATTCCAAAAAATGATTTTGAAAGCGTCTCCCACCCTCCCTGTAAAAAAATATGATATTTACGGTAATCACATTAGCACAACCCCAAATTTAAAAATGGCGGAGGTATTGTTAACCACTCGTCCCGTGTGCTGTTGGCGGTCAATAATTCGAAGAGCCCCGCAAATATCGTGTCTCTTGAAAGAAGCAATTGGAAGTGCGCATTACCTCACCTCCTGTGCGCTATCAATTTTGTTTGTTTGTAGTCAAAGAGCGAGGGCAAGGACAGCTATGTCGATGACGCCAAGGGCGAGGCCAAAGGCGGCGGCGGCGGCGATTACGTTGCTTTGAAAGTCATCAACAGTGACAAGATTGTGTTGTACGAAGGCGAAGTTCCAAGGACCATTTCTCTTGAAGCCATTTCAGGTGTGTGATCTACTCTAACGCCTAGCCCTAGTACACATCGTCATCCCCGGTCCACAGATAACTCTTCTCTTACTCTTGACCTCCCCAATGAGCCAATGATGATCACATAGGCGACGACTAAAGCTTTTAATTATTTCGATGCATCTGGGGCTTTTTTTTGTTGCTTTGTCACGCTGTGTGTGTGTTGGAACGCGTTTTTTCTGTGTTTGTGGTTGTTGTGGAAATGTGCAGGGAAGTATTTGCCCGACCCGCCTGATGGTAGCTCTTGGAGCCTGTTCGACGGCTCAGTAAAGGTGCCGCAAACAATGAAGATTGGCGACATGACCGATGCCGATTCGTTGACTCTTAATGCCTCTTACAAGGTGATCATGTGCCCCGTCTGTGTATATGAATGGGTAGGGGAATTTATGGGAAGACCTGGCTATATCAGGTGCTTCAAGGGATGGCCCAAGAAGGAAGTTGCTTTTATGGCTCATCTTTGGTACCCGCTCACATTTTGGTCATTTCCAATAAACCTCTGAACATATTTTCTCACACGAAGGATTCTGTTTTCTTCGGTGTTGTTGCCAGGCGGTCTCTCAGAGGAAGTAGAAATGGGCGCATTAGACAAGATAAGAGCGCCATCGGGGATTTGAGGAGTGGCCAATGCATTGCCATTGCTTGGTTGCTTAAGCGGCGTTTGTATAGCGGCCGTATAATATTTGGTTTGCCCGAGAAGTGGCAGTTGATTGCTAAGCACGTGGCGTTAATCCATAAGAGTTTAGTACTTAAGAGGCAAGGAAACCGGATCCTCGACATGCGACCTAGCATGAAATTATAAGTAATTATATAATATTTGCTGTACTACCATAACTTGTAACTTATAAATCATTTATACAAGGAGAGACATAACAGCAAACCGCAGGTGGATTTGAAAACCCAATTCGTATATATTAAACTTATGTCGTGTGCATACCGTACACCAAATCAATTCTCAACCAATTCTGGTGTACAAGGTGCATTCTGGAGTTAAGAAGGCAAGATGTGATAGGTCCGCTGTAACTGTAAATACCTCAAGCAATTACAATAACACTAAAATCGAAATCGCCCCACTCCGCTCATATATATAAGCAATGAAGGATGTCCCTGGCATTTCGCGAAACAGATAGGCTCGGATCAAACGCTGCGGTCAGGCTTTTTCTTTGGGCCTCCGGCCTTGGCAGTTTTCTTCTTGGCCGTGGCCTTGCCGCGTCCATTTTCCGCAGCAGCAGCAGTACCAGCCCCAGCGTTTGCGACGCGCACGGAAGGCGCAGGCCTCGTTGTTGGCGGCAGCGCGTCTGAAAGCAGCGGAGCAGCTGGTACACAGGGCTGCTCAGGGGCTGCTGTTATTAAAGTGGTTGTAGTGTTGGCAGTGGTGGAGGGTACTGCTCCTGCACTAGCCGAGTTGGGTGCTACTTGAGGCGGTCGCGGTGGCGGGGGCAAATGTGACTCAGCAGGCTGTTGCACGTGAGGTGGGAATGGAGAAGTTGGAGCTGCCACCGCAGTCGTCGACTCTGCCACTGACCGGTTTGCATTCGCTGTGCTTGCTGCTGTCGCTTCTAGGCCTGCTTCGGTGCTTGTTTTTCCTCCTGCTGCTGTTGATGGCGACTCTATAACAGCGCTCGCAAGTGCCACTTGTGGCGGTGACAGCACTACTGGAGCAGCACTCGCAGTAGCATTGCGGCGGTTCGGAGACGCATGGCTGCTGCTGCTGCTGCTGCTGCTGATGGAGTGAGATGAATGCCTTGAGCCACCGCTGATGC
>Ga0307982_1004960_pt1 | contig 10474 bp, 7 predicted proteins | sample OrgLakmetagen989_FD_201847 | JGI IMG/M metagenome (GOLD analysis project Ga0307982, IMG submission 201847) | Saline water microbial communities from Organic Lake, Antarctica - #989 | ecosystem: Environmental > Aquatic > Non-marine Saline and Alkaline > Saline | place: Antarctica: Organic Lake... | reverse complement strand
CCCAAAGGCTCTCTTGAAGACTTGTTGGGTCAAACCAGTTTGAATTTGGCATGGAACGATCCGCTGCTACGGCTAGCCTCTGATGTTGCGCGAGGGATGGCTTATCTCCACAGTCGCTCTTATTTTGATGAGCAATCGCGCACGCAAGTAGATTGCATCCTTCATCGGTATACACATGATAATTTTGCCAATTTTCTCCTCTGACACTTCCTCGCTACTTCACTTTTGGTGGGACACTGAATATCTCTTTTTGTCCCATTCTTGACTGTTGTCTTCTGTTTAACCTACATAGGGATCTAAAACCGGACAATGTATTGGTGACCGAGTTTATGTCGAGCAAAATTTCAGACTTCGGCACTTCGCGCTCGAAGGCTCAGTCATACCAAGACGTCGCCATGACTGCCGTGGGGACGCCTTTGTTTTGCGCACCCGAAGTCGTCATCGGCGAAGTTTATGATGAAAAAGTATGCGCACGCTCTTGACTAAGTGTATTTCATATGATACATAAGTTGATAAATCTATGTGGTACACAGTTTGAAGTTTTGCACCTTTCCTATTCTCCTGGAAGGTGGACGTGTACAGCTTTGGCATGGTTTTGCTTGCAATGTGCGTCGAAGCCCCGTTGCTCGAGTACCTTTCGGCATGCTGGTAAGCGCCAGAGAACGAGAGAAATTATTTCTAGTAGTGAATTAGAACCGTCGAATTATCATCGCTACGTAGCTTCCGAATGCTTGCCTGGTTCGAACTTTTGTTTTGGTAATGCGCTGTAGGTGCGTGGATTTCAACAAGAAGCAGCCACCCAAGCAATCAATGCGGCTAATCAGGAAGATCATCGAAGGGTGGCGAACCTTTACTGCCGTGCCCCATGCACCCCCAAAGCTCAATGCACTGCTCGTGCAGTGCCTCGAAGTGAAGCCTCAAGACCGTCCATTTTTCGAACAAATTCTATCAGAGCTGAGTGGTCCCATCAAACACGAAATCGACGAAAGCAACTTTGACCGACAGCCTCTTAGTAGCTACAACAACGCCTCTGGTTTGCACGGGAGTAGCGAAAACAGCGTCAGTTTGAACAGCGACGCAATTGACAGCAGCGAAAGCAATGGTGGCTTCTTTGACGGTGCCAATCCCGCAGACAAGACCCGGCTTAGGGCTGCCTCGTTATTGCAGCAACGTGCAGTTTCATCTGATTCAGACAAGGCTTCACTGAATTACCCTCGCCTAGAAACACAGGAAGCTGAGGGCCGAAATGAAGCTGGTGCTGAATTTATGCGCAATCCAATTCTCTCATCTGGGGCTCGTAAAACAAACGACTCACGCCTTTCGCAGCAGTTCTCGCAGTATGGCCGACCCTCTGTGGTTGAACTTTCTCGCGTCGAAGTCGTTACGCATACTGAAGTGTAGTGGTATCAAGGTGTATCGATCGAGCAGGTCACTGGAATTGTTGGTTCTTTGCATATATGCATGATGCTTGCCTCGGGTGCAAAAGACGGTCCGTAAAACCTTTTACCGGACTTAATGACGGACTTTTTGGGCAATTGGAGCTGCGGCTTCGATTTCGGACTGTATTTTGGATTGAATCAAAGACGGGATCTAGTAATTAGTATAAAATATAAGCTCAAATGCATTAGATTTCCGTTTGTGCCTCCTGAGTCCTGATGGCCGCCTGATGGCCGAAGGGCACTTCGAGAGCAAAAGATTACAATATCTGCAATAAGAACATGAATAAGCAGCTACATGATTTTTGTTTTATTTCTTCGCGATTCGATTGTGTTATCTGCTTTCCGAGCGCTCTTCCGCGGAGATCAGAAAGCGGCTTATAAATAACTCCAGCATTATTTTATACGCGCGGACCTAGGGCCAGTCGCACGATTCGTGCAGTGTGCAGTGTGGTTGTAAATCGCAGCAGCGAGTATACCCCGTAGGGGCGCAGTTTTGAAATCTGCACATAAGTTACGCACAGTCGTCTGGACAGCTGCACAGCTTATTGATAATCTGAGCAGTGTAGTGAAGCTGCCACTTTGTAGAGAGTAAACACGCACTACTGTAACCTGTGGACTCTCTAAGAGGTCTTGAGGTAACTCTTGATAAACCACGGCTATCCTAATTCTTAAGGTTGCGTTGAAGGATATGAGCGTTCGGCAGCGCGGTGGTTCACCAGTCGAACGCAAAAGTGTGACCCTCTCAACGCCTCTTTCAGTCAAGAGTGGCTCAGAATCAGCGAGGCCAATGCAGACAACCGACAACTCGCTGGCTGCTGGTGCAAAACTTTACCGCCGAATAGTTCCGCTTCATTTTGACCGCGCGGCGTCTTGCATAGCATACAGTTTTTGCAGCATTGCCATGGTGTTGGCCAATAAGGTAAAAGTCGAGTGACATTCTCCTACCCTAGAAAATAATATAGCTTCGCACTTCTTGAGCTTGATTGTTTTCGTTGTCCTCGTCGTTTCTCACTCATTGGACAGGGGCTAGCCACGTATGCAGGACCTCGGCAGAAGGACGATCACAACCTGTCTGTGCTGCCTGTCGCTTTCCAGTCAGCCGCCGCCTGCGCCCTGCTTGAGACTTTGAAGTGGCAACGCGCTGTATCCTATGAGCGTATCAATGTATTCGATGCATTCTCATCTACAATTGGCGCCCGCAACAGCCACAATGTCACTAGCAACAAGTGCAGCAGCAGCAGCACTATTGATAGTAGCAGTGCTGCCCGTGGCCTTACCGGTGCTCATCACCGCGCACAAGGTCTCGCTCAAACCCAAGCCCGCGCGGTCTTGCCGCTGTCGCTGTCCTTCGTTGGGATGATTTTCAGTGGCTTCATGTGTCTCAAGTACTTGAACGTGCCCATGGCCACCATCTTCAAAAATGCCACGAACTTGCTCATAGTGACCGGCGAATGGTGGTTCTATGCCGAGCCCGTGTCGTTTGGTGTCGTCGCCTCGGTCGCCATGATGGTGGTAGGGGCTGCGGCAGCTGCTGCGAACGACCTAGACTTTAGTGCGCAAGGCTTAGCTTGGGCTTGCGCAAATGCGTGCGCTACCGCCACGTACGTGCTGTACATGCGCCAGGTTACACGCACCGTAGACCTTAGCCGATTCGGGACCGTGCTCTTGAACAACGCTTTGAGCGCTGTGTTGCTGCTGATGGTTGCCGCCTGGAGTGGCGAGCTGGCCGAAGCAGTCGCAAGTGCTACCGACGGCTTGCTTTGGCGGCGAGCTAGTGCTTTTGACTTGAGCAGTAGCAACAATATTGGCAGCAGTGTTGATATGGGTTATGTAGGCCTCAATATTTTCACTGGTTTGGTAGGCTTCTTACTCAATTTTGCTCAGTTGTGGTGCGTAGGAGCAACTTCGGCCACCACTTACGCCATCATTGGCACGTTGAACAAGATACCCATCGCGCTCTTCGGGCAGTTTCTCTTCAAAACCAAAATGACGCCGCAGGGCTGGGTCTTTGTCGGCGTCAACTTAGTTGGGTGTAGCTTCTACTCGTACTGCAAACTGATGGAGAAACGCTCGAAAAGCAGCGAGACGAGCAACGGCCCCAGTGCTGTTGCTGTGCCGAGCGGTGAGGAACCACGAGGCCGAGACGGAAGTAAGGCCTCGAATGTTAGCGGGGTAAGCAGTATCCGTAGTAGCTACAGCATCAATGGCAACAATGGCAGCAGCTACAGCAACCATGGCAGCAGCGGCAGCAAAAGAGAAGAGCTGCAAGCGGTCGCAGAGCATTGGGACCGAGAAGCTCGAGGCCGAAGTGGGAGCTTTCCCGACGATTTCGTAGACCCCAGCAGCCTTGACCATTCTTCGAATGTAGAAGAACACTCCTCAAGCAGCCATAACGATACGCACGCACGGTAATAGTACTACCGTAGCTGCCGTTTGTTGTAATTTCATGCGCAACTCTATATACTGGCTGCTCTCTACTTGAGAAACTATGATCGCAAGCCAAGAAAAGTTTATCCCCTGCTTTTGGAGGTAAGGGCCCATTGTTTATAAGCATTACAAATGCAGAATCCTACTTCAAATATTGGGCCATGTGCACATACCACATTCCATTGAAGATGAAATAAATAGTTCTTTGATTTAACGAGCGACGCCTCGTTGTCTATGTCTGACTTCCTTTCTTAAGGGCGCATGTGCATGTGAATTTGGACATGCCCATAGCCCTATAGCAGAGATATACGATATATGGCAGTAATCCGCCCACGCGTAAGGTGTGAGCAGCTGAGCAGCAGCGCTAGCATGCCATTAATCCTTAATTCAAAGTACAATGGCATTAAGGTATTTGTATGTTTGTTGGTGTTATTGCCACTATATCACAGGCCGCGCGATAAGGAGTAGATTCCTATGTAAAGCCATCGGAACGTCACAAGGATCCGAGAACTTAGCAATGTGGGTCTTTTGCAGAGGTGACGTATCCCTACAAATTTCACACCAGTCAACTCAAAGGTCAGTACATGTTGTCACCACTACTTGAGAGAGCTGAGAGGGACGTCCATGCAGCGAAGCACCAGGGGAGAAGTACGATTCACTGTCGTCAGATGCAGCCGCAATAATTGGATTTTCCATGTCTTCAGAATTAGTTAAGCCCTCCTCTGCTCCATGTGGGTTCAATCGCTGAGCTTCTTGCGATGCTTGTCCTGATCCAGGGTTGACTGTTTGTTGCTGCAACATTGAAGCAGCTTTGAGGCGGTCACGTTCAGCAGGATTGTCAACTCCAAAAGAGCCATCATTTTCACTGCTGACTTCGTTCCTGCCAGCGCCCCCAACTTGCTTCCTAGCATCGCTTAGACCAGATTCGTCATCGTATCTGTCAAGAGGTTGCCGGTCAAAGCTACTTCGTTAATTTCATCTTTGACAGGGCCACTCAGCTTTGAGAGAACTTGTTCAAAAGTTGGACGTGACTGGGGCTCCACTTCAAGGCACTGCACGAGCAGAGCATTGAGCATTGGCGGCGCTTGAGGAACGGCAGTAAAAGTTCGCCAACCTTCCACAATTTTCCTGATTAAGCGCATTGGGTCCTTAGGTGGCTGTTTCTTGCCAAAGTCCGCGCACCTTCAACACGTAGTACAGAAATAATGTATATTCAAAGCTCATAGACGAAGAAGTTGTGGCGAATTAGGCATCATCAAATTTAATCATATAATTTCTTCTATACCAGCGTGCTGAAAGGTACTCAAGTAATGGCGTTTCGACGCACATCGCAAGCAAAAGCATGCCAAAGCTATAGACATCCATCTTCCACGCACATTAGGTAAAAAAGTAAGAATGCGACGTTGCCAGAGGATTGAATGCGGATTATAAAGCGCACATGCAAAGCTTGTTTTATGAATATAAGTATAGTTAAAATCGCGCACATACTTTTTCGTCGTAAACATCGCCGTTTAGGACTTCTGGTGCGCAGTAGAGAGGTGTTCCGACACCTGTCATGGCTACGTTTCTGTGCGATTGCGACTTAGAGCGCGAAGTACCGAAGTCCGATATCTTGCTCGACATAAACTCGGTTACTAATGCATTGTCCGGCTTGAGATCCCTTGAATTGTTAGGAGACAGAATGCAAAGTGAACAATAGGTGAGACAGCGTAAGAGGATTAAGATTACTATATCTCAAATTATGGACAAAAGCACAAAGCACTAACCGATGGAGTATACAGCTCTTCATTTTGCTCTCGTGTTCATCAAAGTAAGAGCGACTGTGGAGATAAGCCATCCCTCGCGCAACATCAGAGGCTAGCCGTAGCAGCGGATCGTTCCATGCCAAATTCAAACTGGTTTGACCCAACAAGTCTTCAAGAGAGCCTTTGGGCACCCATTCTAACAGTAGCGCAACCAATTCCCGCGACCAACATGCACCAACAAACCCAACAATGTTCGCATGCATTAGCGTTGCTGTGAGAAGTATCTCGGCTCGAAATGCTAACGCGTTCTCTTCAGTCACCTGTGCGCATAAACGTTCGTAGAGCCATTTCAAACGAAAATAGAACAAAAATATGCGCCACCTTCATACATTGACACTATTTCATGTGAAATGAAATACGATTAAAACAACAATACGCAAAACAGAGATGCAGAGCTAACCTTTAGCATTGTTTTGATGGCCACGGGACGACCGAGAATGGAGCCAGAGAAAACTTCGCCATACGCGCCTGCGCCCACTCGCTTCGAGACCACGACATCGTCGACACTTACGAGATATCGTTGTAAAATTTCCAAACTATCAACTTTCCCATCCATAGGCAATTTCATATCTCCATTCAAATCTTTGTCTTCTGATTCTGAAAAAGGTTCAGACGCCAAATTCTTCAGGTGCGGCGGCTTCACCATTGAGATCCCAGAATTCAATGCGCCAGACACAGACTCTGCAGTAATTTCACATTGGCTAGGCGTGCGCCCCCGCATCACTGCACGCACGACAGCTATTTCTTGGGTGTTCAGGTCCCGACGCCACCATTGGTTTGATTTCATTTCTTCGGCGTGTCGCTTTGCGCCCGAATATAGGGCTAGCCCTACCACAACCAAGTTCACTACGACAAGAACAAGGCCGAAGAGCAAAGGGTCTAGATTGTCGGACACACCCGTGCTGATACAGAGTGCCGCACCGTAATTCAGCATGATGACATACTGCGCAACGTGAGAGAGTAAGTTAGCGATCGGTACGCGAAAGGGCTCAAGTTCACGTAAGCTCACTGCACTACAAATGGCAGCGAACAATCCAAAGGCTGCCCGGCGAGATGACTTTGGCGATATCAAAGGAACAATGCCTACAAAGAAAACACGTCGATATATTTCAAGTGCTTCCCAATAGTAGAACTTGGGCTGGTATTCCATCCAAAGAAAACTCGAAGCGTTTAGCCCTTTATCAGCTCGCTGTAAGCGTAAAGCATGAAATTGGTCTACTGCATTAGAAGGGTTGAGTCGCTGGCGTTTTCGGTACAGTATCAATAACCAGATTAGCGGCACCGACATCCAACCGAGAATCAGAATGACGTCTAACACTTTGAACGCTGCATATCTAGTGCTGCTACAGTCAACAGTCGTATCGTAACGAAGATATTTATTTCCAGCGATGTCGATGCAGTCCAGAGCCTGAAACTGATACCGACATATTGGTGGCATAACAATGTATGTCATCACAAAAAAGAAAGTGCTATGCTGACGAAGGATCTCTTTGCTTTCAACGCGCGTCCGAGCCTGAGCCCTTCGAACAACGCATAGCAGCAGGCAGAGTACCTCCAGGATAATGGGGATGAATGACCACGCAATGACGGTTGTAAACGCATCTGCATTTCGGACGCAACTCAAATCTAAAAAATCTAGTGAGAAAATGGATAACACTTGAAGCATCCTTGCGAAAGGTTGTGGAAACTCGAAATCTGAACTCCATGCAACGGAGCTGGTGATCTGATAGGTTGAGTACGCGACTCGCAGGGTTCCTCCATCTACTCTGTTAAGAGAACCGATGACATAGTTTTTCTTCAATTGCTCGGGAATTGTGATGTACTCAAAGTACATCAAGCATGCAACTATCGTGATAATCATCATGACTGCCACTATTAACACTGCACGGCGTACATGAGCTGTGCACGACAAACAAATCGTATCAGCTGGTGAATATATATAGCCCTCTTGGCAACCTCCACACAAGGGTCCAACTGACCCAGTTAAGCACATCTCCTCGTCCACGCACTGCAGAAAACTTGGCTTGCTTGACATGCTCCAGCAACTTGAGTTGTTCGGGTCAACCCCTTTACATGTAGCTCGAGTACACTGATATAAGTCATCGCTAGTAACATCGGAGCCATCTCCATGCATGTCAATACTATACAAATCTATCCAATAACCCTCCTGGGGGCCAGGAAGTTTGCGTCCCGGCGTTGATAGGCACTGAAGGCGCGCCGTGCACTCGTAACAATCGTGATTCACCGCGTAGTAATTTGCGTCACAAAGAGTGCAATTCGCAGATCCCAATGAGCTACTCCGACCTGTTGCACATCGTTGGCACACCAGTGCACTCGAATGTGCTGCATATCGTCCACTTGGGCAAGCGTTGCATGACGTGGCTCCAAGTGCAACCTGGCGACTTACACCACCGCTCTCATCGGTCAAACTGTCGGTCGCAAAAGTTCCAGGAGGACAAGATGAACAACTTGTGCCAGTGCTGTCCGGCACTTGACCAGCGCCGCACTGAGTACAGACACGAGGCGAAACTGCCCCAAACGTGCTCGAAATGGCCCCTGGAGGGCAGTTGTCACATTGGCAGTTGGCGTAGCAATTCTCCGTACCCAGCAGCAAAGTACAGTTGCCCCAGGTACCTTCCTGGCAATCTGACGAGCACTCAGTTCCAGAGTATGCACTCGCACCTTCGAGAAGCAATCCCTTTTCGACCATTTTAAGGCCGCTTGCTTTGAATTCCCCAGAGATGAAGTGGACTTCTTTCCCCGATGCAGCCTGGTTATTCTCAAGAACACATTCTTCCAAGTCAACACTGCCGCCGTCCACATACAATCCACCACCACGGTGGGAGACAGCATTGTTAGCGATAGTTACTTTATTCAGATGTACTGACCCTCCAATGACATAAAGCCCACCTCCGGAAGAAGTTTCACTGAAACAGATTTCAAAACCGCTAGATTCAGTATATATATCGGCGTAAAACTTAAATATATCTTCGTCACCCACAGTCACACACTCTGGACCTTCTCGTCCATAGTAGGACTTGTCATTAATCATGAGGTAATCGTAGATTTCCTCGGTATCGAAAGTGATCACTTTTAAGGTACCATTTCCTTGAGATTGATATTCACAAGCGGAGTAGGCATCATAATCCTTCGGATAATTGGGCGAATAGAAACAACCTCCAACCACAGAGCACCTAGACCACAAGTTCACACCATGCAAAAAACAACGGCTTAAAAACATACGTTTTCAAAAACGAATTTACGTATGAACACAGTGGCACTATCTAAGTACCCGTCCGCAGCGCCCGATTTCAAAGTAAAGTATGCTCCACTGCCGGTGTTATTAAGCACACTGCTTGAGAGAATTGACACGGTGCCAGACGTAATGAAGAGGCCGGCTCCAGAACCCTCGGAGGCTACATTATGAGCAATGGTGCAGAGAGAAAAAAATGAGGATGTAGAACTACCCCCCATGTAAACACCTGCACCCCGAACCGCTCTATTGGCGGCAAAATTTGTCTCAACACAACTGAGATCCGAGGACGAGTCAACAACGAGACCGCCACCGTATAATGCATGATTTTCTGTCACCAAACACCGCTCCATGTGGACGTGCGCTCCAAAGAAAGCCAGACCTCCACCTTCTTTTGAAGCAAAATTACGAAATATGTTGCAATCTAGCATCGTCAAGTTGGCTCCGTTAGTAGCCACGACGCCACCTCCAGTTGTCGCGAGCGGATTCGAAGATGCAGTATTCCCCGACACAGTACAGTTGTCCATGACCGCACTTACCTGAAGAAGGAACAAGGAGTTATACGTCAGCGATGGCAGTTAAGAAGGAATGCAGTGCATGCTATCACGAGCCTGGAAGTTAAATCTGATCGCCCCTCCAAACGCGCCCGAATTCTTAGCAAAGGTACAATTGTGAAGTATGACTGAAATGTATTTTGCGCTCTGTGCATCACTAGTGTCTGAGCCTTCATAACCGTCGACATATAAAGCTCCAGCAGAGCTTTCGTATGCTTTGTTTTGGAAGAAAGAGCAGCCTTGTAGCGTGACTTGAGAATAGCCATTGATGAACATGCCCCCGGCGGAGCCCCAGGAAAAGCCGTTTGAGATGACGAGATTAGTTATCCAAATCTCCGCTTCAATGACACTGATGCAGCGTGTAATGTCTCCACCGTTGATTTCAAAATCATTTCCAAAAATTCGCACTCCCGCAACATTTGATACCACGAGTGCAGTCGACAACACTATGTCGGCGCCCACTGAAACTATGTTGCCACTCGCTTGAAGAGCATGCTGAAATTGTAAAGATGTAGATGCCAACAGCGTTGTCGGCGCATATGTCGGCACCAAAGAAGGCACCAATGTTGGAGACGGCGTGTTTGATGGTGCGGGCGTTATCGAAGGCGCAGGCGTCGTGCGGATGGTAATGTTGACATCATCGATAGCCAAATCACCTGTATAATCCCAGCCAGTATATGCCACGAATTTTACGATTGAAGTTTCTGTGCTGCCTATGGCGACTGTGGCCATCTGCCATTCTTCGCCCTGGTCGCCAGATTTGCTCCAATGCTCCTCCCATCCAGATACATTTGAGTACGTTTGAAGAACCAGAGAGCCCATCGACTGGCCGTACATGTTGTACCAGAAAAATACCGAACTGACGCCAACGCTGCCTAACGAGGTCTCTAGTTCAAATGGTCCCTTGTAAGGAAAATTTGGCGAGGACGCCTCCACGTACATGTAGCAGCCAACTCCGGAAGTGTGATCACTGCTAGGCCCGGTGGGGCTACTAGG
>Ga0307982_1004958_pt1 | contig 10478 bp, 10 predicted proteins | sample OrgLakmetagen989_FD_201847 | JGI IMG/M metagenome (GOLD analysis project Ga0307982, IMG submission 201847) | Saline water microbial communities from Organic Lake, Antarctica - #989 | ecosystem: Environmental > Aquatic > Non-marine Saline and Alkaline > Saline | place: Antarctica: Organic Lake... | reverse complement strand
TGAGTACTGCAGGGATTTCGGAGTGTCCATGTTGTGCGCAATGGTTTTGGGGGCTCTCGCAGCATTCTTGCGGCGGTGCCAGAACACACCAAATGCAACGAGAACAATAAGCACAACCACCAAGCTCACAACCAAGGGGGTTGTTTCGTCTCGTGAGCTCTCAGTGTCGGAGTCGTTGCCTTGGGCCCCAGGGGCCCCCCCAGTGGTGCCGCCGCCCCCCCCAGCTTCGTTGGGACCTGAGCCAGTGGAGGCAACTGGTGTGGAGCCAGCTCCACCGCTGCCACCCCCCTGGCCGCCAGTAGAGCCTGCGGTGGCGGCGGGCGTGCTTCCACCACTAGGCATGGCAGCTTGCGTAGGGGCAGCGCTGCGTGATGCAGATGGGCTTGCGCCAATGGATGCTGTGGGTGTCTGGCTGGGTGTCTGGCTGGGGGTCACTGCAGCTGTGCCAGCGGCACTGGGGATAGCAGCGGAGGTGGCAGTGGCAGCAGGGGTGGGATTGTTGGATGGCTGGGCCTGCACACACGCCGGCACGCCTGGGAGGGCAATCTCAAACGGCGCACCGCCCCCCCGCCCGTGAGCAAGGATGGGGCTGCCTGCGGCCTGCTGGCCAGCGGCAGCGGGCTGTGCATCCGTGATAGTGACTACAATGTTCCCATCGCTGCCTGCACCCCCTCCCAGCACGGAGATGGTGGGGCATGTGGTGCTGGGAGCGATGGGACGCAGACATAGGTACGTTTGGCTGGTGTGCCCCCTGCTTAGCCGCAGTGCAGCGGGCAATCCCGCAAGGGGACTCCGTGAAATTGTGGCCCCACCAATGGTCACTTGCCACCCCGTGCTCCAACCTTCGCTGTCTGTGGAGGTCATTGTGAGCAGCACAGGATATGCCGCTGCATCGCCCGCCAGGAATGCACATACATTGGTGCCGGGGGGGGCACCACTCAGCTGCTCAGCAAAGAATGCCCCAGCTTGCACTGGGGGCACAAACGCCACAAAGCCACGGGGGTTGGTCACAGCCCGAGTGGCCAAATCGGGCCCAGCTCGCAGCTGGCACACAGCGGAGCGGCGTTGGTTGTCTGCCATGGGAATCCCCCACAGCCTTGTGATGCGGACATATGTGCCCGGTGCACTGCACGTATTCCCCTGCACATCGGGCACCTCCCAACGGGTGAAGCCGTTCCCCAGCAGCTCACCAGTGTTCACGTTGCCCCACGCACAGCCGGCGCCGGCGTTCTGCATGCGCACAATGCCGATCCAATACGTCTCTTCAGAAGACACTAGGGGGTGTCTGAAGAAGGTGTCTAGCCGCTCAGACTGCTCCATGTCCACAATGGCGCCGACAGTGGCGCCCTGCGCGTCGCACAGGTCTGCTGCCTCCCGGTACAAGCTGCGTTGGCGGATGTTGGAGAAGCAGTAGGCGGCGTCGTCGTCGGCATTCTTCACATAGCGCCAGCCCAGGCCGCAGGTCTCGGGCCCATGTACCGAAGATACAGCTCGCACTGCACACACAGCACCGTATTGCACACCTGGCACTGCAGAGGGAGGTTCCATGCGCCACAGAGGCACCCCAGCCGACGGGTGTACATACAGCGTGCACCCCCACCCGGGCTGCAGGTCAGTGGATGCGTTGAAACCCGAGCCCCAGTTGGCGTACTTGAGGGGGGTGCCGTCGTCCAGAAACACCTCGCCGTGCCCTGGTTGCCCAGGGGCATTTCGCACTGAGCAGCCGAACCACACCCGCTGCCCGTTGGCCACGGCAGTCACCACACCAGCAGCCTCGCCCTCCCCGTACTCGGCCAGGGGGGCTAGCATGGCGCCTGGGGTGGATGTGGTGCAGGCTGCTTCCGCAGACCCCCTGCTCATGCCGCTGGCCATGGGCAGGGCCTTGTAGCACCAGGAGTTCACAGGGACCCACCCCCCCCCGAAAGGGCAGGGCTCGTCTGTTCGGTACACGTTTCCCATGAAGCCATATGCAGCCAAGCTGGGGTCAGAGGTGGTTGTCTCGAAGTCCGAGTCCGTACCTGTGTCTGCCGTGGTTGTGCCCCCCCCCGTCAGGGCAGGGGGGGGTCGCCAGCGCTTCGAGGCCGCAGCAGCTGCCCTGCAAATGTAACCGCTGCGGTCAGCAGCAGGGGCCCGAGTGGATGCCATGCGTCCCGTGGATGACATGAGCTGCACGCGGGCGGGCAGATCCCGCACAACGGTGTCTGGCAGCGATCCACCCCAAGTTGAGAAGTCCCACACAGACATATCGGCATTCTTCAGGGTGTAGTTTGCATAGGCGGGCTGGCCCCCAAGAAAAGGGCCAAAGCGATCCCCCGCCACATCGTCCACAGGCGCAATGAATGCTGTCATGGTGTCACCAGCCAGGCTGCTTGGGGACATGAGCTGTTGCGCCACAGAGCGGTCTCCCTCCGAGTGCAGGGAGGCTAGCTGCCCCCCCATGGCCCGACAGTGCACCTCGCCCTCAGCTTGGAACAAGCGGTGAGTCCCCAGCATCCAGCAGTCGCTGCTGCCAGGGCGATGATCCCTCACCCACCCCTCCGCACATCCACCAGGCGACACAAGAGGCTGGGCACACACGAATCCGTGGGCTGTGACGCCGCTGCTGCGCACAGTCACCGCTTCAAAGTACGTGTCTGAGGGCTCGCCCAAGTTGAAGAAAAGGTGATCGTTGTTCTGCAAGCCCACTGGCTGTGGGCTAGCTAGTGTGTCCCATGCCCCCCCGTCCACCCACGTCCAGACTGAGTTGCTGGTGGTGGTTGCGTCAACCACATACTCAGCGCCAGTGAACACGAAGTCAGAAGTGGAGGCGGAGGGCAGGGAGAGGTACAGACTGCGCTGAAAGACATCATCGGTGGTGCCTTCCACCGATGCCAACTCCGCTGCAGGGGCCAGGCCAGCACACGTCGCGCGGGCTTGGGTGAAGCTCTGTCGGGCAGCCGGGCGGCGAGCCTGGAAGCACCGGTGGCCGTGCTGCGTCCACCCAGGGGGGCAGTCGTTCACGTGCTTGATGTTCTGTGTGTCGCCACTGCGCCCAGTGCGGCTCAGCAGCTGTGCCAGGCTGTAGTCGGCAGCATCACCAGGGGCGCTCTCGCACAGGTACCCCCTGTGATCCACTCGCCCGTCCACATCCGACAGGCCGGACACTGTGGGCGTGATAGCAAGGGCAACCACATGTCCCTGTACCCCGCCGAAGTTGCTGGGCTGGAAGTTGTTCCAGTTGAACCCAGGGAAGGCGCTCAAGGCGGGACCCCCCCCAGAGGCCCCCCCCCAGCGGAAGCCGTGGGGGGTGTCCCAGTCTCGAACCAAGTCGACGTAGAACACGGCATCGTTAGACTGGGGAATGACATCGGACATGACGCTGCTGGCTTCGGAGGGGGTCTCCCAAATGGACAGTTGGGGGGTGCTGCCACCGCCAAGGGCTCCGGGGGGGGCTTGCCCAAGCGCCGCACAGTCCACCTTTGCGCCAGCATACGTCCGCTGCACGTCTGACTGCGGCAGGTAGCAGCGGCCTTGTGCACCTGGTGTAGATATCCACCCCAGGGGGCACGCGCCCATCTTGGCCCGGCGCTTACACAGGGGATAGGCAGACACAGGAGCAGCAGTGGGGCTGAGAGACCAGCTATCGGCCAAGCTGAATTGAGCCAGGGTGGCAATGCAAGCTGCATCCGACGCAAACGATGATAGCATCCCTGCTTTCATCCAATTGGCATACAAAAATGGTCTGTGCAAGTAAGGGAGCTGGCATGAAAGCACCGTACGTTTGCAGGCAAGGGAGCTGGTCGCAGCGACAACTATTCTGCACCTGCGTTGCACGCCGCACTTACGAGCCATCAGTCCACGTGGTTATACCAGACGCCGCAGAAAAAGCACACCCAATCCAAAAGCTAAATGTAGCACCCAAATTTCCGCCATACGGGGTGGCGGCAACATTCACAAAGCTCTCCCAAGCACTGTGTGATGCAAAGCTGGCCAGCCGTGCCGTGTCGGTGAAGTTCACCGTCATTGAGTCATTGCCCACTTGAATGGTGCGAGGCAGAGTAAGCGATGCACAAAATCCGTCAGCAGCAGCTTGCGTGCGTGCAGGTGCGTTTTGAACGGCAGATTTGGCAGGGAGATGGTAACAAGAGCCGCCAACTCGCACCCACTTCTCATCCTCACAGCCATCGTAAGTGCCAGGGCCGAAGCTCTGAGCAGCAGCAGGCAGCAGAATACTTGCTAGGGCTAAGCAGAGCAGCCATCCTACACAAAGCTGCGCCATTTTTCTGCGTGCAAGTACAATTACTCGCAACCGGAGCTGACAATGACTATAATCTGGGACAGTTGAGCCAGGCCCAGGCAGCCGAGTGGAAACAAAATGGGCAGTGTGAGCTCACTGCTAATGTAGAAAATTTTGGTTTGACACCAATGCATAGCAGGATCAGGCCTATCCAGTATACTTTTCGGCCAGAAAATGGGGGGGTTGCATGTCACGCGTGAGGCTGAAAGCGGCCAATTTCTGCCGAAATGCAGGGGTTTTCTGTCGCATACTGAAGCCTCCGGTAAATGCATGACTGTTTTTCGCTCGGATCGAGCAATGTTGGCTCCGCCTGATGACCAGGCATGAGCCCAGGTGAGGATTCGTTCTGCTGGAAGAAGCGGCGCCCGGTACCCGGTGGGTGGGGGGCTGAAGCAAACAGCTTTTTGCACATGCTCCACCTCGAATGCCCCAAAATGGACACCAAGATTTATCCTCCTGCGGTGCTGTGTATTGTTGCAAAAAAGATTGCCGGAGCACGCTTTGTGCAGGCATTGGGATTGCCACGTGACAAGACTCTCGCAAAGTATGTCGATCTCTAGCACAAGCCTTGCGGCGCCTATCTTTGGGATGGCGCCCATAAAGAATGGTACTCTGGCTGTGGCTGGTGGTGGCAGCTCCAAAACGGGCATTGTAAACAGTCTGGTAGGCGCCTTACGTTCCCCAAATTCCCAGATAATCAACAACTTCCGCGTGGTTTGCAGACAAAGATTTGCGTGGAGGAGACTGCTGGTGGAAAATTCGAGCTTGGAAAATGCCAGAAGCACAGTCTGGGTAGCACATGTTTATTCTCTGTCGCAGCTTCGGCAGATGTAAGGCGTGCACGGTGATGCTCACAGCTTTCACAACACCACGCCTGGGGAACTTTCTTGCAGAGCACTCGCATCGTCGGGGGCGCACAAGAGTTCGCCGTGGTATACAGCTACATTTCAGATCAAGACCAGTAAGTGAAATTCAATCAGGTGTCAATGCTTGTTGGAACTTTCATGCTCAATCAGATTGTCGGAGATTGTCCGCTTCCCTGCTGACTTCGCTGGGAAGAGTCCCGAAGTCAACGCAGTGGCCTTCGGCTTGGAGTCCACCTGCATTCTCACAGGGGGCAGCGATGGCATATTGCGTGTATGGCGTGTTCCTGGTGACGTCACACGCAGCACGCCCCCCACTTTGTTGCTTGAGTGCAAGGGACACACCGGCGCTATTCAATCAGTGGCAGTGGACCCAGTAAACGGGCTAGCAGCCACAGGGAGCTCCGACGGGTCCGCACGTGTGTGGTACCTCCCTGTGCTTATGGGCGGTGCTCCCGATGACAGGTCGGCCTTCTGCTGGCAGCTACCTGCCGTTGCCCCCGGTTTCATCACCAAGCCTGCCGCCCCAAGGGGAGGGCGAAAGCAGCGCCACAAGTCAGCCGGCGCATTCAAGTACGCCAATGTCGCGTTTTCAGGGAGCACCTTGGTGACACTGGAGGCTTCTGAGTTTGTGAGTTCTCCCCGTCTCTTCGCGATATGATGCGTTTCATGCCCCAGGGGGAGCCCTGCGCAGAGCATGTGCAACCAATGCGTTTTTGCAGGGAGGCTCGTACGTGGCGCTATGGGAACTTGAAAAGGCAGGCAGTGGTGCCCCATGCCAGGTGGAAGCTTCTTCTTGTGCGCAGCTGGCCATTAGCGCCCCCAACACAGCTGCGCTTAGGGCTGCAGTGCCAGCTCCCCCCGGAGAGGCTGCAGGAGGAGGAGATGAGGCGCGGGAGACGATTGTAGCTGGCAGCCATGCAAGCAAAGCAGTAGCTGGTCCCTCACGCACTCCCAATGCTGAGCTGCAGGGCTGGACATGGTGCCTGGGCCAGGGGCGGGTGGCCACTCCCGGGCCTGCCTGTGCCCTAGGCCTGGCCAGCGACGGCTCCGGGCTGCTGGTGTCCTGCTCAGACAAGGTGGTGTATGAGTACACCATGCCCAACCTGGTGCAGCGCAACAAATACCGCACAGGGCACTCCTTCGCGCCCCTGGGGGTGGCATACACGCCTGACTGCGAGCACTTTGTGACGGGGAGCCCGGATCACAGTGTTGCGCTGTTCAAGCGGGGGACCAGCATGAGTATTTGCGCAGCAGCCGTGATGCTTCTGGTGTTTATGTTCTTTTCTGTGGTGATTGTGGCGTTCATCGTCGTGCTGGTCAATGCGTCGCTGGCCGCTGGAGACGGCAGCTTCGCATCGCCGCTGCCGGAGCATTTCTCGGCAGCAGCAGTGTCGCTACAAGGCACCATCAAGGGTTTATTCGTTTGAATTCGGAAAAAAAATGCAAGCTTGAAGTCGCAGCTCTAGATAGTGGCCTGACTGTCTAGCGTTCAGGTTGTTCGACCCTGTCACCGAGAGACAGTGCATGTTGCACGAAATTGTCGTTCGTGAAATCAATCTCCACGAAACACTCCCATGGCACCCTTACTTGCTGCATTGTGTCCCGCCAGCGAATGGTGACGCTATTGTCAGCAAGCGTATCAAAGTCAAGCGTCACGCACAGCGGCGTGCCAACTTCGTCTTGTCGGCGATAACGACGGCCTGCAAACAACGTGCCGTGAGCTTACACTGCGAGCATCCTCTGCAAGACTTGTTGCATACCAATGGAACCTGCAGCATCCACATCCACTCGGATTCCAGCTTGGTGCGTGAGCGCGTCAGCGAATTCATTTGCCATGTGCAGCAGCCCAGCTTTCTTCACCAATGGAAAGATGGCAACTGTAGTGGGGGCAACCGCAGCAGGCAGACGAAGTAAGGGACGAAGCGAGCCATCTGCTTCAACAAGCACAGCCTGCTGGTCCTCCGTCTCTGCTGTTGCTGGCTGCAACTCGTGCTGCATCCCTTCACAAAGCAATGCCAGCAACAGCCGGTTGACTCCAAGCGCGGGCTCCACAATGTGTGGCATGACTTTCTGCAACAAACCAGTACACGATGCGGCACCATTTGAGCTACATAACAAGGCTTTGACGTACGGCACCTTGTTTCCGTGGGTCGGCGGCTCTCAGGTCTGCGCCGCTTGCTGCGGCGTGCTGCTCCAAGTCGAAGCTCCCCCTGTTAGAAATCCCCCTGCAGCGAATTCAAGTGCGCTTAAACATGCTGCTTTGTATCATTTCGCTTCAGCGCTTACCACAGCTCACCCCAGCCGAATGGGTACAGGTACTCGATATCGGTGGTGGCAAGCGCATAGTGCGCCAACTCCGTGCCGCAGTGCTCACGCAAGCGCAAGCGAGCTGGGCTCACACCAAGTTTTAGGAGCCAGTCGAAGCAGATTTGCGTCCACTGCTTTTGGTACTGTGCAGAGTCTTCCGGCAAACAAAAGAATTGCAACTCAGCCTGCTCAAACTCGCGCGTGCGAAAAATGTAGTTACTTGTCGAAATTTCGTTGCGGAAGCTCCGACCGATGCTGGCTACACCCAGTGGAATTTTGTTCCTTGTAACAGTGTGAATGTTCCGCCACTGTGTGTACACCCCTTGAGCCGTTTCCGGGCGAAGAAAGGCCCGCGCCGAGCCCCCGTCCACCGCGCCAACCGACGTCTCAAACAGCATGTTGAACTGCCGCGGATCTGCGCATGTGTATTTGTTCGCGCACACTCTGCATGTGCATTGCTGAGGCGCACTTACCCCCCAAGCCTTTCTCTCCTTCTGCTCCGCACGAAGGGCATGCACGGTCCAGCTGCTGGATGGCAGCTCCCAGCAACTGCACATCGGAACCAGCTGCTGCATCTCCAGAGGCAGCCTCAACAAGGTGGTCTGCCCTGAACCGCTTGCGGCAGGAGTAACACTCCGTGAGTGGGTCTGCGAAATTCTTCACGTGCCCGGACCCGGCCCACACTGCCTCAGGAGACAACACGCAGGAGTCAAGAGCAACAACGTCACGCCTGTGAGTGACGAAGTCTCGCCACCAACGAGAAAGTACATTGTGTTTGAGCTGGGCTCCTTGCGGGCCGTAGTCATATCCAATTGCAGCGCTTTGATACAGATCAGCCGAAGGGAAGATAAAGCCTCGCTTCATGCAGACACTGATCAACGCAGCTAGCGGGTCACGTGCAGACTTTGATGCAAAATGACGATACGAAATAGAGGCTGAACCTTGTTTGCAGTGTGCTAAGTTGTAAAAGGGGCTACTGAGAGCCCGTCTATTGCGGAAACGAGGTAGCAGCCCGGAGCTCATTGCGGAAAATGATGATCACAGTTTGAATCTACTACCAAGGACTTGCTTCTGACAAAGGACAAACGTGACCTTGTTCAATTGGTGTTTGAAGCCCAACTCAATTATCCACATGATCCAGCATGAGAGCAGCACTTTGCAGTACCAGAATGATCTGCTGATTCACACCCCCCTCTGCATGTGCACATGCCCAACCCCTGGCTACTGGTCGAGTTGATGTCGCTATAAAATACAACTTACTAGAATGACAATTTACAACAACCATATTGCCTTCGGAAAATTTTCATTTCATCGAACTTTGAACAAAGAGTACTTGCCTTCGAACAAGTGGTCCGCGAAACTTGAAACATGCTGAAACACATGTTTTGGCCAGTCTGCCTAGCATCAACTTTCCTTGCGTATGCCACAGCTGATGAGATTGGTATGTCATCCTCTGTGCTTCTACTTTTGTACATGAGCCAGGACCAATAGACTTGGTGCAGATTGTCAGCAGTTTCGCACAGTAGTTGCGCATCGCACTGGCCCAACGACTGCCATGCTGGCCTTTGAAAAGGCTGATCAAGGTTTTGATCTGATATCTCATGAATTTACTGTCCGGTTAGTTGATGGTAAGCTACTTATTTGAGATTAAAAGTCGAAGCTGCGCGCGCTTTGCCGTTTGATGCTGTCATGGGCTTCCTGCTCATCAATTTATGTACAGATCGACAGCCAAATATGAAACTTCCCGAGATAAGATTGGGGTCTTTTCAAGACAGTAAGTTTCGTCGGCTTGCGTGTTTTTGGTCTGCTGACCAATCCAAACTGTGCAGCACTGCTGGTCAACGATTGGACAAATGCTTTGACCCTGGAGGTTGCACACGCTGACTCCCCGAAAACGTGCATGCAGCAAATACATATACCGAAAGTTCGATACCGTTGGCCCAACCGTGCTCTACCAAACAAGCTGCTGAGCATGCAACGCACGCGCACGCTGAGTAACGTTGCTGGAGAAACCCCAGAAACTCTGTCTGTGCTGACTTCCTTGCCATGGGAAAATTTTGTCTTCGGCAGTTTCAACTCGACAGGATTCCAGCCGAGAGATGACTGTGCTAATTTTCTAAGCGCTGCGCACTGCACACAAATTGCCTCGACCACCATTTCCGCTTGGTTCACGTTCGGCGGGTTTTTACTTCCTCCTACTACGCTGGCAACCAGACCCCACGCGTTCGCAAATATTGAGGGTTATTCCAATGGAACACATTTTGTCAATGCGCTGTGGTCGGGCTTTTTGGCAGGCCGAATGTTTGATGGGGTAATTGGGTACAGCTCAAACCAAATACAACCTCCCACGGGAGGTTTCACTTTGACCAGTGCATACATTTGCGGAGAAAACACTGTTCATCTAAATCGCACTGCACAAATCACGCAACACTTCAGTGGAATTATCGGTAACCTCACTTCAGCGGGATTCGATGGCTGTTCTCAGGGACACAGCATAAACGGAGTTTGTTCCTCAACGAGTCCACGGGTGCAATCCCTTTCGGCAGACTTACCCCTCTCGCCATGGGCTCCTCACCCAAATCAGGTTCGACAAGGATCGCTTACTTCGTCAAACATCTTCTTGGACGGTGAATGGCCCGCAGTCACAACAGCCGTCCTTTCCTATTTCGAACAAGTGTGTGGACTGTCATCCCCAATGCCCATGCCCTCTCCGGCGCCTCACGGCAATGGCAGCAGCAACGGTAACGGTAACGGCAGCCACTCCTCCCCCATGCCCATGCCCTCGCCCTCTCCGGCGCCTCACGGCAATGGCAGCAGCAACGGTAACGGTAACGGTAACGGTAACGGCAGCCACTCCCCCTCCCCCATGCCCTCGCCCTCTCCGGTGCCTCACGGCAATGGCAGCAGCAACGGTAACGGTAACGGTAACGGCAGCCACTCCTCCCCCTCCCCCATGCCCATGCCCTCGCCATCTCCGGCGCCTCACGGCAATGGCAGCAGCAACGGTAACGGTAACGGCAGCCACTCCT
>Ga0307982_1004956_pt1 | contig 10482 bp, 7 predicted proteins | sample OrgLakmetagen989_FD_201847 | JGI IMG/M metagenome (GOLD analysis project Ga0307982, IMG submission 201847) | Saline water microbial communities from Organic Lake, Antarctica - #989 | ecosystem: Environmental > Aquatic > Non-marine Saline and Alkaline > Saline | place: Antarctica: Organic Lake... | reverse complement strand
CTCCGGAGTATATAGCTATAACGCCATCTGATTACTCCCTTTCTTCTTTCTTTGATACGTATAATAACCTTCAACCGCCTTAGTAGAGCCGGCGGGGCTGTTGGAATTACGAGCGCACATAACATACCGATAGCCGATAGTAGCAATGAGCGCACATAACATACCGATAGCCCAGTCAGACTTGTGCTGAAGGCTACACTTTTTCTGCTACTGCATTGTATAGGGGTGTTTCTTTGTTTTAGGGGAGTATTAACTAGACTTGACTAGCCGATAGTAGCAATGTATGCATATCCAAATCCGTGCGCTCCTACTTCACTCACAGCTAACAGTCAGAGGCTTGTGCGAACATAAGCTCACAGAAGCAAGCTAAATATCGAGGGTTCATATATCTTCCTTAACCATTGCCTATCATGTCTTTTCCACCGCCGCTGCCTGAAAGCCACCCAAAAAGCCCTCCTTTTCCGGGAGTACCGCTGGTGCTGTCATTGCTCTGCCCTCTCTTGCGGTCTGCTTTCTTCTTCGCTTTCACTGACTCTTCTTTGGCATGAGCTGCTCTTAAAGGGGGTAAAGCAGCCATAATCTCACGGTGGCTGATTACAGAGGAGGTTTCTAACTCGTTCACGTGCTGGAGATCGAGCAAAGCGTCTCGAAACGTTTCAATGGCCTTTTGTTTGAACATCAAAAGCACGAGGAGCAACAAGCACACAAACAAGCCAGGTAGAAAAATTAGGCGAAGGTTGAAAAAGGATAGTACAATGTTATCAACTCTGCTCATACTTTAGCAGGACAAAGAAACAACAGAGGTAGCATGGGTGAAAAGAACTCGAGCATACATTTAATTCACTTGGGGTGAATTTTAAGAAGCACCTGTTGAAAGGTTGAGCAGGCAGCAAGCACCGGCGCTGTCTTTTGAAGGATGGCCAGCACTACCCACATCAGGACGGCCGGGGTTTCTTCGGGGGGGTGCCACAGCATCAAATCCCACATGTGGAGCACTACAGCAGGGGGCGCGGAGTCCACAAACAACTGCACGAACCTAGTGGTGAAATCGTATGAAAAGGGACGGTATGGTAATACCAAGGGAATATACAGTTGCCATTGTGAGAGAGACAATATGATTAGACTTCGAATGCCGGCTCATCAATTGGATCGAATGAAAGGGCTAGCGGAAAAGACTCTCAAGATCATGCCTTCGCCAATCTCTCTATGAATCTTTGACTCACCAGTCAGGCGTCACGAAAAGCCACTCAAATTCAATGCTTTTCAGGTTCTGCACGGCCGGTGCGCTGGTCGAGTAGCGCTCCACTAGTTTGGATAAGGCAAAGGTGTCGCTCATCAATGGCGCCATCCCTTTCTCCAGGTAGCCTTGGCACCTAAGGGCAATGATGATGATGATGGGGGGGGGGGTATTCAAAATGAAAGAACGAAGAAGCACGAGGCAAGTATATGGGGAAACGACAGAGAGCTAGCGCTGAGAAAAGAGAAGAAAAAACGTCCTGAGGGCTGCTGAAATAGGGGCTTTTATTCATACTATATCCCAGCCTCACCGCTGTGAGACGATGGCCGCAAACGTCCAAAACGCGTCTTCTTCCAGATCCGTTGAAGTGGTGACGTCATTCGAAGTACTAACATCGCCCCCGCCGCGGAAAGTGACGAGCACAAAGGCCGCCAGGGTGGACATGCCCTAATATATTGCACGGATGAAAGGGAATATTTGAACTGAAACTTACGAGTTGGGCAATCGATTGGATGGCAATAAGGAAAAGATCAGAGAAAATATCGATAAAATAGAATATGGCATATAACTCAGATACGAAAATAAGTGATGATTTCACCTGCACATAGCCGAGCTCAGGATTAAGGCGCGAAAAAGCAGTGAGAAGGCGCACGAGCACGACTGCGCCGTCGCCGTCTCGGAAATATGGCACCTGTGCACAGCGCAGTGCCACAGTAGTACGCATTACTCAACGCGAAAGAATGGCAGAAGGAGGAGCTAAGAGGAATACAAATAACAAAAAAAGTCAATGGTACACGACTGTGATCATGATAAGGGCACAAGGAAGTCTACCTCTGTGCAAGTCCTCCTAACATCGGCAGCGATGGTGCGAGAATGGTCGTTGTCGTGTTCCTGTTCTAATGTAGTATGAGGCCAAGCCAAGTGCCGATAGGCGTCCGCAGGCTGTTGGCATAATAGGGACAGCAAGAAGTAACGGAAATATAAAGTGCAAGGAAACGACATCAAAATAAGACGAGACAAGCGCAAAAATCACCAAGATACGAGGTTCAGATATACGGTGAAAACTTAAAGCAAATGGAAGAATTCTTACACAAAATGTGTAGATCCTGTAGGAAAAGTTAACTGCTACTATTTCCTAGTATGTCTAAGTCTATACACTTGGGTGTGTGAATGTGTCCTAATATAATACCTTCGACCGCCTCAGCACGTCTCCACCGGACCAGAGGGTCCACAGCAAGCGCCGCCGCGACGGTGCCACCCCCGAGCGGCGCACCTTTACCAAGAATATATTAGGGCAGACATCAACTTGCAGGCACACGCACATGTCGCAAAAGATGGAAAGAAGGGGCATTACTGAGCACGCACACAACAAGTGAGCTCACAACAAGCACCACAAGCAAGCAAACAATCACACCCTCTGTTTACCAGCCCTCCTGCAGCATCCTTCAACGGATCATTCGCATTCCTCTGCAAGTCCAACCAAAATTGCATGGAGGGGGCGGAGGAGCCAGCACTGGTTGCTGCAGCAGCAGCGGCCGACGAAGGCGATGACTTGTCCTGCGTGAATTGGCGCAGGAAATTGAATTCTTTGGCAGTATTTTCAAATTTCCACCACATTTGCTCGCAAGCGTCGGCTTTTGGTCCTTGAAAAGCACTGGCGTAGTTGCGTAGCGATAGACTTCGAGGCGAAGAGGGCGGAGATGAGGATGCGGCGGCGTTGGCTCGGTTGGTTGGAGATGACGGTGCTAGACGTGGCGGGGTCGCAGGAAGAGATGAAGCACTTAAAGTGGAAATGATAGAGTTACTATGGTTCGGCACTGACTCATGGGCTACATGCTCCACGCTCCTGTCTGCCTCTGCCTGTGCGGTGTCGAGTGAACTCCTCTGGTGGTCTGGTACTGCGTCAGAAAAAGCGTAAGCTCCGAGCAAATTAGCGGCGGGGGCCTGACCAATAACCTCAACTGGAGTCGAAGGTGGCAGCATGTTGAGCTTTTGCTGGTGGTTTTCTGAGCTTGAGGAGATCTCTGAGGAAGCTACAAGGGTGGATGCAGATGATGAAGCAGGTGAGGAGGTGGTGGCTACTTCTGCCGAAGAAACAGCCGGCGGCATCGACTCGTGGCCGTTGGTTACCGAGGAAAGAGCCGGCGGCACCGACGAAGGAGTTGGTGCCACAATCCACGCCGCAGCCGACGGGATTTCTCGAGGCGGGGACAGCAAGGACGGCTCTCGTGACGATGACAGCATAGAGCGGGCTGGAGCTAACGAGAGTTGCGACGACGGACTTTCACTGCCGCCGTTGTCGTTCGTCGCTGTAACAGCTACACTTGTTGCCGCTGCCGGTAAAGGCAGGCTGCCATTCATAAGAGGGTTGGCAACATGCCCATCGTCTTCAATCACGCTATCTTGTGCATCAACGAATTCGTTTGAATTGCTTTCAATCTCATTGTTGTCATTGTTGCTGTTGCCTTCGATGTTGCTGCCGTTCTTCGAGTTGACTTCAACAGCTGCTGTTGCGGAAAGCGCAGCGATTTCTTTTTGAAGAAGATTAGTGGTCACTTCGGTACTGTCATTGATCCTCGTGTCTGTGGTCAAGACTGGCTTCTGATCTTCAAGAGTGTTCTGTTGAGGCTCAAGCTTCATCGTCAGATCTATAGAGCTCGCTTTAGTACTATCAGCTGGAGGAACAGCCGGAGTAGCATCTCCACTATCAGCGATGGAAGTGTCTGCAATACCAGGAGGAAGAGGAGGAGTAGATGTTGCAGGTTCATTGAAACGCCGGCGCTGAGCCGCCAGTGCATGGAGTGCTTGCTGCTTGCTCGTCAAGAAAGTGCTGCTGTTAGCACTGGTGCTGCTATTGCCACTGGTATTGCTGCTGCTTTTGTCGCTGCTGCTGTCGTCTTGAGCAGTACTATGGTTGCTGGTTTCAGTAGCAGCGGTAGAACCAGTGGCAGAAGCTTCATCAATACCGCGTGTTCCAGCCTCCTCCTGTAGTTGCCCTTGCTGGTTCTGTTGCTGTTCTTGTTGCTGTTCCTGCACTGGTGGTCGTCGAGATGGGTCTTGGCTCTCACTTGCTCGTAGACTGCGCTTTCGCTCCGGCGCTGCTCTTTTCTGCCTCTCTAACCGCACAGCCGTCACTTCAGCCTCCCTCGCGACTTCTTCAGCCATTGAGACGCCATGGTCACGCCACGCTTCACTGGCATCGCCTTCGCCGAGATGCTCCCACTCGTTGGCGAAGTCGATGCGGTCTTGGTGGCTGTTCACGATCGATGCATACGGGGACGCTTTCGGCGGATACAGCGAGGACGCATTCCCCCCTCTGGGGGTGTGGTTCGAGGAGAGGTCCGACCGGCTAGGCGTGCGACGAGGCGACAAGTCCGATCGGCTGAGGGTGCGCCGAGGCGAAGTGGAACGACCACCGGGGCGGCCTGGTGATATTATATTCGGGCTAGAAATGGCTGCTCCTGGCCCTCCTCTTCGCGGCGACTGAGGTCGTCCTCGAGGTGAACTCGAGCGATTGCTGCTGAGGCCATCGTCGTGGGTGCTGGTAGCTCCAGAAGATAGATTGCGACGCGGTGACACACTCCTGCGACTGTCTTGTTGCGAGCGTGAAGGCGATTGCATCGACGAACCATGCGCTGCACTATTGTTCGCGCCAAAACTAGCGTCTAGATCCTCGTCTTCATCACCAAAACTGCTATTCATTCCAGTCAATTCTTGCTGTTGCTCCTCCAAGGCTGCGATCTCTTCCTGCTGCAGTTGCTGCAGCTCTTGTTGTTGCTTCAAGAGCAGCATTTGCTGCCTTCTCTTCGCGGCCTGCCTCTTCAAGTTTTCCTCGCGCTGCCTCTTCTTTTCGTCGGCTTCTTCGATCTGTTGTTGGATCCTGCGCTTTTCTTCCAATCCCTTTAAGCGCTTCTGTTCGGCTAGCTCGTCCCGTCGGGCTTTGGCCTCGGCCATTTTCTGCGCTTGCTTCTTTTGTTCGGCCTGCTCGGCCCGCTCTTTCGCCGCTCGCTTCCGCTCAAACACAGCTTCGGCTTCTGCTTTTTTGGCGGCGAGGTACTCTTGCTCTTGAGCTTTCTTGGCGGCGGCTTCTGCAATTTCTTGCGCTTTGGCCTGGGCGATCTAGTAGAAAGAAGAGAAAAGAGTAGAACAAAGTGTGCGAGAAGGAGAAGGAACCAAGGGGACGCATGAAGGCTTAGCTGAATTTCTTGTGAAGAAACAAACAGTGACAGTACAGACAGAGGAAAGCATTGACCTGCTTCTCCGTATACTGTCTTTTGTACCCTCACCAGATCTCTCTCCGCTTGTTCAGCCATGTGCACTGCTTCCAACAAGGTCCTCGGGGTCGCCACGACTTCCGCCATCAGCTCTTCACATGAAGTGAACTCTTCGCTGGCTTCGGCCGCCAAGATTTTGGCTTTCAGAGTGGCGTGCACCTCATTCAAGGCGCGTTGCTGGGCGATGTCCTAATAAATACGTGGAAAATACACCATCGCCATGAGGATGTAATGAGAAAGAGAGAGAGATTGAGGTGAGTGAGTATAAGTAGGCACCTTTTCGAAGCAGTGGGGTGCATTCAAAAGAAACAAACGGGGAAAGAATGGATCCCTATTCCTATTGTTCAGTAGCAAATTGAAGTACAAGAATTAGGCAGACCTGTTTGAGGGTCTTCAGCAAGCTGTAGTCCTTCTTGGGCTTGGCTTTGGCTTCTTCGAACCTCGCTTCTAGATCGGAGAGCGCGTAGGCTCCATCCCACTCCAGCCTACTTTGTGCACAATCCCAACACACACAGAATAGAAGATAACTGAGCGACACATTCGTCACTAAAAAGAAGAACAAGTCGTGCACGAATATTACACACACAATTTCATTAGTATTATTCTATACCTCGACACTGGCTCTGGTGGTGGCGGAGCTGCTAACTCTTCAGCTGCCTCACTTGCTGTTCCTGCATTGTGCCCTGCCAGTGCAGAGGCTGTTAACTTCACCGGACTCCCGCCCAAATTACTACTGCTATTGCCGCCTTGGTCATACCCACCGTTGCCACCATTACCGTTGCCACCGCCGCGGTGGCTACTGCGTGAGCTGCTGCTGCTGCTGCTGCTACTACTGCTGCTGCTATCATGAGGAAGGCCGCCATTATCGTCGTTGTCATCAGTCGGATGTTGCGTGGGAGTGACCACATCGCCGCTTTGATAGGCTTGTTGCACCGCCATTACCGTTGCTTCGGTGGGGGAAGTTACTGCTTTTGGGTGCCAATTGCCACCCCCTTCGCTGTTATCGTTATTATTACCATTCTGGAAGTCGTTGCTCTGCTCAAGAGCAATCTGTCCTTGCAAGGGCTGCGAAGGAGAAAACGAAAAAGGGTTCTGAGTCATCTGCGCTGTCGTGGTCGCTCCACCACCACCACCACCACCACCACCTGTTCCTGAGCGAGCGAGCACAGAGCAGCCTCGTGGAAAGAGCAGCGCAAGGTTCGTGTCCCCCTCTTCAGGCGGGTGGCGGCCTTTTTGTGCAGTGGCCCTGGCATTGCTGCTGCTGCTGCTCGCCACTGGAGCCGTCGACAATGCAGTGGAAGACGAAGAAATGTGCTGACAATCCGCCGGTTTACGCACGGCCAGATCGAGGTGCTTGGCGTGGATGACGCCCCCCCCTTTGGGGTCACTGCGGCACGCTGCTACATGTGCCCGGAGCAGCAGGTGCTGCAGCACCGACTCGAGCGCTGCCGCCACGCCAACGGCTTCCGTCTCCGTGAGCACTCGTGCCTGATGGCATTTAGTGGTGAACAAAATTGACAACGATGTTAAATTGAGAGTAAAGCAACAATGGTAAAAGGTATCATAGTCGGAATAAGAAGAGTTGCCATTCAGTAGATGAATTCCCTCGATGTGTGAATCCTGCACAGTTTAAGACGCACAAGCACGCGCAGGTACCTGGCGCTTCGGAGGCGACGAAGATGAAAGGTCCTCTTCCTCATAATTGATAGGGTGGCGGTAAGGCGAAGAGCTCGTTGGGTCAACCTCGTGCTCAACATTGCTATGGTGGTGAGAACGGTAATTAAACCCCTCAGGAGTAAAAGGCGCCAATGCGTTCGCAGCACGCGCCACCTGTGCAGATTTCAAACACAGACGCGCAAATACAATTGCGTGCATTCGAAAGCATTGACCATCGCTCAGTAAAAACAACGATAGCACTACTTCAATGATGGATTTGTAACGAGATAAAATGCGCATGCCACGAATTAGACAGCAAAGATTATTCGTTGATACTCTGCGTCTAATGTCAATCCTATGCTGCGTCGAACCACCTGCACTGGATCGATGTTGAGTTGTGCTCTTTCCATAGCCGTCGTGGCAGCAGTTCCACTTCCTGCCACAGGCGTGGGCCCTCCTCCTGTTGACGGATCGTCTCCAACAGGTGCAGTATCGTATGCTTGCAGGCTAGCAATGGCCTAAAAAGGTGAAAAGATGAAGGTAAAGAGGTGCAGCGACTAATGAGGTCTTCAACTCATTGGAAACAGAAGGGCAATGAGAGGTCGAATCCAAGTGTGGGATATCGAAAAACATATATGGAGATATAATTTACGCATCCGACGTGCTTCAATTCTTCAGGCACAAGAGGACCATTCGCACCTGCGAGTTGGCAGCATCTCGAATGAGCTTCACCGCTGCGTCCAATGCTGTTAGTGCTTTCGTCGCTAATCCTGCTCCACCATCACTTGTGCTGCTGCTACCGGGGCTAGTAGGGCTAGTGTTAGCAGTAACAGTGTTGTTGTTATCGTTCAGAGGCACTGCATGGTCGGGAAAGACGAGAGCAACGGCCGTGCGGATCGCAGCCAGGGTCAGCGGCTGAGGATGAGCAAGAACGGCGGCTGCGCTCAAAATCCGGCCTAAAAGGTCCACCAGCACGTCTCCGCACAACGCGCAAGCCCCCCGCGTGATGCCATTATCGCGGTCTTTGCGCAGTTCCGACGGCAGGAAGTTCCAGGTGCCTTTTGGGAAGCGCACTTGAATCCGGCCGCGCTGGTTTTGCCCTAATACAGTGCCCACTTCGCCCTGGGGTACTCCCTCGTCGAAGCCGCCGATCCACGACACCACGTCCCCGGGCATGAATTCTTGCAAGCACCGCACCAAGTCTGCTACGGGAGCGCGCTCAGCCACCGCCGCACGCCCGTTGTTGCCCACAAAGGCCACCCGCGCAAAACCGAACGGCGGCGCGAGCTGAAACTCTAGGAACTCCCCCACGGTGTGGGCAGGTATCACGTGCGCTGGGCTCCCTCGTTGACCGCCCGCGAGAACGTCGAAAGCGCAGACGACGGCGTCCGAGGGCCGAAAAACTTCCGGGGCCTATAGTGCCAGCACGGAAGGTAAAACAATGCGCGAATATTGTAGGATTCAGTGGGAATGTATACAAAAAGTAAAGGACAAAAATCATTGATTGCGTGAAGTACACTTCAACTCAATGCGGTAGCATTCATCTGGATTTGCAAGGCTTACAGTTGATAGAGTACTCAATTAGACCACAGTCAGTAATCTACTCTCTTTCTGCGCTACAAGTGGTCCATTACCTGCGCTTTCAGTACAGCCATGACACACGAAGACCAGTCAATACGCTGCAACGCGGCATTTCTTGGAAGCATAGAACTGCCCAAGGGTGCGTCATTGACCGTCAGTGAGCTCGACGAGGACAAGCCCATTTGAGCAGCAAAAAAGACCACAAGCTTTTGCGCATCAGCGAAGGTACTAGCATTCACTTCGTGATCGACAGACTTTGCGCGAGGATTCTTTTCTGGTGATGAAGCGATGGTCTTGGGTGATTTCAGGTCAGATACGTATGCCCGAGTCATCGAAAAAGGCTTCGCATCAGAACTGCTGCTACCGCTAGTATTAATTGGCACTGAGCCTAAGGATATAGATATGGGGCCGTTCCGATCTCTGCCTCGACGAGGGCTGTCAAACCCAAAAGAGGGCTCTTCGATGGCTCTTTCATTCTGGCTTGACTGCGATCGATATGCCGCAGGCACAGGTGAGAGCACTGTGTGAGCTGAAAGCATAGGCTCTGGAGGTGGCCCATCTTCTTCTTCCTCCTCCTCCTCCTCAGGAGGTGGAGGTGGGTGAGGGCGGGCAGAGTACGATTGCTGAGCCTCTCCAGAAGCATCGAGACTAGCACCAGGCGACGCACTACCGAAGCTACCGCTGCTCCGAAGGCCAGTGGTACTGCCATGGTGCGCACTGCCTCGCGCCAAGTACTCACGCGTCGATGCAATCCTCGCGGACAGCCGTCGCGCTGCTTCATTTTCACTTTCATTGTTCTTTGTCGGCGTTGCCAGCTCCTTCGTGCTGTAGCTAGCAGGTTGCTCACCGTGCTTCGCTACCGTTGGTATATGATTGAGGCTCATGCCGGGTGGAAGCGCGTACAAAGGTGAGTGCGTCTTCGTCTGAGGCGCAGTGATCCGGGCAGGCAATGGCGAGGTATAAGTCGCTGACGAAGTCTCCTGACGAACGCCAAATGGCGGTGGGCGTGGGTAGAGCTCCCCATGTGATAGCTCAGTCGCAATTCCGGGGACGGTTGAATCTCCACTTTTATTAAGTGCGAAGAAAGGGGCGCTCGCATCCACGTTAACTGACGAAGCTAGCTGAGGCGAGGGAGATAATGTTTCAGAATTGCGATCATAGGAGCTGTAGCCAGATGGCCCTTGTAAGTCATTCAACAGGCCGTTCACGCCTTTGAGGAAGGCGTCGCTTACGGCCTTAGTTTCTTCATCCATAATTCTTTGATTGTTGACGGGGCTCCGCGAGTCCCTAGACTAGTCGTCTGATGCTCACGTGTGCGGTAAGGTATGTCAAAAGATAATCAAAGGGCCGTGTAGAATGAAGCACTAGGGTGTACATGGCATTAACATGGCGCCCCAAGGTTGTCAACGTCGAGCGGTTGAGCATGAGGAGGGAGGAACGGTTCGGTTGATATATATTGTGTTGAGAAAAACTACGCTCCTACGGAGTGGCTACGCCAAAATTCTGAGAATCATTGAGTTAGGAATACGCTTTGTGCCCTGTTTGTTTTTATGGCAAAAATTAGAATTGGGTGTATGTAGTTCACAACTGAGAGGTGAGCAAGAGATAAATAGTAGGAGCAGGAGGAACACGAGGCATAGATTGCTGTAGCTTCATTTGATACTACGGACGCTGAGTCTGAAGTCAACACTCGTACTTGTGCTCCCAAAGAGGAAGAAATACATGCTTACTTAT
>Ga0307982_1004955_pt1 | contig 10484 bp, 14 predicted proteins | sample OrgLakmetagen989_FD_201847 | JGI IMG/M metagenome (GOLD analysis project Ga0307982, IMG submission 201847) | Saline water microbial communities from Organic Lake, Antarctica - #989 | ecosystem: Environmental > Aquatic > Non-marine Saline and Alkaline > Saline | place: Antarctica: Organic Lake... | reverse complement strand
TCCTCGACTTAAGCTTAAGTGCCGGCTGCTGCTCTGTTGCTTGGTGTCAGTTCCATCAAGATCAGATTGATCCGGAGAAGCGCGAGCTCCAGCAGTGGCAGTCGTTGAATCACCTCCAGCTCCCTCGAGTGCCAGCTTCAATCCACCCTCATCGATATCATCATCATTATCTTGGCTCTGCTTCAGTTGTGCGTGCAAGTTCAGCAAGTGATGCGCCATAGCCCTATGGGCGTCCACCGCAAACGCCCTCAGCGGGGGCGCCCTTGCCTGCGTCGCCACCAGCTCCAACAAACTGCACACTTGGGGCCAGACCGTGGATAAACGACTATGGTTGGCCACTGCCACCTGCACCAGAGCTCTCAGCGCAAAGGGCACTGCTTCTAGAGGCGGTACTGCAGCGCGGGGCATTTGCTTCATGGATGTGGAGGAAGAGGATGCGCCAGAAGGATTAGGAGCAGAGGCAGCAGCAAGAGGTGGTGAAGTAGTCTCTGCTGCTGGCGCTACTATGTCTCCAGATGCCCCAGTGCTATCATTGCTGCTGCTTGCAACAGAAGAAGAAGAAGAAGGTGGCACAGTTTGAGCATATGCAGGCGCGCGAGGCAGGCCTGATGATTGGCTGCTGCTGTAACTCGAAGAAGATGAAGAGACATTGGCTCCTTGGTAGAAAGACTGGCTACTCGAGTTGGCATTCTCGACCATATCTGAAAGCTTTTCGTTGGGGGCAGCATACCCCGCCAAGGACCGAAATCCAACCCTGTAGTGTACAGAGAGGATCCATGGAGAAGGCAGCACGAATCGAGTGAGAAAAGTTGAGAATCAGGATTGCGTATGATCTGTGCGTTTTTTTGTCGAAGCGATGAGCACGCATGCAAATAGAATGAACTCGCCAGATCAAAGCAAATTCAAAGCATTGACTTACCGGTCAGAAACGCCGGTGAGGAGGTTGCCTAAGCGAAGCCCCCATCCTCCGCCGCTGCCTTCTTCGTAGGCGCCGTTGTTCACACTCTGCATGCGCCCAGCAGTGCTGCTGCTCGTAGGCCCTTGCACAGATGAAGTAGGTGTGAATGGCGGATGTGGCGAAGCAACCGACGGAGGTGAAGGCCTCTGCTGCTGCTTCTGCATGAAGTGAGACTGCGACGAGATCGCTCGAGCGTTGGGGCGTGAGTTATAGAGGCCTAGCGAGGTGCGGGACAGAGCTGAGAGGGCCTCGACTACTTCAATAAGAGCTTTGGACTCAAGGCACGACGTAAAGCGTACAAAGCGCTCCAAGCTCGAGGCCAGGCGAACCTGTAATGATATTGTATTGTATCAGGGCACGGACATAGAGCGCATCGTAAAATACGGTATGGTTGTTAGACAATATCTGGAGTACGCAAGTGTTCTGAAAAAAATGGCTTCGGCACCGAGAAATAAATCATGATACCGATTGAGGAAGTGTCTTTCCAATTCCTCCTCATAAATACCTCATGCGGAGTGAGCCCCATCGCCGACAAGTCCAATCCAATCACGCCGCCGCTGTCCATCTTGGTAGTATTACTTCCCGAGGCATTATCGGTGGACTTACTCTTCGTGAGAGCTGAGCTGCTGTTGCTTGCGAGGCCACCAGCGATAGCGCTGGCTGCACTGGGGCGAGCATTCATGGTCGCTGTTACCCGCCGCCGAAGAGCTGCATCTAATTGGTCAAGTGTGTCCATCACCACCTTTTAATATTAGAGGAGGATGATAAATGGACAGAATGAAAAGAGGATTAGGAGAAAGATAGGGTAATATTCTGAGAGGAATGCAGAGGTATATTAGTCCCTATACAATTTGTTTGTACTGTTCCAATATACAGGCAGGCATGTATATGTTTAATGTCTTACCGCCCAGGACGATCCGAGGGAATTGGCGAGGGTATGGCTCACGGTCAGCACCGCCTATTATTTATATATTAGGGCAAAAACAATAAAAAAAGGGCGATGAGAGTCAACGACAGCGTTGTAAAACAAAAAAAGTATTACATGTGCGCAGCAAAACAATCAGAGAGAGGGGAGGATGAGAGTCGAGGGCAGTTGCAAACAAAGAAAATAACACAAAGAGCGCACACATGGTGTGCAGCATGACGGCGAAACAACAATCAACTGAACTCAAAGGCAAACCTTGAGCACAGCCACGTGTGGCGGCGATAGCGCTTGCGGGCTGCCTCCGTAGTCTTGTGCATAACCTTTCGAAACAGCACTAGAAGACGACGACGATGACGAGTGAAGCCAGGGGGACGGTAAGGCCGCTTTACAGAGGGACCCCAGGAAACAGTCCCGAGGAGTCTGCAGCCCGCCTAGACCGGCACTGATGGTGAAGGACACGTACACCGTCAAGAGCTTGTCCAGCAGCCGACGCTGCACTGCAGCCCCACTGCTGCTGCTGCCTTTCCCATTGGTGGAGGCGGACGATGATGACCCAGCAAGGGCGCCATTGTGATTCGAGCCCACGTTTGTTCCATTACTGTGACTACTCCCACTACTGCTGCTGTTATTAGCACCACTCCCGCTGTTGGCACTACCACCACTAGTGGCCGAATTATTACTACTGCTAGCGCTGGCTGTAGTGGTGCGGTGGTTGGCGGCGGCAGCGTGCGAGTGAATCAAGAGCTGTGACGCCGCGGAGAGCACGTTCTCCCACACCGCCTCCACGAACGAGCGCACGGCTTCCCGCTGCCTCTGCTGCGCGGGCGACACTACATGTGCTGATTGGGATGCTGGTGCATCTGCCGTATCCTCGTTTCCATCCACTGATGCCTTGCCAGCGCCTCTTCCTCCTTCCTCATTGGTGCTCTGCTCTGAGTCCGCCAAGAAATCGGCGAGCGATTGCTCCGAAGGGGATCGAAACACTAGAAGTGACGGAGGCGGCGGTACGAACAGGAGGCCTCCGCTTGCACTGCCAGGACTAGCGTGCGACGACGACGGCGACGATGGCGACGAAGAAGGAGACGAAGAGGAGGATCCTGCACGCTTGTTCGATTGCGACGACGACGAGGTTTTGCTTGGCAGAGGCGCTCCATAAGCTTGGAGCAACAAAGCACGGAGGGACTCGGAGAGGGCAACCAAACAGTTGAGAGCCAAGGCAAGAGCCTCACTGTCAGGCACGGGCAGCGGTGCAGTGTGCTCGAGCAACAGGTCCCGTACCTAATATGAAAGATACAGAAAAATGCACATACATACAAGAGCTCACATGGGTACAGAGGCAGTACTTTAAAAAATCATTGCTGTCTAGCATACACCAAGAAGAATAGAAGCAGAGAGACTCCTCTCTTACCGAATGGGAGCCTGCAAACGTTGCTTGGCGTGCTCGCAAGTGGTGCTTGGACACACCCATGCTGCTAGGGCTCATCGGAGGAGGGCCAGCTGCATCTCCAGACCCACTCGTACCACTGCTGCTGTTGCTGCCTTGGCTCTCGATCGATGGAGTTGCAGGAGGAACACCATCCACAGAGGGAGCACCAGGAGTCGAACTAGCGGTAGTGGCGGCGGCGCTAGCGGTGGTGCTGGGAGTACTAAGAGGCACCAGAGGAGTGCCACCGAAACCAACGAGTAAACCGTTGTTGTTGTGGCCGCTGCTGACTGGCGCTGCTGCTGTGGTTGAAGGAGAAGGCTGTGTCGCGGCTAGCCGTTTCAAACCATGCAAGAGTGAATTCACCCCGCTTTCTGTGCTCGTGCCCATGGCTAAGAAGTGAGCCACTACCGTGACGACGTTGCCGATCAGCGCTACAGGGCGGCGCTGCGGAGGCTTATCGCCGTTGGTGTTAGTGGATGAGGGCGGCGGCACCTGGCTACTTCCCGCAATGGCCGCACGGGATTCCGCAGAAGGGCGCCGCTTGACAGGGCTTGCAATCAGAGGGCTGCTCGTGTGCTTGAAGCTAGAATCGGGGGCATCTGGCACTCCATCATCTTCTTCTCCTCCATGTAGGCCAGTGGCGGCATGGCCATCTTTGCCGTCGTCTTCACTCTCCTCCTCGGGCGGGTCTTGAGCGAGATCATAGTGAGCGAACAGCGCGAAAAGCAGGTGCGGGTCTTGGCACAGGGCAAGAATGGCTTCCAGCGCTAGCAGCGCGGCCCATGCGCGTTCCGCAGCGGTGCTTCCCACTCCACCGTCGTACCCGCCGCCGCCGCCTATTCCAGTGCCACTCATCCCACCACTTCCTCCGAGGCCAAGGCCACCGCGCATGATACCACTCACGTTGCTCGCGCGCTCCGCTAAGAACATACCCGATGAACCACTCCCAGAAGAGGAAGACAAGGACAGAGAAGACGGCCCTTGATGAGATCCTCCTCCTCCTGCTGAGGCTCCAGGGCTGGCGTCGTAGCTGCTAGGAGGGTCTAAGCTCCCCTGATGATCATGCGCAGAGACCGCCGCTGAAGTGTGCAACAAAGCAGCGAGCAATGGCTCGGCCTAGAAGTCGTATACGAGAAGGGTGGTGGGCACAAGGAAAGGTAAGACTAAATATGGAACACGCAATTCGTTCTTTGCTCAAGAGCCAATCTATACAGGAGGCCAAATTCTCATGTATCAGTGTATCCGTCTTCCTGTAGTCACGTTTGTCGCCAAGGGAACTTCATCGTCTACCTGGTCCACAAGTTGCTTCCCGAAGTCTCTCAGCAGCGTCGCCACGGCGCGCATCGCTCGCACCAACAAAGGAAAGTCGGCATGGCCTCGCAACAACTGCAACAAAAGGGGACACACCTGGATAGGAGCAGGAAGAGGGGGAACATGATGAGTTCGCAACTTGAGAATAGGACATAAATAGGAGACAAAGCGAGAGACAGCAGAAGAAAGGAGATGGATAACCATTCATATAAAGGTCGAGTTTTTCGATGACTTCAAACGAAACTCCCGCCACATGTATACATGTAATAATGTCACCCCACTCATTCACCTGTCTCGACACCAAGGTGGCGAACATGGGGTCGTGCAGGAAGAGCCGCGGCTGCTGCGACAAAATCGACTCCACCAGCTCTAAGCCAGTTGCAGGCGCCACGGAAGTGCGCTTCAGCCACACACCCTAGAATATAAAGAAGAAGCGGGAGAGCAAAAAGGTTAGGAACAGAGGTCGACATTCCGCAAGAAAATGCATGGCAAGAATACGCACGGTGATAACAAAATCAGAGGAAATGCAACGAAACAAAAGCACGGCAAAGCATCACCACCTGTTCGCCGCGGCTGAGGACACACAAGTCTTGAAAGACCAGGTAAGCGCAGCGCCCCACTCCTGAGAGGCCTGCGGACTCGACTGCCGCTGCACAGGCCTTCTCTTCGTCGACTGCGGCTTTTAACTTCAACCCTTCGTCTTGCTCGGCACCTGTTTCCGCCGCAGAAGAAGACGAAACGCCCTCTCCTGATTTATGACTTTTCCTCTCCTGGTCATACGCTTTGGTGGCAACTGCTAGAGCTTCTTGAGCAGCACTGTGTTGCGAGGATGCCTGCGCTGCCACAGTCGCAACTCGATCAAACAGCATGCTCAAGGTCTGCCTGACCGTCGCTAAGGCGGCATGCCGCACCGCCCCGTCCTTGGCCCCGTGAGTGAGGGCAAAGCACACGAGCAGAGCCTGCGACAAGAGCTCTTCGGACATGGCGCTGCTCTGCAGGCTGGAGACCAACAAGAGGGAGGACTGTAGCACGCGCAACTGGACCTGTTGATGGATAGAGGAGGAATAGTAACATGCGGCATGCCCGTGTGAATATATCCATCAGTTATACGCTCGGATATCTTTCTCGTCAGATACTATGCAACAGAAAGGCTCTATAACTTTTTGAGATATATTTCCTCGGTTTCTCACCTCTGAGCTTGCACTGTGCGCCTGAATCGCCAGCACGCGCATGACGTTCAACCCATCATCTGGGTGCATGGCGTCTCTTGTCATCAAGTGTTGAATGCCGCTCAGTGACAGGAGCGTCAGCCGCGCCCCAGCGTCGGTATAGTTGCAAGCCTACATACAAAGGCAAGGCACAGAGCATAGCATATATGGGATAAAATGCTAAGATTATAAAACAGGCATTTCAAACGACAAAAGCTTTAATGAGGGTAAACAACCATAGCGTGATGTTAATTATAGCTAAATAGAAATTTCGAGTGAGATATTCGCTTGAGAACCTCGATCGTAGTGTTGACAAGGTGTGGAATTGTCCATTCCCCACCTCCCCACCCCAATGTATAGGATAATTCACTTACGAGCAAAAAGGGCTGCAAAAGATCTGGGCATTGAAAACCAGTCCACTGATCACCAGTAGAAGCGCCTTTAGCACCACTTTCGCCGCTTTCTTCTTCTTGCTTGCGTTTCTGTCGGAGGTACCCCGCGTAGCCTTCCTTGAGGGAGCGGCATTTCAGTGTGCCACGTTCTGCTGCTTCCTTTACTCCACTCAACTGTTTTGACTTGCGAGCCTCCACGGACAGCGCTCTCAAGTTCTCTTCTACTTCGCCAAGTAGATCCATTCTTCGTAAAAAGTCTCAAGAGGGATATATAGGGCTATTTTGTCATGGGCTCAATGTGCACGCGCTCCCACCGAAGAACTAAAAGCTATAGCCTTGATTTCCCCTCTCAAGAGGAGGAAACACAAAAAAGAACAACCACATCATCCCATCCGTCGTCGTCACGTCGTCAATCTTCAGTAGTCTAGCTAATAGTCTTTCGGCATCCATCCGGCATGGCATGTCGACAGTTATAGGGCGCCCTTTTCATAAATGATCATAGCGGAACACATTGAGGCGCCGTGCCAACTTGCAGCCACGTAGATTCTATGATTCCGAAGTCAATAGCTCTCATCGCGGCTGCTGCACTTCTTGTTCATGCCGCGTACACTGCGTTGATCACCGCTTGGAGGCAACACGCCAATGCGTCCACCACAGTCGGAACCGACGGCTACATTTACCGTCCTAGCAGTGTAGGCAGCAACACAGTCTCCGAAACAAATGCAGCAGGAGACTTAGCCCCATCATCATCATCATCATCATCGGCATCATCTTCGTCACTTGGGCAGCGGCTTGCGGGTGTGCTCACTGGCTCGACACTCACTCTACACGACAATTACAAGTACTTCCCGAACGCCAATGCCCAGATTTTAGCCCATGACCAGCTTGCTTCTAATTCCAAAGCTACTGATGGCCTAGCTGATAGTGATAGCAGCAACAGTGGAGCAGAGTTATCAGCGGAGGCGAAGGCTGCCATTGATGCACAGGTCGCTGCTTACGCCAGCCGCCTCGCAGAAATCGTTTCCTACACGCCGCCTATGATAGCTCAGGCAGCGCCTAATCCAGGTAATGTTGCCTCAGAGCCAGCGGAATTGCTTGAAGCTAGGACTATAGCAGCGCCAGTGAACACTCCTCTGCGTGTGAAGTCGCCACCTCGACCGCGCCCTCAGACTGCGACTGTGCCGTTACCGCCGAAGCCTCATATGAAGCACGAAATATCACTACCTCCTCCACAGGCTTCTCCTCAGCTACCGGCGGATAGGCCTATGACTGGTTTGGAGCTCAGTAGATCGATTTTTGATGCAACTAGTGCTCATACTGCTGCTGTCGCTACTGCTCCACCTCCCGCTTCCCATCTTGCTGCTGCTGGTCCTGATGTCACGGCGGGTCTATCTCCAGTTGAAGCTGCGTTTGTCAACGCGAATGGCAGCCCTCGCTCAGTGCTATTCAATCCCAAGTATGCTCCAGTCAAAAGTGACGTGCTGGTGTATGTGCATGTGCCCAAGACAGCGGGGTCGGTGTTTTTCGACAAGATGAAAGCTCGAGCCAAAGGCCTACGATATTATCCCGACGGCCAACACTCATTTCACGATCGCGGGTACAATGACTTGCAATTATAAGCATGAGTTTCGAAATCATCTTTGGCTGTCACATATCATCTCATTCGCTTTATCGTCACCCTGAATGCTTTTTCGAGACCTTTCTAATCTAGACGGTTAAAAACATGCTTTCACATCATTCATAACGCACCACTGTGCTTCCTACTTTGCATGTAGGTGTGGCGAGAAAGGAGGCACCGCACACTGCGATTATTCGGAAATAGAAGTGTGCTTTGAAACGGATTACGCGAAAGGAATGTCTCCTTCACTTCAGCGCACGCCCTTCGAAAAACTTAAGTGAGGATTGTACTGCTCGTTGTTAGGAGTTGTAAAGAGTTTTGAAAGGTAGAAGTGCAACGAATCTTACAAGTGCTTAAATATATTTTAGTTTTCAGCGAAGGTGATCCTCAAATGAGCATTCGCAAGCACGAATCCATTGGCAATTTACTTTTTTGTTGCTGATCTCGTGGCAGCTTGTGATAGGCACTTGCTTGTCTTAAATATACTTTTTTTGCCTATCACGTTATTTTGGGGGTTTTCTCGACTCAGATATGCCACCCTGCTGCGCGATCCCATCAAGCGCGTGGTGTCGGAGTTCTTCTGGGGCTGTGGAGCCAAAGTCAATAAACGATTCACGGGCGAGCACGAGGGCAAAGTGCTCTTCGATTGGCCGAGGCCTCTGTGGGACAGCATGGGGAAAAGCTGCTTAAAAGGAGCCCCAGGCTCCGAGTTCAAGAAATGGCTGCAAGGATCTGGCAACCCGTCACACAACCGGTTCATCAAAATGCTCGCCAACAACACCCGCGCACCCCCACTGAGGAGAAAGCACAATTGCGCCATCGGAAACGAGCAAGCTACCGTGGAGGTGTGTTGAAGTAATGTTGCCACTGTCCTCTTTCTGTCATGTCTTAACAATCAATTGAGTGCCTAGCTCACGTTCGCATCTAGTCCATTTCCTGTATTACTTTAATGGCGCATGTAGCATTTACTAGCGTGATTGTAGCAGGCATTGCGTTTATTCAGCGAAGCGCGTTGTGCGCTTTCTCGCCCAGTCTTTTCCCGATATCAGATCCACTCAACCAAAACGCAACTGTTTTATTCTCACCGCACTTTTGGCTTCTCGCACAACAGGTGTGGGCAGTGCGGTACGGTATGAAAGGAGCTGAGGCAGCAAGTAAAAGCGGAGGGCTCTTGGGCGCACCTCACGAACCACCGAAGTCGCGCACTCAACTGTGGGCTGCCTTGAATCGAGACCAAGGGCTACTCAAGGAGGTGCTAAGTACATTGTGTATGAAATTTGATAGGTTTCCCGTAGAGCTCGTTGTCTCGTCGCTATATGAGAAGCACATCTACCGAGGCATACATCGATTGACAATAAGCGTAGACAAATTTGATGTTTCTTCATTTTTACTATTTTCTTTTTAGGTTCTCGCGGTGTTGGATACACGATTTTGGTTTGTGGGGATTTTAGAGGAATTAGACCTTTCCATTTCCGTCTTTTGTGCACTGGGCAATCACTGTGGCGGTGGTAGTAGGAACAGTGTCATTGGAAGGGGTAAGAATGGAGGAAGAGGCAGACGCCTGTCTGAATCAGGAGACACGTATGAAGAAGATTTGCCTTTCAATTATGGCGTATACGATGATAGTAGCAAAGGTGTTGACGACTACGACGGCAGTAGCGGAAATGACGAAACGAGCAGCGAAGATGATGACGACAGAATTAGCAGCAGTATGCGGGACAATGGCGCCGCTGATTACGACTTCGGCAATGAAGCAATTCAAGCAAGCCGTAAGCATCAGCGCCGGTCACTGCTGCAGAAGCATAGTTCCAAACCAATTGGGTTCAAACTCGATAGCACGACACGCGATGAGGTACTAGGTGGGTTATGAGAGGTGTTTGCAAATGTCAATCTTTTGGCTTTGATTCATTGAAGCAACTCTTTCGTCTTTTACCGCATGTTTTCAATGACCCCTAATGTTGTCACACGACTCGCATCCTTTAGGTCTCTGCCGCCAATGCTCTTGACGTCAAGCTTTACTCCTTGATTCGCCAACGCCTTCACGCCGCTGCTGCGAAACATGCACCAACTGAATTTTCTCGCCTCAAGGGCAGCAAAAAATGATTTATTTAGTTATACCAAAAGTTTGCCCCAAATCGTGGCTGCTGTTTTGACAAGACTAGGGCCAATTAGACCATCGCTGTTCTAAGTAGAAAGATTTCCCCTCGATGCGGCAAAAAAAAAAAGGGGTTCGGGGCCCTGGCCTATGAGCTCGGTCAGGGGGAATCCCATTTAATATTTGTATATGTATTATGGAAAAGCAGTTTATAAAAAAAGTTGATTTCCGGAAGGACCCCCATTTAGGTGCCAGTTGGCCCGCAACTCAAAACCGCAATGGGATTCATATAAATTTTCGTGGGACACCCCCAGTTGGCCGGGTGATAATTTCACACATGAGGTAGCAGGAAACAAAAATGGCCTTGCCAAGCATCAAGTTTCAGCCTGTCTCAAAAAGCAAGGGAGTTCTAGACTTCGATACTATCCCCTCCAGGAAACTAGATTGGAGTTATTTATGTGATATTGGCCATCGTTTTTCAAGGGCTGGCCTTGCTTTCATATCTCGCTAGCATGCCTTATGTTGGAATATTGGCATGGCATTTTTTTGCT
>Ga0307982_1004954_pt1 | contig 10484 bp, 15 predicted proteins | sample OrgLakmetagen989_FD_201847 | JGI IMG/M metagenome (GOLD analysis project Ga0307982, IMG submission 201847) | Saline water microbial communities from Organic Lake, Antarctica - #989 | ecosystem: Environmental > Aquatic > Non-marine Saline and Alkaline > Saline | place: Antarctica: Organic Lake... | reverse complement strand
AGGTATGATGGAGGTTCACACGGCACATGCTACGAGCACACCTGTTATGGAAACTTCGAAGGCGCTTGAATAAATCTTCACGCAAGGACCAAGCTTCACAACCGTAAAGTAAAGTAGGCAAGATAAGGGCCTTGTATACTTCACCCTTAAGTTCATCCGAAAGATACTTGTCAGCAAAAATGTTTTTTAGGGCGCCAAAAGCAGCTGTCGCTGATGTTATTCGCTTGTCAACATCTGCATCAGAGGTAAGCGAGTAGTGGAGCATTGAGCCCAAGTACTTGAACTTCTCACAAAAATCAATGAAACCAGTGCCATCAATGTAAAAACGGGATGTGTCCGCAGCCTCGTACGCCATTCGAGGCGGTGGGAAGTACATTGCCTAAGTCTTGGACGCTGCATTACCGCGACCAACATGCATGCAAAGCCCGAATTTTCGAAGATGAGCAAAGATGTGACTGGACCCCCTAATAAGATCGTCACGCGATTGGAAGAGAAGAACACAGTCGTCTGCGAAAAGAGAAGTCCAAAGTTCAAACGAAAAGGCATCGCGCACACGGGAGGCTCTCTCACCCGTTGTCTTCCCGTACTCACGCGTCATAAACTCTGGCTTTGAGATACCTTCCGGCCACTCCAACGTTTCCATTGCCGCCTGCATAATGAAGAGAAAGAGCACAGGGCCTTCACATGAGCCTTGCCGCATACCTATGGTGCTATCGATCTCGGAGTCCACTTCACCAATCTTCACTTTCACTTTTGCCCCGGAGTGAAGCCGAATAAGCACCTTGACGAAATGATCAGGCATGCCATACCGGCGTAAAACAGCAAAAAGTGCCTCCCGAGGAACCGAGTCGAAAGCCTTCACAAGATCAATGAACGAAGCCCATGTTTCAAGTCCATGTTCCTTCCGCTTAGAAAGCCCAAGATAAGTAGTGAGCAAGCCACCATTACTTGTCTATTATAGTTAAATTATAGTTTATATAATATAAAAGTTTAATGTTTTGTCTTCAAAATATGCCGCGAATACATTAACATCACCAACACCAAGAAGCCAGGCTCAGAACTGAACTGATTCATAAAGCACCGCGCGATGCGTAAGATAATTCTACGTGTTCTTTTCCTCCGCTCTTCATCACACAAACCACTAGTATGGCGGGCCCATCATGGTCGAGGTGTTTTCCATGCGAGCCACGTCGAAGATCATTTTCTCGGCTTCCCGCAGCTTCTCCAGAGCCGCTAGGGTCTCAGCGCGGCGTGCAGTCACTTCCGGGGCAGGAGCCATGAGATCCGCCACCTATGATTATTGTGGGGGGGGAGGGGTTGTTGTGCATAATGTGCACCCCACGTGTTGCAAGCACATGACGAAAAAAGAAGTCGAACATATCAGTAAAAGGGGTGAAAAGCATACATTTCGAGAAAAATAAACCGGTGGAGAGTAGCGGGCGTAACCCAAAGGGTGATGGCAGGTGGCTATTTTACATAAGAGGACCACCACCACCACAGCAGCAGCAGCAGCACCTCACCTGTCGGTCGGTAAGAGCGCCAATGGCGGCGGTGATGCGCGTCTTGGGCTCCTCCACCAGCAGCAATTGAATGTACTTGGGCACCAAGTCCACCACCTTCGGAATGGGGAATGGGACATGCAAATATGATAAATGAAATGTAAGGCGTGGTTGAAAAGACCACGAACGAAAGAAAACAAGAGACGCCCAGAGGAAAATTCAAAGAACGGTCTATTATATTATGTACGCGCGCACGATACCTGCTTTTGCACCAACTGAAAGTAGGCTCGAGTGAGGGCCAGCAGCTTCTCGATTTCCAGCTCTTCCTTGGAAGTGGCAGCCGGCGCCAAATGAATTTTCGACGACGTCGAAGAAAGCGCGCGGCTCATTGGAGGGGCCGACGATAAGGGCAACGAGGCCGATAGCGAGGACGCCGCGCCGCCACCGCCGCCTGCTCCAACCCCTGGTCGTGGCCTCGAGTCCTCAAGCTCGGCCCTCTGCCGCCGCTCCGTGATGGCGCGCACCCGGAGGCGCTCTTCTTTGGTCAACTCCGAGCCTGACCGAGCCTTGAGAAGAAGAAGGAAGAAAGAAAGAAAGAAAAGGGAATTAGCACCAGCATTAAGGGTGAAAAAGAAGGGAGAATGAAAGTAAAAGCAATGAAGCCAAGATAAAAACATTGACAAAAAGTGCTTCTAACATCTATCGAATACATTCTGACCCCATGCCATAACTTCAACCTCTTTTTCCTTCCTTCCCATTGCCTCACCTTCACCATGAGAGCGACATCGTCTTCCGAATCTTCGGTCCCGTAGCGCTTTTGCTCCACCTCAAACAAGATGCGGTCCTTGTGGAAATCCGGGTGGCCGTAAGAAATGCGCAGCTGGTTCATTGCCACGTGCGTTTGCAGATACTTCACGCACTCGGCGTGCTGCTCCTGCAGGATCTCGTTGCACTTCTGGGAGATGGCGGCTTTGGCCACAGGAAATGCGTTCAGCAGCTTGACGGCTTCGGTGGCGTCCCGCTGCACCTTGCGCATCTCGTGCAGCACGTCGGTGGCGCACTCGAGGCACGGAGCTTCGGTTAAGCCCACTTGTTCACGAACCTGAATATGTGGTAGGTGTGGATGGAGGTATATGTACATGTGAGTATTGGACAAATATCTTGACAAGAGAAGGACTAAAGATGAGCAATCAGAAATGAGCTGTTCAAGGAGGGCTGCCCAAGAGAAGAGTTCAAAATCAAATCTATTCTACTCTTCCTCAATTCCTTTTGCCATGCACTCTTTCCCCTCTCTAATAAAACAAGCACAAGCGAGCAGCACACATTTACCAGGGTGTGAAAGGCGTTGTTGGGGACGTAGAGGCCTCCCCCGAGCCCCTGGCGGTTCTTGATCATGGTCCGAATGCGGGTGTAGGTGCCCGTATCCATCGACTCCAGCCCCTGCACCTCCAGGCCCATGATCGCGTCCTAATATAGTAAAAATAATATATGTATAAAAGCAAGCAAGCAGAGAAAGGAACAAGAAGAGTTATGAATGATGGTTCGTCGTATGATAAAACACGCGCGAGATATTGTGCGTGAAAGGTAGTGGTAACGCATCTCTTCCTTCTTCACCTGAAAGGAGTACTCAAACAGGTTCGCAATTCTTGCGCCGCCATGCAAAGCATCTTCATAATCGCCAGAAACACTGCTGGTGCCATCCAACAACCCGTTGAAACGAGTCTCAAACTCGCGGACAATGTCCTGGTAGTGGATCCGCATCGTCTCTTGGGTGGTCTCTGGCAAAGCCTTGAGTTCGTCGAGCTTCTTGCCGATCAATTCCTTCACTTTGGCGTCAATCAAGGGCAACTTCCGCTGAATGGCGCCCACGAGTAAAGCTGCGCACTTCTTCACCAGTTGCTCGGTGCCCTGAGAGGACGCCAAGGTGCGGTACGCCTCGTGCTCCTAATGTGGTACGGAGAAGAATGGAATGGAATGGAATGGAATGAGACTGAAAAGTTACTATATTGTTCACTATTTGAAGTCTTGCTCACTGACGCACGCGCAAGAGGGTAACACATCAAGCAAACAACCACCGGCCCCTCCACCAAGGTCACTTATCTCGATTACTGTGACCACTATACACATACCTGAAAGAACGCCGCTTCTTTCGCCCGTGCTTCGGCCATGCTTTTGCTGTCAATGATGTCCTTTTGGCTGCGGTTGACCACTCCCAGGTAACCCAACTTCAACTTAGGAGCCGACTTGAGGACGCAAACACAAATAGAGGCAGAGAAGGAAAAAAGGCACAATCTAAGCAGGCAATGAAAACGAGTATTGAACAAAAAGGCACCACAACGAATAGGTATATGCATCACGCTCTAGATGTCTCATGACCATCAAAGGCACCAAGATCATCAGCTTCACTCAATCCCACCCACCCACCTACCCACCTCGTCATGGCCCGTTAAAATGTCGCGCGCGTGCGTGCCCTGGTCCATCAGATCGAGCTTGGTCAAAACTGCCAACGTGCGCTCCCCCTCCGGGTCAATCTGCCTCGACAGCGCCAAGGCATCACTGTTGGCCAAGTCGGTGTTAGCGGCGTTCACGGCCAAGACAATCACGTTGTCCCGCTCGATGTACGACAAGATCATCGCTTGAATGCTCCGCACCACCTTAGTGGCATGATGCATGTGGAATGATGCACGCATGTGTGCACATGGGTGGGTGAGAAGAAAAAAAGGGAGTTTAAAGGTGCAAGTATCGCACACAAGAAAGTCATCAGAATCATCTCTTCTCCCCTAATAGTTGCACCACAACCACTCAAGTACACATGTAAGTACATACCGAGGGGTCCTGGCCTTCTCCGGCAATCCGCACGGCTCCCGGCAAGTCCACCAGGGTCAAGTCGACCACATCGGGGGAGTAAATGTCGAGCAAAATGGGTATCGTGGAAAGGCCCCGAGGCCCACACACCCGCTGCGTCTCCGACTCAATTTTCAACCGAATCTGGCCGCGAAAGAAGGAGCAAATAGAGGCGGCAGTAGGAGAAATTGTCGATGAGAATAAAACAATGCATTAGTCAACAACTTCGGTGGCTCCATTCCTCTTGTTGCCCATCCTTAATCGTAGCTGCCCTTTCTTTTGGGTACCTCCTCGAAGTCGTAGTATTTCTTGTCCGGATCTTGAGACGACGTAACCTGCCGATACATTTAGTAGGGGTTATGAACGAGTGTATGCGTGAAAAATGATGCTAGCGAAGTATAAATAGTTGCATCGTGCAGCACAATATTGTTATTGAAACCATGAGCATGCGTTCGTGCACTGTCCTTATCGATAGCGTACCATGCCGTAAGCTTCACCAGCGCTTGCATGCATACGAATCTCGCAGGGGCAGCGCGTGACGATGCCGCTTCCACGAGGCAAGAAACTGTGGCCCACAATATTCTCAAGCACACTGGATTTGCCAGCGGACTGCGATCCCACCACAGCAATGAGCGGCAGATCGATAGGGCTGTCCTTCATTACCACGAAGGCTACCCATATGTATGCAACAAGCGCACCAAAAGTCAGTTGCACGTGCCACGCTAGAAAAGTTTGGAGAATCTTGGAATTTTACATCAGTGGCGTGCTTAAGCTACTGCTCCGCCAAGAGCATATTGTATCGCAAGGAGTAAAGCTAAATATTCTCAAAATGGACATCCTTTACCATCTCGCAGTTTATTGATGATGGGCACGAGGGTCTTCATCGCATTTTCGGTAGAGGAATGGCCGATATCGCTTAGGCTGTTGGCGCCATTATTGCCATCCGCAGAGAATGATTCCATCCCTACGACTTTTGGTGCTCCTGATTTATATTAGCTCCAGTACCACGCTGAAGCTTCTTCCACTCACTCGACATGACACTCGACACTCGACACTCGACACGCAGCATGCATGAAGCAAGCACATTTCGAAGAACAAGAAACGAAAACGAGTAAAACTCAGAATGAAAATTGACCAGAAATCGTGGTGCACGAACATCCGAACAATACAATTACGTGGCTCATACGGGTTCATGTTGAATTCATGGATCGACTTCTTCTTTTCCCAGGTTCTTTTTTCTCTTCCCCCACAACAAGTCAGAAGTCACGAAGACTCCGTGGATTCTCTCTTCATTGGATCGCATTCACGTTGTAAGCGATTTGAGTGCCACGCGCTGTTTCCTTAACCTTTCAGGTCATCCGCGCGTTCATCACATTATTATCATTATTTTCCTCATCAGTTTTGCCTCTGCAACATTCCAGGTGGCCTGCTTGCTTGGAGTACGAGACACGAGTAAGTGCGCGTGCTTGCCACATCATGGCAACAGCGAATCCCTTGGCGGGCACTTCAGATGATTCGCCCCAAGCCATGACGAAGAAAGTGCTACGTGAGCAGCGGCGCTTGAAGGCGGAGCACTACCGCCAACTTTACTTGCTGCCGCGGTACGTGCAGGAGGAAGGCGGGAAGCGCAAGCTGGAAGCTGGCGAGTTCGACCCCAAGAGCGAGCTTTACCCCCTGAGCACCCCCATCGACCAACTCTCAGATTTCGGTGAGTTCTTGAGCCCTCAGATCATAAGGCTGTGCTTGTGCAAATCCTTGAAGCCAATGCTAATACGTTCAAGTAGACCTAAAACGTTGTTTTCCCGCACTTTCTTCCACATCTTCCAAGACTCGACTGTTGCGTGTCATTTTTGAATAGGCATCGGCATCACCATGTACTTCACGACGTCCTTCTGGTTCGGGCTCATGCTTGTGGTGTGCGCGCTGCTGCAGACGCCCATGGCAAGCTACTTCGATACCGAACTCTATGATGCGACCATTCCCCAAATGGGCAATTCATTCAAGACTGTGGTAAGCAAATATTGATTCCTTTTTGGATACCATTCCCCCACATCTATCCCAGTTTCATCATTCAAGCACACTAAAGCCTTGCCGTACCCTTTGCAATGAAGGCCCCATGAGAAGCTCCTTTCTACTTACTTTCGCTTTGTTTTCTGGATTTATTTCGCTTTCTCCGTGCACGCGCGGTCTCTCTCTTAGGGTTCGGCGAGGTGCCAGGACGAAATGCGCGTGTGCCTCAACGCGGATTGCACGGTGTACGCGGGCGAGTTTCACTTCCCCCAAGACAATGTGCCCCGCTACGGGTCGTACGACACGACGGCAGGACAGTGGCGCGATTCGAAGTTTCAAATCTACGATGACGATAAAAACACCCCAAACGTGGGTGAAGAGGGCCTGTCCATTGGCACCGCCCTCCCGGAGATCATCGAAAACGAAGACAAGCTCACCGTGGGGAAGCGCCAGTGCAAAGTGCGGCGCTGGTTTGGCATCATGGACCTCACGACCATGGTGTTTGTGACGGCAGTGCTGGCCGCGCTGGCCGTGAAGCAAAACCGGGAAGCGGAAGAGATTGATTTGATGGAACAAACCGCGCAAGACTACAGCATCGAAGTTCAAGACCCCAACCCCGATTGCGTTGACCCTGACGAGTGGAAGGTGGGTATTTTTCTTCGAAGAAACCAATGTCTCGTGTAACTTGTTTTTTTTTAATCATTTGGGTCTTCTTTTACGCCTCTGGTTGTCGCTGTTTTTACAGCCTTGGTAGGGCTGTCTCGTCTTCGAGTTTTTTTTTTAAAATTAATCGTATATGAATCATTCTAACGTCGTCGCCGGTGCTTCTTTTGTCTTATTGTGTATGTTCTAGGATTTCTTCGAGGAGCGTTTTGGCCCGGTGTTCATGGTTACGGTGTGCCTCAACAACGGCAAGCTCCTCAAGCTGTTCAAAAAGAAGCGCTTCATCGAAAACGAAATGAAACTGGAAGCGATTGAAGAAGCTCGGTGAGTTACATATGCCATTAGAGGTCGGCATGGAATAAAATATAGATACTCACCTCCGACTCAACGGAGTGCGTGAAATGCGGACTGAAATTGTTGAAAGCGCAAATTGAACTACGAACGGAGACAACTCACGATACAGAATGTCCCTCTTTTTGGTCGACATCTTGAACTTCTTGTATTTCCTCCCTTTATTTGCTTCCTCAGGTTCGCCAAGGCCCGGCGGCGAGCGTCGGACGTGGACGAAGGCTTTTTGGCACAATTGTCTATGAACCAAAGCGCGAAGCCGCTCTTCAAGCAAGCCATGGAAATCTTGGGTGAGCGAAGATGGAGGGTGAAGTAGAGTGGTTGTTACCGTTGGGAGTTAGTACGGGAGTGATGTAGGTGTGTAGGTGTGGAAACTATATCTCCTCACACTGAAGCTTTCCACTTGTATTTTTTGTCTTCCTCTTTTTACCTCTCTCGCCCCTCTTTTAAGGCCTGGACCCGACGCTCGAGTACTTCACAATGCAACTCCTCAAGGTCAACATGCAAATCTCCAAATTGAAGCACAAGACCTACCAAGCCTCCAAGGTGTTCGTGATCTTCAACGAAGAGCAGTCCCAGCGCGCATGCCTCAAGGCGATGTGCGTGGGCACTATTCCCGCCATGCTCGATCGCACCGACCAAATTGACCCCAAGTTTTTGTTCAAAGGCAACTTGCTGGCCATTCGGGAAGCGCCGGAGCCGTCCTCAGTGATGTATGAGAACTTGGACGTTGGCACCGCAGAACTCATCAAGCAGCAGATGATCAGCTGGCTTGTCCTGGGTTGCGGTTTGGTTGTGACCTTTTTCACGATCGACGCGGCCTTCAAGAACGGCTTCCCCGTTGTGGGCGCGATTTTAATTTCGTTCTGGAACAGCGTCTTGCCCTCGGTGAACAAAGTCTTGGTGGCCAGCTTCGAGACCCACCACGAGCTGGAGGACATGGAGAAGTCGTTCATTCAAAAGACGGTTACGGCCCGCGGCTTCACGTCGTCGCTGATTTTGTACTTTGTCGGGCTCTCCCACTCCCCGCAAGTCTTGTCGGGGTACTACATTGGGACCATTCAGGCAGTGCTTCTCGCCGACGCCCTCACCACTCCCCTCGCGCGCGCCATGGACGTTGGGGGCTTCTTCAAGCGACGCATTCTCGCGCCCATTGCCGGCACGGATGATCGGGCCAAAGCCCTCAACACGGGGACCGATTACCTGCTCGCGGAGCGGTACACCGACCTGGCCAAGACAGTGCTCATGTCCATGTTTTTCTCGGCCATTTTTCCCGTGGGTTTTTACTACAGCGCCTTCGCGTGCTTCTGCTCGTTCTGGGCCGACAAGTACTGCATTTTGCGGGTCTTCCGCCAGAAGCCGCCGACCGGAGACAAACTGGTATTACTGCGCTTCTCAATGGTTACGTTTTCCTTGGTTCATGGCGAATTGTAGGCTGGGGACAATATGTTATATCCCGTCGCACGTGATCGTTTCTATCTTCCAATCTCGCATATTATCTCCCGGTGCTTTTTTTTTTCAATCCCAGGTGCGCATCACCCGCATGTTTGCGGCCCTGATTGTGCTGGTGCACGCGGTGATCACTTGCCACTACTACTACTCGTGGCCGTTCGACAACTTGTGCAAGGACCCGAGCGTCGCGTTCACAGCCACGGGCCTTGCCAACGCGGCGTTCCTCAACGCGAGCACCACTGACGTGTACAAGCAATGCAACTCGGTTTCCGACAACTTTTTGCCGTACCCTGAGCGCCAAGAATGGTTTCAAGAACCCATCGAAGGTGGCACTTTTGACGCGCAGTACCAGCTGGTGCTGTTCTACTACGTGTGCGCCTGGGTGATCGTGTGCTACATCCTGGTGACCTACCTTGGCAGCGACACCTACGGGAGCATTTACAGTTTGTTTTACTACAAGTTTGAAGGCGGCGGCGAGACCTTCGACACTCGGTACAACTTACCTAATGCTTGTTGGATGTCGGTGCTTATTGTCCGGGTTGAGCGAGAGATGTTCTCATTGCGTGCACATCTTTTTGCGGGTCTCGATTGCGTGTGCCACGTCAAAGAAGTCATGCTCATGTCTGGCCTCCTTTCTTTGTATGGCGTCGTAAGCACCCGTGCATTTTCTCGTCACACCCAAAATAATTCCACTCAGGTACGAGACGGTGTCGTCGGGCGAAGGTTACGTGCCGCAAGTTTCAGTGGTGGGCGTGAATGAAACCGTGCTGTGCTGCACTGCCACCAAGGAAGGAGCCCCCGGCCAACTCCCGTTCCAAACCTACCTCTTGAACTGGACCGCGGCGAAGGAGCACACCGGCGAAGAAACCGACGTGGTGGCGGAACTCACTCCCGAAGAGAAAGACGCCATTTACCGCAAAGCTTGCGTGTACTTCGACGACCAGCTGGAGGGGGTGGACCAAACCAACAAGGACTCTTGCTTGCTGGCCCAGGCCAAGCAGTACATCGTCAACCACGAGACCCAGGAAGAGGGCGACTTCCGGATGTCGCTGGCTGGCCGCGCGCGCGCGTCCACCCTCAAGAAGGACGCCAAGAAAGCGGGCGGCATGGCTAAGCTCAAGGGCGCGCAACTCGCCACCACCACCACCGACGCCCCCACCAAGCTCACCGGCACGGTCCTCTCCACCCAGGCTGGCAGTGGTGCGCAGTCGGAGGCGTCGTGGGAGGCCAAACAGGCGCAGGCGGCGTCGGCGGCGGTCGGGGTGGCCGACATCCAAGACATGGTGTTTGAAACCCCCGAGGGGGAATCGGGCCTGGAGGCTATGGCAGCGGGTGGCGGGCGCAGCGGCCGCAGCGGTACCGTGTCTGAAAACGTTGACATGGGCGACGTTTACAAATAGAGAGAAAGAAACAAATAGACAGCGAAGTGAAGAAAGGGCTGCGGAATGCCGGTTCAATGAAACCGCCTCGCCCAACTCCCATTCACATTCACCGCTTTCATCAAATCGCTCTGGACGCCTGCTGGGGTTTTCGCAGCCGCGAATGGGAATGAAATCGGTTCTCTTTTGCGATCCTAAAACGGAAATACCTATTCGCTATTCCTGGGCGATTTGAATGCAACAAAAGCGGCCTGCTTCCTCTTTGAGTGCCATGTGTAGAAATAGATAG
>Ga0307982_1004953_pt1 | contig 10484 bp, 10 predicted proteins | sample OrgLakmetagen989_FD_201847 | JGI IMG/M metagenome (GOLD analysis project Ga0307982, IMG submission 201847) | Saline water microbial communities from Organic Lake, Antarctica - #989 | ecosystem: Environmental > Aquatic > Non-marine Saline and Alkaline > Saline | place: Antarctica: Organic Lake... | reverse complement strand
AACCTTCCCACGCTGCATGCTGTCATAGCTGTCGCGCCAGCGGTGCAGTAAGATCCCGCGTCGCAATTGAGGCATACGCTCATGCCTGAACTACCTTGGTACTTTCCGGCGGGGCATGACATGCAACTAGGCACTGAACTCGAACCACCACTGCTGTAGCTTCCTGCATCACAAGTCGTGCAGGCTGATGCTCCAGACGACGATTCGGTACCTGCTGGGCACACCGAGCAGCTTGACGAACCTTGGTCGCTGAAGTAACCGCTGCCGCATATAGTGCATGCAGACGCTGCGTCGCTACTATAGTAGCCCGCAGGGCACTCGGTGCAGGAGGTAGCACCGCTGGCGGAATACTTGCCAGCAGGGCACATGCAGTGCGTCGAGAACATGTTCACCCAGTAATATCCTGCGGTGGATGGTGGGTATGAGCTTGTGCTATGTAGGGTGAAAAGAAGCAGGGTACAATGCACAACTAGACGAGGAGAAAAAAAGGGGGAAAAGTATATGTTCAGCAAAAATAGTAGAAAATAAAAACATAGAATTGCTAGTGCTGCGGGAGTGCACTCAAATTACCGCCTTCGACACTGGAGGCATAGCAAAAATTGCAGCTGCCACCATACGAGGAGCCACACCACATGTTCGATGCGTCCATGTACCACGACGAGCACCCATCGGGTTCGCTTGTACTGAATGAAGTCTGAGTCGTCGCACAAATATCTCGATAGTACGATCCAAGGGTCAAGCGCCGATGACTCTCCAACCCGCCGGCTCCAGGTACCGGATCAAATTGCATCGGGTGCTCACCCGTGAGGAACCACAAGCGCACGCCTCGAGAACTTGCTCCACTTTCAGCTTCCACGGCGGCTTCTGCTGCTGCTTCGGCCGCGGTGAGTGGTGCATGCATTGTCGCAAGTCCCTTGCCATCTGATGCACTGTAAAGTCGCATCGCACGAGGTGCCCCTCTTAGTGGCTGCAGCACTAGCCAAGGGTGCGCATCGTCAGATGGGCGCAGTGTAGAGCCCCAAGCCCGAGCTCGCTCCGCAAACCATTCGCCTTTAGTGCCTTGCCATGTGTGACTGCTCGCAGGCTTGGGTGCTGCCTCGAGTGATACATCCAGAATGTCTCCACTACCGTCACGGCCCCTCTTGCCGCTGCTGCGCTGCCATGCCACCCGGAGGCGCACCCCATTTTCACCTGCCCCCTCATCAAGGGCGTAGTTGCCATCTGCTGCCTCGCGCAGGCGACCCCAAAGCAAGTTATCGGGCGGCAGCCCAAGAAGCAACCCATGCGCGAGCGGGCCCTCAGGTGCCAGTGCAGCAACGAAGCTTTCCATGCTCGGCCACCCCATCACGAGAGCCACGTCAGAGCCCGTGCCCAAGTGTGACAGCGCCGATGCAGACGGACCTAAGGATACCGTTGCATCAGCTCGCGATGCAAAAGACATAAAACTCGGTAGGCCTTTCGTGTCGAGCACCACTGCTTTGGAAGTTTCATCAGGTTGGATGTTGTCATGCGCATTGTCAGCGGCACGGTCGTCAAGGATCTTTGCTAATTCGTCTTCCAGTGCGATGAGCCACTCGAGAACCGCTGCAGGTGCATTGAACATATGTGCAACGCTGCGCGCTCCGTGTGCAATGGCAGCAGTCCTAGGCATCGCGTCCTTAGAAGAATCGTCGAGCAGGACCAAATGTTCCCAAAGCTCTTCGGATCCGCCGTCTTGAAGATCGTTACCCACGCTGGATACCGCAGGCCTTAGAACGAGCTCGAAAGCTGATTGCACGGCAAGACTGTCCCCATTAGCCGGTAACCAAATGGAAGCTTCACTTGACGCAGCATGAAGGCGCTGTTATGCATGCAGTGGGTAAGGGGTTAAGTGGATATGAATCATATGCGTGTAGTGAGTTGTGCACCAACCAGAAGCTATTCGATGCCAAAATCAATATCAGAAGCTCACCGAATTGTGAAGCGACGGCAGCGCATTCACAGTGTTCACTTCAGCATACACACAGGAGAGAATGGCCAGCAGAATCACTGCATGGACCCGCATGCCGCTGCTCTCAGCTTGGGGCGCGACTGAGTTGTCCCGTTCGCCTCCTCTGCTGGTTCTACAGTCAATCAATGCCGCTGGAATCCGGAATTCGGGAAGGCCTACAAAAAGTATTCTTTACATTCATGGTTCTTGGTTGTGTAAATAAGAATTAACGATTGGTGGAAAATACCGATGTGCGCTCCCTACAGTGGAGTTTCTTTTGCTCACTCCAACTCCAACCGCTCTCTCTGTTTCTTCTCTCCCTCTGAGCTTCCCTCTACTACAGTAGTACTCTTCGCTTCTTCGCCTCTTCCTTTCGATTGAGCTCTGGGCCAAGAGGTTCAGTCAGCTAGCCAGGCACACCACAGACTTTTTATCCTTTTCTAACGTTATAGGAACGCATCTCACAGAATATCCTAATACGTTCAAGTAATTATTTTAATGATTTGTTTCAGTTCAGCATTGACTCCGTACACCTGGTGGTATAAGTAGTACACCCCTTTAGCCAGGGCGTCGCCCTACACAGAGTATATTAGCGTGAATGAAGTAGCGTCTAATTGTGCTAGGCTTCGCGATCAAATTGAAATCTACATATAGGACTTCAGCAAAACGCGATGCAAAAGTGGCGTGAAGCGGCAGCCGCAGCGCAAGGCGCAATGATGGATTCTATGTGGAGGTATCCGCCCGCGATAACCATGAATCTGAAACGTCTTTATCTACGTGCTACCAGTGTTCACCACCATTATCATCATCACATATTCTCATGTCTTCTCAATTTTTGCATATGAATACGATCACCTCTCGTTTTTTTCTTTTTGCGTACAGTCTAGCAGCAACATCCTCGAGCAATACGGCGGAGATAGCGCATGCGTCTGTGAGCGGCTCGGCGTTTATGCTGGCGCTGTCGGACCCGAAGATGATCGACCGTCGCCTGGGGTCCCTGTACGACACTGAGGATTGGGCTGACGGGCCAGATGGCGTGGCCATGTCAGTGTTTCAGCGCGAAGCTTTCCTCATGCAGCTTGCTCTCATCACCGCGCCGCAACAGGCAAGGCTAGCCATTTCCACTCCTACTTTTTAATCCTCATTGTCTGCTAGCCTTGAGTGGTGTTATTTTTTGGCTAGCGTTTTCTCGTGAAGCGGCGGTACTGACACTAACTCAAACGCACCTGATAAATTCTTCTGCCTTAGTCTGCTTTTTAAATTTGTCACCCCCCCGCCCACCATCAGGCAGCCAAGGATGCCGTTGCAGCAGCCGTCGAAGCCACTGCTTGCTTGACGGCAGCAGCCAGTGAAGCAGCGGCCAGTACAGCCGCGGAGCGGTTTGCGCAGCGAGAGCGCGTAGCCCGAGCCTCCGAGAAAGCGGATGTGGCAGCTGCAGCCGCCCGCCGCGCGGTGCTTGCGGCACAGACCCACGTGCGCGAGCAGCGGCAGGAAGCAAGGGAAAGAGCCCGTCAAGCTGAAGGCGGCTCTGCCGCAGCGGCGGCCAACGACCACGAAGATCGCCAAGTAGAAAGAGGAGAGGGCGGTGCAATTGAGGAAGATGACGAAGGAGAAGAAGAAGTCGGTGCAGGCAATTTTGCGGACATTTCGTGGGACGAAGACGCCCTGGAAGCCTGCCTGGAACTGTCCGCGAACGACGCCGCAGCCGACGGCCTCGTCAAGTCCACCACCCGCGCCGAAGAGAAAGCGCTCATGAAGCTCGACCCGCGCGTTTGGACCGAGCAATGGGACCCGGTGGCGGCCCTCCTCGCCGAAATGCCGACCCGGCGCCGAAGCGCGGCTACGGCCAGGACCTCTACTGCTGCGGAGGCAGGACTCAGTGGCAAAGCCGACGATGCCGACAGCAGCATCATCAATAGCAGCGACAGTGGTAACAGCAGTACTGCGATTGAGAGCCCGCGTAAACGAAGCGGCAACAGCCGTCGAGTCCTAGCCATGCCTTCCCCGCCGTCTTTCCTCCGAAAGCGCAAGCCTGCCCTGGATACAGAACCAGCGCCGCAGCAGCAGCGGCAAGAAGCTTCTGCTCTACGCAGTGATTTTACCAAGAACCGTAGCGCAGGCAGTGGCAATGGGGCAGCGCGCTTGAGCTCAAGTGACGACGATGATAACGACGACGAAAACGATATTGCCGACGACGATACCGACAACGGCGACGACGACGAGGAAAGGGAGGCGCTGAGTGCCCGAGAACTCGAATGGATAGAAGCACGCATGGCTGACGCAGATCAGGTTAGCGGGGTGGGAGTGGCTAAGGAAAGTAAGAGGAAGGGGGCAGGTTTAAAGTCGCTGAATGGCCAACGTAAGGAACACGAGCGGACCAAAAGTCCACGTTTTTGCTTTCTACACTACACCATTCCACAAGTGCTCTCTTGGCAAGCCCTTCTTTTTTTTTAACATCTCTCAACTCTCACTCTGTCTTTCGCCCTCCCCTAACTCTAGGGCACGGAAATTGTGTCAGCCCGGCTCGGTCGCCACGTGTCAGTGCATTGCGAAGACTTGATCAGCGGGATGCGCACGGTGCAAGAGGTGCGCTGAGCTTCCTTGGATGTAATTTGCTTGTGATTGAAGTATATGTTGAGAAAAGATCCTTCCATTTTGTTCTCTATTTGCCTCATGTGATCTTTATCTTACTTATTTGCTGTTTTTCGTACTTACTCTTACATGTATTTCTCTCCTGCCCCTTTTTGAAAACATTGGATATCAAATGAGAGTAGGTGGACAGCACCTTGGTGGCGGCCAGTGTCGTAGCGGGCAACGGCCGCCGGTTGCTCCAGAAAGCTTGCCACAACTTGCAGCACGGGCACCTTAGCCTCGTAGCCCTCCAGGTCTTAGAAAATACCTGTGAAAATAGCGTCTCGTGTACCAACGATCAGATTCAATCGATCATTAGTTTTGTGCCGTGTGAACCTCTTCCATCTCTTTTTTACTCAAATTATTTGATAACACTACAATTTACGATAACCTACCCTCATTTCCTTCCCTCCCCCCCCTGTAGCGCCGCCGCGACCGCCTCGCGTCCGTGAAAGCCGTTCTCCGCCAAGCAGCGCTCTTGAAGGAAGTCGAAGCTCAGATCGAAGCGGCGGCCACCAGTGGAGCTTTTGACACCGCCATTGTGCTGGCAGTGGAGGCGCAAGACGCTCTGGGAAGCCACGCCATCTACGATCATGAGGACCATCATGAGAACACATTGGCTGGATCAGCAGAAGAACAGTCGGTGGCACGCCTCAAGGTGCGCAGTGCCCTCTTATTGTGCAGTTGAAGTTGGGTGGAGCAGTAATCGAAGAAGAAACTTTAAGAGGATGCCCTTCCTTACCGTAACCTTTTGACTGGCCGTTAGATTGCATTTCTCGCGAGGTTCCATGCTACAGATACACCTCCTTCTTTATTGCATGCAATGGCGTTGCAATGTGTACCATATTAGGTGTTGCACGCGATGCGGCGGCGCGTCTCGGGCGCGCTTCCTGGCCTTCGCCGCGACGTGGACAAAGCCCTCTGGCGGCTCGTCGCCGGCCGCACCCGCCAAAAGGGGGAGGATGAAGGTGTAGGAGGCATTCTTCTACGCTCGTCGACGGCGGTAGCGAATAACGGTCATGAGCCAGGTTTCGAAGGTTCGAACGCACACGGGCGGCGGCCGCTGGGTGGGGGCACCTGTGCTTTTGTGGGCGAAGAGTACGCCGCCATTGTGCGGGCTTACATGCATTTGGATGACCTGAGAGTGCAGGCGCCAGAAGGGGAAGGAGGGCTGATGAGCGCCGCAGCCGGTCATTTTGATGACGACGATGAAGACGATGAGGACGAGGATGATGACGATAGCGAAAGCGAGGACGGCAGCGGCGACAGTGATGCAACAGAGGACATGTCTATCAGGTGATCGAATGCGCCAAAGTAGCCTTATTTGTAGTTTTCTTTTTATCTTGCGTTTTTAAAGCAGCCGCTTATTTGTGATTGTTTTGTCTCCTGCGCTCTGTCTTTGTTTTGTCGTCGCGCATATTTCGCGCACAGTATGAGCACTGCTTATGAAGCAGAAAGCCCTTCAGGCGACGCCGTTTACTCGCCTTATGGGCAAGGCAGTTCGAATCCCATGGAAGGCGAGAAGGAGCAAGGGTGCGATGACGAAGAAGATGAGCTGCACACTCTCAGCAGCCGTCAGTCCCGGGGGCACTTCAAGGGAGCAGCAGCAGCAGGTGCTTCTGTTTACGGCCGTGGCCTCGACGGCAAGAAGCAGAATAAGCAATGGCGGCCTTCGTCAGGAGCTAGTACAGCAGCGGTGGCCGCTCTAGCAGCAGCGGAGCGGGAGAGCGTGGCGACTGCCGTAGGGGCAGCTCTGGCGATTGATGGCACGAAACCCAGCATATCAGGCCTCGGGTCCAAGCTGGAGCGATTCTTCGCCTTTCAGGTATTGCCTCAAACCCCCTGTACTTTCATGAACAAGAAAGTGTGCTGTCAAAGACTGATAACACGGCGAGTGCGTGTACTTCGTTTGATGTGACAGTCTTATTGATGTCGAAAAGCTCGTCTCTTATTTATTGTGTCTAACCCTTCAATTGGTTCCTTGGTTTTTCTTGCGTCTAGGCGCAGCGCTTAGCTCAACTCGACGCTCGCAAGCGCTTGTTTTCACCCGCTGCTGCTGCCAAAGACGCCGCCCCCATCGCAGCTTTACCGCCACGGAGCCGCGCTCGAGCGTTGCTGCCGTGGCCGGCGAGGCTCCAGTCCTGGCTGCAGAACGCTTCGGGGGCGTGTGTCGCGGCGTGTGTCGCGGGTTGCTGCGCGGAAATGGTGGGGCTGCTGCACCGCTATTGGCTCCTGCAGCACTGGCACCGCCAACCGTTTGCCTCGGACGCAGCGGGTGCAGGAAAAGAGCCCTACAGCTTGGCTAATGCAGCAGCGGCGACGGCTGCAGCTGCTGCTGCAGATGCTAGCAACGCTGCTGGCGCTACTACTGATGGTGCAGAAGCAGTCGCCAAGAAAGCACAGGAGGAGATTTATGTTTTGGGCGAACGAGTGGAGGCGAAAGATTTCGGCGAAGGAGAAGAATGGGAAATGGGTATAGTTACAGCACTGGAGGACGCTGGCGATGGGCGCCTCGTTCCTCGTGTCATCAAGGACGGGTAAAGGAGAGCGCTAATACTATCTTGAGCGCCAATACTATCTTGCTTTTGTTTTACTTTATTTCCATTTTCATTTGTCTAATCCTCGAAATTTGTATTCACGTAATTTATTTCCAAACACAAACAAAAATATTGCGATTAAAACGAAGCTGCAAGTATCATCATATTGTATGTTCCTAATTACTCGTCATCGTACCTATTCATCCCATGCATAGCTACGAATCCGCGTATCTTTGGGACGCAGTGCGAAAGTTGCCGATGAGTGAAGAGGAGCTTCAAGCGCAAGCACGAGCTGAAGACGCAGCGTCGCTAGCGGCCGTAGAAGCAGCAGAAGCAGATCTGGCCTCAGCTAGTGACGACGATGAGGATGAGGAAAGCATGGAACTGGACAGAGGTCAAGAAGGCGGAGGTGGAAAGAGCAGCAAAGTCAAGTCAATGAGTGGGGCCACAGTGGCTGCGCGAGAAAAAGCGAGGCGGTTGCTGCGCGAGCAAAAGCGCTTGGCTCCGGTCGCAGCGGCTCTGAGGCGCGGGCGTTTTGCGCTGTGGCGCGCTTGCGAAGATCAAGTAAGAGAGCATTTGAGGAAGAGCGCATGGGAAGGGTGTCCTTTTGGGATTTAGGGTTGGTGCCACGTGACTTGTTATCATAGCGCCAGTACGATTTCGTCATCTGCCTCGTTCGTTCGCGGCTCTATCTTTTCTTTGCCTTTGGTTTAGGTGGTTACACTTTTGACGGCGATGGACATTACTCCAGCTGACGACTACGACGACGACAACGACAACGAAAAACAAGGAGCGGAATCGTCACCATTGATCCGGCCTCGCATGACGCCCGATGCTCTCGCGACCATCTCCGCCACTTGCCAGCTCTTTGCTCACATTGGCCGCCAGTTCTGTGCCAACAACGACAGCAGTGACCAAGCTTCTGGCAGCAGCAACCGCTTTGGCAGTGGATTCTCTTTCCCTGAGGGAGCATCTACCAGCAACAACAGCAGTGGTTTCGAGGGGTCCCGGCGGCTCGAGGGGTGCCTGCGCTTGCGGACCAAGCTCTTCTTTGCCGAATCCCACGCGAAGCAACTCGCTCATGCCAAGGCACTAGCAGCACGGGATACATGGGCGCGGGGCCCTTATCTTGCCTTGCCACCTCCTCCTCACGAAACCCCACACTACGGCAAGAAGGCCCACCACAACAGCAGCCACAGCAGCAGCAAAGTTGAAGCATGGAACACTGGGCTCAATGCGAGTGACGTGTTGTCCACTGTGCGCGTGCTCACTGCAGAAACACCAGGACCTTCAGGCGGCAGCAGTGGCAGCAACAGCGGCAGCTCTGGCGCCACCGACTCCAGCAACAGCGAAGCCAACAATGGCCGCGCATTCTTGCCTTGGGCGTGTTCAGCCAGGCAGCACGCCGCAGTGAGGCGATTAGTAACTTCAAAGCGCTCTCAGACGCCATGGCCACCGATCGCAGAGCGCCTGCCTGCGGTACGTTTCAGAATGTTTTTGAATATATTTGTGGAAACTTTTTTGGAGGGGATGCGTACGAGATCGATGAAAGTTATCCCTCAAGTAGGCTATTCGATTGAATGGTCTCTTCTCATGAGTATGTGCCTTGATCGTATGCCTCCCCAACATGCGCTCTCTTTTCCAAAAGCTGCGAGCGTTGCTGCATCGCCGCACCCTTGCTCAAGAGCGCCTGTGGCAAATGGGTCACTTGCGGACATCTAAACTAGCGGCCAGCGATGCGTCAGCTGAAGTAAGCCAATTCCTGCAGGGTGCTCTGAGAGAGCTGTTGACGGCTACGACTGCTTCGTGTGTTCCCATGACTACAGCCAGCGCCACGGCGGACAGCGAGAACAACGAAGACGACAACGACGACAACATCGAAGCAACGAGTGTTGCAAAGAAGCCAGTGGAGATGTTCGTGTTAGGTTCGATTCACCTTTGGGGCAACCCCTTCTCTGCCAGCAGCGCCGAAGAGTGGGCCAGGAGCTTTTCAGGCAAGCCTAGCACAGAGCAAGAGAACAGCCAGCAGGGCGCGCGTAGGAATGAAGACACGGAGAACGACGTTGGCGACATTGAAGAGGAGGGCGATGGAGATGTAGTACCTAGCAGCAGCAGCAGCAGCAGCAACGAGGCCGTAGTGGTGCGCCGCCTCGAGCGACGGCAATTTGGCACCGCGTGGACCGTCACCGAGCCCGCTTTACATGTGGTCAAGTGCACGGCGGCGTATTGTGCCCTGATGCTGCACTTGCCGTGGGTCGCCGCAGACGCGCACGCTGGCTTGGGCCAACTCGCCAAGCTGTACGCTTACAACGTGCTCACCTTATTTGCGCCTCCGAAAGCCCTTAAAGCTTTGTGCGCGCCGCCGAACCACCTCCGAGCTGGTGGAGCAGGTAGGAGTGAAGCTTCCACTGGTGGTAGTAGTCGAAGTACAGGGATGGGGTCAAGGAGCCACAAGCGCAGTGGAGCCAACCACAAGGAAGGAGGCAGCGACGGGAGCGGCTCGGACCCTGAACCCAGCACTGGTGCAGCTGCTTCTTCGACGACGAATAAGGCCACGGGGCCGGCAGTAAGTACACCCGCAGAGCAGCTTCTGTCCGCGGACGCCCGGGCCTTTGCGGACCTCAAGCGCTTTGCGATGCTGGCCGCGGAAGAGTTTGCAGCGCCGGGTACTGCTACTAGCGGTGGCGGTGCTACGGGAGCTTCAGGAAAGGGCAATGGTGGGAGTGGTTTACGTATTTATCGCAACAGCACAGCATCAAATTCGGCTGCTGATTCTTCGTCCACTGGAGGTAGTAGCGGTAGTGGGGAGTCGTCAAGACCCCTGGTGCCGCGACCGCTGGTGGAGTACCCAGCTGCGGTGGTGCCTGTCACGCACGAAGGGGGGCGGTGCGGCCCGGACAACCTGTGGGGTTTGTGCGAACGGATTGCCGCAGCTCAGTCGTTGGTCTTCGTCCTCGAGGTGTGTAGCATGCACTTGTCTGGAGTGAAAATGCTGGGTAGCTTTAGTTGTAGGCAAGGGTCATCAGTTTCGTTCACTATTTGGTTGTTTACACTGGTTGCTTTGTGCTTTTGCTTTCTATTGTACGTTTGCTCGTTTTCTACGTGCATGTATTTTATACCAGTATTGAGTCTGTCACCCTCACTGCTCTTAATAATCTCGTCTTTTCGTTTCATTCTATCCCTGATCCAATAGGTCCTCTTGGCGTCCCAACCTCAGTTTACCGTCCTCTTAGCCGCGCCTACGTCACCTACAAGTAATATGTCATCACCACTGGCAGCAGCACTGCAACAGGAAGCAGCTCATTGCGAACAAGCTCTCAAGGAGCTCATGCCGGTGGCTGCTGATA
>Ga0307982_1004952_pt1 | contig 10485 bp, 6 predicted proteins | sample OrgLakmetagen989_FD_201847 | JGI IMG/M metagenome (GOLD analysis project Ga0307982, IMG submission 201847) | Saline water microbial communities from Organic Lake, Antarctica - #989 | ecosystem: Environmental > Aquatic > Non-marine Saline and Alkaline > Saline | place: Antarctica: Organic Lake... | reverse complement strand
GTCCTAAGGAAGTGCAGAAAAGGAAAACAGAAAAGGGGGGGGGGCTTCGAGCGCATTTTATATGGGGCCTGGCGTGCTGTCTTAACTAAGTACAGAAACAGAAATATTAGCTGCCTGGGTATCAGCAAAGGACCCTCCTAACTTCTTGAGGAACTTGGGGCTGAGGCTTACTTCAGATGAGATAGCAGATAGCTCCATATATATAACCATATATTTCTACAACTCCGGAAGCGATTACATCAACTTCAGACTTCAGCTATCGACCATCAAAATTTATTTCAGTTTAGTCTAGTTAATATTCTCCCAATGACAAAGAAGAACAAGCACAAAGTAGTCACAGAGGCACAGAGGCACCAAAAAAATACAAGTTTTAGTTTTAGCATTTGAAATTGGCGATATAAATCATTTAATCAGTCCAGAACCAGCCTTTTTCACTATAGAATGTTGATGCTAGCGCTCGCCCTCCGGAGCAAGAAGAAGCCGTGTGGGGGTGCTGTCCCGCCCCAAGTGAGGGCCGAGGAGTCTGCAACGCATAAGAATGGGAACTCTTCTTAGCCTGCTTCGTCTCCTCCTTTGAAATGTTTTCAGGGCTTGGCCGAGCGGACCTCTTTCGTCCATTACCACCACTTTCATGGCCACTCTGGATTGTGCGCCGGATTAAGCTACACTTCGCCTTGTTTGTTGCCTCGGACTCTCTGTCTGCCTGTTAGTCGTCTACTACTGCCCCCCTGGGGCCTGTGTCAAAATAAGGACAGAGTACAGAAATCGTCGTCAAGAGTTCGTCGTCGTTGTTTCGCATGTGTTCGTCGTCACGTCGTGTCACCAACTGACGACTCGCTGTTTCGCCCAAGCAAGATACCAATCGCCATTCGCTGTTTTTAATGAAGCTCTGCTTTGCGCTTCGTAGGAAGTAGCTTCCCACTAAATAGTCAACAACAGAGCTAGCAAGGCATTATTTGATTTAGCGCTACCATTCTCATCGCTTTAAGTAGTGTACAATCGGTCAAGAATTCCCGCACCTAATTAAATACTTTACTGCGATCGTTGGTACCTACGACAGATAGTATCGAAATCTTCAACTATGGACAGCGACAAGGAAGACCGCGAAAAGAAGTCGAAGAAAGACAAGAAGCACCATAAGCATTCAAAAAAAGAACGCAAGCATTTGAAGCACAAGAAAGAGCACAAACAATCAAGCAAGAGAGAGCGCGACGAGGAGACAAGACCGATTGCCGCTACTCATCGTGCGCTGGCCCTTCTGAAGGCTTCGGGTGATTTCGATCACGAGACTCCCTCGAGCTTAAAGCGAGCCCGCCTTGAGGATGGTCCACCTTCTCGTACTTATGGCCCTACGCCACGCCCTCCTACTACAGCAGCACAGCCTCCGTCGCGGGCACAAGCAGTTGAACGGACACCGGCACGGATGCCCCCGCGCTCGCAGGCACCTGTTCTCAAAGACTCTGGTCTAGCTCTTTACTTCAAATGCGCGTGTTGTCGAACTGAAGCTTCAGGTGAAGCCTCATTTGCAGAGCATTGTGCTGGCCGTGCTCACCGGAACCGCAACAGCGGTCGTGCAGGCTTTGCAGGGCTCCTACCCAATCAAGCTGGTATCATCCCACCCCTTCGCGACCCTGCACTACGTGCTCAAGCCTTAGCGTTCAACAAGGCCTTTCCAGTAGATGGCCGAGACGCTAATGGCGCATCCTATGAATCTCCAGCAACTAGCACTTTTAGTAGCATTAATAGCGGTAGTGGTGGCGCGTCTGCGCTCTCCGCTGGACCTTGGGCGCCTCCAATTCGTCGAGTAGGCATTCCTGTGGCTACTTTGGCAGCAGTACGATCAGCTCTTGCAGCGGGCTCAGGAGGTAGAAGCAACAGCCAAAGTGTCAAAAATAGTGCCGATGAAGATGGAAGTGATATGGAGGACGACGATAATGATAACAATAGGGATGGCAATGCCGGCGCTAGGGAAGTAAGTAATGTGGACTCGCATCGTCGTCTCGAACACCTTCGTCCGCCACCTGCCGTGTACCCAGAGGGAGGACCCATGCGGGCCGTGCGCGAAGCACTGCCAGTGTTCAGGCACCGTGAGGCTCTCCTCACTGCTTTTCGTGACAGCCCTTCAGGCGCTTGCGTGATTGAAGGTGAAACGGGCTCAGGTAAAACAACCCAGGTCGCGCAGTACATTCTCGAAGACGCACGCGCTCGCGGGGTTGGGGTTCAGATCGTGTGCACTCAGCCGCGGCGCATCAGCGCCATCAGCGTGGCGGAGCGAGTGGCGGCCGAGCGAGGTGAAAACGTGGGTGGTACCGTGGGGTATGCTATTCGCGGCGAAACAAAAGCCGGCGCCAACACACAGCTGCTGTTTTGCACTACGGGGATCTTGTTGCGGCGGCTGGAATCAGACCCCTACCTGGCTGGCACCACTCACGTTTTGGTAGACGAAGTCCACGAGCGTTCTCTTGAGTCAGATTTCTTACTCATGGCTTTGCGCAAACTTCTTTTGAAGCAGCAGGAAGAACATCACGAGCAATCCTCGTCCAAAACCGACACCGCATCAAATGCTCGTCAGCAATCTTTGGCTGTAGGCCTCATGAGCGCAACTATGCCTGGCGACTTAATGACGTCATACTTAGGAGGCCCATCGCAGTGCCCTCGGGTTTCATTTCCAGGCCGCGCTTTTCCCGTCACGTCACTTTACCTCGAAGAAGCCCTCGCTCTTGTACCAAGCTATCGTGTAGACTCTCACGCTGACTGGAGCCGTTATTCAATGAACGCGCAGCGCCGGCAACGACAGCGGCAAGCCTCGATGGGCGACAAAGGAAGCAGTGCTGCCGTCAGCAGCAGTAGCGGTGGGAGCAGTAGTAGTAGTGGTAGAGATGCGCCATCGTCGTCGTCGTCGTCATCAGAGCCACCTCTCATGTTTGGGGCCCACGCAGCCGAGAACGCGCGTCGATTTCCGCACATGCCAAGCTCAGTGCACTCCACCATGGCCGCACTCGACGAAGACGCAGTGAACGTGCAACTCATCGTCGAGCTCTGCCAGTGGTACAAGTCGCGAGGTGGGGTAGAAGCTGCTCTGCGCCACTGTGATCGTGCGCGCTTAGGGCGTGGTAGCGGCAGCAGCGGCAGCAGCAGCAGCGGTAGCAGTGGCAGCGGCGATGCACTGGCTGTTTTGGTGTTTTTACCAGGAACTCGCGAGATTCAAGATGTTCAGGACGCGCTATTGCGAACGCCTGAGTTCGGTGCCTCTGGTGGGAATGACGAGCAGCCAAATTGGGTGTTGCCACTGCACGGCGCTTTACCTCCCGAAGAGCAGAGGCGCGTGTTTCAGCGACCGCCCGTGGTCAGCAGCCGTAGCTCTGGTGCCAGTAGCAATGTGGTGAAAGTGATCTTGTCGACGAATGTCGCTGAGACTTCGGTGACCATTGATGATGTAGGCTTTGTTATTGACGCAGGCCGAGTCAAGGAAGAGCGCTACTATCCCGTAAGTGTGATAATGTGAACGCTGCTAAGCTGTAAGCTCAGCACGATTTGTGCTGATTCTTATGCATTTCCCTTTGAAAGCCTTTTATTTAGCTCGTTTGCCTATTTATGAGACTTCGTATCATCGTTGACATGCGCGTGTGTGTCTGTGCGGCTGTGATAAATTTTATTCATTCTTTGCAGGATCGGCGCATGGCCGCGCTGGAAGACGTGTGGATCTCGCGGGCGTCGTCAAGGCAGCGGCGGGGGCGCGCCGGTCGAGTTCGCCCTGGCTTGTGCGTGCACTTATTTCCCTCGGATGCTCGCCTCGCTGAACACGCTCAGCCAGAGGTACGTACCACTCATGCAGGAATATCAAAGGGGTTGATGAAAGGCATCACGTCGCTAACTTGAAGTACTGCAGTAGTGCATTTACAGGAGCTACGACCGCTTATTCTTCCATGACTCCTTACCTCCTCTTCCAGGTTCGCCGCGTGGCCTTAGACCAGCTCGTGCTGCGGATCAAAGCCCTTGGCCTACAGGGAAGTGCAACTGAAGTCTGCAACCAATTGGTTGAACCACCGGACCACGCTGCCGTAGTGGCTGCCGTGCGCGAGCTTGCCGCCATTGGTGCACTCAAGCTTCGGCAGCGACCTCAGAGCAAAACCAACGAAGTGCTGACGTCATTAGGTCGCGCCTTAACGCAGTTGCCGGTAGATGCTCGGCTCGGGAAGCTCCTCCTTTTGGGGTGTGGATTTCGGGCCATCGATCAAGCGTTAACCATTTCTTCGGCACTGGCTGCCCGCTCGCCTTTCTTGAGCCCATTGGATGCACGCGAAGCTGCAGACGCATCAAAGCGAGGCTTTGCCCGGGATGCTGCACCACAGCTTTCCACCGGTGGCGATAGCACCCCACGGAACTCTGTATCACCATACGGCGCTGCTGGAGCAGGAGATGGAAACGAATCTCTTGCAGGTCCAACCAGCAGCAGGAGCAGCGACTACGGGCGGCTACCCTCCGACTTGCTGGCCGTGCAAAAGGCTTACAGTGAATTCGACGAGCGCGGCAACAACGACCGAGGCTGTTCGTTTGCGCGAGAGCGGCTGCTCGGGATCAAGAGTTTGCTTCAGATGGCCACCCTCAAACGGCAGCTCCTCGAAGCTTTGAGCGCGTGCATCGGGTCTCAGACGCGAATTTTGCCGCCGGGACTGAAGCAGAGTGGCCTCGAGAGCTTAGGGCGGCGCTACAGCAGCTGCGACGGCGTGCGGCCCGCACTCGACCAATGGCGAGCGCAGCAAGAATTAGACGCGCAGCACCGGCAAGAACGAAAAGTGCTGACGGCTCAAGACTGGAGCGACCCGAGAAACTGGCCGGACTCTTCGGCGACGTCATCGTCGTTTTCTTCAGCTTCCTCTTCATCTTGTGTGGCGGAGACACCGCGTGAAGCTTCCGCGGAGCTGCTGGCAGGATTAGTGGCGGCTGCCTTGTTTCCTCAGGTAGCCTACGTGGACGCCCCTCCCAAGAAGGCCAAGGGCGGAGCTCCGCCGCTTCCTTGCGGCCCTGAGAACGTGAAACTACTGGTGCGAGATCCCGAGGGCCTGCTGCTGGAGCCAGGAAGCAAGGCCAGCGTGCACCCGAGTTCGGTGGGCGCGAAGCTTGGAGGTGACGGATGGCCCAGTCCTTTCGTTGCGTTCCACGAGCGAGTGCTGACTACGAAGGTACCTCTGCAGCGCTTGCTACAATCGTTTTATCTGCTCTACTCACAACAGTACCATAGAAATATCAGCTTGTCAGAATTTTTATTTCCGAAGCTCATTGCATTTATCACTTCATAGGTTTACGTGCGTGACGTGACTCCGGTTCCCCCACTGGCCTTGGTGCTCCTCTGCGGCGGCCACCTCACGTGCGAAGACAAAATTGACGGCCGAGGTTGGGCGACCTTGGCTGTAGATGGCTGGTTGCGTCTGCAAGTCCCTACCTCTGCAGCACCGGTCCTCTTGGATGCCCGCAAACGTGTCAACGCACTGGTGCAAAGCCTAGTGGCCACCGCAGCAGCTGCGGGCGCGAGTACTGCCAGTGGAAGCCACCGTGCCTCCATCCTGGCCCGCTTGGGAGATGTTCCCTCTCAGGGATCAAATAGTGACGGCTTGAATGGGCAAGAATCGGCAATGGAGCTTGAGGCTGTTGCGGAAGCAGGGCTTCTGACGGCATTAGAACTGCTCGTTAAATTACCAGTGTTGCCTGAAACACCTTTTGTGCCTCTGCCTAAAGCTAAGCCTGGAGGTGGAGCGAACAAAAATGCGAAGAAACGCGCCAACAAGAAGTCAAACAGCAGCAGCAGCAGCTTGGGCTATGGTGGTAAAGGCGGTGGGAAGGGCTGCGGTTACGGAGGCAAGGGAAGCGGAGGCTCTGGAATTCGTCGCCACCATGGTACTATCGTTGGTCCAGACGTGTCATCGATATGGGGCGGCTATGCGAAAGACAGCGGGCATGACTGGTGACCACCAGGCAGGTTTCACTTGCTTTTCGAAGCCAGGTCCAATTTATAAATCATGGTTGAAGGCGGCACCTCTGTGCTGTAATTGCTAAAAATCTGTGGCCTCTGGTGGGAGTGCCCCTCCCTCCTCCCTGCTTTGGGTGTGCGAATTTTCCGAAGCTAAAAATGCCCGTAAGGAAAACTGGTGAACATTAGAAAAGCATGAAGCATTGATAGCACCCATGTGATGCGAGCTGAGGCAAAGAAGGCGTATGTTAACCGGTATATATGAGACTTCTCAGTACTAAAAGTCACTTCCCAGCCCCACCAAATAATCAATAAAGATCGTGATGAGAACATCAAGGGCACTTTGAGGGCGAAAAATGTTAGAAGTTAGAAGTACGAAGTACTCCAATTCCTCGCGATGCGCCGAATGCACATGCATATGCACATGCAAAGTAGCACGTAGCACAATAGAATTAATACACACATAAAACACACACTGCTCAAAAGGGAAGTTTTTTTTTTATGAACCCAATCCCAATAGACTCAGACTTGGTCCTAAATCCCAATCTTCCGTAATCAGAGCAAGTCTTCGTCGTCAAAAGCCGCTCCTGCCAAGCCCTTCGCTTTTTTGGCGCTCAAGTTCTTCATTTTCTTGCCGTTGCTACTCATTGTCGCCATAGCTAATGGGTTCATGGTGCTGTTGTCATCGGCATTGCGAGTATCTGTCTTTGGCAGAGCATTCCGTGCCATTGGGTTGGTAACGAAGCCACCGATGCTAGAGCGGCCAACATTACCCAGCCGCACCACTTGTGACACTCCCTTAGTGGCGCCTAGCCCAAACGTGGAATTGAGGTCAACAAAAACCTCCTCGTCGCTGCTGTCAGCGGCGGCCTTTTTCTTGGTAGCCAAATTCTTCGTCTTCGGAGATTTCTTTGGTGCACTGCCACGTCTGGCATTTGCAGCCGGTTTGGATAGACTCTGCCGATATTCACCGTCGCCATCAGCATGGTGCCCGGCGCGCATCTTTCGCTCATCGCCAGGCCGCACACCGCCGCCAACCTTGGATTTGACTTTCTTCTTAGCAGCTGCACTGTCGGCTGCACTTCTGCTAGATTGAGTCGTGCCTGCAGTAGCTGCACCACCGAGAGCCACTTTTTTCTTGAGGCCTTTGATTTCGTCCATTAGTTTAGACACTGTGCCCTGCAATTCGACCTGTTTTTCCAAAGATAGTAGTGTTGGTTCGTCGTCGTTTACCGTGCTTGTTTGCCCTGCAGAAGATGATGAGGCAGCAAGCGCTGCCTGTGCAGCTTCTGCACTTCCATATTGGCGTATAATAATTGGATTGGTGTCCGCGTAAACAATACCTACTTCAGCTAACCGGATGCGGTGCTGGTCACGCTCTTCTTCATTCATGTTTTCAGTTTGCAGTGCAATCAAAGCCTCTTCTTCTTCATCTTCGTCGCCTTTGACACCAATCACATTGCCAGCTTCGTCCAAGATTTGCTGATCTCTCTTTTGGTCAACTGCTCCTGACACGAAGCTAATTTTTAGTCCTGGGTACATGACTGCAATAACTTCGACCCAGACCACACTGACGTAGTAGGCCAATGAAGTGCATATAACAGCCAGTGTCAGTTCGCCGAGCCGTTCGTACATTGCTTCCCCCGGGCCCGTGAATTCCGAAGCAAACATAATGCCGAAGAGGCACACCAAAATGCCACAAAAAAGGAGTACTGACTCCACAGTATTATAATTGAAAGCATACTTTAGGAACTCTGCAACTGCCTCATTCCAGTCATCGCGAGTCAAGCCACCCGATCGAAGCTTCTGGTAGGTGGCTGCTAGGCTACTCCGGCCCATCATTCCGTTCTTATCGTTCGAGTCATTGAGCAAGGTCTCGTAACCGATCCCTGAGGGTTGCGGGCAAGCGCCATATGGTCCTACTAAAGCTTGGTATTCCTCAGAGTCCATTTCGCCCACAATCTCGCTATAGTCAGCACGGCTCAGGTAGGGGTTGCACTTCACTTGCAAAGTGTAAGAGATGAACATAACAAGCAAAATCATTGCCAATTGCATTGTGGCGTTCACGTGGAAAAGCAAGGTGAAGGTCACGATGCACAGCTTGCGTGCAATAATGATCAAGATCCAGTAGTACAGCTTTGGCTTAAACTTGAAGTACAATGTTGCATACTTCGAACGGAAGTTGAAGTAAGCTTTGTTCGTTTCTTTCTTCGATCCCGTCCCCATGCATCGCAAGTACTGGTCGTTCATGCACTTCTGGCGGTTTTTTCCGTTTAGCAAAATGCGCATCACCAATATAGGGTATCCCATAGTGTACATGATGAAGAAAGCCCATGCATATGGCAGCAGCTCCATCTGCAGCGTGTATTTACCCTTCTGCCAGCACACTTCCGACGGTTGCGCTTGCATAAACTGCAATTTTGAGCGCTCACCGTCGCTTGATAAAATGGTGTTACAGTTAAGCGGCTGTAGCGTATTTTCTGAAATATTCAGGTACAAGATATACATTGCAAGGAGGCTCCCTGCAGTCATAGAACTACGCACTGCTTTAATGCGTTTTGTGCGGTGACGGCTGCAGACCATGCTATAGAAGAATGTGTAGATGTACACAAGCCCAACAAAGCCAAATATAATCGACGGTGACCACTGCATCACTAGCCATTTGGTGCGGTACGGAACCTCAAGCAAGCACTCTGGAGGTGTCAAATTGATGCTGAAATTGAAGACGCTGAATAAGCGGTAGAGATACATCACGGATGCAGGCCATTTCACTTCAGTAGACGCAAAAATGGCAAGGACTTGGAAATAGTCCACACCAATGCTGAAGATAGCTAGGTCAACTTTCTTACGTTGCAGCCGCCGCCCCAATAAACCGCAAAAGATGAGAAAGGAAAAAGCGCCCAAAAGTAGCCATTTGATGTTATCTGGGCACTCCTCACACTTACCATATATGCGGTGGTACAAAAATTGCTCTCCTGTTTCATCATCGAAGCAATCCGGGTTCTTGCTTCCATCTTCAAGTTTTGCATAGTTCCAGTCGCAGCACTGTGCGCACTTCACATCAGTGTAACCTTTCAGACACTCATTGTCGCCCAAGCAGGACTCCGTCGGCAGACATGGCGAAAAGTCCCAGCAGTATGGGCGGTGCTTGCGTTCATCAGGGCATGTAAAGATTCCGTCGTGATTGTCGTCACCAGTTTTGAGAGCTGATCGCCAATAGCCAACTTCCGCTATGGGTTCTACTGAGTACAGTGTGGTGAAGTCACCACATGCAGAACCTGTTGGGCACACACTACAAAACTCGTCGGTCCGTGTCAATAGGGTGCAATTGGTTACTTCACCCGTGCGCAGTTCGGTTCGTACTAAACAATTCCATTCGTCTTGGCATTCCGGGTCCTCATCTGTGAAAGGTGCCTCAAGCATAAATTTGTCTGCATTGCTATCGTAGCGTGCTGTGCATTGACGGCCTTCTGTGTTATCTGCATTTATGTCGATACTGCACGGCATTTCACACTCACTGTCGCTGTTAGTAAAGGCAGTATATGCCTCTTGACCGTAGTAACCCGACGAACACACACCCCGCACACCGCTGTTTAAAGCATCTTTGGTGACATTTTGACCCGCCACAAAGATAGACACAGCCTTAGAGCCTACGGTGGTATGGCCTATGGAGCACCACAAGTAAGGAGTTCCTGCGCGTGTCGTTTGCCAAATTGATGCTACGTAGGAGTTAATGATAACATTGCCGCATGACGTGTTGCCGATGAAGACCTGATATAAGAAATACAAAGAATGCATTGTCTTTAAGTGATGTAAATGATGAAAATGAAAAAGGAAACGTAACCCTTACCTTGACATCGCCAGCGTCCTCCAAAGTAGTCCCAAAGTTACGGCCGTAAATTTCGATCAAATCTTCATCAGCATCAAACTCATTGGGTGTGAAAGAAGTCACATATGGAGGATCGTATGCGAAGTATGCTGGCGGAGACGTGCGACTGCCCACCATTACACGTACGGGCACACGGGGACCAGCCCCTGCTGGTACAGTAAAAGAGCACACAGTGTGGCTTAGGAACTCAACATCTTCATTCGGGATCTGAACTTCATTGAACCACAGCTGCTGGTCTTCAACTCCAAAGTTGACACCTGACACAGTGATTGTATAGCCCCCAGAGGTCAACAAGCCACAAGCCGTGTCAGAAGTGCGCTTGCAATCGCGACCTAACGGTACTTCGCCGTCCTTGGAGAGCATCGAGATTGCAGGCAAATCATAACTGAAGGGCAAACTTTGCAGCGATGGTTGGCCTGCCACTTCAAGCGTCAAGTTCATTGCCACATCACACTGCCCTGCTGGTGCTGTGAAAGATAGTCGATCCTGTGCAAATTGCCAGATCGCGCCGTTTGGGTTACTGCCACCAGCAGACTGCGCCAAGTCAGCTTCAGTCCACTCATGGTCGCAGCCTTCTTGACTGAAGTCGTCACCAGGTCCTCGCAACCGCAGCGTAAAGGATACGCCC
>Ga0307982_1004951_pt1 | contig 10486 bp, 9 predicted proteins | sample OrgLakmetagen989_FD_201847 | JGI IMG/M metagenome (GOLD analysis project Ga0307982, IMG submission 201847) | Saline water microbial communities from Organic Lake, Antarctica - #989 | ecosystem: Environmental > Aquatic > Non-marine Saline and Alkaline > Saline | place: Antarctica: Organic Lake... | reverse complement strand
CTTCAGCGTCTGTTTCTGCATTGAAGAGAGCCCGTCGTTGCTTCGTCTCTTGGGCGCGCCTAGCCAAAAACCTCCGCTTCTCCTCTGGCGTGACCCTGGTGTCGCACCGGGGCGGCCGTAGCTGCGGTTTGCCAATGCCGAAAGGCACTTTCGTGACGAGCTTCAGCCAGCCAGCGCGGTCCTGCGCCAGTGTTGCCCATTCCGAAAAACTGATCGCTTTTCCGCTGTCGTCCACGAGACCGAAATACCTCAGGTGCCGCTCGAGAGATCTTCCGTACGTCATCTCTTGGCCACCCTCTATCCTCGGTTCGTGTACCCACGGAAGCATGAGCCTTTTGGGTAGTCGGCTCTTGGGCATGCGTATTGGTTGCTTTGAATTATCTGTTTGCCTGTTAGCCCTCTAATTCCGGCCCCTCGGGGCCTGTGTCATAAAACGTAAACAGTGTAGAGACCTTCGCGGATTTGTAACTGGGATCCCCAGTATTACTCGGGATCCCAGTAGCATGGTTCTTGGACCATTTCACGACAAGAACCAGGTTACGCGCTTGTCTCTTCGAACCAGCAGATCTCATTTGGTTCTTGTATTCCAAGAACCACCTTACTGGGGATCCCAGTAACAAATCCGTGAAAGGCTCTAGTGTGCGCATACCAGTATACCAGTCCTCCTCCCGGGGGATGCGCGAAAAAAAAAAAGGAGTGACAACAGAATCTTCGCTTCGAAGTTGCCGTCACTTTTTTCTTTCGTATAGCTTCCTCCGCCGACATCCGATAGCCGATACCTGGTCCCGCGTTGCATCAAACAATCGAATAATGGCAAAGAAACTTCTGTTGGATGCGCTCACAGCGGCTATTGGTGACTTTGTGGAGGGTATCAGCGAAGAGAACTTGAAAGTTGGCATCTGGAGCGGCAAGGTGAGCAGGGCTACGGAGGGGATGCGAAAACGAAGGTGCCAAGGGGGCATTCCTTCAGCAATTCTGAATATTTTTATCATGCAAAGGACTACGATGTGTAATTTGTGCTCCACGTATTTCTCTCGGGCTTTGCTGGGTTAGTTGAGCTTAAACGTGGGGCGATCATCTCCAGTTTCATAAAGAACCTTGTACTGTAGGATCGTTCTTACTGTGTATATACCTGTGCAGGTCTCTCTAAGCAACGTGGCCTTGAATGTGTCCAAAATCAAAGAGAAGGACTTGCCAGTGTGCATTTACGCCGGGTCCTGCGCCTCACTCGAGCTAAGCATTCCCTGGACGGCGCTCGCGACTCAGCCGGTGAAGGTGCTTGTGAGTGGGGTAAACCTTCTCGCAGGGCCCTTGGACCCGAGTCAGATTACCGCCAATGCTGCGCGGCAACGGGCAAGCGACGCCACACGGGCCAAGCTAGACGCTGGCGACCGTGTGCATCAGGCACTGCTGGCGACGAAAGCGCTCAAGATGTCTGGAGAAGAGGCGGTGCCGAGTGACGATGACACGAAAGATCCGGGCTGGGCTGCCTCCCTCGTGATGAAAATCGTCGACAACATTCAAGTAAATAAAGAATGTACAGGGAGCAAGTAAATAGTTATTTTAGGGCATCTTTGAATCATGGCTATCTTCCTCTTCTCTCACTCCTCTCCGCATCCTCAACCGCGGCCCTCTTCATCCTTCTCTTCTTCTTACAACTTCAGGTGACGGTGGAGTCAGTGCACGTGCGCTACGAGCAGATTGACACCACGGGAACCACCATCGCAGCCGGCGTAACGCTCGACGGGTTCACGGTATAACATCACATTCATGACACTCTTGTCTGCACGTGCTGTTCCTCCATCATAGCCATCTTTCCACAATGTTCCGATAGTTGGCGTCTGCCTTTTTTCCCGCTCTCCATGGCTCCCCACCCCACTCAAGCCTTCTCTCGTGCGGCTAATTCCCGCACACGCGCCTTACCTGTGCATGTAGGTGCGGTCTACCAACGGGGCCTGGGAAGCAGTGGAGTTTCAGACGCGAACCAAGGGGCAGCGCGAGCTGTACAAGCTCCTGAGGCTGGCCTCCTGCGCGCTGTACCTCGACCCCGACTGCCAGAGCCCTCTGATTGCCAAGGCCTCGGCCGCGGGCCCCGCGCATGCTTCCAGCGCCGTTGGTGGGGCCATGCGGGAGTTGATTGCTCGGAGCAGCCGCAACGAGAACGACCCCACAGGCCCGGGCACAGCAAGAGGCGGTCTGAGGGCGGAATCCTACCTCGTAGCGCCACTCACTCTGGAGGTAACACCCTCTTGTCAAGCTCGCTCCTCTTCTGCTTTTCTAACCGATTTTTGCATCTATTTCGTATCTAATGTAACACGGTGCACGCATTTCTCATTCCCCCGTCACTTACTTCACCCTCTCGACCTCTCTGGATGGCCTGGGCCAGGTGCGCGCCTGCCGCAACGAGCGGCCCCGGGGCCTGCGCCACCCTGCGCTCAAGCTCAGCGTCTCCTTGCCGCACCCTTTGACCGTGGATCTACGCCGCGCCCAATACAGGGAAGCCCTCATGGTGACCTCGACCTTCGCCGCCGTAGACGCCCAGGTGATGATTGGTGGTTGAAGAGTGTGTATCGGTATGGCTCAAGAGGCATTGCAGATTGGTTGCCTGATTCTTTTCCTTCTCACTTCTTTATTCCTCTGACTTATCACGTCGGTTGATTGCATTAGGTCAACCGGTTGTCTCATTTGGACCGCCCTCGGTCACTACCTCAGCCGGGAGCCGCCAAAAAGCACCGCACTTCTTCCTCAGACCACGAGGAATCGAGTGCGTCGCAGCAGTGGTGGCAATTCATGGCCTTTCGCATGCTCGGCCAATCTCCAACTACCCCCGCTGCTCGTGTGCGCGCTCTGCGTCACCGGCTAGCGCCTCATCCTTCGAGCGTTCCGTCTACGCAGCGAGTCGTGTCCCTGTACGAGGCTCTCGTGGCGCGCCTACCGGATAAGCGCAAAAGCTTCCCCGATTTGGATCTGCCGCCGCTCTCTGCTCCGTCTTCGGACCACCATAGCGGTGGCCAAGGCGACGATTGGGCCAACATCGGCTCCTCCTCTCAACCCAAAAAGGTGTGCAACGCAGGCGGCGGCCCCGGAGACACAGAAGTGGTGATGCTGGGTGGCAGCGAGATGTCCCTATTGGCGGAGATCGAGGCTGCTCTGCCGCTCGAAGTGTCCAGGGCCGCGAGGCAGCGCGTGCTAGTGAAGCTAAGCATGGATGAGGTCCGGCGGGAAGCCGAGGCCAAGCAAAAGGCCAAGGCGGAGAAGAAGCAACAGAGCAGCAAAGGGGGCTGGTTCTCGGGCTGGGGCAAGAGCAAGAGCAGCGCTCAGGACAAGGACCGAGATGAGGTCAAGCGACTTTTCGAAGTGTCTTTGAGTGTATACTACAGTAGTAATAGAATTAGAAATGAGCGCTTCTGTTTTTGGATCCGCTTCTCTTGTTCTACTACCATCTTTCTCACTCGTGGACCTTTCTCGAATGCCTCCTTCTTCATTGCACATCGCAACCATTCAGGCTGAAGATGACGTGGACGTCGAGGAGTTAGTGAAAGCCCAGGGCCAACTCGCGCTGAACGCCTTGCTCGAGGGGGCCGCCAGCGCCGCAGACGAGGCCGACAAACAGGGAGGAGCCGACGCCACCGACCCCAACCTCCCCATCCCCACGGTGCGCCTCTCCCTCGACGCCTCGGCCACCTTTCAACTCTGGGCGCCGCCGTCAGTGCTGTCGTCGTCGTCGTCATCTTCATCCAGCACTGCGCTCGTGCAAAGCAAGAACACCAAAGAAGAAGAAGAAGAGGCGGTGCTCATGACGGCCACCGCCCGGCTGCAGAGCGAAGTGGCACTGGATGTGGGGAGTGGGGCGTGGGACGCGGCCCTGCAGCTGGCAGGTTTAGAGGTTCTGGACAGGGTGACCCCCACCCCCACCTTTCCCGCCCTGTTCACCACCCACGCCCCCTCGAGCCACACCAGCGGGGGCGCCGCGCACGGTACAGGGGGATCGAGTTTAGGCGCCATAGCGGAGCTAGGGGGTGCGCGCGAAGGCGTGGTGTGGGACAATGGCAACAAGCAGCAGGCTGACGAGGGGGACTGGGCGGAGGCACTCGTGATGGGAGCGATGGCAGTGGGGCCGGTGCTGTCGATGCCGATTGAAGAGGCCACCGATGTCGCTGTAGGGGTGCGGTCTCACCCCAAGAAGGGTATCAGCGCCAAGGTAGGACGCTCTTGCTGCTAGCACTCTATGCGCCTCTTTTTTTTTGTGGTGCACACAAAATTTGGTTTACTTGTGCTCTCTTTTTGGCCCCCCTCCCTCGCGAAAAGTTGTCATGGCAACTTGAGAACGATGCAAACATGTGCTTTTAATACGATAGTGCCCATTTTGATATCGACTTCTGTAATCACCCCTTTTTGCAGGTGCGGTCTCGGAGTTGCCTCATCGCCATCAACGCTCCCTTGCTCGCTGCCACAGCCGACGCCCTCCGTCCTCCACCAGGCTTAGAAGTGGGGCCTTCTCGAGAAGAACTCGCAGCAGCGGCAGCCGCAGCAGCCGTGGGAGCTCAAGCAGCGGCGAAGGAGGCCTTGGCTGAGGCGGCCTCCTCATCTTCTTCAGAGGACGGAAGCCAAGAGGGAGGTGCATCATCATCGGATGCTAAAAAAAAAAAGAGCAGTGCGCAGGTGGCAGCTCGGTACGAAGAAGAGCAAGACGATCAAAGGTCGGGGGGTTGGGAAGAGGGCGGCGGGTTTTCCTTGGACTTCAAAGCAGGCGCACTTCGCATCGTGCTGCCGGTCGACTGCTCTGCTGACCGAGGCGCTCTGCTTCTCGATCCTGGTGCTCTCTCGGTGTGCGGTGGCGTCGGTCCTGCCGGTGTCGCGACGGCGAATGCCCTGAACTTGAGCCTGCAAACACCCTTGTCTTCGTCTTCGTCGTCAACTTCACTGGTATTGCCCTCGGTGAAGACCAACAAGTACGGCTCCGAAGTGGTGTCTGCTTGGAAGGTGCAGCTCGCCAGTGTGAACGCACGCTTAGCCACGAAAAGTGAGCTATTTGGAGCCAGCCGCGCGGGCGCACTCTTAGAGCCCTTCGATTTGAACGTAGCTCTAGCCCTGCGCCCACCACAGGCAAAGAGTGGCAGTGGTGGCACTCAAGCAGGTCAGCCGTTGCCTCAGGTGGAGGTGTGGTGCGGGATCGCGCAGCCGATAATGGGTGAGCTGAGCCCTCACAAGCTCACCGACCTCCTCTTCGTGCTTCTCAACCTCGGCAACCAAGAGAGCAACAACCAAGGCCCTGCAGATCTACCCAACCTCAATAGCCCGAGCAGTACAGCTAGAATGAAGGCCCACGCCAAGCCTCATGCTTCTCCGGATGAACAAGAAGAAGTCGGGTGGGCATCTCTCTTGCTTGAAAAGGCCTCGGAAGCTGACGATCCGTCGCAACAAGCTTTGTCTCAAACTTCTGACGATGCTGCTGCAGTTGACCCTTTTGCCGTAACCATGGCCTTAGCTGTGTCGGTACCGGGTGTGAAGCTTCTACTCACTGAAGAGCCGGCCAACTGGAATGAGGCCACGTATGCGCCCCCTTCATCGTCGTCGGAACAACAGCAAGGCACACTTGCCAACAAGAGCAGCGGTAGCGCTAACAACAACAGCGTGAATTCATTGTTGGAACTGGCGATTGAGGGCCTCTCGGTACAGATGCTGAGCCGCTCGCACGACTCCAGCATTGCAGTGGAGATGGCAGGCCTACATGTGCACTCGCTGCCACAAAAGGGCCGCAAGGAAGGCAGTAAGGACGATGGCCACTTCGCGATTGTGTCCTCGGGCGCTGCCTACGGTGTGAATTCCTCTTCTTCACGTGATGACAAGGAGCCTGCCACTCCGCTGGTGCGCATCTCAGTCGACACCGTCGCCAACGAACACAGCCCTCTCTTGGCGACCTCTCATTCGACGGCTGGCAGTGCCAAAACAGCGTCTGCCGCTCTCGCGCGCAGCATCAGCAGCATGGACAGCAGCAGCAGCGGCAGTTCTAGTGCTGAGGACGAGTGGCCATTCGTGGGCATGCGCGTGAAAATAGGGTTCAGCGCCCTCCGCGCAGCCCCGGTACCGTCGGCACTCAGGCAACTGCAACCGTTCTACGCGCCCCTGGTGTCTGCCGGAGAAGCGCCCTCCGTGCGAGCGGGCCTTAGCCCGGAAGCTCGGCTAGCGCAAGCGAAGGCGCATGCGCGGGTGGTGAAAGCAAAAGCGAAGCAAGAAGCCCAGCGACAAGCGCAAGCACAGCAGGCAGCGAAGCTTCAGCGAGAGCGAGAGCAACGCCGCCTCGCCCAACGAGGGGACACTTCTTTGGGCGAGGAGCATGCGCCATCACCGTTGATTGCGGTGAAACGTCTCTCGGTGGCGGTAGCGCTGCGCGAACTCTCGTTAGAGCTCATGAGCGAGCAAGCAAGTGCCTCAAATGGGAAGGAGGAGGTGGTCCCGGTGGCGCGCGCGGCGGTGCGAGGTCTGCTGTGCAACGTGGCTATGGGCGGCCCCCTTGGGGAGGGGGGCATGATAGTGGACGTCAACTTGCGCACTCTAGTGCTCGAGGATGCTCGGCCAGAAGCAAGGCACTATTTCTACCGCCACCTTATCGCTCCACAGAAGTCTTCGGCATCTGCGGACGAGCGCAAGGCGATGGCCGCCGCGATGCTAGCGATGGACGGCGGTGCGGAAGACGAGCAAGACTACAAGGAGGGGCAGAATCGGGATGACGACGAAGATGAGATGGCTCAGCCGCTGCTGCAAGTACGATATACCGCTACTCCCGCTGAGCCTCCTTCGCAAGAGACGTCCACAAACTCTGAATCTACCAGCCCTTCCTCTGAAAAGAACAGTGGTGGCACGAGCCGGGCGCGCGTGGAGTGCACGCTGACGGACTTCAAGAGTTTCGTGATCGTGCCCTCAGCTCTGGCCGCCCTCGATTCCGCCCTGGATTTCACCGCCGCTGTGCAGGATATGATAGCACCCGTTGAGGAGCAGATGGCATCGGAAGAAGCTCCCAAGGAAGGCGAAGTCGAGGACGTTTCCTCGGAGCGTAGTATCGTCGAACCTGCTCACACTAAGCCGAAGGAATCCGCAGCAGCAGCCTCCAAAGGAGGCCCGCCCCCTGGCTCGCGTGCCTTGCTCTCGGTAGGGCTCGAGATTGTGCGGCCCTCTCTGGTGGCGGTGGCGGATCCAAGCAAGGAAGAAAGCGCGGGGATCGTGCTCGAAGCATTCATTCGGCTCGACTACAAGACGGAGACCACCGTGGGCAAGGCGGATAATCTCGCTCTAGTGCAGAGCGACATGGTGCTGGCAATCGAGCACTTAGAAGCGTTTGTGAATCCCGACATGCGGGGGCAGGCCAGGCTACATGTGCTCGACCCGCTGGGATGCACGGCCGCCCTCAGCAGCGTCACGCATGGGGGTGTGAGTGTCTCCTCGGACCTACATGTAGACATGGACGAGATTGCGTGCCGCGTGAGCCACGCAGACACAGAGCTGGTCAAAGGGGTGCTGAATGCGTCGGCTCAGAACCTAGCAGCCACCAATGAGAAACGCGATGCCCTGCAACAACACCAGCACAAAGACTCCAACCACGAGGAGGGAGCTAAGAAAGAGAAGCCCTCTCCTGAACCAACTTCACCGTCCTCGTCCTCCTCGGTGAGTACCCTGGCAGTCTCTGTCAAGCTTGCAGGCGCTTCGATGGAGCTCATTGACGACACCGGCATCAGTTCATTGGAACAAGCCTTAGAAAACGACCTTGCTGCAGTGGACGAGATGACCAGCAGCAGTGGTCGTGGCGCTTCCTCCTCTTCACCTGAGAGTAGTAGTGGTGGGGTGGGAGGATCCGGAGCTCGGTCTCTGATTCGGCTGCGGCTGGCAGGCGTAGAAGGATCCCTGAACGGCACCTCGGAACCCCTAAATTTACGGGGCAACGCGCAGGTGGCCGCGCTTGCAGCGGACTTCTTCAACTTTGACCTCGGGGCCTGGGAGGTACTGGTGGAGGAGTGGCCGCTCGAAGCGAGTGTGGTGCTCGGATCAGGGGGGAACTGCACCGCCAAACTCACTTCCAATGCGCAGCTCAGTGCCACCGTCTCCACAGCGCTCGCTGCTACTGCATTGACTGTTGCCTCCAACCTCGGAGGCGCTGCCTCGTCGTCGTCGTCTTCTCGTTCTACGAGCAGCGATCAAGGCGCCGAAGCTAGCCTAGCCGCTGTCGCGCGACAAGCAGCCAAACGCACTGCACCACCGTTCAAGTTCGTGAACTACACCGGGGTTCCTTTTGCTCTCGTCCTGCCTGCTTCGTCTTCCTCTGACCCAATTATCACCTCGAAGCAGCAGCCCCGGAAGGTGAACGTGGGCTCCTACGGAGCTGCGCCCTTTGCGCTCAAGGAAGGCGCGAAAGGGTGCCAAGAAGCGAGGAAGGCCACGGGCAAGCGGGCAGTCGGCGAAGAAGCAGACACCGACAAAGTGGTGGTGCAGTGCGCGGGCTCTTCCGAACTCGCAGTGAACGCTCGCAAACCGGTAGCGGGCATCTCGCTCAACCGCCCACACGGCGAGCGGCACGCGCTAGTGCCCAACCACAGCGACTCGTCGACCTCTTCAACTTCAAGTAGTAGTTGGGCGGCCGCGGCGATTACGGAGGAAGTGTGGCAGTACCAGCGGCGGGTCGACGTGACGGGGCAGTGGAAAGCGCCTTTCATGCCGGTTAGTTTGTAGCATTCGTGCCTGCACTCTCCTTTCTTTTCTCCTGGTATTCTTGTCTAGGCCATCATTTCTCATTCTTCGTCTTTCATGTGTGCGGATGTACAGGGGGACCCGTTCGAATGGAGCGACCGCACTCGGAGCGTCAACAAGCCCCGCGAGTCGGTGACTTTGCCGCCTAATGACGTGGCCAATGGCCAGCGCCCCTGGGTGTGGCTCAACGACTGGTAAGAAGTTGATGTTCAGTGTATACTACATTCGAACGACCCACTTCTTTTTTAATTGTCCACTTCGACCTTTTTCAATTGGGTTCATGCACTAGGTAAACATTAATTTGAATTTCTCACCGCTACCCGTGCCCTCTTGAACATTATGAACCTATAGGTCCGTGGAGCCTGTCTCAAGCGCCTCTTTAGGCACCGGCCCCGGCGCTAGCAGCGTGACCGATCCACACGGCTGGGAATACGGCACCTCCTTCGATGCTCTGAGTCAGCGCACCTTCAAAGGCGATCGCGCGGTGCGCAGGGACGTCGACACGGCGCGGCGGCGGCGGTGGACAAGGGTGCGCGCGCCGATCCCACCTCCTTTGGATGACCCTAGCCGCCCTCTCAGCCTCTTTTTAGAAGTAGCGCGAGGCTCCGGAGGTGCCACGGAGGTGCGGGCGTCGAGCGGGATCCGGGTCGAGAACCATACGGGCGCAGCCTTGGAGATTGGGTGCGAGTCCGCGGCGTGGCTAGGCGCCATCATTGCAGCAGGGCCCCCTGTAAAGCCCAGCCAGACCTGCTACCTGCCTCTGCACCTTATTGACACGATGCGCCTAGCGCTCCGGGAAGTATCCCCCCAATCCGTCGAGAAATCTGCCGCAGAACCTCAGGAACCAGCCGCTGCTTCGAAGGTGCTCGCCCCCGCACTCCGAGAGGCTCTGGCAACCGTCGCTGCCAAGGCCAAAGAAGGTGTTGGTCAAAGTCAAGGTGGCAGCAGCGACCGGGCGCTGGTGAAGGTAGCCCCGGGCGAGCAGGCGCAGAGCAGCGGACCTCTGCAGCGAGCAGTGGCAGGGTTTGGGGCTGGCTTGGTGCTCTCAGGATTGAACCCCGTAGGTGGAATCCTGGGAGCCACAGTCGCGGCGAATGCAGGCGGCGGCGGCGGCGATGAAGACAGCGGGGAAGCCGTGACGACCTCTTCGGATGCTGTGCGCGATGGGTGGCCTGTGGATAAGGTGACAAGACATGGGGTATTTGCGCGGATTATTTCTGTCGATACATTTAAAACATGAATCGTGTTGTGCTCATTCCACTGTATTTCCCTAATCTTTCCTCTCGTTTCCTCTTGTTTCCTTGTGTACTAGATCCCCTTGGTAGCTTTGGAGTCGACTTTTGCCGTAGACCGCACCGCTCATCTGGCCCCTGTCGCGCCCTCCTCCGCCAACGCCCGCCTCCCTTCACCTTACGTGTGCTTCTCCTATCGCCTCGACGACGCTGCCAACTCCCTTCACCAAGCTGCGGCTTCGAGTGGCAGTGGTGGCAGCAGTCAAGGCGCAGGCGCCATCTCGAGCCGGGACCGCGCGCGCTGCCTCTTAACCGTAGAAGTGCATGCGCCGGTGGTGATCTGCAACAAGCTCCCGTGCTCCCTCGACTACTGCTTGGGCACCTCGCAAGTGCCTCTCTCGACGGTGCCTGCGATCGGACAAGGCATATCGAGCGGGAAGCTTTTACCGGGAGGGGAAGCGAAGATATGCAGGGCGGCGCACTGGCGCGATCCTAGCCTAGGCTTGGCTCTGAAG
>Ga0307982_1004950_pt1 | contig 10486 bp, 12 predicted proteins | sample OrgLakmetagen989_FD_201847 | JGI IMG/M metagenome (GOLD analysis project Ga0307982, IMG submission 201847) | Saline water microbial communities from Organic Lake, Antarctica - #989 | ecosystem: Environmental > Aquatic > Non-marine Saline and Alkaline > Saline | place: Antarctica: Organic Lake... | reverse complement strand
AGGGCCGTGCACGCCCGCGCCCCCAGAATGTTACGGAACTATGTTACGGAAAATAAATGTTTCGGACCGTAAAGTTCCGGTTTCGGAAATTATTTGTTTCGGACCGTAACCGTATTTCGCACCCCAGGTTCGGGGTTCTGTTCTGGCTTTTGCCCTTGCGATTTAACATCCCCATATTTATCTCCTGGGGAATTTCTTTAAAGAGCCCTTATAACTTCCGGGGCTTACTGCAATTGAACTTTCCGAAATTTAGTCGCCATCACTGTCGCTATTGTTGAAGACAGTTTTTGTGGCCTTCTTGCTCATGTCAACGTCCTTGAAGAAAGCCCCGTAGGTTTTGTCCACTTTTCGCTTGGTCGCAGTGCCCCACTGCAGCAGCGATGGCGGCACTGGCTGGTCCGCATTCTTGAGCACGTTTTGAAGTTCCCCTGCGTGGGCTTTGTCGCCTACATGAAAGAAAGTGTGTGCGTGGCCCGTCTTGCCTGCGCGCCCCGTGCGGCCAATCCGGTGCACGTAGTCTTCGATCGTGAGGGGGAACGAGTAGTTGATCACCACTTCTACATCGGGGATGTCCAAACCCCGCGCCGCCACGTCAGTGGCAATCAGCAGCGGCGCGGTGCCCGCTTTGAAGGCGTTCACGGCTTCTTCCCGCTCGCGCTGGCCCTTGTCTCCGTGCACCGCAGCGCACGCCCATCCTTTGCTTCGCAGCATGGTCTCCATTCGCGCGCACTCCTTTTTGTAGAGCCCGAACACCAGCACGCGGTTTTCTCGGCTGCTGTGGTGCTTTTGCAGCAGGCCCAGAAGCTTCCCATCGCGCTCGCGCTCCTCCACCACTTCCACTACTTGCGTGATGCGCACGTTCGCGGTTGCTTCGCTGTGGGCCGACCCAACGGTCACCTTCACGGGGTCCTTCAAGAACTCAATCGCCAGCTTCTGGATGGCCATGGGCCAGGTCGCGCTCAACATGGCCGTTTGCCGATGCTCCGGAGCAGCGCAGGCCCCGATGATGGCTCGCATGTCAGGCAAAAAGCCCATGTCGAGCATCCGATCCGCCTCGTCCAGCACTATGTACCGAACTTCCGACAGGTCTACGGACCCTTCCTCGCTCAGGTCGCGCAAGCGCCCCGGCGTGGCGATCACCACCGCCACGCCTTTCTTGATCTCGTCCTTCTGCGCGTGCTTCGGCATTCCCCCGTAGAGGCAAGTCACGTTCATGCCAACGCCTTTCGCGGCGCTCGCTGCGACTTCCGAGGACTGAATGGCGAGCTCTCGTGTAGGGGCTACCACGAGCATCTGAATTTGAGAAAAAGGGTTAGAAAAAGTAGGAACGAGAAAGGAAGAGAAGTATGCGTACTCATACTGTTAGACCTCTAATGAAAGAAGTTAAGTGCAAATGCCCTTGTGACCCCGGGTATACAAATTTCGTAGATTAAAGTAAAATCCCCTGCCACCCCCTCAATTTCCTCTCACACTTCCTACTGATATGAGATGACTTCCTTACCATGGGTTGCTGCCACTTGGGCGGTTTGCCTCCCCAACGCTGCAAGATCTGGTGCAGCCCCGGGAGCACGAACGCGAGGGTCTTGCCGCTGCCCGTCTCCGCCAAGCCAATCAGATCGCGATTCGCCAGCAAGATGGGCCAGCACTGCGCCTGGATGGGACTCGGTTGCGTGAAAGTGCTGCACGAGGCCTTCACGACGTTCGCTGGCAGGCGTTTGTCGTTGAAGGCAAGAGTCGGCAGCGTGCAGTCAAGCTCTTCGCTCACTTGAACCAACTTTTCGTCACGCCATTTCTGTTGAGTCCATGCATACAGTTGCGATAGGAGCAGGGGCGATAATCCCACAAGAGAACAAGAGGCATAGACTGGTATGATCGCATGGAACGATGACGATCAAAGTGACACAGGGATGTTCTCAGTATCGAGAGAGTGAGGCACCAGACAAGCACAGAGCAAATTCATGATGTTTTTCAATCCTAGACCCACAGAAAGGTAGATCAGATCACAAAGACAGCACGACGTAAATGATTGCATTCGTCTTTTAAAGATACTAAAATTGCCTAGCACCTATATACCTGGATTTCGGGGCTAGTCTCTACCGCGCTGCCTCCAGCTTTTTCATCCTTGTCGGTGTCGGCTGCAGCGGCCTTCTTTTCCTTCTTCGACTTCTTGGCTGGCTTCTCGGCTTGGGCTACCAACTTCACCTCTTTTCCTTCTACTTCGAAACCAGCATCTTCAGCTTTTGCAGCTTGCTTCACAGCCTTTTTGAACTCACTTTTCTCCAGCTCTGAACCTACTGCCTTCTTCAGCGCTTTTATGCTCATCACGGATACTTTACCAAGCTCTTTACGTATCGACTTGATAAGCGCCGCCTCATCATCTTCAGCGGAACGCGTAGGCATGTTGTTGATGATAAAATGCGTAGAAAGTTGTGAAACCTTAAGGAGATTGTTTCTTGCCTGTCAAGTATAGGACTATATCTGCACCAGGCTTCAATAATAATATTCAGCGAGGTCCTCGTTAGCTTTCAGCTTTCAGCGACCCCACCTTTTTCTTCACCACACAAAGGGGGTGTTCGTGTTTGAGTTGTTCGTTGTTTGTCGTTGATTCTGGCATTCTGGCAGATTCTGCTTGCTGGGCTCTCTGCTCTGGGCAAAAAAATCATAACTTCATAACCGTCCGGCGCCAGCCGCCCGCCGTCCTTCTTTCTGCCCTTGGACCACAAAAGACTAAAACAGCGTAGAATAGCCATAAAAAAGGGTGAAAATGAATCGCCAGGTGCCTCCGTACCGCCCAGGGTCGAAACCTAGCGAAGCGCGGGTCGAATTCTTAACTGGGTTGCTCATCGACAAGGTCAAAACACATGAGCGCGCTTACTGGGGGTCTTTGTAGCTGCCATGATGTGATTGACTCGATATTCATACAAGGATGTTTGATTTTAGGTCAAAGAACGGAAGAACAACATCAAAATGGGTATCAAAGAGTTGTTCCGTAGGCACGACCTCGACAACTCGGGCTTCCTCGAGGTACTGCTACAGATAGTACAGTATACCCAGCTTAACAAGGCTACTAATGATGAACAACAGCTACGCTTCAGCCTAAAACCAGTAATAGTCTTATTGTCATGCGATCATTATAATGGGCTGTCCTTCCACAGATCCGAGAGAGCATTCGTGCGCTCAACGACTTCTTGCCAGGTTACGATCAGATGGAGTACCAGGGGATTGTGAAAATGTTTGACCCAAATGACGATGGACGTCTCGACATTAACGAGGTAGTTTTCGGGCACTGCAAATGAGAGAACTTCTGGAAGAACTATGTTAGGGCCGAGTTGCTCGTCGTGACACGAGCACGAGGCCAACTGAGCTACATACTTCAATGACGCCTACCCATTCAGTGCCTCCTGTCACCTCACCATACCGCCACCCACCCCAAATAACTACGGACCTCATTTCTAGGTGTCCCAAGCGATGAACGACTTCCACTATGGCGATACCGTAGCAGCGCCGCCACCGCCTCCTAAGGATTGGGGCACTCAGCGTTTCGAAGATCCACCGCCGCCACCCAAGTACCAGGACCACGTTACTCGCTCGATGAAGGCCTCTATGAACCCTCTGATGAAGAAACAGCATGGCAATGGGGCCTCTGCTGCTGCACTGCATGCCACTGATGATGACGACGATGAAACCGCTTCCGACGCCGGCAGCAACTTTTCGTTTCCGGAGGAGGTGCGAGAGCGCTTTTGGCCGGGGATCAGTGCAGAGCGGCACTATCGCTTCTTGAAGAAGTTAAGGGACACCCTGTACGAGAAGTACAAGGGCAAGTACGCGAAGACCAGCGGCACCACGCGCCTCTTCGTGCCCAAAGATGACCTCATCGAACGCTTTGCGCGGCAGGAGGTGAACGCCACGTCCCTTTCTGCCTTTATTTTTAACTTGGGAATGTCTGCATTCTCCGTTAATTGGCTCTTCTCGTTATTGCTGCTGCTGCTGCTGCTGGGTGTCAGGTCCGAAAAATGTTCGAATCGAACAACAGCAAAGACGTGGCAGTCGACGACGACGGGAATCGCCGGGTGTCCTTCGAGAAGTTTCGAGCCGTGCTGAAGGTGTTTCGCACTCCCGGGCAGCCGTTTGCGACCTGGCCTGACATGCAGGACCTGCACGGGCTCTGCGACAATGGGAACATCAGCACTTTCTTCAAGGTGTATTCTTACTCCCCTTCTTTTTTATCTTCCTGCCTCATTCACCATCTATCAGGTGTTGTACGCTGACCCAAAGGAAGAGACCCCCGAGGGAGAAGTGGCGGATGCGCGGGAGAAGGCCACGCGAGAGCTGCCGGTGATGGAGTACCCCCAAACCAACACCTGCGTGTTTCCCCCTTTGGGGTGGCAGGAAGACCGCGAGAAGCTCCTCAAGCGCTCCGGCACCGTGCCGTCGCAGGTATGAGAGGGGAGAGGGGGGGGTAACAGGGGGAAGAGGCGGGATGCATAAATGAAGAGAAGTAAAGGTAAACTGGGTGATTGCTTCAGTTAGAAAGCAGTTGTTGCTACGCACCCTTTCCATCTTGAATTGCCACATCATGTTCTTCGCCAATTCATCTTCTTGGTGTTCTGGTTCAGGGCCTCGCACTAGAATACGTGCATGGTTTCAACGGCGATGCAAACGGCCGCAACTTATTTGAAGTGAAAGATCCCTCCAGCGGCGTCCTCTTGCTCGTGTGGTTCGTCGCTGCGATAGTGGTGATTCACGACCCGTCTGCCAAGACCCAGCGCTACTTCACGGGCCACAGCGAGGGCATCGTCAGCCTGGCCGTGGATTCGTCGGGCACTCTGGCGGCCTCGGCGCAATGTGCCACTGTAATCAAAGGCCACAGCCAGCCTCCCATCATTCACGTCTGGGACATTGAGACTCTCGAGGTAAAAGAGGAGGAAGAGAGAGGAAAGAGGGGTGACCGAAGGCTAAATATTAAATTAGGGATATAATGGTGGCATTGGTTAAATCATGTATATACTTCGTCTCTCACTCACATGCTTTATCACCTTCGCTCTCCTCCTCCCTACTTAGATCTTGCGCACCATCGACGGCGGCAACACCTCCGCCAACATTCAGCGCTCAGTGTCTGGCCTCTCCTTCTCCAGCGATTCCTCCATGCTCTTGCTGGTTGGTGCTGACGACAAGCATGTAGTCTCCATCTTCAACCTTACCGATGTAAGCTGATAGGTGTTTTCCTACTTTTCCTCCATTTTCAAACTGTTCTTCTCCTTTCTTTTTCTCTTTCCCAGCTATGCTCACCCTCACCAATTTCTCTCTCTCTCTCTCCTTTCACCTCGTCCCAGGGCAAGCCCCCCTCTCTGATCACCGACGCGCCAGGCCAGGTCGGCCTCCCACTCCAGATCCACTCCACCTGCTGCGCGCCCCCGCTGGTGTGCAAGGCCTACTGCGCGGAGATGGTGTGGGTCACCACCGGCGAAGCGAGCCACGTGAAGTTCTGGTGCTGGAAACCCAACCAACAAGATCCCCTGGTTGGGTGATAGGTGGCGGGGCAGGCATACGCTCTCACTTTGTCCTAGAGTCGGCTCTATACATGAACGATGTTACGTATCGTAATCGTGTTGTTACCTCCGATCTGTCTGTTTCTTCCTTTACACGTACAGTATGTCACTTTTGCACAACTCCCGTTGATGTTTCCCTCAACCAATCTCTGAATCTACACCACCTTACGTTGTACTATCTCTTCCCTTCTTCCTTCCCCCCAACACATGCAGGTGCTTGTGAAAGGCACTTTCAACCGAATCCCCACCCCGCGCGTCCTGTGGGCCATCGCGCATGTCCCAAATGACAACGTGACCTTCACGGGCACCAGCGATGGCCGAGTTCTCATGTGGCGCGCTCCCGGGGACTGCTTTGCCGCTCAACTTCTGCACAAGCCCGATGCGATGGTAAGAGTCTCAATCAAGCCACGCTGCATGGAATAATGAAGCGTATAGACACAACTAAATACCTTGTGTTTAGGGAATAGTGCCAGCGAAAATACCATGACATCTAGCTTTAGTCTCTATTTTCACCACTGTTGACTCATGTGCTTTTGTTTGCACCTGCACACTCTCTCTAGGTGTACGCTTTGGCCTTCACGGGTGACGGCAAAATGATGTGGAGTGGGGCTGGAGATCAAACGGTATATGAGCACTTGAGAATCTTAGCATTCCTACCTCCTGCTGCCATTGTGCTGTTGATACCGTCTATCTTCTCACATTCCCCGCTTTATTATGCAAGGTCTGCATGTGGTCGATGAAAGACTACAAGTTCACCAAACTTCGGAGCTACGACTTTTCCTTCGAGGGCGCTGGCATGCTGACTTCGTCTCTGTCGAGCAAAGAGGCCGCCGCGGAAATGAATGATCAGCCGACCAACTGGGTGCGTGAGATTCAACACCTGCCTGGCTGACGAGTAGGCTTTCATTTGATCGAATGCCTGCATTCTTTTGTCTTGAATGAGCGTATTATTTCTTGTCTTGACAGATGAGCTCCACTCGGAGTGGCAAGTCTGGCGGCGTAGCTCTCACCAAGACTGCCAGCAAAAAGAGTGGCAGCAAGGCCAAGCCGGGGGCTCAAGCCGAGTTGATCCGCAAGCGCCCTGGCACAGACGCCAAGCCTGTGTACGTAAAGGAACTAGTGGTGGTGTCTCAGGACATGCATGGCGAAGGTGGCGGCGGCTTGATTGTGGCTACCGACGGAGGCGCCATGTGGTAAGGGTGCTTGGTGTTTGGTGTTTTGGCACAAGATTGGTACTTCCATTTAAAACGGCTAGACGAGGTATCTAATTGACTTATGTAAATGCTTTTTTCGGGCGAACCACAACTATCAGGTACCTCGACTGGGGCCTGCAAACGGTGGAAGAGATCTACTCCTACCACGGCGGCAGTCCTTCCAAGAGTAACCCGATGCTAGGAGGCGTGCACGGCCTCTGCCCACACCCCACCCGCAACGCCGTCTTCGCTACATGTGGAGAAGACAAGCAGCTCGCGATCTGGGACGCCGCGGCCAGGCAAAGGCGAGCGGTGAGGAAAGTGCAGGAAATGGCGAAAACGCTCAGCTGGTCGCCTGACGCTGAACACATAGCGGTCAGTAGATGTGGTTGGAGTGAGAAATGTGTTGGTGATTATTCGCGTGCTTGGGAATTATTCCTCCTCTGCTCTCGACGGCTTCTCCTTGTTCTATCTTTTTCCGTGAATCAATCCACTTAACCTATCTTAACACCCCCTTGCAGGTGGGCTTTGCCGGGGGCTACTTCGGCGTCTACGGGGCGGCGTCTCTGCAGCGGGTCGCGTGGCACCGCCGCACTACAGGGGGAATCGAAGTGGTGAAGTACAGCCCCAACGGGCGGCAAGTCGCGACGGGGTCGCACGAGAACGTGATTGACTTGTACGACGTGAAGAACAAGGCCTCGCCCTACCACCACCGGAAGCGGCTGCTGGGCCACAGCAGCACCGTGGTGCACCTCGATTGGTCCTGCGACTCGAGAGTCATCCAGAGCAACTGCCAGGCCTTCGAAATCTTATACTGGGACGCTATCAAGGGCACCAACCTTCGAAACACCAAAGACTCAACCGAATCCGATACGGTGCGATGATGCGTGGTGTTTTCCATCGTACCTTTCGCCCAACAGTATAGTCAATTGTATCGAATACAATAACATATCTTCTGCACCTTTACCGTTTGTGTGCAATATGAATTCGTCAGGTGTGGTCAACGTGGTCGTGCAGGCTGGGCTTTCCTGTGATGGGCATATGGGGCCAGAGAATGGGCCGCACTGACATCGACTGTGTCTCCCGGAGTCCCAACGGTAATCTTTTGGTATTTGGGGACGACTCAGGCAACGTCAATTTGGTGAATGCTCCCTGTATTGTGCGGCACGCGCCCAGGCGAATCTACGCCGGGCACTCCGCTCATGTGGTCGATTTAGCATTCCTCGGGGATCACCGTGTGGTGTCCTGCGGCGGTTGCGACAAGGCCGTCTTTCAGTTCCGAGTGGTCGCTGCACCATCGACCGAGACCGAAAACCTGCTGATGCACGAGGGCACTAGGGGCCGCCTCGCGACCACCCAGGCTTTCAACGGGGGTTACAGTGGCACCGTAGAGGAGAGTGGCGGGGTGGAGTACGACGACAGACAGCACGGCGGAGCGCCGTTGCGACGGTGGGGGGAGTCGATTGCCCTGCCCATGAAGGGGATTGCGAGACCGGCGTGGATCAAAGAGCGGTATTCGCATGGCAACACTCTTGGTTCAGCTTTTCAACAAACGAGCTCTGGTGCAAAGCTCGTTGTGTAGGATTAAACCTGCGTTTTGGATTTGGTTCGTGTTGTGATTTCTTTCCTTCGCCTGTGATCGAACAGTACCCCACCAAGGAACTCTGACAATTGCTTTTCCAGTACCTGGATTATCTTATATATTCATAGCACGGCTCAAAGCGGCCTGCTCGTCAACTCCCCCCACTCCACACCCGAACAATATTCGAAACACAAAACACGAGAAATTCCCGCTTCCGTCCCCACATCCCCCATGCGGCTTCATGCTTAATGCCGAATCGTGTCTGTCTATTTCAAATATTTGCATCGCAGACGCATTCAATTATACAATGCTGTCTCCTGAGGTGCCTGCTCCGCCGTTTGCGTCATTAATTATTCGAGTCCGGTGCTGAGGATGAGGATGGGGCCACATGTAGGCATGTAGGGAGTATGTTATAGTTGCAGTAACGCCCTTAATTCTGACCCTGGAGCCCCCGGGCAATGGCACTGCTGGGCTATCAAATTTCAGAATATAGGAGCTGAAGCCTGGAGTCTAGTCTAGTCTAGTCTAGTTAATACTCCCCCAATAAAAAAGAAAACAAGTGCACAGTAGTCACAGAGGCACTTAAAAAAAGTACTTGCGTTGCTTATGCGCCAGCAAATTTGCTCCAGAAGGCCAATTCGAGCTCCAGCTGGCGTCATTCCTCCGAACAAGTCGGCGGGACTGAGTGCTCGTTCGTGTGTCACGTCCCAGGTACACGAGGCATTTCTCTGGGCTATTATTTCCCCAGAAGGGCATCGTCTCAATGTTTTTCTCAGGCGTCGGGCGCCAGCCGATCTCAGCATCACCTGTCCTCTTTCTTGCTAATGTAGTATGGATCACGTAGCTGCAATGATGTAGGCTGTGCGAACACGAATGATCACAGGCCTACTAACGCCAGGAGTAGCTTCTCCGCTCCAGAAGCAGACCTTAAAAACGAGGTTGAACAAAGATTCGATTATGTTCAGGCTCAGACTCAGCACATGTATCCGAGTTTGGTGCCTGGAGCGTAAAGGTCTATGCATCACTAAATTATTCGAAATTGGGATTTCAGGGTAGTTGGATGTGAACACTCAGAATGCATCTCTCGCTCTACTTTACTCGTCGCTCGCTCTATTCTGTGGATATTTGCAGAATCTGTTTAGGGTTGATCACTCCTTCTCGCCATACATTCTTCATGCAAACGCAGGGACAAGACGCCCCTTGTTCAATATCTCGCTTGCTCTCTCGCTGACTCTCTCATATTTCTTTCCAGGTCTCATGCGCCTTTATCGCACGGGCGCCTTCGCCGTTCCTGTCTCGTTACATCCCACGCTCGCTTATCTGCTCACTGCGCTTGGTCTCATCTATAAGCATGAAAAGAACATAAACATGGAAATGGAATACAAGTTAAGGTCATATTCATACTATGCGACGATAAAAAGTGATAAAAAGGAGCAAAAAGACGCACCGAGAATGGGGACTTGAAATATCCAACCGTGTGGTATCACCACAGCTTTTAATCATTCTTACTTTTGAAGGAGGGCCGCCACCTTTGGTTTATTTTCCCTTTTGGCTTCGTTCAAGGCCGTGTTGCCATGCTGTGTGTGTGTGTGTTAAGAAGCAACGGGGCATGCCCAAGAAACACACGCACAAGAAAAAGACAGAAAAAAAGGAAAAATCAATACGATGTACTTATGTGAAGACATTGTGGAGGTGTCCAATTTTGAAGAAGCCAATTACGAAACATCAAACAGTTCGCAATCTCTGCTACTAGGCAGCTTCAAAACAAAAAGCCAGTGCGCGCACGCAACCGAAATATTGCATGCAGATAGGAGAGGAAAGGAGGGAGAAAGTGTAGTAGTCCATTTGTGAGAGGCCCAGAACAACAACGAGTTCTGGGCCTCTCACAAATGGACTACTACATTAGAGCAGAGAAATAGCATAACCATCCATAACCATCACATTAGAGCATAACAAACCATAACCAACCATAACCCAGCACCATAAGTATTCTAATTGTCTGCAAATCTTTCCTACATAACATCGTCACAATCGTGAATTATTCTTTGAATATTTAACTGCTTACAATTATCGCGCAAAATAAGTATTCTAATTTTTGAAATTCTCTTACCTTCTGTCGTCACATCTGTATTTAGTTATGTTTTATTTTTGTCTAGACACTT
>Ga0307982_1004949_pt1 | contig 10487 bp, 10 predicted proteins | sample OrgLakmetagen989_FD_201847 | JGI IMG/M metagenome (GOLD analysis project Ga0307982, IMG submission 201847) | Saline water microbial communities from Organic Lake, Antarctica - #989 | ecosystem: Environmental > Aquatic > Non-marine Saline and Alkaline > Saline | place: Antarctica: Organic Lake... | reverse complement strand
TGCCCCTCTCCCTCCTGAATCATTCCGCACTTGCTTTGTTTGCGCAACGCACGCGCATTCCCACTTCTGCCCGCAGCATTGGCTTCTGTGCCATTTGGGTTTGTATTAGTTCGAGTTCGAGTTGGCCTTTTGGAGCGAAATTGTTAGCTCATATGCATATGTAGCTCAAGTGCATTCTTCATGTGCCACTGTGGCTGCTGTATACTTGCCTTTCTCTGTTTTTGGGAGAGTATTATGTATTAACTAGACTAGACTAGACTAGATTGTCTGAAAGGCACACTTTGACCTCAGCCGAGTGGACCTCGTGTTCCGCGTGTCACGAGCTTCTTTGTTCGCGCGCCTTCCTCTTTACTGTTCTGCGGAGTGCGCAACACCCAAATAATCCTCGCTTTTTGCAAATTTTCCGAGAAATTCGGCCAATGCCCCTCTCCCTCCTGAATCATTCCGCACTTGCTTCGTTTTGCGCGACGCACGCGCATTCCCACTTCTGCCCGCAGCATTGGCTTCAGTGCCATTTGGGTTTGTGTTAGTTCGAGTTCGAGTTCGAGAAAATCACTGCGCAATGCGATGTTTATGTTCACTCACATGACCCCGTAAGGGGGCATATACCTAGAGTACGTCCGCGATCTCCATTCCGACCTACCCCCTTCCAATGGAACGCCATTCCTTGCACTTATAACCGGAAGCCCCATGTACTTTATACTCTAGAGTTCCCGGTCAGACTTGTTCTGGAATCTGGAGGATTCACCAATACACGCAGCTTTCTGCTACTTGCTGGTGTTTCTTTGCAAATGGGAAGTATAATCCAGTCCTAGTAGTATTTAAAACCACTGCACACTTATGTGCAGCCAAGTAGAAGAAGTTTAAACTTCTCTTTTGTGCATGAATGAAGCTCAGGCATGAGCCTCCGATCTGTCGAATTTCCACCGGGAGCTCCAACCGGGCTAGAGGCCGGCATCGGAGTAAAAGTGATCTTCCACGTATTCGCGTTGTTTGCACCATTAAGGCCGTTCAACACTTCAATCGTAAACACGGATTCCTTCACTAAACCAGAGGCGTTGACAACCATGGTCAAGTGCTTGCCTAAACCTTTCGCCGGCTGAGCTTGAACCGTTACCTTGCCCATGGTTTTGGCATAGGACCGCAAGAAGCCCACGATCAAGTCACCCTTATTGCACTTAATAGTCGCTTCAAGGGTAGCTGGTGGACTTGCGCTGCCGCTGTTACATGTGATCCAGCCTAATTTTCCAGGCACATCCGCTCCCCACGACCACCCACGTTTGTCAGCAATGAGCTGAGGTCTGTTGCTGATGACCTCGCAAAATTTTGGTCCTTCTTCTGTCCTACTGGTGGCACCGTTTTTACTATGAACACAATCTGGATCCATAAAACTCTGAATGGATCGGAGGCCATGGGCGAGATTGCACAGGAGAGCTCCTCGCCCACCGTCTGTGGTACTGTTGCATCGGTAGTAGAATGGCTCAACTGGCGCAACTTGAACTTCTTGGTTCGAGATTCCAGGAGCTGCTAGTAGGTTATAGAACACGGACGCTGCCACCCACTCATGGTATGCTGCATTGCTGTGGCCTACACCATTCGTACCGCGAACAGGGAAATCTAAGAGTTTTCTCAATCCAGGAACAATGCCAGCAGAGTGTCGAAAGTTCGTCATTTCCGCTTTTTCTTCTTTCGTGGATGCAGCCCCAGCCCCATCCCCGAACACGCTGTCTACCACAGGTATTCCATATTTCTTTGCGAGTTCGCGCCTCAGCTTATGAAACGGTTCGGCGTGCGGTTTTGTGGAGAGTCGAACTTCTTGCCCTGCAGGAGCATCCACAAACGCCACGGTGGGCAACGGTCGCTTGGACGTGTCCCACGCAGCAAAGTAGCGAACAAGAGCTTCCATTGAAGGCATGTATATCTCTGGCAATTTCTGCAAATCGTTGGCAGTCAGATCAATCAAGATCAAATCTACGTCGTTGATGAGCGGCCTGTCCAACTTGCTCCACTTCGTGCCAGGAGGATTGTTCGCGGTTCTTTCCTCAAAATTAGCATAGGCGTTCAGAACGTGGTACATTGAGTCGCACCCACCGATGCCGCCGTTGTAGACGACAAAGTTGCGCTCTTCAGGGAGCAAAAGGTTTGCAATGTAGCGCGCCAAACGGGCAGGCCAGGAACAAAGTTGTACGTCTCCGAAGTCATGTATAGGGTTTGGCTTGGCCCAAAATGCATAATTTCCACCCTCGAATAGCCCGGGCACCATTGCCACTTTAGACTGCTTGATGAGGTTTTCACTAGTTGAGCCTGCTCCTTCGGCCAGCCATTTCATGCTATTCGCACAATACATGCCTTGAACCGGCGACCCTCCAAGGACTGCAATAGTAAAAGTCTTCGATTTCGGATTCGCCTGAGCCTCAGCGATAGCGCTGCGCAGTCGCTCGTCATTACCAACCACTGGGCGCCCACTGTAGAAATTGCCTGGAGATATCAGGGCTTTAGGGTAGTTCGAGCCGTTTCCAAACCAAGAAAGTGGGCCATACAGTGGACGGGGTACTTCGTCACTTCGCGGGATGACGGGATCTATTTCTGAAGCATAAAAAGCTGGAGTGTTACTCGTCCCCGAGGCTCCTCCGAGGGCAACAAGGCGGAGAAATAAGAATGCTATGGAGTTTGTCCTTTTTGATCGCTTGGCGGGACGCATGGAGTCTTAAAAGTGTTACTTTTGCGTTAAGTTTAGATATGAACAGGTCACAACCAGAAGTCGAACCCGTTCAACACCAGCTCACGGAGAGAATACTGGTAAGTACAATAGTCAGAGCTCAAACCAATGAACTTCGGGAGATAAATTGTCAAACCTATTAATTCTACAATCTACAGCTTGAATCAACTGTAGTTGACAATGGCATGAAATAGAACCGACTGCGTAATTATGAAACAGCAGCCACTAGCCACAAGCTAGCCAATAGCTAACTGTCTAATTTATGCTAAAAAGAGTTACTGCGATACTTATGAGTGTATTGCTTAGCATAAAATTAGCCTTCGATATGACGAGCGTAGGCTACCTGTTGATTGTAGTAAGTAAAAAGACGAGTGCCCCAGTGGCCCCAGTACCCAAGCTCGGCGGCAGCTCGGCAGCTCGGCAGCGGCAGCACCGCACGCACGAGAAACGAGAACACGTGGATGACGAACGAACGACTACCCTCACACAGCCCTCAGCAGATTATTTCATTCCATGCTTATCATCCATCCAGCTTTCACTTCGTTTCACGTTGCTCACCACACCTGCACGGCGCAATAGCTTACTCCTACAACTAGACTAGTTCTACTGAGTTGGGTAGCATAAAAGCATTCGCTTGACTTTATAGATTATCTAGACGACTCGATCTGATCGAGGTCGTATAGTTTTGCAAGATTATCAGATCACTCCTTTTTATAGCTTCGCTGCACGCTCGGCCCGTTCTTAGTTACACCACGATGGCTGCATTTTCTACTGCGCCGCTCACTTTCGTTACGGGAAATGCTAAAAAGTTGGAAGAGGTGAAATATTTTCGATTCAAATGCGCATAGTGTCAAGGATGATTCATCAATAATCAAGGGCATGTTTGTACAAATTGATTGAATTCGCCTCCGTCTTTAGGATAAATCTGGCTAGCTTAGTAGTCGTTGAAGCCTAGCGATTTGTTCATTTACTTTCTGATCATATTATGCTGTCTAGGTGAAAGCAATTGTTGCAGGCGGTGCGAAGCCTCTGCCGTTTGAACTCACCAACGCCAAGATTGACCTACCGGAACTTCAGGGTGAGCCAGAGGACATCGCACGTGAGAAATGTCGGTTGGCTGCAGAGGCAGTAGGTGGACCGGTGATGTGCGAAGACACGTGCCTTTGCTTCAACAAGCTTGGTGGATTGCCTGGCCCTTACATCAAGTGGTTCCTCGAAAAGACAGTGAGTTCAAGGAAAGAGGTCCACGTGTATCTTTTTGTGTTTTGCGTTGATTATCTAATTAGAGTAGCCACGCTCGTACGAGTGTTGACGCTTCTTGCGTGTTTGTTGCCACTCTCGCACACGACCGAAATTACAGGGCCACGAAGGGCTGAACAACTTGCTGGCGGCCTACGACGACAAGTCGGCGTATGCCCAAACTCTCTTTGCGGTGTGTGCGGGGCCGGGCTGCGAGGTGCGCCTCTTTGACGGACGGACACACGGCATTATCGTCCCAGCGCGGGGCTCGCTGGACTTCGGGTGGGACCCAATCTTTCAGCCCGACGAAAGCGGTGGCTTGACTTACGCGGAAATGGCAAAAGATGCCAAAAACGCCATTTCTCACCGGTAATGAATGACAAAGACTTGAACCAGAAACTTGGAAAATGCATGCTCGAATGAACAACATCCTATCTCAATATATCCAATTTTCATCTGACCAGCCTTCATTAGAAGTCATGTGACCAACAGCAGGCATTTGCTTCTTCTTTTTTCACGTGGATCTGCGTGTTTTAAACATTGACAACAGGTACCGCGCTCTTAATGGGTTGCGAGAGTGGCTTTGTGATCATGCAGATGAATTTACTGCCGAGTCGGAAGTGGCCATTACCGAGTCAAACAAACATGCAAAAGCAGGGGCAGAATATCTCTAGATAATCAATCGAATCCCATGATTGGCGGGTGTTCACTTTGAATGACACCATGCGATAACGCCATCTAGAATTAAGAGAAGGCAATCAGTTTTGGGTTGTTATGGGCCAATTGCGTAAATTGCGTGTGGAATGCGCGATATGTATCTACCCTTTTGCCATCTCCTTCATTTTTGACTTTCGCGATATAAAACGCAACACGGAGGGCACTTCCAATTTACAAAGAGAAATAGCCAGCTACCATACAAGGATCTAGAACGTGGACCTAGGGCCATGCATCAGAATTTCGATTTAGCATATATAGCACACCGCAATCTCTGCCCCGAGTTGAAAGTGGGTCGTATAACCCCCATTCATTTAGTTCCTCCCAATTTCTATGTCCCACATGCAGCCACTAGTGCGATGCTTGAGAGTGCACATAGACCTCAGGGCATCTCATTCCAACTTTACTGAGCGCCGTCTAGATGCCGTAAAGTGCTGGCAAGCTTCGTCTCCACTGAGCACTGCATTCAATTCAAACCCAAACCCACCAGGAGCAGCTTTTGCAGCTCCAATGCCCCAGCACTCCAACAGTGCAGCTGAAACTTTTCTGTCGTCGCCATCACCATCATCATTATCGCTTTGGTTGGAATCACCCTTGTTTGTGCTCGCCATAGCCCACGTCGAATCATTGCGGCGCCGACGTACCGCTTCGCAAAATACGCGATTCGGGAAGATCTTGTAAGCTTCGACTTCTAGCTCACGATGACGAAGAAATCGCCACTTGCGAAGTAGCGTATAAACTTGAAACTCGTCGTCATCGAGCTGCTCTGCTTCAATCGGAAACTGCTCGTAGTCTACCTTCGTCGTGTCATCGTCCTCCTCTGCCTCCTTATCTTCACCATCACTGACTTCACCTGTTAGGTCTTCGGCACTCCCAGGGTGAGAACCCATCGCTTTCACTCGTGATGATCTTCTTGAAGGAGCCGTCGGTGCTTGCTTTTCGCGCCGCCGTTTTGCTGCCGCCTGCTTTGCCGCCATTGCTGCTTCCTGCCGAGCTCGCTTGCCTGGAGACACTGGTGGCTGCAGTTTGGGAGCAAGTGGGCCTAGGCCAAGCGACGCCATCATCGCAGCATTTTCTTTGATTCGCTGCAACCGGAGACGCTCGTATGGCGACAAGTCGCTCTCATCTCCATCTTGCATCTTTATCAATGTCTTAAGGATGCTTCGAATGTTTTTTTTGTGTATCTTTTTGAAAGGCTGTAGCCACAGGGTGATGTTTTTCAAATTACACGTCTGACATATTTGAGACGGGCCCCAAAGGGCCGGAATTAGAGGGCTAACAGGTAGAGAGATAGGCTCATATGGGTACTTAACCATATGGCTGTCTATTCTTTTATCCATAGAACCCGCTCTTGATTCCTTCGATTCCTCGCCCCTTCGTAGCTGGTGAAGAAAATTGTCTGCGCATCATTCGAGATGAATGGATCAATGCCAATGAGTTCTAATGCAGGGAAGAGCTAGAGACTGGCGAAGTAGAGAAATAAATTGATGTATCTCAATTCATAAGACATCTGCCTCTGTGATAACACGGTAATGGGAAACATCAAAAACATTACAGGTACTTGTTTATCTTTGCACTTGCCTTATGGTTTCAGCTCATCCATTTCCGACTGAGAAGGTCGGCGCCATTGTAGTATCAGTTTTAGCATTAAGATTGAGGCTCAAATGATTATAATTGCAATAAATATAAGTCAAGATATTATCTCGCAGATCGGGATTCTTTATTGGCGTGGCATCTCCGTTTAAGAATCAAATCAACCGGGATTTATCAGACGTCAGAAAGGCCAACTGACCTGCTACTAAAAAAGGAGTAAAAAGCCTTGTTGCTCTACATCTATGCAGAAACCGATTCTCAAAAGTCAGTCCCGCTTTGTAGTGTCAATGAGCGGCGGCGGAGGCCAGGCTACAGGGATGTGCTGCGCTTTGAGGAGCTGCGGCCGCTGCCCACTCGCCCACACATCCCGAGGGGGGAAGGGCTTGGCAAACGACGACCCGCCGCTGCTATTAGAGCTCGAGGTAACTCGCAGGCAAGCTGTTTCGGTTTCGGCCAGTAAAATGCGCAACCGCTCGCTCCCTACTGAGAGGGCGGTGTTCATCGCCACGGGACCTTCAGCACGCGCAGTTGCTTGTAAAAACAAGAACTCTTGTGCGGACGGCAAGGGCTGTTGATGATGCTGCTGCGCACGTCTCTTCTCAACAAATGCTGCGCCTTCCTTATCTTCAAGGTCTGTTGCTTCCATCAGTGCCTGCTCCAACGATGCTTCTCCTTTGTTGGCGCCTTCTTCTTCCCTTATCGCACCGCAAGCGTCGAGATGTTGTCGCAATGCTTTCAACTCCCAGACACACCACTGGAAGACGGTAGAAGGAGAGAGGGGAAGTGAAGAAAAAACTGGGCAGTCAATATTCATGACAATTACGGGGCGTTAATAAAGCATTGTTTACTGCGAGGTAAAACGATAGAGAAAAGCACACACAGAAGCAATGCCATCACTCCATCGCACGCACCTTGAGGATGTCCACCGTTGCGCCTCCCTCGCCCCCGCCTGAGAGGAGAAGTGGCGGCTCGGCCATGAAAGTTTTGAAGGTGACTCCTTGCCGAACACCCCATTTGTCTCGTTCGTCCTTTTCTTCTTCGTTAACTTTTCCTCGCTGTGCTGCCGCTGTGTTTGCAACGGCTTTGCTTTTACCAGCAACCTTTCCTGACAATGGCTCCTCTTCTTCTTCTTTTAGTGCTGGAGGTGCTTCGAGTTTGACCGCGTCCTTCCAAGCAATCTCCAGCATGCTCATCAAGTGGTGTTGGAGGGGCTTTTCGAGGGCTTCAAACGTGTGTCGCAGCCAAGGTCCCAAGAAACGAGGGCCCAAGAGCACTGCGGGTGGCAGCGATGGTGTATTCAACTTTGAGGTGGCAACTGCTGCTGATGGTGGAGCAGCTCCTGCGTTACCTTCACCATTGGCCCTCAAATTTAGGAGTGGCAACTGAGTAGTACCACTCGAAGAAGACGTCTGAGTGGTTGGAGTGTTGGCGGCAAAGACAGCCAGGCACGCAGCTTGAGCCATTAGAATCAGGCGCCGGTTGCCTCCTTGCGCTGATTCACTGTCACTGCTTCTGCTGCCCATTACCTCATCCTTTAATTGAAACTGCTGCATGAGAGCGCACGCAGCACCATCCGAGCCCACTGATGCAATCCACCCCGGCACAGGCGCAGATGAGGGAGATGCAAATGCAGGCTGGCTCAGTTCAAACGACTGTCCTCCAAAGAGGTCGTCCTGAGGGGGGGCACCACTAATGCTACTGCCACCACTACTGCTGCTACTGCTACCGCTTTTGGTTTTGGGCTTTTTGCTAGGACTGCTAGTGCTGCCACTGCTACCTCCAGTGCCTTTTCGAGGTTCCTTCGCACTGCCCATTGCGAATCCTCGAGCAAAGAGCATGGCTTCCTGCATCATCTCCATCTGAGTACCGTTCCATGCTGCTTGCGCCACGGACAGTGCCACAATTACGGAGCCAGACTCCGCAATAGCACCTGTACTTCGACCAATTTTGACGTGTTTGTTCTTCTCGTTGCTGCCACTGTTGCTGATGCCAATTCCCAAAGAGGACGACGAAGACGATGGCACGAAATTAGCCACCGCAGCTGCGCGGTGCACCATTGCTTTCAAACGGCAGCGCTGTTCGGCCCATTCTTGCATCACGCACCACAAGACGTCATCCACATCAACAGAGCCGGTGTCTTTGTGCCACGATTCCAATGCACGAATCCGTCGTTTTAAACGGTCCAAAATTAGAGCGCGCATGGAATGAGCGCCCCCTCGCGCATGAATTTCTTGCGTTTTAGCCGTGGGATTCGCTGCTTGCGGCCGCTGTTGGCGCACGATCTGATCTTGTGGTAGAGGGCCACTTGCGTTCATCTTGGCGGTGGTAGCGGACACGGGGTCGTAGTCAACGCCGAACAGCTCTTGCAAAGGAGTGAGTGCCACTGCGGAGTAGTCTTCACCATCATTTTCTGCTAAACCTGCCACCTCCCCCTCTACTGCGACTGCAGCTGCTGTATTCTCTGTTGCCGATACTCCCTCGCCTCCAGCAGTCTCCTTCTTTGCTGCAGTCTCATCCGTAGCTGCCACTGCTGTTGCCTCTTCCGCATCTGCCCCTTTGGTGTCGCTCTTTTTACCTCTCGCCGAACGAGAAGATCCGCGTTCTTTGGCAGGTGACTCGTTCCTGCGACTCCTTCTGCCGCTCCCTCCTTCCTCTCCTCCTCCTGCTTCATCGCTACTGCCATTATTGCTGCCATTGCCTCCCCGCTGCCCCGGTTTGGCATGTTTGGACACCCACGGCTGTACAGGCGGCAGCGGCAAATACCGCGGCTGGAACAAATTCACCAGGGCGTCCAGTGCAGACCCGCTGCCATTGGCTAAACCTCCGTCGTAGTTGAACCAGGACCCTCCGAACAAACGCTGGCGTTCCCCCGCGCTCACCGCGGCTTCGCCTAGGAGAGCACCCATTCCCATCCGCCATCCACCCAAATCATCAGTGGGGCCTTCTGAAGAGGAAGTTGGTGCTGTGCCTGAGGCATCTTCATCGTCGTCACTGTTGTGGTCGCCATCGTCATTCTCAACGTCACCTTTTGTCTCTCCTTCTTGGGACTTGATAGGCACCGGCGCTTTCGACTCAGAAGATGAAGTATTGGTGTTTCCTGCTACCAATTGCCTCTCGAAAGCTTCACCTGAAGGAAATGACAAGCGAACACGAAGCGGAAGAACGAATGCTAAGTACAATAAATAAAAATGAGCGATGACGTGTGATAGAGAAAGAGGCTTCCTAGGAGCATAAGGGTATGTACTGCATTGATTCACTCCTCACCTCGAGCAGCAGCTGCGGCTCTGGCCTTTGCCTTCGCCATTTTGATGCGATCAGCTTTGGCGACTTCGGCTGTTGAAAGGGCGGTCGCTAGGAGGTTGGTAGTAAAGAAAGCAGCTGGCTTTTCGCCTTTTTTGCCGGTCTGATGAGATAGCGAGAGCAATAGATGATGATGAAGGGCGGGAGAAGAAGGAAGAAAACTAAAAAGAAATGACTGCACGTCAAACGAGACATTTCTGAGGGCACATGTATACATTATACATTCCACATGTTAACGAATGGCGCTTCATTTCGACTATTTGTAATCCTACCAGGGCGAGTTTCGTTTCCCGCGCTAATCGGCGCGCCGAGTCCTGAGGCCGGTCTCCCCAAATCCGCACGCGCTGGAAGCATGTGCTCATGAACAACTCCCTCGAGCAGCCCAGTGCTGCTTCTTGCGCACATTGCGCAGCCAGGTCGGTCAAATCGCGCTTGGCCTGTGCATGTGTGCAAGCCGCATAAGAGGAGTAGTTGATTGGTGCCAACACACAATCAAGAAGAATCACAACATATACGGGAGATTAGAATTGAGGTGGAATTTGTTTGAAATCATGGCGACTTCCTCTGTGACTGTCACATGTACTACTAGGATCATATAAATAGCTTGCTCTAGCAATACCTTCGCGTGCGCTTCCACCGCTGCGGCCTCTGCCTTGGGGTCTGCTCTCGGTTTCCGTTTCTTGCGTCCCGCTTTGGCATTCGCCTCCGCTGCCAGCGCCTCCTTGGCGTGCATCGTGTCCTTTATATTAGTGCACGCGTCGCACACGGCCCCTGCAGCCAGGGACGAAGCGAGATTAGCCACGCTTAGAACTACGGTCTCGCGAGCGGACGCAGCACGGCTCATTGCGGCGGTGGCACACGCATAAAACCTGAAATAGATTGAGACACGCAGAGAAGAAAGATTTGAGGAGGGGGGAGTAGT
>Ga0307982_1004947_pt1 | contig 10489 bp, 3 predicted proteins | sample OrgLakmetagen989_FD_201847 | JGI IMG/M metagenome (GOLD analysis project Ga0307982, IMG submission 201847) | Saline water microbial communities from Organic Lake, Antarctica - #989 | ecosystem: Environmental > Aquatic > Non-marine Saline and Alkaline > Saline | place: Antarctica: Organic Lake... | reverse complement strand
AGAGAAGCGGGAAGGTTCAACAACGCCTTGTGGTGTTAAGGACGTTGTGAGACCCGGTTCTCGTACTCAGTCCCGCTTGGCTGCGGAGAAAACAGAATGTCCACTTCAACGGACAACAACGCAAGTACAGCTAAAGACGACACCATCATGTTGTCTGTCTGACAGTCCGACAGAGCTATTAGTCGTCGCCTGGCAAAGCTGTAGCCTCCGAGCTATCTCTAGCTACTTACAGCTATAGATAGTAGTAACCATGTACAGTGAAGTAGCCTTGCAGCTTCACAGTTACTATAGTTTCCTGTAGATAGGTAAGTTAGGGCTGAACGTAGAGGGTTGTAATACTGTAATACATCAAAAGGGGCTAGCTTTATTCATGCTCTCATCAGGCACGGCACCTACCTATTGAATTCTGTTTGTTTGTCTCTACCTATCCTTAAAGCGCGAATAAGAGCTTGGAGTGCGATCAAAATTGCCGATGAAGGAGAGAACGTAGCGCCTATTACTTGAGAAACTACTTCGATTTGTAGCAGCATACTTCACGGGATCTCACTTAGCCATGAATAAACCGTGATGTGGACGTTGGGTTCTCCTGCCTCCCTTGAATCGCCGTCTCTCCTGGTAAGTACCTTCTCGTAACGAAACATCTTCAGCATAACTGAAACTGATCCATCTTTGCTGTTTCCGACAGCCCGGCCCCAAGCGCGGAGCAATCAGCGCCGTATCCTCGTCTCCAGATGGTAGGCGCGATGCATTCCTATATTATTGATCGACTCAAAATCGTTTGTGAGTGAGTAAAACTGACGCGGTGATTTTTCTTCGTTGTTAGGTTCCCTCTTGGCTGTGCTTCGTGACAGCGGAGAGCTGCAAGTGTGGTCAGGAGGGCCGCATTTTCTGCTCCTTGGTGCCACTAAAACCTTCCGTGCCCTTGCGATTGAGCTGCATGATGGCAACATCGTGCCGCCTGTGAGGATTAATAGCTCCAGTGCATCACAACACGGGATTGAGTCAAATGTGAACCCAAGTGGTGCAGGTACTGCCAGAGCACCAAGTGGTGGTCTAGTATCGAAGCCAGCACCAGGTCTAAGCCCTGTCTTAGTGTGGCGCTCAGATTCAGCGTCCATTGCCGTTCTAGAGCCGCCTAATCACGGCAACTGGCATGCTTCTGACGGCAACAACGATGACGGCAAGGGTGGTTACAATAGTCCAAATAGTTCCCACGCAATAGGCCTTTTAGGAGTATACTCCGTTGTTGTGCAGCTCGACCAGCCCGTGCTGGAGTTGCCTCTACCTGGGTGGGTCGAACAAGCAGGCGACTGGCGTGGGGCAGCTCCCGGCCATGGCCATAGCACTGGAAGCAGTGGTGGAGGCAGCGGCGCCAACGGAACCGGTGGGCGAGCGCGCCAGACGACAGCACCTCCAGCGGTGAACTTGACTCCGAAAGTTGTGATGGTGGCGTCCACTGCAGCCAGTATGGCAGAGTCCCTCGCATACCGCGATGCGGCAAGCCACAGTTCGGTGGGTGGCACTCGTGCGAAAGCAGCAGCTGGGGCAGCTCGCGGGCGGTGGCGCAGCTGCTTACCCGGTGAGCCGACAGCCATGTGCGCTTTGCCTCTCAGCGAAGCAGAGAAAAAGACCTCCAAGGGGCGAGGCAGACCTCATGACGAGTCATCGCTTGGTAAGGCTAGCAGCAATATGGCTGAAGGAGGGCCAAAAGATGTTGGTAGCAGTGGAACAAAGAGCCTTGGTGTGCAACTTCGAGTACTCGTTGGCACTTCTTGTGGCTTGTTGTGCCTTATAGACTGTGGTCCGAGTTTTGGTGGAATGCCAGGTGGAACGTTTGCAGTACTGCGTGTTTTTGGCACGTTTGGACAGCTGGCAGCACCTCCACCGTCGACGTATGAGCAACTACCCCCGCTGCCCTTAGCTAAGGAGGCCAACGCTCCGGGCCTGGTTGCTTCTCCATCGAAGCGTAGGCTCAAGGACTACATTGCGGAGCGAGGCTCAGGTGTCGTGAAGTCCCCTGGTCGAGCACGCAGCCGGAGCAACAGTACAGGTAGCTTGAGCAACAGCACTTCAGGCACAACCAGGGTTAGCTGCAGTAATAATATCAACAAAACCAGCACCAGCACCAGCACTGGCAGTAGCAGCAAGCCCAGCACTTGCAGCCCTGCTTCCACGACCAGGCCAAGCAGTAGTACGAGTGACAAGCTAGGCATTCGTGCACTGGCAGCTGTGCCGAGTTCCCCTTTGGCCCATGGCAATGGCGGTACCCAAGAACTCTTGTGCTTCGCTGCTGCAGTGCTCGAAGATGGCCGTTGCGTGGCAGCTGCCTTACCATTACTAAGTAGTGGCAGCGAAAGTGATAGCTCTGGTAGCTTTGACGGTGGTTCAGCGAGTGCTTTAACACTTATGATCGTGCAGCCGCCGTCAAGACCTGCAGTCTCGGCCTCTTCTTGCAGTAGCAGTAGTACAATAAACCTTGCATGGGCCACTTCAGTGGCGATATCTCCAGCTACCGCGGCGGGGCCTGTGGATGCAGGGTGCTTACTAGCAGTGGGCTGGTGGGCCGTTTCAAACTATAAAATAACGTCAAATTCTGGCGAGATCGAAGCATCCACTTCTAGCAGAGACATGTCACCTAGCGCATTTGCAGGAGGCCATGGAATGGTGACCTTGCACCGATTGACTGCGTCGACTTCTTCTACTTCTACGATTCCTGTAACTTCGACAACAAGTACTACACAAAGCACTCCAGAGCCACAAGCCAGTGCTTCTTTCCAGTCCACGTCTACTTGGACGCTCACGGCACCACTTTGCGCACCACCCCTGTGCCTCTCAGCACTTGGCTGGGGCGGCCCTGTTTTACCGCCTGCAGGTGTCACAACTACGAGTAGTTTAAATGCGGCTGCAGCGGCAGCAGCAGGAGCAGCAGATATAGACGGGCAAAGCTTGAATTCTCTTGACGCAAAACAGCAGCATAATCTTAGTGATAGCAGTGAAAAGAGTACGGTCAAGTCTTCTACTTCACCCAGTTCAGTCGTGCCCGATGAAAGAGATTCTGCGTGGGCTGATGTGGTTGCTGTCAACCCTGGCCCGCCACGTGCGTTGGCCTTCAGCCCGAGCTCCAGCTCAAGTAGCAAGAGTGGTAGCGGCAGTAATGATGGTGGGCGCAGGGCGTGCACTCTAGCTGTGGCGTACGCTCATCGTGGGTTTGCGGTTTGGGAAGGCAACATTAGTGCGGCACCTCTACTCAGCTCCCTGCCAGAAGTGCCCCCGCAATTTCTTTCGCCTTCTGCTGGAGCTTGGACTGAGATGCTGTCAGATTGCAGTTGTAGTGGTAAGATCAGTAGCAGTATTGGTAGTAGCGATGGTAGGAGTAGTGGTGGCGACGACGAGAATAGTGGAGATAGTCCTTCACATGCGTGGTGCTCTCAAGCTACTGCTTTGCTTACTATAGCACGGCCAGCCCCGCAGCAGGTCAGTTCGACTGGAGGAGCTACAGCTGCGCTTTCTTATGGTGGTGTGGCTTGCTTAGCCTGGGCTGGGCCTGGCGGAAGCCATCTTGTCGCGGTGCCCGCGTCGTCCTCTGCCAAAGACAAGCCATCTCCTCATCTTTACAACAATAGCAATGCTTCTTTAGTAGTGCACGATGTGTGGCATTCCGCTCGTGGCCCAACTGGAAGTTGCGAAACCCCTTTACTCGTGTCCGTGGACGCCATTGCTGTGCTTGACTGCCTACCTTGGCCTTCATCGAGTCCATCAACCTACCATAACAGCAGCACTAGCGGCGACCTCCGACCTCATGATGCTACCATGAGCTCTAAAGTTGTTACTGTACCACCCATCAGCAGCGAATCAGCAGCTGCGTATCGATGGCGGCTTGTACCTCTGCCTCCTCAGTACGGAGCCGCTTACTCTCCCATTCAATGCCATGCCGTAAGCAACAGTGGTGCTCACGTAGCGGTTGCAGGCCTTCGAGGCCTTGCTCTGTTAAACCACCCCACGCATACGAAAGCTGGCCTCAGCAGTAGCGCAAGTAGCAGTAATTTTGATAGTAACGGCAACACCACGGGTCGACATGGCAGTCTATCTAAAGGAGGCGGAGGTTGGAGTGGGTTGAGTGGGGGCACAGGTGCTGCCACAGGGAACAGCAAGAGCCCGCACAAATGGCGTTTGTTTGGCACGGAGCAGCAAGAAAGAGTGTTGCGCGTAATAAATCTTACATGGTGGGGTGACGATTACTTGGTTTTGGTTGTGGATCGATCTTCGGGTCAAGCTAATGACGATGAAATGCCCTTGAATCATCAGTCATCTTCCTCCACCCCCCCTTCTATTTCTACCCGTAACGCAGCCTATTCTGGAGGTGCAACGAATTCGTTCAGTGCATTTCGCCGCAACTGCCTCGCCATTGAAGTCTATTCGCGCGGCCAGATGGGTGCGTCGTCACTTGTGGTAACCTGCCCGTTGCCTCGTGGCCTTCAGCCTTCGTTTCTGCACATAATTTCTGCAGAGCCTCAAAACAATGATAGCAGCAACCGCGACGACATCGGCCCCTGCAAGAAAGCCATCTTATTCGTTTCAAACGGGTTTCAATTTGCGTTGTTTCGCCTGGAATCGTCACAGAAAGCAGCAGCAGGTATACCGCACCAGAAGCCTTTTGCACCTGGGCCTTGGGGCACAAGTGCTCCCAGCAACGGCAAGTTATCATGTGCAAGAGTGATATTATCAGCAGAGGGTCAGTTGCCATCGGTACAGAATATGGTAACTACTCGTAGCTCATGGGAAGAACAAGGAAACCAGAATCATTCATTCAGTTCCATCCCAAGCGATACGAGCAGAGGCACTAATATTGATAGGAATGCAAGTGGAGATGCTCCTTGCACTGCGCCAGTGAAAGAGATGCGGCTCATTTGGGTTCACAACACTACCACCAAGACCCCGCCGCGTTCAAGCGCTGGTTCGTTGCGCTCACCTTTGCCGAGGCATTCCACGGAAGAACTGCAGGCAAGGCGCGCGTCAGAATTGCGCATACTGGTTCTGGATGCTGACGGTAATAAAAATGAGTAGTCTATTTTGTTAGTGTAGGAAAATAAACGAGTTCTCAGCCAAAAACTTCGTCACTACTATAGCTTCTTCATAGGTAGCTTTCCTCTTTTGTTTCATGTATGGCTCATTCTTGTATTAAATACGTGTGTTTGCACCGCAGGCGCGCTCTCTACATCGGAAGCTACAGCGCTGGGTCGGTACGGTCGGCGGCGTGTGGTAGCGACTGGTGTCGTGAACATTTGGGCTCTAGAGCTTGACCACCTGTTGAACCTACCCCTTAGTAACGGTACTAATCAAACATGCTTGAATGATGATAGCAGTTATACGGAATCAAATTCAGCAGGAGGTGGAACAGGACCTAGGACAGGAGGAGGAGCAACGCACGGCCTTTTTGGTGCTTTTCTTTACCTGCAACGAAAATCCACCAAATGTAGTGGTAGTGGTAGTGGTGAGCATTCCTCGACTGCGTCAGGTTCTTGTGCAGCACCGCTTACACTCCGCTGTTGGTTTCCGAACCTTTCAGCTTCCCTTCCGGCCGAAAACCCCACCTTACTTGCGCCTTCCGAGGGTCAAAGATTCAGAACACCAGGCTCAACCACTTTAGGAGGCAATTTACGATCGGATGCACCTCTTTCAAAAGTTGCGCCTCCACGCACACCACAGCACTCGCCACCATCTTCAGACAGTTGGGCAAGTGAGGTTTTCGACAAATCATCGCCTACAGCTACTAAGGCTCCTTTTGCATCGCCACCAGTATCGCCGTCACCATCGCTCTTGTCACCGCCACCGCCGCTACTTCACATTGATTCCAAAAGTAGCCTAAACCAGAGCAGCTGTTACCAACGAGTTGAAGCTACTGTGGAGGCTATTGTCGCAGATTTACTGAAGGCAGCTACTCCACTCGTAGGCCCCTCTACAACTTTACTCAGCCCGGTGCCAACATCGGGTTGCCTCGTTGCTCTTCAACAATCCGCGACTCGTGCTTCATTTCCCATAAGCCCAGGGAACAGCAGTAATGAGAATACCTCAAGTAAGGCGAATCCACATGGTACTGCCGCGATCCCTTCAATAAGTGCGCCACCAGGATATGAGCCAACTTCAGAATTGATTTCTTTTCTTGATGTAGTGGTCATGGAGCTGCTAGCACTCGCCGTGGCAGAAGCTGAAGTCGATTGGAATGATCGACATAATTTGAATGTCAGTAGCACGAGAAACGCTGATGAGAAGTATGCCTCCGGTGAAAGCAGTGAAAGCAATATTAATTTGCCTACACGTAAACAAAGAAGCGCTAGCAACGGCAGTCGTGGCGGCCAGAGCAACAAATTTGATGATGAGGACACAGATGGTAGCTACGAAAAAAGTGAAGACGAGACGGATGATGCTGAGGAAGGCGAAGGATTCAACGACACAAGCGCGTTTGATGAAGACGAAGTTGAAGCTGGTGCAGAATGGGCTGACATTGAAATCAGGGCTCAGCAAAGATATTCTTTGCCTGAAGCAGCCTTGTCGCCACGGGCATCATCCGCGTTCAATCTAGCAGCCCTGGTCGTTCAGCAAACAGCGCAAAACGCGTCAACTCAAGCGGCTCTCCACCAAAGCCTAGAGAAGCTTTTAGTAGCAGCAGCTGGTGCCACAGCAACTATGGCTGCGCGTGCTGCCAAACATTCGTCTATGGCATCAGCTGCACCAGGTATTGCGAGTTTATCGCCTGATGTGAACAAGAAATGCTTGGAGCCATCGACATCAGCTCAAATAGATACTGCTGCTGCCATGCAGCGCCTCAAAAGCGTGATTGGCGCCGGATTGGGATTGACGTGGAAGCATGCGCCAGGGTGCTACCATGAGGTGTGCAATAGTTTTTGTTGCTTTGAGATTTACAGTATGAAAGAGCTATTCCTTCAAACGTTCGCATTACGGAACCTTTCTTAATTTTTCCCTCAGGTGGTGGCACGCGCAGCGCGGCAATTAGAGCCGAACGCGGCGACTTACCTCTTTCAAGACTTTCGTCAAGCCACCTCCGGAGATCACAACAATACCGCTGGAGATTGTGATATCAGAGGCCGTGATGAAGCCAGCCCTTTAGGAGGAGGTTCGCACTCACCGCTTTTGCCTGACCCGAGGCCCAAAGGAAATGACGCACGCAGTCCAGTGGCGCTCGTGCGCGCATGCACACAAGCGGGGAGGCTTCGTGTAGCAGCGCAGCTACTCCCTCTCGCATTTCCCGAGCACGATGGAATTGAAATGATGACAGTAGGAGCGTTCATCGATGACAAAGCAGATCTCGGCGAAAGTGCAAGCTCCTCTCAGTTGGCCACCGCTTTGATGAGCGCTCACACTGCAGGCTTAGAGCTCTTAGATGCTTGCCTCAACGCCGATTGTTCAGTGTTACCTACGAACGAATGTAACGAAACTACCGCGGACGGCAACTTTGCGGAACAAATCGCGTCACCAGCAGGCTTTATTTGTGCAGGAAAATGGGACCCAGAGCTAACCGCTGAAGTTTGGGCTTTCCTTAATCGCATGCAAGTTGACAAGAGCCAAGGATGTGAGAGTCATTATATTGATAGCAACACCGAGCATATTGATATTGGAGATCACGGTTGCAGTAAAGATGGAACACTGCCTCCTTCAGGCGCTGCTACATTTGGGCGCTCTTTCGTAGACAACGGCGATGGTGCCTTGGTGCTTTCACATGCACCTATCACAGACAATGAAGAGGAGAGCGCTGGCAGCAACATAAGCACTACCAGCGCCAGGGTTCGCGTTGAGACATCTGCCCAGGTTCTCACGTTGTTTGTGCTTCGCCAGTTGTCAGCAGGGCATGTGGCCGCGGTGCTTCGCCCATTCTCCGACGTCCCTGGCTCTCCACATGGCGCTTTGTCTTTTAATCTATGTAGTTCTCTTATCCCTTGTGGTTGGGCAATAGCGTGGCGTGCTCCGGTGCGGCAGCGGCTCGTTTTTGCCTTCACCTGCCTCGAGGACACGTTTAATTTAACTCGCATTGCGACAGCAGGGACAGGCACCACCATCGCACCCACAACTGCTGCCAACACTGCAGCTAGCGGCGGCAAAGACTGTGAGGATTCCAAGGCATACCTCAAACTCCCACTTGGCACGGCGCGAGAGTTAGTGAAGCTGCTGGAAGTCACGTCCGCTTGCCGGCTAGATGCCTGGAGTGTAGCTGCAGCCACTCTACTACGCGACCGTAGCGCCGTACAGCGCGCGCTTTCGTCTCCTTGGAGCCACTTTGTCGGTAGCTATAGCACTGGCACTGACCTTGGTGGGTTAGCGCTGGCGTCAGTTCACGGCGTGACTGCAGCTGACTACGAGGCTGTAGTGGAAGTCCTAACTGCAGAACTCACGGGTAACCTGTGGGGAGATACCTTGCGTTGGGCCGCTGACACTGCACGAGACATGTGGGAAGATGACTAAAGTACATATAATACAGTTGAATTGGCAGTAGCATACCTGACACGTATAAGTCCACGAGATTCGAACACTACTTAGATCACACGCAGCTAAGAAGGGCATATGCAGCACGCCAAAAAATAAAGAAAGGCCGTCTGAAATGTTCAACGCAAAGAAAAAGAATAAAGAAGTAAGGCGCATCTTTTTCATAAAAAAAAGATGAACTCGCCAAAGCCCATCTAGCATCCATCCTGAGAACAGAACAAGCCCATAGGCAATCTAACAATACAAGAACTAAATGCACTGCGATTGTGACGAAAAGGCTGCTTACAATAAACGCTATTTATGTATTACATGATCCTCGAGCCCGAGCCTGGCTTCCGGTCCAGCCCCAGAAGACCATGGGACCCTGCAGGCGCTATATATAGGTGGGGCCCTGCTGTGTTGGGTATTGAATCAATGAATCTTGTTCCCAAGGAGCCGTGGGGGGTTGGGGCTCTGATAGAATAATAAAGTGAGCTATAGAGCTACAATTTTGTATGTGTGCCTTGCCTTAGCAAGTAAAAGAAATATCCATGCGGGTCTTAAGCGCTGGATCTTCTTTGTTCTTTGTATTTATACTTCTTTTAACAGTCTAGCACCATCACTACGGTCGCTCGACACAGCGGATGCATCCCGTTGGCAGTATTCTGTGATGAGACTATGCTGCTACAAATTGCTCGATATAACTATGATAATTTAAATGGAAGATCCAATATGCTTGCTCTCTGTCGATGCCTGGGAAGTCTTCCCCCAAAATGAACCAAAAATATTCGTCAAGTCACTATTATCCGCGGTCGTATCGCGACTCGGTTGCTTGCCTCCTTCGCGCTTCAAGGTGGCTGCTGTCTCAGTGTACCCCATAGCTTCAAGTTGGCCCAAGATCGATGCGAATGCTGCTCGGTCTTTCTCATCAGCTTTAGTCTTTTGGTCCGAAATGTCTTTGAGTTTCGACACAGCGCCCGTTGAAGGCAAGTGTGCGACTGCCAGGCCTTCATCCTCACTCTTCATTGACGCAAAGTCCGTTTTAGCAAAATCTTCAAGCCCCATTTGGGAGGCCGAAATCGGTTTGTTTACGGTACTATAATCCTGAGTTTCGCCAATCTCGTTCTTCAGAGTGTCCTTTGCGTGTGTCTGGAGGAATTCGGCCTCTACCTCTTTTTGCTTCTGCAGCCTATCCTTGACTGAGACCTCGATTTTGCGTCGAAAAAGCAACGACTTGACGAAGTCAGCTAGGATCATGAACGGCCCCAACAACAAAATAACCATTAGCGCATATCCGAATAAAGTTGCTTCTGACGGTGCCATGTTCGTCGTAACATTCACTTTTGCCAGCAGCCCAGCCAAGAAAAACAGCGTAATGCTATATTGCAAGATGATGCCAAGATTCGAGTCATCTTCATTACGGTAGGGACGGAAGTCGATGAAGACATACAGAAACACAAAGCAGAGGAGGATACCAAAAGTAGGCGCGACGACGCCATCTGCAGGAAGCATGCCGACCACTGAGGCCAGCAGAAGACGGCGCACGCACTCAAGCACTTCAAAATAGAAGTACTTCGATTTATAAGCCTGGGTTAAGAAGGTCAGGTGCCCAATCGTGGGGAAGTCTGCAGAGGCTTCACGCTTCACAGCCTCCTCATCGGACAGCACATGCTTCTGCTTACTCAACATCACCGAGTAGAAGAGTGGAATGCCAATCGGATAGATCAAGATCATCAAAAGTGCATATGGGATGTAAAAGTTGTAGCGGGCAGAGTCGCAGTCCACTGCGTAATCTTTGTAGAGAAAACGCCGCGTGCCACCATCGGCTTCTGGAAACTCGTGGCATTTGAAGTACTGAAATGCCGCGGTGGATGTGCTGATGAGGAAAGTGAAGGTGAGAAGCATGAACAGGTAAATGAGGAATTGCCCGCGAACCACATTTGCCTTAGCCTCTACTTCATACGACAACGCGGCAAACTCGTCTGCGATACTTTTCTCATCGTCACCTCCCATT
>Ga0307982_1004946_pt1 | contig 10489 bp, 4 predicted proteins | sample OrgLakmetagen989_FD_201847 | JGI IMG/M metagenome (GOLD analysis project Ga0307982, IMG submission 201847) | Saline water microbial communities from Organic Lake, Antarctica - #989 | ecosystem: Environmental > Aquatic > Non-marine Saline and Alkaline > Saline | place: Antarctica: Organic Lake... | reverse complement strand
TCATCGTTACCAAGCTCTGGAAATGTGTCGAATAAGTTGCCTTGTCCTATGGTGTCTAAATGAGGCGGCGGGTCTTGGGAGATGTATTCGTCGGTTGTGGCAGTTAATTCTTGGAATAGGAAGTCGGTCGTTGGAGTGTTGATGGCGGTTATCAGGTTGCTGAGTACAGCACGAGCAACCTCTAACCTCGCTTACTACACACATCAACGCCTTAAAGCACAGTTACAGTAATCTTTAACCTCGTTTCATTCTTCTCGCTTTAAAACAGCAACGAGCAGCTAAATCAACAAAATGACAAACGACAAACGACGAAATGACGACGAAAAAAATGTCGCCGGGTTTTTGAGTTGTCGACGGGTCAATAAATCTTGTAGAGTCCTCCTAGGGACTAAAGCCCCTAGAGGAGATAAAGCCCAGTAAGCTCCTCTGCAGGGGGATTTTTAACTTAAATTGCGGCCGATGCTTTAGATCGACTCAAACAGGTATCCCTGTCGAAGTCAAAGAAGAGCCATACAAATGGCACATGTGCACGTAGTATAACCAACTGAACTTATCAAAAGAATTTTAGTTCGTGGTGTGATTGGAAGCACACTCAAAGTGCCATCTTTCAGCTCTTCGTACGACTGTGTTACAGTAGTGCCTTCGTATATTTACTACAAGATTTATTGTCACGTGCCAATGTTTTTCTTTGAAGCTAAAAGCTGGCAGAGTTGAATACATCGTCGATGGCACCTAATGCATCTTCAATGCGCAACAAGTCTTTAAAACAAACGTCTGGAGAAGGTGATGACTGCATCGTCGCGAGTCGTCCTAGTTGCTCTGAGGGCGCATATCTTCAGCTTGGGCGTTATGAAATCAAGAAATAATGGGACATTTTCATTTGGAATATAAGATTGGCAAGCAGCAGCCCCCTTTAACTCATTTAGTGGAACTACCGACGTGCGGAGGATTATGATTCGAATGTGAGAAGGAGGAACAATCCTTGAACTTACATATGGAGCTCAAATTCATTGTAGTTCAACGGATCGGAATATGCAACGGCACTGAACGGGACGAGAGGAGACGAAGCGACCCCATCCATATTTGGGTACTCAATGGGCCTTGAGTAATCACAATTGGGTCAACGGGACGGGACGAGGGGACAGAGAAATAGCGCTGTACTGCGCGGAAGATTGGGACATCGAAGGAGCAGGAAGAAGATGAGCGCAACGCCAAGCGTAAAACTACACGGGATATTTGTCATCAAAAGGGAACGGGAAACAACGGGACCAACGGGCGGCTTCTACTTTATGTGAGGGGCAATGTTTAATTCGTAGCTATGCGCCCGAAGTGTAACTTACAGTTAAGATAGATAATAGATACAGAGCAATTGGATGGTGCACGATCGATATGGGAGGCGGCTACGTATAACCCCTTATATTAAAATGCAAGGGATCGGGGGGAGCCGCCGGGGATGCGAGGATGACAGCACGGCTGTCCGCGGAGATGCACAGGCAGCTGCAGTTCTTTATCAATTTTAAAGCGCTGGGCTCTTAGGTCTGAGGGGGCGCAGTACAGCAGGAGAAGGGGACCTGCACAAGGATGCGTAAAAACGACGTTACATACGCAGGCGAATTATTTCGTCTCGTTAAAAGCATACCTGTTATCGCCGACTGCAATGCAACAGTATATAAGGCCCATAGGGAAAGCTCGGGCTCACAAGAAATGTGCTCATCACCGAACGTAACCATTTGCAGGCATCTTGAATGCTCTTCTGCGAGTAAACCCGTCTCGTTAGAAACATAACTCTTATTGTTAAATTGCGAGGCTGTCGTGCATGAGGCCGACAGTGAAAGCTCGGGCGCATAAGAAATGTGGTCAACACCGAACGTAACCAATTGCAGGCATATTGGATCCTCATCTACAATTATCAAATAAGCAGGCTACTAGACAAACTAAAGTGCAGTCAGAATGGGAGCATAAAAGAAGAATGCACATCGCCGGGCGCAAGAAATGTGCTCATCACCGGGCCCATAAAAGAATTCTTTCCGTATTCCTTACCAGACAAAAGGGCACGATGTAAACGTGAAAATATCTACACACTGCACATGTCGATGCTTGTTCGATACAATGCTGAGATTGTATGAGGCACGGAAAATACTCACCTTTAGAAGAGGAATTCAGAGCGCCTGAAAATTACAGCAGAGCTCCTAAAAAGTACATCTACGGTAATCTCGCTGATGTCGCTTTTATAGTACATTTTCGCTTCTATCTGAAGCAGCCGGTTGGGCAGAAAGGATTGCAGAGCGCCTCAAAGTACAGCTACAGTAACCTTGCTAATCTCGCTGGACTTCAGTCGTAGTGTTGAGGAGGTGGAGCTTCGCGAAGGTGTTAAGGATGATGATTAATTAATTGATTAATTACATACTTACTTACAAATAAATCGGGGAAGGTCCTACTTACAGTACTTCGTACTGTAGAGGAGTTAACTCTATAATAATGCCGTTTGCGTTCCGATGTTCCGAGTTCCGAGTTCGAAGAAGATGAGATCAAAACAATAGATCAACGAAGAGTTGATGTTTCGACTGGCATCTCAAATGTCTCTTGCAACGAAATCTGACTGTCTGTCGGTCTGTCCGTCTGTCGGTCTGTCGCCTTGTTTTTTATCTGGGTGTGCAGATGTTCTGTTCTGAGACGCTGAGCTGGAGCGCCTTTTCGACCTACCCCGCCTGTATACATGTACTACTGTACTACAGACGACAGCTCTATTAGCTAATTAGCTACTATACCAAGATTCTGTAGTTAGGTACTGTAGTTAGTTTGTCTCATCTCGAGTATGTGTAGGACCTCGAACGCTTCGCTATATGGTTTGCGCGTGCTCTGCGAAGCTTTACATTCTGAACACAGCGCTTGTAGGTAAACTTATTCTGTTCTAAGACGCTATGCTAGCTAGCTAGCCTAGTTAGTTAGTTAGTTAGTTAGTTAGTTAGTTAGTTAGTTAGTTAGTTAGTTAGTTAGTTAGTTAGTTAGTTAGTTAGTTCTAGCTAGCTAGTTAGTTAGTCTCGTGTCGAGTATCTGTCTCAACACAACGTGTGAATGGCTGCGCGGGGCGTACTTTGTATGACTTCGACGCGCACGCGAAGCAAAAGATTCGTGACTTAATTTCCCCTTCAAAGATGGGTCGAGATGCGCGTACTCTGCGAAGCTTTTCATTCTCAACAAAGCGCTTCGTCGTAGCGCTCTCTGTTCTGTGCGTAGTCTGCGAAGCTCTATGTCCTCAACACAGCGTGTGAATGGCTGCGCGGGACGTACTTTGCATGACTTCGAGACCCAGGCGAAGCAAAAGATTCGTGACTTCATTTCTCCTTCAAACATGGGTCGAGACACATGCGCGTGCTGCATGACGTTTCCGATAAACTTCGACGACGTATCACAGCATAGTGACGACGACGACAACGATGGATTGCATTTTGACGATAGCAGGAATCGCCCGAGGTCAAGCCAAGCAAATCGCAGAGCAAACGCAGGAAGAAGAAACGCGGTGGTGACGGTGAACGACGGCAGCAACGATGACAACGACAACAATAACGACAACGACGACGACGACGAGGCTATTTGGGCGGTGTGCTGGGAGTCCTTGGACTCCGATCCTGTCATCGTGCTCCTGTGCGAGGGCTGCGACGACGAAGTGCACTTGCATATGGTGGTTTGGCGGCGGTGCCCGACGGCGATTGGTTCTGCCAGTGTGCCAGCCGTCGGCTTCACCGAAAGCGACCGCTCGAGTCCTGGCTGCTACAGAACAAGTTCACGACGCTGGTATTTAACGCAAGAAGGAAGTAGAAGACGCTCGCGGTGCTCATGACGAACGAGGAAGACAAATATATCAAGTTAGCTCATGAATCGCTCTAGTATACGTACTTCGTGGTGTGCTCTGATTGGCTAATGAATCCCTACACAAAGTAGACGTCGTAGACCCCAAACAACTCTTCGTTGATCGTGGCGCGGCGCTCCCCGCGCCGCTGCAGTTTCGAATCAAGATTTTCCTCGACTTTTCTATCTTCCTCTCATTTCTGTATGAGGGAAAAGTCACCACTGTGCCAAAACCAGGGGAATCCCCTGCCAAAAGCACTTATTACACTCAAGCAGGTCACACATACTAAAAAACAGAAAACGCTAGCGGAGTAACAGCTTCTACTATAATAACGCGGGGCCTGTGTTACATATCAGTATAGTCTAGTCTAGTTAATACTCCCCAAAAACAAAGAAACACCCCTTTACAATGCAGTAACACCTTCAGAACAAGTCTGACTGGGCTGAGTGTCCTTGTTGCATAATACAGTTGTGACCATATACTCCCAAGTTTTCCATCAGCCATCAGGCATCAGGAGGTTTTGGTTTGGAGTGAGTCTGCTGTCTCCACTTCGGCCTATCCTTCGCAATGGCAATCCACTCCTTAAATTCCTTGGAAATGCCTTTTCTGGCGAGCGCATTCTCCAGCGCCCTACCCCACGTCATCTGTGGGCAACCGACCGGCCGAGAATGTGCTACCTAACTTGTTAACAACTGCCAGTATAGGTATATCGCAATACGCATGAGATACTACGCTTTCTACGCTTCTCTCGAAAATTAGAGCCCCGAAGCCCAAGGAGATATGATTAGCAATTCTAAGGATTAAAGAGCTGCGGGCTACTTACAGGGAACAGGAAGTCAGAGAAATACAAAGGGGGGAGGTATGTTTTATGCAAAGAGCTCCCTGCCTTCTGTATGGCTTAGCGCGTATGCCGAGTCATTAAAAAAAATCTGACGTGCCAAACCCAATAACCCTAATCCAAATGGCTTCTACAGTAGGTTAATGATCAAGGGGATTTTATTCAGGCATCTTGAAGTCCTCCTATGGACTAGGCCAGCAGCATCGCTGCAGTGCCATCATCGAAGGCCACCAGCGCCAATGGCATAGTTGGGTGAGCAGCCAACGCAGTGACGGGCGCAGCACCGCCACCACGATGAGTTCCTTCGGCATGATGGCTAGGCCACGGTCGGTGAAGCAAAGGGTCGGCAGGGGGTACTGCCAGCGCGCCTCTGTGCTTGAGCGGCAAGTAAGCACTGCAGAGGCGAGGGTCAGGCGCCGCTTTGTTGGTGATCGCCAATGTCAGTTCAGCTTGCAACGAGGATGATGCGTCCATACCTGAGTCTGTCACTGAACTGCCGCGCTTCAAAGTTGGCGCAGACGGAAAGCCGTCGGCTGCGAGCATGGTGGTTGAGGGCGGCAATGGAGAGCGATAGTGAGACGATGTTGTGCCTTCGTTGCCACCAAAACCACCGCGACGTCTGCGCGTTGCACGAAGAAGCTCTAAACATGGCCTGAAGCAGCTCGCGTTCTGGTCAGAATTTGTTTCAGAGTCCCCTCCATCACCACCTCCGTTTGCAGCGGAGGGTAAAGCAAGCAAGAGCTCCACGCTGGCACCGGTGGCTGAGTTGCATTGCAGGAGCGCTGTAGGCGCCTTTCGAAACCCACCCGAACAATGGCCGTACTGGTCCCATGAACTGTTGTGGCCACTGGTCTGCTGCACCGCGCCTGAGTCCACTGCGTTTCCAATAGCACGACGAGGAGGCGATGGAAGATACGCAGCGCGGACAGTGTGAATTGCTAGTCCACTGTCTTCTCTTCCTGCTTTGTCTCTACTGCTACTGCTGCTCCAAGACAATTTAAAGTCTGCAACCCAGCCGTTACGAAGCCCAACAGTAAGCAGTGCCGCATGTTCGCCGAGACTGCTACTACCGTTGCTGCTACTGCTTTTCTTCTGGCTTCGCAATGAAAGAACCCCCGCCCACTCTCGCGAGTGCTCCGCCAGTTGGCGCAGCTTGTCGTTGCCGTCACTGCTGTCACCATGGCCCCACCTGTTTGAATGCGCAAAAGCTGCAGTGGCACAAGTGATCGGCCGGAAAAGGCAATGTGGCGCGTCTAAGGTGGCCACCAAAAGGGGCTGCTTGCGTGCGTTGGCGCCGAATGCTTTGCTAGCCGTCAACTGCGCGCAGTCCCATACCGTTATTTGTCCGTCAGCTGAGCCGGCTACTAACAGCCGCCGCCGTGTGCTACTGCTGTTGCGGTTGCTGCCGCTGTTGTTGCTCTTTGTACTTGAGCCGGATGCACATGCAATAGCTTTCGTTGTCGTTTTAGTGTCCGCTGTAGTCGACGATACAAGTGCATTAGAGTTTGAGGTTGTTGTAACAGCTCCAAACGACAGTGATGACGAAGACGACGAAATTGACCTATTAAGTTCCTTCGACGAACTAGTGCTCATTTCTGCTTGGGCATTAAGGTCAGTGGTTGGTGGTGGCGCAAGCCAGCTTCCAAGGCGGGACGCACTCACTGCCCGCTGTTGCTCTACTTTCATCTTAGGACCTCCACCCAGCCGCTTACCACTTCCGCTACTGGCAACGCCGTTGCTGTTGTTGCTTCGAGTTTCTGACAAGGCCCGCTTCACACCCGGCAAGCCGCCAGTGAGTGCTTCGCCCCCCGTGGCGGCGCCACCGCTAATCAGCCGTCCTAATCCTCCTCTTCCCTGTTGCTTTGCGGCTTTGAGCCCGACGGCCTTCTTGAGGCCCACGCTGCCTCTTTCCGCCGTGGCAGACGACAGCGCCACCTTCTGACTGGTGAGTGCTGTCACAGAGCTCGATAAGATGCCGGTCTTGGTAGACAATCCAGTCGTTTTTGGTACCTTCGCCAACCCACGTGCTGCTGCGAGCCCCACCAGAGGTGCACTGCGCTTGATTGTTGCTGCGTCCGAGGTTGTCGAAAGCGGCCAAGAGGACTTCAATGGCATTGAGGTGGAGGACGAGGAGGACGAAATAGATGCAGTGGTAGCCATTGCCTCAGGAGCTCTGTTGTTGTGAAGAGGAAAGGATGAGAACTTTACGTCACCGATGCACCTCGTGTCAGCTGACGATGTTGGAGCCGATTGTGGCGATGGGTCGTAAGTTTCTTTGGACTGTGGTTGTGAAGGCGCAGACCCAACCCACGCTAATGCGGTTACCGGCGCCGGTGGGCGACCGTCAATGCCTTTCACTTGCACCGTCCATGTGGGCTTCATTGCTTGCTGTTGCTCCTCCTGCGTTGATTCATGAAGATTCCCTTCTTTGTGATTTTTCGCAGGCCACAGCCTTATGTGTCCATGCGCGCTGCCCGCAATCAACGCAGATGACGAGCAAATTGATCTACGAAGTCCACGCAGTGTCGGCTCAGCGGCAGAAGAAGACGACGAGAACGTCGACTCGTCATCGTAAAGCAGCGCAGTGTGACCTCCGGTGTCAGGTCGACCGGCAGTTGCGGGAACCAGCACCCGCGCAGGAGGTGCATTTGGCAACGCGCCCATAGAACCATGAGCAACATCACCACCTTGGGGCCCGCCGCCCCTGCCAGCCGCACCAGCTCGACGCGCGTTTGCCCAGTCCTCCGCTGCTTCTGACGCATCACCCAGGCGAAACACGCGCACAGTGGCGCTTCGTCGCAGGGCCACGGCCACTTCATCGCTTCCAGGTGATGGGTCAAAGACCAGAGCCGAAACTTCGTCATCCACATCATTGTTGTTGTTGCCCAGCACGCTCACTCGGGGCACCGTAAAGGGGAGGGTAGGACACTCAGAAGAAACCACATTTCGATCAGAGTTGAGGCTTGCGCTGGCACTGTTCGTATTTTTGTTCTCATCGTTAGCATCTATCACTCGTTGGTGAGGTGTACCGCGGCGGTGTGTTAGGAAAGTATCTACATCGTAAACGCTGATCACTGGGCCAGGCCCACCTACTGCAACGAGCTCAGCACCATCCCCACCAAATGCCATGCAACTTGGCCCACCACGGCCATTGTGCACCCCAAAACCGAGAGCCGCGCCGCCCGTAAGACCACTGTTGTGTGCGCCGAGCCAGATGCGCTCGAGTTCCACGCGGGCAGCAAGCAAGCGCCCCGCCCACGCTGGCCCTGCCCCGCTAGATCCCACGCCACATGACGCAGCTGAGACGGAAGGCAATACGGTACGCATCGACCCACCACCTCGCCGAGAACGACCTAGCTCGCGAGCGCGCAAAGCACCTAGAAACCCTCGAGGCATGGGCCGTGCTGCTGATGTTGCTGAACCGCGAGGCTTCCGCTGGATGGGCCGTGTATAGGATGTAATGTCCTGTTGCTTCAAAGTCCGTGGGGCAGATGTGCCGTCAAGCTCAGTGCTATAATCAGACTCGTCAATTTCGTCAGGATCACTGACACTGCTGCCACTGCCGCTAATATGGCTCGATTCGATAGACGTCTTCATCAGAGCTTCGTCTTCAAAAAAAATATAAACTGCAGAGCTGGAGAGAGAACTTTCGTACTTCTTACTGCAACTAGTTACAACAAGCACCAGACCATCGGATGAACCCAGACAATGCAAAGCACTCCACCTTCGTATCACGAGGTAATACACTTGCTCGGCTGGCCTTCATAATTCGTTGCCGCTGCGTCTCTAGCTCTTTAGGTCTCTACGACGGTTAGGTTGTTACTTGCTGTAGGCAGGCTAGACTTCTGTAGGTTTTGTTCAAATTTGTTCAGAACTCGTTCGAAAATCGTTGGTGCGTGGTTCGTGTTTTCGTGTTTTCTCTACATACTTACCACGAGAAGGGTATCCCCTGTACTTACTTTCAGACTTTCAATTTTGACCCAAAGCAAAACCGGCGATCGATTATTCACCGCTGCCCCCAATTAATCCGGGATAAAGCTAGCTAGCAGCACAGTTCTTCTCTCGGAATTACTGAGTTTGGTGTTTTCTTTTTTTCTTTTTATACCATACTAGTGCATTTTTTTTCAGTGGTACAGTAGCTACTATTTACAAGTGTACCTAAGCACAGCTGAATTGAAGCTCGCAGAGCACTAGCGAGGAGGCTAGCATGGCTCGAGACCTACAAATTCTGCGCATTAACTAGAGCGAGTTGTGCTGTTGGGTAGTGCCATTCACCTCGAAGAAGTGGTAATGTTTTCCTTCACGTTAAAGCTGCTTTGAATTCTCTATCTGTCCGTTTACCTTCAAATTCCGGCCCCTTGGGGCCTGCATCAAGAAGTATTGCTATCCTAAACGTGCATTGCAAGGGAGGGGAATCGGGTAGGAATTTGCGACTTGACAAAGGGGGCGTGTACGATTGATTGGAGATTGGTTTATTACGAAAGTCGAAAGCCTTTACACGACTCCGCATTTGGCGAATTGACGTGACGCTAGAGGTGATGGCATTCATCATGGTGTTTGCCCGTATATGCTGTGGGGTGTGGCGAGCACATCAAAGATTAATGCTCAAGCCCCCAGAACCAGAACCAGAACGCATGGCTGCACCACGGCGTTGTGGCGGTGGCCGTGAGGCCGCACGGTGAGTGAATTGAACTCGCTGGCTCGGTGCTCTTGTGCAACTGAGTTTTCCTGCTCTTTCAATCTTTGTTCCTGATAATTAACTATATGACTCGGCGTGCTCAGCCATACCAATATACGTAGAGGCATTGTACTCAAAGCCTATGATAAGACGCAGGAATTCTTCTTGCCGTATGCGCTATTCAGCTCTCTCTTCATAAACCAGGGCCGGTTGGACGAGTAGGTTGGGCACCACACTTCTCCTTCATCCCTTTGAGAAACATCCAGTTGCTCGACGAAACCAGCCCAGTCGAGTTCTGGGTTCGGTAAATCGTTCGCAGCTTCTCCGAGTACCAATTTCACTACCTCGAACAGCTCGCTCTTGGCCAAAGCGCGCTCGTCAATCAAGTCGAATATCTTCACCGAAGTGCCCCATTCCCGGAGCCGGTGCAAGGGTGCTCCGTACGTGAGCCACGGGCAACATCTCCTCACTTCAGCGGCTTCGCCACTCAAGTCGTCTAGTACGTCCATGTCGAGCTCGAGCTCTTCGTCGACGCCGTTCCAATACTCGACCACGTCATTGTCGTCGGTACAAAGCCGAATCACTACCCATACCGGCAAGTCGTGCAACGGCCTGAGAGCTTCCATGACGTCACCGTCAGATGCTTGACCATCAGAGGCAATCACAAGGCACACCCGCTGGCCGTTGGCTCGAAGCCTTGGAGCGTCTGCTGTAATCTCAGCGCACACCTCTCGAATCTGAGCACAAAGTGGGGTGCGGCCTGTAGGCGAGGAATCGACCAGCCTATCAATTTGAGACATTTCTTTGACTGATGCCGCGTCGTTAGACCCTATCTAAAAGCAAAACAAGATCAGGCCTTCAGTTATCAACTACTTCTGCTTATTATCTTCCAATAAGTATTACCTGCATTTAGAACTTCAAGGTGCTACTAGCTAGAGCTATACGTGACCTTATAAATGGACTTACCGTAGTACCGACGCGGACTATTTGAGCTCCACCCCGATTTGGCTGATTCAGCAAGCGAAACTCTGTGTAAGCGCCAATCTCTACTGCGAGCTGAGCGTGCCAGCGGATGTTATCTCCAAGCTCTTCCCAGCGCGAACATGAAACCATCCCTTGCTGG